>Ga0326597_10007326_pt1 | contig 15015 bp, 9 predicted proteins | sample RVTome_12_FD_203789 | JGI IMG/M metagenome (GOLD analysis project Ga0326597, IMG submission 203789) | Soil microbial communities from uranium-contaminated site in the Upper Colorado River Basin, Wyoming, United States - RVT100D185 | ecosystem: Environmental > Terrestrial > Soil > Contaminated >... | reverse complement strand
GCTCGTCGCCGCGCGCGAGGTCGAACATCGCCGAGACCCGGTCGCGGTAGAAGAGCGCGTCGCGCGACGCCGAGACCGCGCCGCAGCCCGCGCGCTTGCGGGCGACCCAGCGCCAGTCGGTGCGTGGCGCGCCGGTCGCGAGGTCGTACGCGAACGGCTCGACGACGAGCGTCCCACCCGCGATCACCGGGCGCACGTCCTGCTCGCCGTGGTTGCCGCCCGAGCGCCAACCGGTGTCGTGAGAGCGGCTCCAGAGCGCGGCGCCGCTCGACGCGTCGAACGCGTAGAGGTCGTAGCGCACGGTGCGATCCTCGTCCCGCGAACCGGCGACGACCAGCACGCCGCGCGACGTCGCCGCGAAGATGCCGTGGCGCAGGCGTTCGATTCCCGCGCCGCGCTCCCAGCGCACTCGCCCGTCCGCGAGCGCGAGCGCGACCAGCCGGCAGGCTCCGACGAGCGGCTCGAGTCGCGCGCGTCCCGCTCCTTCACCGTAGTCGGCGTACGGGCTCTCGACGAAGAACACGGTCTCGGAGCTCGCCGCGATCGTCGTGTGGACGACGACGCCGCACGCCTCGTAGGTCCACGTCACGTCACCGCTCGACTCCTCGAGCGCGAAGACCGCCTCGGCGGTGACGAACGCGTTCGCGTCGGAGTAGATCTCGTCGATCGTCGCGCGGTCGTGCGTCGTGCGCGCAGCCTCGGGACGAGCGATCGTGCCGAGCACCTTCGAGCCGACGCTCGCGAGGTATCCCCACCGTGCGGCGGTCGCTCCGCTCCGTGTCGCCGGCACCCGGAACGCCTCGAGCTCGTGGCCGTCCGCGAGCGCGAAGCGCCGGCAGCGATCACCCGCCGCGACCAGCACCGCGTCGCGCGAGAGCGCGAGGTGGCCGCAGTCCCGCACGACGCCGACGCGTCGCGAGCCCGGGATCGCGGCTTCCCATCGTGGCGTGCCGTTGTAGAGGTCGACCGCGAAGAGGCGCTCGTCCCCCGGCACGATGAGCACGCCGTCGCGCGCCAGCGGGCTCGCGCCGCGGTGGTGGCGGTCGAGCATCTCGCGCGGCCCCGGGAGCCCGAACCACTGCAACTCGAGCGGCCCGTGCACCCGCGCGTCGTCGCTCGACGCCGTGTTGCCGGCATCGGCGTAGAGGTGGGTCCAGTCGCCCGCGCCATCGAGCGGCGGGCGCCGCCAGACGCTCTCACCGACGACCGCGACACCGCTCCCTGGAGCCAGCACACGACGGATCTCGGCGTCGTCGAAGCGTGGGGCGTGCCCACCGAGTCCTGCCTCGCTGGCGATGAGGTTGGCGACGAAGTCGACGTACGGCAGCCGCGACGACGCGACGATGTGGACGACGACCCGGTCGGCGAGACCCGCTGCCTCGTTGCGCGCACGGACCCTCGCCGCACGGGCCGCATCGTCGACGACGACGATCGCACGCATCCCGCCGCGTCGCGCGATCGCGCGCCCGAGCGCTCCACTCTCGCCATCGAGAACGAGCGCGAAACCGCGCTCGACGCCGGCGAGCTCGAGCGCCTTCGCGGCCACGAGATCGGCGGCGAGCTCCGCGGACTCGTCGACCCGACCGTCGGCGTCGTCCGGCGGGCTCGATTCACCGGCGTGACGGGCATCGCTCGCATCGAGAATCGCGTCTTCGGCCGCCGCGAACGCGTGGACGACACCGCGCTCGGTGCCGACGAGGAGCCGGCCCGCGGCGACCGCGAGCGACGCAGCGCGTCCATCGACGGCAGCCGACCAGATCTCGTCGCCGTCCGCCGCGCGCAGCGCGCGCACGCGGCTCTCCTCGCCGATGAAGATCGTCTCGCCGGACTGGATGCGCTCGAGTTCTCCTGGAAGCGGTAGGCCGGCGACCGTCACCGCGCCCGGCGCACTCTCACGCCGCAGTCGCGTCAACTCGGCGAGCGGCGCGCGGCCCTGCGCGACGACGAGGGCCTCACCGCGCAGCCGCAGGTAGCCCTGTGGAGATGCTTCGAGCGCGGTGCGGCCGCGCACCTCGCCGGTGCGCGCGTCGACGAGCACGCGGTAGGCGCCGTGCTCCGGGAAGATGCCGGCGCAGAAGTGCGCGTCGTCGCCGTCGACGAGCACGCCGGTGCGCACCGGCCAGCGCGAGATCAGACGACCGTTGCCGGGGAGACGGACGTCATCGTCGACGCCACGACACGACCACCGCAGCGCACCGTCGAGCGCGCCGAGCGCGTAGACCCGCCCGTCATCGGAACCGACGAGGATCGCGTCGCCGGCGATGGTCGGCGCGAGCCGTACGGGCCCCTCGGTCGTGAACTTCCAGATCTCGCGTCCGGTGCGCACGTCGAGCGCACGCACCGAATCGTCGGCCGACGATCCGAAGTAGACGCGCTCGCGGTCGGCGACGACGTGGAACGCGCGGTCGAACGTGACGCGCGCGGGAAGATCGCGCTCTCCCGCCCAGAAGTTCTGCCGCGCGGGCGGAGGCCAGGCCGGCGCCGGCGGATTTGGCGCGCGCCACGCCCAGCTCGGCACGAGCGGCAACGCGAGGCTCGTACTCGACGTGCCGCTGCGCGCGTTGTCGTGGCGCCAGGTCGGCCACGTGTCGTCACGTCCGGAAACCGCGCCGTCATCCGCGGCGACGCGCGCCATCGTCGCGGCGACGACGGCGACGACGGCGACGAACCCGGAGCGCGACGCGAACATCGTTCCGTTCACTTCCGCCTCGTAGAGGCGTACGAGAAGATCCGGAAGCGCGGGATAGCGGGACGATCGATCGACATCGAGCTCTCCGAGTCACCCATCGTCCACCTTCCGCCGAGAATCGCTCCGGTGACGCGACGAGTTCGACCGCCGGGGCTCGATCGTCGCCGACGCGGCGAGCATAGCAGACCCGGACGCCCGGCACGAGGAGCGCGTCCGAGCGCTCGATTCCCCGGGCCGCCTGGCTCGCGTATCATGCGCGACCGGAGTCCGACGGACGCGCTGCGTCGACTCGTCCGCGACTCTCCACCTGGAACCCCTCGAGGAACCACCATGTCCGAACCGAAGCGCGCCGTCGTCCTGGTCGAGGAGAAGTACGAGAACCTCGAGCTCTGGTATCCCTACTGGCGACTGCGCGAGTACGGCCTCGCGGTCGACCTCGTCGGCCCCGAGTGCGGCAAGGCCTACGGCTCGAAGGAAGGCTATCCCGCAACGTCCGACACGCCGGTGATGGAGGCGCTCGAGCGCAGCTACGAGGCGATCGTCGTACCGGGTGGCTGGGCGCCCGATCGCCTGCGCCGATACTCCGACATCTTGCGGCTCGTCGCGAAGATCCACGACGAGGGCGGCATCGTCGCGAGCATTTGCCACGGCCCCTGGGTGCTCGTCTCCGCCAAGATCCTGAAGGGCCGCAAAGTGACCTGCGTCGCCGCGATCAAGGACGACGTGGTCAACGCCGGCGCCGAGTACCTCGACCGCGAAGTGGTCGTCGACCGCAACATCGTCACCAGCCGCACGCCGAAGGACACGGCCGCGTTCAGCCGCGCGATCGTCGCGCTCCTCGCCCAGCGCGTCCCCGAAGCCGCCGCGCTAGCTCGCTGAGGGTCCGGACAAGAATTCTCGCCCAGCGAGACGCCCGGACCGACGCGCCGCGGCGAGACCGAAGCGCCGCGGCGGCTTCGCAGTGACAACCAGCGCGGCGGAACCCGCGAGGGCCTCAGGGGTCGAGCTCGAGATCGACGCGGGGATCCGGCTCGCAGATGCGAACGCAGTCCTTGCCGGCGCGCTTCGCGGCGAGGCACATCTGATCGGCGAGCGCGACGAGCTCCTCGGCTTCCTCGCAGTGCGCCGGGTAGCACGCGCCGCCGATGCTGATCGTCAAACCGCGATGGCCGTCACCGGCATCCTCATCGCGCCCGCGCGACGCCGCAGTCGCGGCAGCGTGCCCCGCGAACGACGCCGCGTCGGTTCCCGGCAAGTCGATGCTCGTGACGGCTTCGCGGATGCGCTCCGCCGTGACGAGCGCCGACGCGCGGTCGGTCTCCGGAAGGAGGAGCGCGAACTCGTCGCCGCCGAAACGGCTCACCGTGTCGGTCTGACGGGTCGTGTCCTTCAGGAGCGCACCGATCTTGCGCAAGACGGCGTCGCCGGCGAGGTGACCGCAGGTATCGTTGACACGCTTGAACCCGTCGAGATCGAGCAGGAGGAGCGCGAGCGGATTCGCGTAGCGACGCGCTCGGCTCACTTCCTCGACCAGTCGCTCGTTGAAGCAGCGGCGACTCTGAACGCCCGAAACCTCGTCGACGTTCACGTAGCTGAGTAGACTCTCGAACTCCGGACGCGCCATCAGTCGCACGCCGCTCAGTATCCCGAGGATCGACTCGAGATGCTCGAGCGCCGCGACGCGGAAAGTCACGGGACGACCGAGGTCCTTCTCGAGGAGCGCCTTGTGGCGCATGATGCCGGTCCAGATCTCCTCGGCCTCGGTCCACGGAAAACGCCGCTGCGTCAGGTGGAAGAGCAGCTCCGCGTGGAGACTCTCATCCCGCTTGCCGAGCCGGAGCACGACGTCGCGGAGCGCTTCGGGCGAATCGAGATGGCGATCGTGCCCGAGCACGTCGATGAGATCTATGCCCTCGCGCTCGAGGTCCCGTAGCTCGTCGGAAAGCGACATGGGCGCATGATAGTGCGCCCACGCAGCGTTGCAAAGGACGCCCTGGCGCACCGCGATTCGAACCGCTTTCGTGCACGCTCACGCGTCGCGCGCGACCACGAACAGGCGTCGAACACCGCGCCGCGCCGGGAGCGCAGCGACGCCGCGCACGCCGCCCCGCGCCGCACGAAAAAAAAGCCGGTGGCGAACCACCGGCTTCATCTACCGACTCCCAACCCCTCGTGGCGACCCCACTTCTCACGTTCCGTCGCGCGAGCTGGCTCGTCGCGCGCATCGACTCCATCGCTCAAAGTGCTTCGATGTAACTCATCAGTTCTTCGACCGCGTAGGGCTTCTCGAAGCAGCGCAGGCTCGGAGCGTGCTCGATCTTGCCCGCGAGCGCCTTCGCCTCTTCGCCGACGAGCACCATCGGGATCTCGATGCCGCGGTCCTCGAGGTAGTCGAAGAACGCCGGCGCCGCGTCGTCGAGCGCCTCGGTGTGCACGATCAGGAGGTTCATTATGCGCGTCGAGAGGACCGCCTTGCCGATGTCCTTGCTCAGCGCGATTTCGAGCTCGAAGCGCTTGTTGTCGAGCAGATTGCGGATCTCGTAGCTGTTTTCCTTCGTCTGTCCCAGGATCAGAATGCGGCCGCGCTGCATCGCCACCTCGAACAAGTCGCCTCGAAACGCCGGCGAGGAAGACGCCTCCGGCCACCGGCACCCGCCTCCGGCCACCGGCACCCCATCTATCGGCCGCATCCGGTCGATTCTTCACGACTCGGAGACGGCGCGATCAGCCGCGCGATTCGCCGCGCGATCAGCCGAGCGATCCGCCGAGCGCAGCGACGCGCTGCGCGCAGCGCTCAGGCCGAACGGCACCCCAAGAGGCGCAGCATCTGCACGATGAAGGGACGCAGCTCTTGGCGATCGACGATGCGGTCGATGAACCCGTGTTCGAGCAGGAACTCGGAGGTCTGGAAACCTTCCGGTATCTCGGCCTTGATCGTTTCCCGGATGACATTCGGTCCGGCGAAGCCGATCAGCGCGCCCGGCTCGGCGACGATCAGGTCGCCAAGCGCCGCGAAGCTCGCCATCGCGCCGCCCATCGTCGGGTTCGTCAGCACCGAGATGAACAAGCCGCCGGCCCGTTCGAGCGCCGCGAGCGCCGCGCTCGTCTTCGCCATCTGCATCAACGAGAGGATGCCCTCGTCCATGCGGGCGCCGCCGCCCGATCCGCTGACGAAGATGAACGGCTCGTCGCACTCGCAGGCGAGCTCTATGCCACGAGAGATCAGCTCGCCGACGACCGAGCCCATGCTACCGCGCAGGAAGCGCGAATCGCTGACGCCGAAGACGACCGGGATGTTCTCCATGCGTCCCCGGCCGACGACGCACGCGTCGGCGAGCCCGGTGCGCTTCTGCGCGGCCGCAAGGCGCTCGCTGTAAGCGCGCACCGAGACGAATTCGAGCGGATCCTCGGGCCGGACGCCCGTGAACAGCTCCTCGAAGGAGCCCGGATCGAGCATCGACTCGATGCGCTTCGCGCTCGAGATCTCGAAGTGGAAATTGCACTCGGTGCAGACGTTCTGCTTCTCTTCGACCTTCGGCTTGTAGATGAGCTTGTTGCAGCTCGGACACTGCATCCAGAGGTTGTCCGGCATGTCGCGCCGGCGCCGACCGAGGTCGGGCTTGTTGTCGACGTTTCCGACTCGCTTCATGCTGGGACCACGTTCTTCAAGTTGCCACGCAGCGCGTGGATCGCGGTGCCGATGTCGGGAGACGCGAAGATCGAGCTTCCGGCGACGAAAACGTTCGCGCCGGCCTCAGCGCACGCGACGATGGTCTCGCGATCGACGCCGCCGTCGACCTCGACGTCGAGATCGTGGTCGAGACGTCCCTTCGCCCGCAGGTCGCGCTCGACGGCGCGGATGCGACGAACCTTTTCGAGGTTGTCGCTGAGGAACGACTGGCCACCGAATCCCGGGTTGACCGTCATCACGAGGACCATGTCGACGGAGGGCAGGAAATCGAGAACCGCGTCGACCGGCGTCTCCGGATTGAGCGCGATTCCGCGCCCGATTCCGTTCGCGCTCAGCCAGTCCAGGAGACCGGCTGCGTCGCCACCGACCTCGACGTGGAAGCTGATGTGATCGGCACCGGCCGCGACGAAGGGCTCCACGTAGCGCCCAGGCTCGGTGATCATCAGGTGGACGTCGAGCGGCAGCGCCGTCACGCGCCGCAACGCTCGGACCACGACGGGTCCCATCGACAAATTCGGTACGAAGTGGCCGTCCATCACGTCGACGTGGAACTGCTCGACGCCGGCATCCTCGGCTGCGCGCACCTGCTCGCCGAGGCGCGCGAAATCGGCCGCGAGGATCGACGGGGCCAGCTTCCACTTCATACGGCGCCAGTGTAGAGAGGCCCCCATGGCCGCGCAAGGAGGAAGGCCGCGAGCGGCCGCCGCGCTGCACGCGCGCACCAACGACAACGGGACGGCTACCGTGAGGTAGCCGTCCCGTCGCTGGCCGCCGTCTCCGGCGGCCCGATCAGACCAGCGAGCGCTGGTCTCAGTCGATCGGATCGCTCGCCGACGTCGCCGTTCCGGTCGAGGAGAACCGGATGATGCCGGTCTGGTCGACGAAGAAGTAGCGATCGCCGTCGGTGCCGAGCACGTCCGGGCTCGCGGTGGTGAACCAGGTCGTCGACCCGGCGCTGTACGAGAAGCCGAAGCCCGACTTCGAGCCCGCGCCGAGGACGCCGTCGATGTAGTTCGTCGCCGACAGGTTGGCGAGCGAGCCCGCAAACGTCTGGAAACGCGTGCGGTACTGCTCGTTGACCGTCGTCAACGTGCGCAGCGAGCTGATGGCCGACGCCTCGTTGCCCGCCTTGCGGGCGTTGAGGAGACTGGGGATCGCGATCGCCGCGATGATCGCGATGATCGCCACGACGATCATGAGCTCGATCAGGGTGAAACCTTCTTGCTTCCGCATGGTTCGACGCCTACCTCCAAAAAACCGCCTGGGACTTTTGCCTCGATCAGAGGGCGCCTCACCCTCCAACCCCGAGCAAACAACCGACTCTGGTGGATCCGGGGCCGCGCCCGGGTCTCGGACGCGGCCTCGAGGAGCCGCGCGACACCGCGGCAGGCCGCGATGCAAGAGCGCGTGCTTCTCTCGTCATGTCGGCAAGGCGAGTGCCAGACGCCCAGAGATTTCGCGACCCGCACGTAAGTCCCGGAGTTGCAACGTCGTCGCTCGATCGGGCGCGATTCCCGGCCCGGCTGGTAAGCTGTCGCGACCGCGCGAAGCGCCACGTTTTGGCGCCACGGGGCGGCCGGAAAGCCGGCGTGCGACGAAGAACGTCGCTCTCCGGCGCTTCGCCGCTCCCCCCTTGCACGCTCGCGCGTCCGCGACCGTCTTGACCACGTGCGACGGTTTCCCTAAACTCCGTGCTTTGCGAAAGAGAAGTGAGGAGGCGCGGTGGTCGCGAAGCGGTGGCACATACCCGACCTCGATGCGGATCGGCTGCAAGACCTGCGCCGGCACGTGAGCTGCACGGAGACGCTCGCCTCGATCCTGCTGCGTCGGGGCATCGACGACGTCGATGATGCAGCGCGCTTCCTCGACCCGAAGCTGCTCGACCTCGTCGAGCCTTCGACCCTCCCGGACATCGACCTTGCGGTTGACCGCATAGGCCGAGCGATCGCCGAGCGCGAACGCGTCGCGATCTTCGGCGACTACGACGTCGACGGACTCGCCTCGACGTGCCTGCTCCGCGATTTCTTCCAGCTCCTCGACTTCCCGGTGCGTTGCCGACTGCCCCACCGTCTACGCGAGGGGTACGGCCTCCGCGATGAGACCGTGCGGGACTTCGCGGTGGAGGGCACCGACCTCTTGATCACGGTCGACAACGGTTCGTCTGCGCGCGCGCCGATCGAGCTCGCGCGCTCGCTCGGCATCGATGTCGTCGTCATCGACCATCACCAGCCGTCGGATCTGCCCCCGGAACCCGTCGCGCTCGTCAATCCGTGGCTCTCGAAGGACGAACGGGCATTCCGCGAGCTCGCGGGCGTCGGCGTGACGTTCAAGGTCGTCTGGGCGCTCAGCCAGCACTTCTCGCGTGCGAAGAAGCTGTCGCCGCGCTTCCGCCAGTTCCTCCTCGATTCGCTCGCCCTCGTCGCGCTCGGCACGGTCGCTGACGTCGTCCCGCTCCGCGGCGAGAACCGCGTGCTGACGAAGTTCGGACTCGTCGCGTTGCGAGACACCAGCCGGCCGGGGCTGCGCAAACTCGTCGAGCTCTGCCTCCCCGCAACCGGTCCCGGATCCGGGGGACCGTCGAACGGGCGAACCGTGGCGCGGACGAACGGCGGCGCGAATCGCCGGCGCCCGAGTCTCGAAGCTCGCGATATCGGTTTCCGGATCGGCCCGCGTCTCAACGCTGCTGGCCGCCTCGGCCAGGCCGAGATCGCGATGCGGCTCCTGACGACCGAGAGCGAGACCGAGGCCGACGAGTTGCTCGGCGTGCTCGAGGCGGACAACGAGCACCGGCGCGCGATCGAAGCCGCGATACTCGCGACCGCCCGGACTCGCATCCTCGCCGACGTCGACCTGTCGGTCGCGCGCTGCCTAGTCCTCGGCGACGCGGACTGGCACCCCGGCGTGCTCGGCATCGTCGCCGCCCGTCTCGTCGATGAGTTCTACCGCCCGACGCTGCTCTTCGCGATCGACGGCGACCGCGCGCGCGGCTCGGCGCGTTCGATCCCGCATGTCCACCTGCACGACGCGATGAGTCGCTGCGCCGAGCACTTCGTGCAGTTCGGCGGGCACGCATTCGCCGCCGGCGCCGAGATCGACCCGGCCCGCATCGACTCGCTGCGCGTCGCGCTCCACGACGCGATCGACGTCGCGCCACACGACATGGTGCCGACCGTCGAGGTCGACTGCCGACTACCGCTCGACGCGATCGACGCGACGCTCCTCGCCGAGCTTGCCCGCCTCTCTCCACACGGCGCGGGCAACCCGGTGCCGCTGTTCGTTGCGAGCGACGTCGAGATCGTCGGACAACCGCGCGTCATCGGACGCGACGGCCAGCACCTGACCTTCCACGTGCGCGAGCCGGGCGGCCACGCCGCGTTCCGCGCGGTCGCGTTCGGTCTCGGCGCGCGCGTCCGCGACATCGCGCGCCGCGGTACTCGCGTCTCCCTCCTCTTCGAAGTGCGCTGGAACGAATGGCAGGGCCAGCGCGCGATCGAGCTTCGAGTGCTCGAGCTCGAGCTCAGCGGACTCCGTTCCCGCTGACGGTCCCGAGCTCGCCCTCGAGCACCGCCCGCAGCTCCTGCGGAATCAAATCCTGGCGCGTCGCGTAGAGTGCACGCGCCAGGTCGAGCCTGTCCTCGATCACGTACGAGTAGACGGTGTAGAACCACGCGTCGCCCGCCGGGACACGATCGCTGCCCGATGCGAGCGCCCGCGCGAACTCCGCGCGGGCCGCCTCGGGCTCCTCGAGGGAGATGAGCGCAAGGCCGAGGTTGAAGCGAGCGAGCGCCGACTCCTCGATCGCGAGCGCGCGCTCGAGCGTCGAGCGTGCCCGCTCGAAGTCGCCTGTCTGGATCGAGATCGCCCCCAGGTTGATCCCGGCCGATGGATGCCGCGGCTCGACAGCGATCGTCTTCTCGAGGAGCGCAATCGCCTCGTTCGCGTTCGCGCGTGGATCGAGGTCGTTGAGGAGCATCGCGAGCGCGTAGGCAGCGTGGTAGTTGTTCGCGTCGAGCTCGATCGCTTCACGGTACTTGGCGACCGATTCGCGAGCCACGCGGTCGAGCTCCGCGCGAGTCGCGGCCGTCAGCTCGCCCGTCCGGCTCAGCTCGTCGAGCTGGAGGCGGAAGATCGTCTCGCTGCTCTGAGCGATCTCGAGCGCGCGCCGCGACGGCTCGGAGAGCTCGATCGGCTTCAGGAAGGCGCCGATCGCGAACGACGCCGAGAGCGTTTCTGCGACCAGGTCCGCGCCGCGGTAGAGTCGAGCACGCAACTGGCATCGCCCTAGACCGCCGTCGGGGAGCACCCACTCGAACGCGTCCTCCGCCGGCAACGACTCGTGCACCTGCGTCCACTCGCCATCGCCGGCGAAACGGTACGCGACGCGCACGCGCAACTCGTCCCGAAGCTCGGCCGCGCGCGGATGGAGGCGCCAGGCGACCAGTTCCTTCGCGAACGGGCGGTACGCCGGCGCGCCGTCGTCGTCGACCGTCGCGCCTCCGGCCGGCGGCGTCGAATCGACGAACGTCGTCCACGCGATCGCGCCGAGCAGCGGTCGCGAGTCGACGGTCGCGGTCGCCTCGTTGCCCAGTGCGTCGGAGACGCGCACGCGCAAACTGATCTCGGAAGGACCGATCGGCAGCACCACCGGAACCGCCTCGATTCCGCTCAGGGTCGCGACTCGACGCAGCTCCCGCCACTCGCCGCCGTCTTCGCGCGCCTCGATCACCAGCGGCGGCGTCGTGTCGGCGACGTCGAGGTCGATCGCGATGGTCGTCTCGAAGCCGGCGATCCAGTCGAGCACCGGCGGGGCGATGACGAGTCGCGGCGGCGTCGCGTCGAGCGAGAACGCCCCGACTGCCGAACTCGAAGGTCCCGGCGCGGCCGACTCGTTGCCGACCGCATCGCGCGCGGTCAAGAAGAGCTCGTAGCTGGTCTCCTCGAGCCCGCGCAGATCGATCGCGACGGCGGCCGACCCGGCGCGTCGGGTCTCGGCGGCGTTCGCGGCGCCCGCCGCCGGCAGACGCAGGGCAGTCTTCTCCGCGGCGAGTGCGCTCCAGAACTCCTCGCCGCGCCGGCGCAGATGCACGCCGACCGCCGCGAGCTCGCCGCAGCCGCCATCTTCCCAATCGATCGCGAGCGCCAACGTCCCGCCGGCAAGCTCCGGAAGCGCGCGGGCGCGGACGAGCGGCGCGCGGGCGTCGATCGAGAGACCGTCGAGCTCGTCGATCGAGTCGCTCGCCGGGAGTCGCGGTCGCGGGACCGCGGCCGGATCGGCAGTCGCCCGATCGCCAGTCGCCGTAGCGATCGCAGCAGGACCGCCGGCCGTGGTCGCCGCGCCGGGCGGCAGTGGGACGACGAGGCGCAAGCGGACGCGGTCCGCGGTCGTCGCCGGAACGCGCCACGTCGTCGTGAGATCGCCGACCGCTGCCTGCCCGGCGAGCACCCATGCGAGCGCACGTCCACGGTCCGGCGTCGACTCGTCCGGCGTCGTCGTCACGGCCGCGCCCGGATCGGCATAGGAATCGGCGTCGGCATCGACATCGGCATCGACATCGAGCGCGTACTCGAGGATCGCCGCGGTCTGCGCGGGCAGATCCGGCGCGGCGGCTGCGTCGATCTCCCAGCGCACTTCGACGTCGCTGGCGCCTCGCAGGCAGTTCGACGCGAACGGCACCAGTCGCACGACCGCTTCGAGCTCGGGGCCGCCCGCGGTCACCGGGTCGTGGTCGATGACCGCGACCTCGCCGGCGGCGGCCGCGCTAGCACGTCGGCCGCCGCCGGCGTCGCCAGCGTCCCCCGCGCTCGCCGCCGCCGCGTCCGCTCCCGCAGCGCTCGCCGCCGCCGCGTCCGCGCCCGCGACGATCGCGCCGCGACCCTCGGGAGTCAGATCGGCGGGAGCCGCGGCCGGCACGAGACCGCCACGCGCGTAGACCAGAGCGATCTCCTCGCCGCACTCGTTGCCGGCGAGATCGCGTGCGGTCACCCGCACGATGACGTCACCGGACACTTCGCCAGGAACACGCCACGAGTGCCGGTTCGCACCGAGACGCGCCGGCTTCTCGCCGATCGGCTTCCAGGTCAAGCCACCATCGACACTGTACGCGAGGCGCATCGGATCGCGGCCGAACTGCGCCTCTTCCGCCGTCCACTCGAGCTCGAGAGTCGGAGCGCGTCCGAGCACTTGTTGGCCGTGCGCACCGCGCCAGGCGATGGCCGGCGGCGTCTCGTCGATGACCAGCCACGCCTGCGGCGCCTGCCCGGACTGCGGCACGAAGACCTCGCCGCCATCGTCGTAGACGGCCGACGCGCTCAATGCGACGCGCCCCGGCGCACTCGCCTCGAAGAGCATCGGTTGCTCTTCCGGCGTCGCGCTGCAAGCGATCCGCCACGCGCTCTCCGTCGGGCCGCGCCACCAGAGTCGGTACTCGCGGACGCGACGCAGCTCGAGCAGCTCGGGGTCGAACGACACCCGCACCGCGACGGTGCGCTCGCGCGTGTGGAAGAAGTCCGGCGACACGTCGAGCGACGAGACGACCAGCGCGAGCTCGCCGCGGTCGAGCGGCCACGCGCGTGGCACGCGGAGTGCCGGCGCGCTGTGACAGGACAGCCCCACGACGATGCAAGCCAACGCGGAGCCCAGCCCCGCGAGGCGAGAGCGACGAGCATATTTCACGTCATCCTCCGTATGTGCCACGGATCGGATTCTTCACTTCAAGACCGGCCGCAGGAGAACCTCGGACCGGCAGGCGTACCGCCGGCGCCGCGCGGGTTCCGCGGGCGGGGCTTGCCACGGCGCGGATCGTATCGGATCGCCACGCCGCTGTCGCGCCCAAACATCACACCGAGCGCAAGTAAGCCTGCCGGCGGCGCGGTACGCTCGTTCAGGCGAATTCCGGACCGCGGTCCCGGGCGAGGGCCGCGCCGCCACGGTTCGCCGAGGCCGCGCCGTCGACGAATCCCACCGCGCTCGCGAAGATCGCGAAACCGTCGCCCGCGCGCTCGAGGTCCGCTGCGTCTCGCGACGCGAGCACGCTGCGAGTCCACAGCGGATCCTGCAAGCGGTGCACGAAGCGCTCGGGGTGCGGCATCAGCCCGAGGACGTTGCCGCGCTCGTTCGAGATCCCGGCGATGTCGGCGAGCGAGCCGTTCGGATTGTCGGGCCAGACACCGCCGGCCAACGCGTGCCGGCCGCCGGCGTCGGCCTCGCGACGCCGGTACGTCAGCGCGATCTGGCCGTTGGCGCGCAATCGCTCGACGACCGCTGGATCGCGCGCGACGAGACGCCCCTCGGCGTGTGCGATCGGCACGCGCAGGATGCCGCCTCGGGCCACCGTCTCGGTGAGGAAGGGGCTGGCCGAGCTCTCGACGCCGAGCGTCACCCAACGATCCTCGAAGCACCCGCGCGTGCTCTCGATCAGCGACACCTGCTTCTCGCCACCCCATCCCGGCAAGAGGCCGAAGCGCACCAAGACCTGGAAGCCGTTGCAGATACCGAGCACCAAGCGGCCGGCGTCGACGAACGCCTCGATCTCCGCGCGCAGCCGCGATCGCAGGCGGTTCGCGAGGACGGTCCCCGCGCCGAGGTCATCGCCGTACGAGAAGCCGCCCGGAACGACAAAGACATCGAAGTCCTCGAGCCGGGACTCTCCGCGCAGCAACGCACCCGCATCGACGAGCTCCACCTCCGCACCGGCGAGACGGAACGCGTGCACGGTCTCTTCGTCGCAGTTGATGCCGGCCGCTTTGAGGACGAGGACTCTGGCCATGAGGTCTCCGCTGAAACGGCGGCCACGGTGCTCGATGCGGCCACGGCGCTCGACGCCGCCGCGGCGTTCGGACCCCGTAGCCTCAGAACGCGAGGGGCTCCTTCCACGCCCGCCGGAGGTCGTCGAGAGCCTCGGCGAGCACCGTTCGGCCATCCTGGCCGATCACGCGGACGATGGGGTAGTCGATCGTGAGGCCGATCTCGGCGATCGGCAGTCGGCGCACCTCACCCGTCTCGTCCCGCGGCCCGTCCGCCGCGCGCGACCCGTCCGCCGCCCGCGACCCGTCCGCCGCGCCGAGCGCGAGCACGGCGGCGACGTCGTGCGGCCGCACTTCGAGCAGGTATCGTGAGTTCGATTCGCTGAACAAGACTTCGAGGTCGTCGAGGCGCTCGCCCGGCGCTCGGGCGACCCGCGCGAGCGAGACCTCCGCGCCGACACCGCCGCTGAACGCCATCTCGGCGAGCGCGACCGCCAGGCCGCCCTCGCTGAGGTCGTGGCACGCACGTACCAGGCCTCGCTCGATCATGCTGGCGACCGCGACGTGGATCGCGCGCGCCGCGGCCGGCAGACCCGGAACCAGGCCGGCGGGCGCGCTCCCCGCGTCGCCGCCCGTACCGCGAACGTCGCCGTCGACCTGACGCAAGACCTTCGCCGCGTGGCTGCCGCCGAGCTCGCACCGCGTCTCGCCGGCGAGGACCAAGCGGTTGCCGGACTCCTTGATGTCCATGGTGACGCAGCGGCTGGCGTCCGCGACGATCGCGAGTGATGAGACCAGCAGGCTGGGCGGGATCGACAGCGTGCCGGCCGCGGTGCGGAACTCGTTGTTGAGGGAATCCTTGCCCGAGATGAACGGAGCGCCGAGTGCGACG
>Ga0326597_10007325_pt1 | contig 15018 bp, 11 predicted proteins | sample RVTome_12_FD_203789 | JGI IMG/M metagenome (GOLD analysis project Ga0326597, IMG submission 203789) | Soil microbial communities from uranium-contaminated site in the Upper Colorado River Basin, Wyoming, United States - RVT100D185 | ecosystem: Environmental > Terrestrial > Soil > Contaminated >... | reverse complement strand
CATCGCCGACGTTTCGGTCCGTGGCGATGCCTACGAGAAAGGGTTGCGCCCCGGCATGGTGATCCTGGAGGTGAACCGCCAGCAGGTCTCCAGCCTTGAGGACTATCGCACCCTCATGGAGGGAGTCGAAGACAACCAGGTCGTGGCTTTCTATGTCTGGGCCCGCACCCAGGGAGGGGAAGCGCGCAACTTCATCACCTTCAGGGTTCACCCGGAGTAGGCTGCAGGCACACCCCGCGGTCCGGTCTCCTGTGCTTAAATCCGGGCCGTGGACGCGCACGTCCTGATCATCGATGACGAGGCAGGGGTTCGCGATTCCCTGCGTATGGTCCTTGAGTATGAGGGCTACCAGGTGGTGGAAGCCGCCTCGGGTCAGGAAGGCCTGGAGCGGGCGCGCGCCGCGTCGCCGGACCTCATTTTTCTCGATGTGAAGATGCCGCGCATGGACGGCCTGGAGGTGCTGCGCCGCCTGGGCGAAGCTGGAGTCACGGCGCCGGTCATCGTCATCTCAGGCCACGGCAACATCGCCACCGCCGTGGAGGCGACCAAGCTGGGCGCCTTCGACTTTATCGAGAAGCCGCTGGGCAGCGACAGGATCCTGGTGGCCTGCAAGAACGCCCTCCGCCAGCGCCATCTGGAGGAGAAGGTGGCCGAACTTTCGGGCCATAGGATCACCCTGGTAGGTGAAAGCCAGGCCATGCAGAAGGTCAGGGAGGCGATCCGCAAGGCCGCTCCCACCCAGGCCACCATTCTCATCACCGGCGAGAGCGGCACCGGGAAGGAGCTGGCGGCCCTGGCCATCCACCGGGAGTCCCGGCGGGCCGGCCTTGAATTCATCCGGGTCAACTGCGCCGCCATCCCCGAAGAATTGATCGAGAGCGAGTTGTTCGGCCATGAGAAAGGGGCGTTCACGGGCGCCGCCCAGAAGCAGAAGGGAAAATTCGTGCAGGCCGACGGCGGCACCCTTTTTCTGGATGAAATCGGCGATATGTCCCTGCGCACCCAATCCAAGGTGCTGCGGGCCCTGCAGGATGGTGAGGTGGAGCCGGTGGGATCCGGCCGCTCCCTGCACGTGGATGTACGGGTACTGGCCGCCACCAACAAGGATCTGGTGGCGGAGATCCGGGTGGGCCGTTTTCGCGAAGATCTCTTCCATCGCCTCAACGTTTTTCCCGTCCGGCTGCCGCCGCTACGGGAGCGCAGCGAGGACATTCCCGCCCTGGTGCGCCATTTCATGGCCGCATGGTGCCGGGAGAACGGCCGCAGGGCGCCGGACATGACGCCGGAAGCCTTGAGGGCCCTGCGGGACGGGGCCTGGACCGGCAACGTGCGCGAATTGCGCAACACCATAGAGCGCCTGTTGATTCTTGGTGAGGGCCATGCGGTGGATGCCGCCCAGGTTGAGGCCGTATTGAGCCCGGCCGCCGCCGGGGCGCCCCTTCCCGAGGCAAGCGTGCTTGCGGTGGCGACCGAGGCGGCCACTCTGCGGGAGTTCCGGGACGCCGCCGAGCGCGCCTGGCTCGTGGGCAAGCTGCGGGAGAACAACTGGAACGTCGCGGCCACGGCCCGCGCCGTGGGCACGCCGCGCTCCAACCTGTACAAGAAGCTGGAGGCTTACGGCATTCGCAGGGAAACGGACGGCACGCCGTGACGCCGGCCATCGGCACACTCACCGACCTGCTTCGCCACTACCTGACCGCGCATCAAAAAGATCTGGCGGTGGGCTGGGGCGAGGAGGACGGCAGCACCTGCTGGCTCTCCACCGCGGAAGTGGCCGACCGCATTCGCGCTCTCTCCCTGGCGCTCCACAGCCACGGCGTCAAGCCGGGGGATCGGGTGGCGCTGTTCGCGGAGAACCGCTGGGAGTGGATGGTGGCCGATTTCGCCATCCTGACCGCCGGCGCCGCCAATGTCCCCATTCACCCCGGTCTCAGCGCGTCCCAGATCGCGTACATCCTCAAGGACTCGGGTGCTTGCCTGGCCCTGGTTTCCAGCAACGAACGTCTGGCCACCTTCATGGAGGCGCGACGCCAGGCCGGTGACGTGGAGCAGGTCATCAGCTTCGATGATCCCCCGGCGGCTGACCCGGCCGTGATGCCGCTGCGCCATGCCCTGGAAATCGGGCGGGCCTGGGGCGACAGCAAGCCGGGTCTCTACCGCACCACCCGGGATGCCGTCTCTCCCGGCGACCTGGCCAGCCTGATCTACACCTCGGGCACGACCGGCGATCCCAAAGGAGTCATGCTCACCCATCACAATCTCGCCAGTAACGTCTCGGCCTGTACCAGCGTCTTTGCTTTTCGCCCCGATGACCAGGCGCTGTCGTTTCTGCCGTTATGCCATGTCTTCGAGCGCACGGTGGACTACTGCTACTACGTCTCCGGCGCCGCGGTCATTCATGTGCCCGATCTGGCCGGCCTGGGCGCCGCCTTCACCCGCTTCCGGCCGACGGTGTTCGCGGCGGTCCCCCGGGTCTACGAAAAACTCTACGCCCGCATCCTTGAAAACGTGCCGCCCAACCGGCAGGGTCTTTTTCGCTGGGCTTCTGCACTGGCCGTGCGCCTGAGCGCGCGCAAGGTGGCCGGCCGCGGCCTGGGTCCGTGGCTGGCTCTGCAGCGGGCCCTGGCCGACCGCCTGGTCTACAGCCGCATTCGCGCCCGCATGGGCGGGCGCCTGCGCTTCTGCAACTCAGGTGGTGCGCCTTTGTCCGCCGACCTGGCCGGTTTCCTGCTGGGCGCCGGGATTCACGTCCTGGAAGGGTACGGCCTCACCGAGACCTCGCCGGTCATCACCACCAACCTGTACAAAGATCCGCGCCCGGGCACCGTGGGGCGGGCCATTCCCGGGGTGGAGGTCTCCATTGCCGCCGATGGCGAGATCCTGACCCGCGGCCCCCACGTCATGCGCGGCTATTGGAATGCGGCCGATAAGACCCGCGACATCATCGACAGCGACGGCTGGCTGCACACGGGTGACATCGGCAGCCTGGATGGCGACGGCTATCTCTCGGTGACCGACCGCAAGAAAGAGATCCTGGTCACGGCCCAGGGAAAGAACGTCGCGCCCCAGCCACTGGAGAACGCTCTCAAACGGATGCCTCTTATCAGCCAGGCGGCCATCATCGGCGATCGCCGGCCCTATCTGGTGGCCCTGGTGGCCCCCGACTTCGACATGCTGCGGCGGATTGCCGGCAAGCTGGGCCTGGAGGAGATGCCTTTGCGCCGGCAACTGGACCACGCGGAGGTGCAGTCCGCCGTGGCGGCGGAAATCGACACCGCCATGGCGCCGTTCGCTCATCACGAGCAGGTGCGGCGTTTTCACCTGCTGGAGCGCGAGTTCGACGCCGACAAGGATGAACTGACCCCGACCCTCAAGCTCAAGCGGCGCGTGATTGCAGAACATTTCGCCGATCGCATCGAAGATCTCTACAGTGGCCATGAGGCGCCCCACGTCCTCGGATCGTAGGGTGCCTGGAGGATGAATGCCTTGAGTGGATCACAAGACAACACAGCTCCGGTCCGTCTGGATCGCCGCGACGACGGCATGGCCGTGGTGGTTTTTGACCTGGCCGGTTCGCCGGTGAACAAGATCACGGTGGCGGTGATGGAGTCCCTGGCCGTCGTGCTGGATCAGTTGCGGGCCGACAAGCCGCGGGGTGTGGTCTTCATCAGCGGCAAGGATCATTTCTGTGTCGGCGCCGACGTGGCCCTCATCGCCGCGCTGCGCGAGGAAGAGGAGGCCCGCGCCGCCAGCCGCCAGGGGCAGGCGCTCCTGGCCCGCATCGGTTCCCTGGGATGCCCCACCGTGGCCGCTCTCGCGGGCAACTGTCTGGGGGGTGGTTACGAATGGGCCCTGGCCTGCCATCGCATCGTGGCGGCAGCAGGCACCACGCGGGTCGGACTGCCGGAAGTGCGCCTGGGAATCCTGCCCGGATGGGGCGGCACCCAGCGCCTGGCCCGCCGTCTCGGTTTCGGTCCGGCCGTTGAACTCATGGCCGGCGGGATCACCCTGAATCCGGAAAAAGCCCTGGCCCGCGGTGCCGTGGACCGGGTCGTGCCCGCGGACCTGCTGGCGGCCGAGGCCCTGGCGGAAGCCCGCCGTCTGGCTGACGCTCATGGCCCCGGGCGGGTGCCCCAGGTGCACCGCATCGGTCTCATGGGGCGTGGCCTCCGCTGGCTGCCGCCGCTGCGCCGGATGGTGTTTCGCCAGGTGCGTGACGCCGTCTTGAAAAAGGCCGGACACCACTACCCGGCGCCGCTGGCCATCGTGGATGCGGTGGAGGCGAGCTTCAGCGGCTCGCCGGCCCAGGGGTTTGCCCGGGAGAGTGATCTCTTCGCCGGTCTGGCCGTGGGCGAGGTTTCCGGCCACCTGGTGAGCCTCTTCTTCCTCAACAGCGAAGCCAAATCATGGTATGCGCGGGAGGAAGCCGCCGCCGTGGACGAGCCGGTGACGGTGGCGGTCCTGGGGGCCGGCGTCATGGGCACCGGTATCGCCTACCTGGCCGCCTCCCAGGGGTTCCAGGTGGTCCTGCGCGACGTGGCGCCGCAGGCGTTAGCCGCCGGTGTGGCGCGCATCCACGAGACGGTGGCCCGGCAGGTGGAACGCGGCCGCATGGATGAAGAGGCCGGGCGCCGCATTTGCGAACGGGTCAAGGACACCACCGCGGCCGCGGACCTGGCCGCGGCGGATCTGATCATTGAAGCCGTCGTGGAAGAGATGGGCCTCAAGAAGCGGGTTCTGGCCGAAGCCGCCGCCAGCGCGCCCTCTGCCGTGCTGGCCACCAACACCTCGGCGCTGTCGGTGAGCGAGATGGCGGCGGCCCTGCCCGACCCGTCGCGCCTGGCCGGCCTGCATTTCTTCAATCCGGTGGAGAAGATGCCGCTGGTCGAAATCATCGCGCCAAACGAAGCGTCTCCGGCCACCGTCGGCCTGTTGCTCAAGGTGGCTCGCCGCCTGAAGAAGGTGCCGGTGAAGGTGGCCGACGCCCCCGGCTTCCTGGTGAACCGGGTGCTGTCGGTTTACCTGGCCGAGGCCATCCGGCTGGTGGAGGAGGGGTTCGACCTGGCCGCCGTGGACCGGCGCATGCTGAAATTCGGCATGCCCATGGGGCCGCTGACGTTGCTGGACCAGATCGGCCTGGATGTCGCCGCGCATGTGACCGGCACCCTGCGGGCGGCATTCGGTGAGCAGGTGCCGCCCTCGGATCTGGTTCCCCGGATGGTGGCCGCCGGCCGGACCGGGGCCAAGAGCGGGCTCGGCTTCTACAGGCATGGAGGTGACAAGCCGTCCGCCGATGACGAGGGGGTGCGTGCCGTCATGGCGACGCCGCCCGCTGAGCTGCGCCTGCCGGGTGCTAGCGAAGACCTGCGCCTGCTCTATCCCATGGTCGCCGAGGCCGCCCGCTGCCTGGATGAGGGGGTGGTGACCCTGCCCGGCCAGGTGGATCTGGCCATGGTCATGGGGATCGGGTGGCCGCCCTTCACCGGCGGTCTCTTGCGCTGGGCCGACAGCACCGGCCTGGGCGCCATTGTCGCGGCACTCGACCGGCTGGCGGGCTCCCACGGCGCCCACCTGGCGCCACCTGATTCTCTGCGCCGGCGCGCGGCGGATCCCGGCACGTTTTATCCGTCGCGGTGAGAGGGACCGCCTGAACGACGTGTCTTGCGCGTCTTGGCGCGCCCGGCGACCTGATAAAGTGGCCCTGCTGCTCACTATCCATAAAGGAAGTCGAAATGTCGTCTGCCGCAGAGTCTCCGGCGCAGAAGAAAGCCAGCCCGTCGTTCGCGCGCGGCCTGTTTGCCGGCCGCATTGACGAAGACCTGATCTTTCCCTTTCCGCAACTGGACCCGGACGAGGCCGAGAGTCTCGGCATGGTGCTGGAGGAATTCCACCGCTTCGCCGGCGACCACCTGGACGGCGCCGCCTTCGACACGAAGATGGAAATTCCCCAGGAGTTCATCGACCAGCTCGGCGAACTGGGCGTGCTGGGCTTCACCGTGCCCGAGGAATACGGCGGCTCCGGCTTCTCCACCGGCGCCTACTGCCGCCTCATGCAGGCGGTCTGCCGTTACTGCGCCTCCACCGCCACCGTGGTGGGCGGCCACCAGTCCATCGGCATCAAGGGCATCGTCATGTACGGCACCGAGGAGCAGAAGCAGGAGTTCCTGCCCCGCATGGCCAGCGGCGAGTGGATCGGCGCTTATGCCCTCACCGAGCCCGGCTCCGGCTCCGATGCCGCCGCCATGACCACCCGGGCGGTCTACGACGAGGCCGGCGACGTCTGGGTTCTCAACGGCCGCAAGCAATGGATCACCAATGGCGGTTTCGGCAAGGTGTTCACCGTCTTCGCCCGCACCGAAACCGGACCGGTGGACAAACCGACCCAGGCCATCTCGTGCTTCCTGGTGAAACGCGAGCTGGCAGGAGTGTCCACCACGCCGCCCATGCACAAGATGGGCATCCGGGGCAGCAACACCGTGGACGTGGGCTTCGACAACGTGCGCGTCCCGGCGCGCCACCTGCTGGGTCAGCGGGGTGGCGGCTTCAAGATGGCCATGGAGATCTTGAATACCGGCCGCCTCTCCCTGGCCTCCGGTTGCATCGGCTCGGCCCGCGAGATGATCGACGCCTCGGTCAAGCACGCCCTGGAGCGCAAAGCCTTCGGGCGCACCATCAGCGAGCTGGAGATGATCCGGCGCAAGTTCGCCGCCATGATGGCCGAGACCTATGCCGCCGAGGCCATGGTCTATCTCACCACCGGCCTGTGCGATCGCGGCGGCATGGATTTCTCCATCGAGTCGGCCATGGCCAAGACCTACGCCAGCGAGGTGCTGTGGCGCGTGGTCAATCACGCCGTGCAGATCAACGGCGGCAACGGCTACATGAGCGAGTATCCGTTCGAGCGCTTCCTGCGCGACGCCCGCATCAACACCATCTTCGAAGGCACCAATGAGATCATGCGCCTCTACATCGCCATGGCCGGCCTGCGCCACGCCGGCGACGGGGATGAGGATCCCGTTATGGGGCGCGTCCACCCGGCCCTGGAGGATCTAGGCAAGCAGGCCTGCACCATGACCGGGGAGTTCGCCGCGGCCATGGCCGCCACCATGAAGGCCCACGGCCGTTCGCTGGCCGAGCGGGGTTACGTCCAGGAGCGGGTGGCCGACGCGGCGGTGGACCTCTATGCCCTCCTGGCGGTCCTCTCCAGGGCCACGGCCAGCCTTGAGCGGGACGGAGGCGTCCCGGCCGACGGCGGCGGGGCGGCGCGCGATGTCACCCTGGCCCGCCTCTTCGCCCACAATGCCATCCTGCGCTTCCGGCGCAACCTCCTGCTCCTGAAGGGCGGCGATGACGACCTGGTGACCGCGGCATCCGAGGTGGCCTACCGGGACGGCGGCTATCGGCTGACCTGACGCCGGGGAGGGACCCCATGGGCGACACCCGTGACGCCGCCCGCGAGATTCATGGACTGCTGCGCCGCATGGTGCGGGATCTTCTGGCCCGCAAGCCCGGCGGCCACCTGCTGAACGCCACGCTGGACGAGATCGTCGTGCACCTCCCGGCCGGCGGCGGCGATGACGAGGGCTTTGCCGCCGATCTGGCCGCCTGCTTGGAGGACGAGGTGGACGAGGCCATCCGCCGGGCGGCCGCTTTCAGCCCGGGCCACGTCTACTGCCACCGCTGCCGCGCCGCCGCCTGCGAACACTCCTCGCCGCCCACGGCGCAGCATGTCTTTGTCGGCTACAACCCCACCGGCACGCCTCTCTTTGAGCCCATGGCGCAGGCCCTGCTGGCCCTGCGCCACCCCGAGGTGAATGCCCTCCATGACAACCCGCGGGCGCTGGTGACCCTGGTGCAGGACAGCGCCACCCTGCGCGGGACCATGCTGGCAGCCTGGCAAAACCCGGGCTGCGAAGTGGTGGGGCAACTGGTGGCGGGCTACTTCCGGCCGCCCGGCGCGAACAACGGTGAGCGCCTGGCCCTCACCCTGCAAGTCACGGCGGCGCGCACACGGAAGCACGGCCTGCGCCTGGGCCTCAACCTTCTGGGGAAGCCGGACGGGGCCTGGCCGGTTGATCTCGAACCGCCCTGGCGGCGGCCGCTGCGCTGGGCGCAGGATGCCCTGGCCTCAGTGGCGGCGCCCCGGGGCCGTGGCCACCGCCGGTGCCTGCCGTCTCAAGAAGAGGTGGAAGAGCGGGTGCTGGGGATCCTGGGCGGCCTGTCACGCCGCTTGCGCCAGGAGCGCAGCGGCCGCACCCGGCGCACGGGACATGCTCAGGAGCGCCATCAATCGGGAGAGCGGCCCACGCGCAAGGCGCTGGACGATGTGCGCGCCGCCCCCGCCGAGGCTTTCCTTCTGGATGAGCGTAACGACACCCTGGTGGTCCTGGGGGAGCGCGGCCGCACCCACTTCTTCACCCCGGCCGGACGTCTGGCGTCGTCGGCGCGCTATTCCCGGGATGCCATCGCCGGCAAGCAGCGCCGGGGCCAATGGCGGCCGGCGCCGGTGGAACGAGTGGCCGGCCTGCGTGCCACCCTGACCGCCGCAGCGGCGGCGGCTGACGAACCCGAAGGCGAGCCTGACGCGGTCTAGTTCTCCCAGGTCAACCTATCGCCGGGGGCGATGGTGCCGTCGTCCAGAATCACGCCGAAGGCGCCGCCCTTCCAGTTCTCGTCCAGGGCCTGGCGCAGTCCCGGCAGGGCCGCGTCCATCTGCTGGCAGGGCTTGGTCTCGCCACGGATGCGGATGCGGCATTCTCCCACGCGCAAAATGCGGTTGCGACAACCTTGCAGGGGGAACCCGGACACCAGAAGATTGGCGCGGCGGGCGGCGGGATCCAGACCGGCGTTCATCGCTTGCATGATCTCTTCCCAGACTTCACGCTCCAGCAGGGTCACCTGGCGCATGCCGCCGATATTGGCGTTGCCGTCCAGGCCGTGGTTGGTGATGAGCCGCGCCTGCGGCACCGGCTCCATGGGCGCACCCCGGGCCGGCTTGATCCAGATCGCCTCCAGCCTGCCGGATTCATGGTTGTTCATGCTGAGGTGCTGCCGCTTCAGACCCGCAGGGCCGGCGGGCGGCTGGCGCGCAGGCGGCGGCAGGTGCGCAGCGTATCCTGGTGGGCTCTCTTGGAGAAGTGCTCCGGCTCCCAGGGCTCGCTGGAGAGGAGGTTCCCCACATGCGCGGGGACCACATAGGCCCAGGCACGGATCGGGTCACCGTCCACCGGCTTGACGGTCACCACCCGGCGCTGGTACGGCTCATCCTCGAAGGTGTCCAGGATGCTCAGGTCGGCCGGCGTCAGGCCCGAATAGAGGACGCCGTCGGTGGCCGACCCCGGATAGCGCTCGACCCCGGGATACGTCTCGCCGAGCAGCAGCCGGCAGCGATAGCCGGCCAGCCGGGCTGGGCGGGCTTGCGGGACCCGTCCGGTGAGGGCGTCCACCACGTCGGGTAGGGCCAGAGCGCCGTAGGCGAACAGGGCAGTTGGGGCAAAATCACTCATTTCGCTCTCCCTTGCCAAAGAACTGACGCATTATCTCCCAACTGCTATTCCTCATGCAAGTCTTTTGTTCTCAACCGCTCCCGCCGATCGGCCTGCTCTTCGGGGGCCTCCCGAAGCCGGCGGATTCCCTTTCATTCCGGGCCGGGGCGCTAGAATGGCGCCTGTGAGCTCGTTCGAGACGGTCATCGGCTTGGAGGTCCATACCCAGCTCAACACCGTGAGCAAGCTGTTCTGCGGCTGCGCCACCCGTTTCGGCGACCCGGCCAACACCCATGTTTGCCCCGTCTGCCTGGGCCTGCCGGGGGCCCTGCCGGTCCTCAATGGCGGCGCCGTGGAGATGGCCATTCGCCTGGCCCTGGCCCTGGACTGCACCGTTCATCCCAGCTCTCTCTTTGCCCGCAAGAACTATTTCTACCCGGATCTGCCCAAGGGGTATCAGATCTCCCAGTTTGATCACCCCTACGCCACCGGCGGCGGCCTGGACTTCGAAGTGGACGGGCAGCCCCGCCGGGTGGCCCTCACCCGCATCCACATGGAAGAAGACGCCGGCAAGTCGGTGCACGAGGGGTACCCCGACTCGGACCGGTTCACTTACCTGGACTTCAACCGGGCCGGCACACCACTCTGCGAAATCGTCACCGAGCCGGAGCTCGGCAGCCCCGCCGAGGCGTACGCCTTCCTGGTGCGCCTCAAGGCGGTGGTCACCTGTCTTGGGGTCTGTGACGGCAACATGGAGGAAGGCTCGCTGCGCTGCGATGCCAATATCTCGCTGCGGCGCGCTGCCAGCGACCCCCTGGGAGAGCGGACGGAACTGAAAAACCTGAATTCGTTTCGTAACGTGCAGCGGGCCCTGGATTATGAGATTGCCCGCCAGAGCGAGGTCCTGCGCGAGGGGGGCCGGGTGGTGCAGGAGACGCGCCTCTACGATGCCGACCGAGGCGAGACCCGGACCATGCGCTCCAAGGAGGACAGTCCCGATTACCGGTACTTCCCCGAGCCGGACCTGCCTCCCCTGATCATCAGCGCCGAGGAGTTGACGCGGCTGCGCGCGGACCTGCCCGAATTGCCGGCGGCCCGGCGCCGCCGGTACCTTGACGAGATGGGCCTGCCGGCGGCGGCCGCCGACTACCTGGTGCTGGATGCGGACGTGGCCGCCTACTTCGAGAAGGTGGCCGCGCGCTGCCGGGACCCGCAGGTGGCGGCCAACTGGGTCATGGGCGATCTCACCCGGCTGCTCAATGAGCGCCACCTCACCATGGCCGGCACGCCGGTCTCCGCCGGGGATCTCGGCGACCTGCTGAAGGAGATTGCCGGTGGCGCCATCAGCGGCAAGATCGGCAAGGAGGTCTTTCAGGTCATGGCCGCCAGTGGCCGCCCTCCCGGCGAGATCATCGCGGCGCGCGGCCTGGCCCAGATCAGCGATGAAGGCGCTCTCGCGGCGATCATCCGGGACGTCCTGGCCGCCAGCCCCGGCCAGGTCTCCCAGTATCGTGCCGGCAAGACCACGGTGCTGGGCTATCTCATGGGCCGGGTGATGCAGGCGAGTCGCGGCCAGGCCAACCCCGAGCTGGCCAAGCGGCTCTTGCGGGCGGCCCTGGAGGAGTGATGGGCCGGATTGAATGCCGGGGGCGCCGCCGTGGCGTTGCCCTGGCGCTGTGCATGGCTCTGGCCTCTCTGCCCGCCGCCGCAGCCGGCAGGGGAGGGATGGACCCGGAGCGGCTGCCGGCCGACTGGCGCACTCTGACGGTGGCGGGCACCGCGATTCACTTCCCGCCCGCGGCTGCGTCTCTGGCCGAGAATCTGGCGCGGGCTGCACCTTCGGTGCGCGGGCGGGTGGCGCAGGCCCTGAACACGGATCCGGCTGCGCCCGTGGAGGTCATCCTGGTGCCCCGGGACAGGGACGAGGCCGGGGCGGCCGACGCGCCGGCGGCACCCCACTGGGCCGCCGGTTTCACCGTGCCGGGAAGCGGGGTGCTGTATATCCGGATCGGCGCCCTGGGGGTCTACCCCGACCGGGACGCCGCCTCCATCTTTGCCCATGAGCTGGGCCATGCGGAACTGGGCCGGGTGGCGGCGCCGGCGCGCCTGCCGCGCTGGTTCGAGGAGGGGACCTGCATGGTGCTGGCGCGGCCCTGGGACCTGCGTGATTCCTGGTCCCTGACCCTGGCCGTCCTGTTCTACGATCCCGCTGCCGTATTGCAGCACCAGCAGGGTTTCCCCCAGGATGCGTCGGCGGCGCGCGCGGCCTATGCCCAGTCGTTCGCCTTCGTGGAGTGGCTCGCCCGCAGGGGTGGGGGGGAGGCTTCCCTGGGCAGGGTGGCGCTAAGGGTCGGCGGCGGGCAAACCTTCACCACGGCCTTTGCCCTGGAGTTCGCCATGACTCCCCAGGGGGCGGTGCGTGCCTGGCGGACCTCCATGGGGCGGTGGTACCGGACTGTCTCCTTGATCACCAGCAGTACCACCCTGTGGGTGGCCATGGTGCTGCTGCTGGCCCTGGGTGCCATGGGCCAGCGCCGCCGCCGCCGCCGCATCCTGGCGCGCTGGGCGCTGGAAGAGGGGGTCGACGCGGAAGATGACCGGCCCACCAGACCGCACTGAACTGGCGGCGGCGAGGCCACCGGCCTAACATGGGCGACCGATGATCACCTTCCAGGGAGTCACCAAGATGTACCCGCAGGGTGCGGTCGCCCTGCGGGACGTGAGTTTTCATCTGGAAAAGGGAGGATTCGCCTTCCTCACCGGCCCATCAGGCGCCGGCAAGACGACCCTGCTCAAAATGATCTACCGCGAGGAACGTCCCAGCGAGGGGAGCGTGGCGGTGGCCGAGAGAGAAACCGGCCGCCTTGCCGTGAGCCAGGTGCAGCGCCTGCGCCGGCGCATGGGTATCGTCTTTCAGGACGGCCGTCTCATCGCCTCCCGTGATGTCTTTGAAAATGTGACCTTCGTGCTGCGCGCCCAGGGTCTGGCATCCCGCGCCCGCAAGGAACGCGCCCTCACCGTGCTGCGCCAGGTGGGACTCTCGCACCGCATGCGCTCCCTGCCGCGGCAGCTCTCCGGGGGGGAGCAGCAGCGGGTCGCCATTGCCCGGGCCGTGGCCGCCGATCCGGATCTCCTGCTGGCCGACGAGCCCACTGGTAATCTGGACCGGGAGATGTCGGTGGAGATCATGGAGATCTTCCGGCGCATCCACGGACGGGGGACCACGGTTCTCATCGCCACCCATGATCCGTTCCTGCTGCGCAAATACCGGCGGCGAGTGCTGCACCTGGAAGGCGGTTGCCTGACCGACGAGGGCACATCATGAGCCTGCGCCTGCTGCGCATGATGCTGTCCGACGGTCTCCTGGCCCTGCTGCGCGGCCGCGGCCTGACGGCGGCGGCGCTGCTCATCATCACCCTGACCTTCAGTGTCTCGGCTCTGGCCCTGCTGGTCGCCGGCAACCTGGCCGCCGCCGTGGAACGTAACGGCAGCCCCGGCGTCTTCAGGGTCTACTTCAACGAGGAGACACCCGATGGGGAAGCCGCCGCGGCGGCCCGGCGGCTGCGGGGCGTGGACGGCATCGCGGCGGTGACGCTGGTGCGGGCCGGACAGGCGCGGGACGATTTTCTTGTGGCGTTCCCCGAGATGTCGGCCGGCGTGGCTCTGCTGGCCGACAATCCCTTTCCCCCCCACCTGGAGGTGACCGTGGCGGCCGCCGTTGACGAGGCCGGGCAGCGTACGTTGCGCGCCACTCTGGGAGATGAAGAAGGGGTAGTGGCCGTGCTGGGGGACGACCTATGGACGCGCCGCCTGCTGGACCTGGCGCGGCTCATCCGCCGTGGCGGTCTGGCCACCGGCCTCGCGTTTGCCCTGGCGGCGACCCTGGTGGTGGCGGGGGTGACGCGCCTGTCGCTGGCGTCGCGCCGCGATGAGATCTCGGTCATGTGGGTGGTGGGCGCGCCGCGAGGCTTCATCTCAGGGCCGTTCGTGGTGGAAGGAGTGGTCCTGGGCGCCGGTGGCGCCCTGCTGGCCTGGGCCGCCGCGTGGGGTGTGTTCCGGCTCGCGTCGGTGCTGGCCGAGGCGCACCCCCTGCTGGGATTCTTGGCCCTGGCGCCCCTGCCGGTGTCTTCGGTGCTGTTCCTGGTGGGGTGCGCCGTGGTAGCCGGAGCCTGTGGCGCCATCCTGACCGTCTACCAGGCTGCCCGCGCCTAGAATTTCGTGCCGATGTAGAAGGCGCTGCGCCACGGGCCGATGGTTTCGCTGAAATTGGTCCGTTTGGCGAAGACCCAGTTCATTTCCAGGAATCCCAGGCGCATGGTGAGGCCCACGCCGAATGAAGCCACCCCGTTCTGCAGCTCGCTGTCCTTGCTGTTGTAGAAGCTCCACTTCTCCCGGCAAGGATTGCCGGTGGTGTCGGAGGTGCTGATGAAGCCCGTGCTGGCGCAGCGATCATCTCCCAGAGGGACCTTGGCGATGAATTCTTGTGCCACGGGGTCGAACCATTCGCCCCCCTGGTAGTAGGCGCCGCCCACATCCATGAAGAGGACGGCGCGGATGTCCCGCAGGCTTGCTCCAAACGGGAAACGGAGCTGATCCACCAGCGGCAGGCGGAACTCCAGGTTCTGGAAGAAGACCCGGTCGCCGCGAAAGTCCCGGTACCCGTAACCGCGCAACTGGTTGAGGCCGCCGATGGAATACGTTTGCTGGAACTGGGTATCGCCGGAATTGGCGATGATGCCCACCGTGCGCATGGCGAACGACGAACGCCGGGTCATCTTGAAATACTTGCGGTAGTCGAGGCGGTAATTGGTGATGGTCCCGCCCTCTCCCCCGATCTCAGGTGACGCGGTGGCGCCGATGCGGAACCGTTGTCCGTGGAAGGGACCCGAGCTCTGCCAGCGGGTGGTGTCGCCGGTGAAGAAGAAGCCAACATCGGCCGAGCGGAAGTCCACATCTTCCAGGCGGGTTTCGCTCCCGGGGGGCGGGCCTGGCGTGAACACCGTTCGAATCACCGGCACGGAGGCGTCGGTGACGCCCACGCTGGTGTCGAAGCCGTAATGACGGTTGAACGGGTACTGGATGCCGAAGGAACCGCCGCTGAAACGCTGCTTGGCTATCTGGATCGCGAAGGATCCGTCGGCGCGCGGGCGCGGAAAGAAGAAAAAATCTTCATGCTGGAAGGCGTAGTAGCTGAAATTTGTGCGCCGGGAATAGTCCACGTGGAGGATGTCCAGGTTGGAATAGGACGAAATGGAGGAGACGACGAAGATCCAGCGCTTGTCGCCCATGAGATCGGACAGGGACAGGGCCGTGTTGCCGAAGAAGGTGCCGTCATCGGTGACGCCGACGTCCAGGCCGGGTGATTCCACCTGGTAGCGCCGTTTGTATTTTTCCTTCTGCGCTTCGTCCAGGGTGAGTTGCAGCGGCGCCTTGAACGGTTGCAGCTCCACCGTGCTCAGATCCCGGCCGGACAGGGGGATTTCTTCTTCCGGGGGGCCCAACTCCATGCGATAGAGCTGGTAGCGGCCGCGAA
>Ga0326597_10007324_pt1 | contig 15018 bp, 13 predicted proteins | sample RVTome_12_FD_203789 | JGI IMG/M metagenome (GOLD analysis project Ga0326597, IMG submission 203789) | Soil microbial communities from uranium-contaminated site in the Upper Colorado River Basin, Wyoming, United States - RVT100D185 | ecosystem: Environmental > Terrestrial > Soil > Contaminated >... | reverse complement strand
ATCGCCGACGTCGATGAGCGACCCGCCGATGTACGACGCGACCGCGCTGATGCCCATCCGGGCGAGCGTCTTGCGCAGCCCCGCCTCGAAGGCCGACACGAGCGAGCCGACCGCCTCGGCCGGGCTCAGCGTCTCCGCGCCGCGGGTGCCCGCGAGCTCGGCCGCGAGCTCGATGGCGAGGCGCGGGTGGACGGCCGTCGCGCCGACGGCAAGGACCATCGCCATGGCATGGACGTCGAGGATGTCCACGGCACTCACCGCGAGGTCGGTCCGGCCCCGCAGACCGGCCGTCGTCAGCGCCGTGTGAACCGCCCCGACGGCGAGGATGGACGGGACCGGCAGGCGCTCGAGTGACCAGGCGGCATCGGACACAAGGATCAGCGCCGCGCCGCGCCGGGACGCCGCGACGGCCTCGGTCGCGAGGCGTTCAAGGGCGACCTCCAGACCACCCGGACCGGAGCGCGGATCCCACGTCGCATCGAGTGTCCTGACCGACACGCGACCCCCATCGCGCACGTGCGCCAGGAGTCCGTCGAGGTCGACGACGATCGGGCGCTGGAGGCGGGCGGTGCGCGACGCACGGGGCGGGCCGCCAAGCAGCGGCGAGCGCCGGCCAAGCTCGACCCGCAGGTCCATGACGATGCGCTCCCGCTCGGGATCGATCGCCGGGTTCGTGACCTGCGCGAAGGCCTGGCGCAGATGGTCCGCCACAGGGCGGTCCAACCGTCCCCGGCCGGGCGTCGGCGTGTCGTCGCCCATGCTCCACAGCGGCTCGTGGCCTTCGAGCACCATCGTTCTGATGTCGAGCCGCGCACGCTCGGCGTCGAGGCCGGCGAGGTAGCGGAGCGCGTGCCCGGTCGGCGGGCAGGGCAGCGGAACAACCGCGTCGATGCGGTCCTCGACCGTCGGTCGCGCCGCGTCATGGATCGGGAGCGCGCGGAGCGCCCAGGTCTTCGCCTCGGCGTCCTCCAGGATCGCCCGCCGACCGGGCTCGACGAGCAGCAGCTCACCCGGACCGAGGCGCCCCCGTCGGATCGTCTCAGAGGCGCTGAACGGGACCGCGCCGGCCTCCGACGCGACCGCCACGAGTCGGTCGCGGGTCACGGCGAAGGCTGCCGGACGGAGCCCGTTGCGATCGACCAGCGCGCCCACCCGACGCCCGTCCGCGAACACGACCGCCGCCGGCCCGTCCCACGGGGCGAGGATCCCGGCCGTCCGCCGGCGCAGCGTCGCGACGTGTGGATGTGGCGCCCGTCGCAGCGCGAGCGCCTCGGGGATCGCGGTCAGCAGCGCCGGCGTCAGGTCCCAGCCGGTCGTCGTCAGGAGCTCCAGCGCCTCATCGAGCGAAAGCGAATCGGAGCCGTCGGCGGAGAGCAACGGGCCAGCCGCCAACAGCGCCCGGGCGATCTCGGTCGTCGCCGCGTCACCAGCCCGACCGCGGACCTGCTCGCGGTTCCCGCGGACCGTGTTGATCTCGCCATTGTGGGCGATCGAGCGGAACGGCTGGGCGAGCCGCCAGACGGGGTGGGTGTTCGTCGCGTAGCGCTGGTGGAAGACCGCGTAGCCGACCGTCAACGGTGTCCGAAGGTCCGGGTACAGCTGCGGCAGACGACCACCGGTGACCAGCCCCTTGTAGACGATCGTGCGCGCCGAGGCGGACGGCACGGACATCTCGGCCAGTGGGCTTCCCGCGGCGCGGGCCGCGGTCTCCAGGCGACGGCGGGCGACGACGAGCCGGCATTCGAAGACGTCGTCCGACAGCGGTCGTGGGTCGCCTGCGTCGCGCGGCGGGCGGGCCACGACTGCGTGGGCGAAGGCCGGTCGCGAGGCAGCCGCGGCGGCGCCCAGCGCGCCGACATCGATCGGGACGGCCCGCCAGGCGAGGATCGGCAGACCGGCCTCGGCGAAGACCGACTCGACGAGCGCCCGGACGCGCCGCGCGGCATCCCGGCCGCGCGGCAGGAAGAGCGAGACGATCCCCGGTCGGGCGGCGGCCGCCTCCCCGGCCAACAACTCCATGAGCGACCGATCGAGCGGGAGCGCGACGCCTGCACCGTCGCTCGACTCGCCGTCGGCGCCGAACGCGCCCCGGTGGCCGAGGGCGGCCAGACCGGCCAGCGCCAGCGGCAAGACCCGCGCCCGCGAGCGCCCACCCGCATCGGCCACGAACCCGACCCCGCATGCGTCGTGCTCGAAGCGCGCCTCGTACAAGGGGGCGGCGCTGCGGCGGTGTCGGAGGCCCTTGGTCTGGCTCACGGGCGGTGCTCCGGAGGAGGAAGGTCCGGCCGCCGTCGAAGAGGAGTCGACGGCGGCCGGTGGGAGGGCGGCGACGCGGGGCCGGGAGAAGCCCCCGTCACACCTGATAGGCGACCTCGCCGTGGACGGACAGATCCAGACCCATCTCCTCGACCTCGGGCTTGACCCGGATGCCGAGCAGGAGGTCGACGATCTTGACGATGGCGACGGTCGCCACGACCGCGTAGCCGATCGTGGCGCCGACGGCGACGAGCTGGTTGACGAGCTGCTGCGGGTTGCCGTCGAGCAGGCCGGAATAGGCGGCCTGGATCGTGGACGAGGCGAAGATGCCGGTCGCGACGGCGCCGAACATGCCGCCCACGCCGTGGACCGCGAAGACGTCGAGCGCGTCGTCGACCCTGGTCCGCGACCGCAGCAGCGTCGCGCTGTAGCACAGGCCGCCGGCGACGAGACCGATGGCGAGCGAGCCACCGACGGTGACGTAGCCCGACGCCGGCGTGACGGCCACCAGGCCCGCGACCGCGCCGCAGGCGGCGCCGACGACGCTGACCTTGCCCGAGTGGATGTAACTGGCGAGGACCCACGTGACGGTCGCGGCCGCGGCGGCGATGTTCGTGACCGTGAAGGCGCTGGCCGCGAGGCCGTTCGCGGCGACCGCGGACCCGGCGTTGAAGCCAAACCAGCCGAACCACAGGAGACCGGCGCCGAGGACCGTCATCGGCACGTCGTGCGGCTCGGACGCCTCGCCGTTCATCCGGCGGCGGCCGATCATCAGCGCGACGACGAGGGCTGACACGCCCGAGCTGATGTGGACGACCGTGCCGCCGGCGAAGTCGAGCGCGCCGAGCTTGAACAGCCAGCCGTCGACCGACCAGACCCAGTGCGCGAGCGGCGCGTAGACGACGATCGACCACAGGATCGTGAACAGGACGAACGACCCGAAGCGCTTGCGCTCGGCAAAGGCGCCGGTGATGAGGGCCGGCGTGATCGCCGCGAACATGAGCTGGAACGAGGCGAACAGGACGAACGGGATGGTCACGGCGTAGACGGTCGACGGTTCCAGGCCGACGTCGTTGAAGAAGGCGTAGTCGAGACCGCCGATGAGACCGGCGCCGTTGACGTCGGGCCCGAAGGCCAGCGTGAAGCCGACGACGACCCAGACAACGCTGACGAGGGCCAGGCCGAAGAAGCTATGCATGACCGTCGACAGCACGTTCTTGCTGCGGACGAGCCCACCGTAGAACAGGGCCAGCCCCGGCAGCATGATCATGACGAGGGCCGTCGCCATCAGCATCCAGGCGGTATCCCCACTGTCCATTCGAGGCATCCCTCCAGGCCGCTGTCGTCCGGAGGCACGTCCGGACCTGGTCGGAAGGCTAGGCATGGGCGCCGTCGGGGACGTCCCTTCGACAGGGTCGACAAGGATTCGGTTCGGTGGCGGACACAGGCGCGGTCGGAGCGAACCGTTGCGGTTCGGGGTCGGTCGGGAGCCGCGGCCGGCCGCACAGCGCCCGAGCACCACCCGGTTTCCGCCAGATGCACATGAGGCGGGCACTCGTCAGGAACGTCGTGACAGATGGTCCCTCACGCGAGCAGATGGCAGGATCGACGGATGAGCACGGTCCCATCCACGCTCAGCTCGACCACTGTCGCCCGAGAACCGGCTGACGAATGTGCGCCTGGGGTGCATTTGGCACGAACAGCTGCGGCGGGCCCGACCGGTCGTTCATCCGGCATCGGCCGAGACGGCGCTACTGGACGGCCTCGTCGCGGACGTCCCGGGAGACCGGTCTCCTCGCTCATGCCCGCTCGAACCCGTAGGCGTCGACGTCGCGGATCGGCTCATAGCCGATCGCCTGGTAGATATGGTTGGAGGTCGGGTTCGCGAGGTCGGTGAAGAGGAAGCAGAACCGGCGGCCGGCATCGAGCTCGGCCTGGCTGACGGCCGCCACGAGGGCACTGGCATAGCCACGCCCGCGGACCGCAGGAGGCGTGTAGACCGGTCCGATCCGGATGCCGTTCGGGGTCGCGCCACCGACACCGGTCATCGACACCGCGCCGTCGTCGTCCCAGAGGTACAGGGTCCGGCCGCGACGCGCCAGCCAGCGGTCCGTCGAGGCCGCGACCTCGTCGGGTTCGGCCTCGCCGAACGCCTCGTGCATGAACCCCTCGACCCAGTCGCGCACCAGCTCGCGATCCGCGGTCGTCGCGACCCGTACCCGGCCGTCGACCGGTCGCGGCGGCCGGACCTCGGTCAGCCGGTAGCTTCGCTCGGACATCTGGAGCGTCGCCGCTGGTCCGCCGAACTCCGTCCATGCCTCGACGAACGCACGGGCAGGCTCCACCGGCCCGATGACGCCCGGGAGATCGCGGTCACGGACGTCGGCGGCGAGGAGCCGGAAGGCGGCCGTGTCGTCGACCTCGGACAGGATGAGCCGGAACGGCGGGGTCTGGATCGCGGCCGCCACCACCCGGTCCGCCGCACGCACGACGGCCAGGTAGGGCGGACCGCTGTACGCGTCGGGCGTCTCGCGCAGGCTGGCGGAGACGCCGAAGATCAGGTTGTGCTCGGCCTCGCGCTCGACCAGGAACGCCCCGGCCGCGTCGAGGAAGTCGCCGACCGCGGCGAACCGTCGGAGCTCCATCCCACCCCTCGAAGGTCGATCAGCGAGCCGGGTGGGATTCGAACCCACGACCAAGGGATTAAAAGTCCCGTGCTCTACCGCTGAGCTACCGGCCCGCGGCAAGGGTACCCGAGGGCGCGTCGGCAGGGCTCAGCTCGGGCGCACGACCGGCGTCGGCAGCGGTTGCCCGTGGACGCCCGCCAGCAGGTTTGCGGCGGCCATGGCGGCCATCCGGCCGCGCGTCGCCCGCGATGCGGACGCGATGTGCGGCACCACGAGGCAGTTGTCGAGCGTCAGGAGCGGGTCGTCGGGCCGGATCGGCTCGGGGTCCGTGACGTCGAGCGCGGCCGCGGCGATCACCCCATCGCGCAGCGCGGCGGCCAATGCCCGCGGATCCACCACGGGACCCCGGGCCGTGTTGACCAGCACGGCCGTCCGCTTCATCCGTGCCAGTGCGGCCGCGTCGATGAGCCCCCGCGTGTCCGGTGTGAGTGAGACATGGAGCGAGACGAAGTCACTCCGCTCCAGGAGTTCGGGCAACCCGACAAACGTCGCACCGAGCGACATCTCGACCGCCGCCGATGCCCGGGTCCGTGAGCTGTAGAGCACGGTCATGCCGAAGCCGGCCGCCCGCCGCGCGACGGCCTGCCCGATCCGTCCGAACCCGACGATCCCGAGCGTCGCGCCGTGGACGTCCGAGCCGAGCAGGAGCAACGGCCCCCACGTGCGCCAGTTGCCGGCCCTGACGTAACGATCCCCCTCCGCGACCCGGCGCGCGCCCGCCATGAGCAGTGCCCAGGCGAGGTCGGCGGTCGTCTCGGTCAGGGCGCCCGGCGTATTTCCCACGGCGATCCCCCGTCGCGCGCACGCCGGCACATCGATGTTGTCGTAGCCCACCGCGTAGTTGCTGACGACCTTGAGCGACGGCCCGGCCGCATCGAGCAACGCGTCGTCGACGCGGTCGGTGAGCAGCGTCAGGATCCCGTCGCAGCCGGCGACCCGGCGCAACAGCTCGTCGCGCGGTGGCGGCAGCTCGTCGGTCCACAGGTCGAGCTCGCAGACGTCGGCGATCGGATCGAGGCCCTCGTCCGGGATGCGCCGCGCGACGAAGACGCGGGGCCGATCGATCACCGTTCGCTGCCGGCCGTGCGACCTCCGGTCACGGCAGCATCTGGCGCATGACGAACCACACGTTGGCGGGCCGCTCGGCCAGGCGTCGCATGTACCACGGGTACCAGTACTCACCGTAGGCGATGAGCGCCTGGACGCGATAGCCCTCCTTCGCCAGGCGGAACTGCTGGTCGGTGCGGATGCCGAACAGCATCGCCACCTCGAACCCGTCGCGCGCGATCCCGGCCCCCTTGACCCCCTCGGCGATCTGCTCGATGAGGGCGACGTCGTGGGTGCCGAGGCTCAGGCGGATCGGCCGGCCGCGCCCGTCGATCAGGAAGGCGACGGCGAGCCCGACGAAGCTCGCGTCGATCCGGCGGCGGTTCGTGTAGGCGATCGACTCCTTCTCGTCGTAGGCGCCCTTGACCAGGCGGATGGCGGGATCGAGCGGGCGCAGCCGCTCGATGTCGGCGGCGGTCCGACGCAGGTACGCCTGGAGACAGATTCCCGTCCGCGGCTGGGTCGCCCGCAACCGCTCGTAGAGGGAGACGGTCGCCTCGACGTAGGCGCTGCCCTCCATGTCGATCCACAGGTACGATCCCGCCGCGGCGGCGTGCTCGGCGATCCGGACGAGATGGGCGAGGCAGATCTCCGGGTCGAGGTCCAGGCCGAGCTGGGTCGGCTTGACGGAGATCTCACCGGTGATGCCGGCGGCGACGATCTTGTCGATGGCGTCGATGTAGTGGGCGGCCACCTCGTCGGCCTCGGCGACGTGCTCGAGGTTCTCGCCGAGCCGGGTGTACATCGAGCTGATCCCGGCGGCCTCCAACGGCAGCGCCGCGGCGAGGGCGTCCTCGAGGGTCTCGCCCGGCATGAATCGGCGGACGGCCCGCTTCATGAATCGGAACCGCGGCAGGCGCTCCCTCAACCAGCGGTTGCGGGCGGCCCACAGGAAGACCCGGCGCATGAAGACCTCCATGGGTGCCTCGTCCGGGTGCCGTCGGACGGTCCGGGGGGGGCGACAACAGGATGATAGGCGACAGTGCGGCTAGAATCGCGCCCGATGACCCGCTTCTACGACCTCGACGCCGCCAATGCCACCGTCCCCGAGATCGACGGGATCCTCGCCGTGCTCGCCGAGCAGCGCGCCGAACTCGTCCGCCTCCGCGATGAGGTCCTGGCCAGCGGGAGCGGCGGGGGCGATGGCGCGCCGACGGCCGTCGCCGAACGACCGATGGGCTCCGAGGATGCACCGCTCGTCGACGACCTGCGCCTCACCCGCCTGCGGATGCAGGGGCTGATCGACCAGATGGCCGCCGGTGTCGCGCGGATCGACGCCCTCGGGCTCACCCTGCGCGACATCGAACACGGTCTCGTGGACTTCCCGGCACTCGTCTCGGGCCGCCAGGTCTGGCTGTGCTGGCAGCGCGGCGAACCGGCCATCGGTTGGTGGCACGGGCTCGACGGCGGGTTCTCCGGGCGGCGTCCGCTGGCCGAGCTGGCGTGAAGGAGCGCTCCGTCGTCGTCGGGCGGGACGGACGAGCCAAGGCCTACCGACCGCTGCCCGACGCCGAGCGGCGGGTGGCGATCGCGAAGGGCCTCGCCGCCTACGAGCGCGGTGATTTCTTCGAGGCGCACGAGGACCTCGAGCCGGCCTGGATGGGGACGGACGACCTCGCCGAGCGAGCCCTGCTCCAGGGCCTCATCAAGGTGGCGGCCGCGTACGTCCACGACGCCCGCGGCAATCCGACCGGGATCGCCCGCAACCTCGATGGCGCGCGTACCCTGCTCCGCGAAGCGTCGGCCGGCGGGCCGGCGGTCAACGCGGCCGGCATCGACCTCGACGCACTCCTCGGCGATGTCGATCTCCGGCTCGACGACCTGGCGACCAACCCCGACCATCCGACCCTCGGCCCACCGACCCTCCGACGGCTGCGAGTGAACGCCCCGTGACCCCGCCGTCGGCCATCCCGACCATCGACGTGCATGAGGCCGAGCGCCGCCTGCGCGATGACCCGTCCTGTCCGCTGCTGCTCGACGTCCGCGAGGCGAGTGAGTTCACCGAGGTACGTGCCCCGGGTGCCGTGCTGCTGCCGACGTCCGCGTTCATGGCGCGCCTCGCGGAGATCCCGGCCGACCGGCCACTGCTGGTGGTCTGCCACGTCGGCGGCCGGTCGGCGGCCGTCACCGCCTACCTGGTCCGTGCCGGACGGACGGACGTCGTCAACGTGGCGGGCGGGATGGAGGCCTGGGTGCGCGCAGGCCTGCCGGTCCGTCGTGGCCCGGTCGAGTCAGGCGAGGGAGCGTTCCCGGCCGGCTGACACGGCGCGCCCAGAAGACCCACGGTCCCGGGGACCTACCTGCGACGAACCCGACGCGTGACCCGGCCGATGATCGCCCGGGACTGCGCCTTGTGGGCGAAGCCCCACCCGATCGCGATCAGGATGATGAAGTCGATCCCGCCGACGGTGGCCGCGTTGAGATAGCCGAGCTGTTGGCCGATCTCCCCCTCGATCTTCATGCCCGGCACGGTCATCCCGACGAGGCCGACCTGGAAGAACGGGCTCATCGGGGCCGTGTTCGCTCGGACGCTCGAGGCCAGGACGGTGTCCCCGGAGGTCACGCCACCGACGAGGATGACGTTCGGGCCGGAGACGACGGCAGGGGCGCCCTCGAGCCCCGAGGTCGGCAGGTCCATCTCGACGAGGTGCTTCCATTCGGGGATGTCGCCCGCCGTCGTCGGGACCGCCCAGTAGACCTCGGACTTCGGACCTGTCCCGTCATCGCCTCCGGCGAGGTAGATCGCGCCATTCGCACCCCAGCCCGAGGCGTTCGTCCGGGCGACGGGCAGGTTCGCCGTGTTGCTGATGGCCCACTTGATGAGTCTGCCCTCGGCGGGATCGGCCGGGAGCCCTTCGAGCGCCGGTTTCCCGAACTCACCGCGCTGGATGGCTCCGACGGGACCCTTCGCGTCGCTGCCGCCGTACAGCCACAGGTAGTCGCCGACGAGGACCGCGGTCGCATCGGCCTGTGGGAAGACGAGGGGCTGCTCGGCGGACCAGGCACTCAGCTTGCCCTGGTTGTTGAGCTTCGTCTTCCAGGTCGTGCCGACCACCCCGCTCGCGTTGCGGCCACCGACGAGCAGCAGCCCGTCCGGGGTGACCGCGGCCGCGGCTGCGCTGCGCGGCTCCGGAAGCTTGAGGAGGTCCGAGGTCGTCCAGGCGCCAAGGTCGCCGGTCAGGTTGTTTGGGCTGAGCACGAAGACCGTGTCGGTGGGCGCCCCGGAGGCGTCGGTGCCACCGATGACGTAGAGGCTCCCGGCGACGTAGACGACGCTCGCATCGGCGCGCGGCCCCGGCAGTGGTGGGCCCTCCGCCCACGCGTCGAAGTTGCCGGTCCCGACCGTCCGGGCGACATAGACCGACGACGACGCCGTCTTCCCGTCGGAGCCGCCGATGTACAGCATCTGCGTCCCGACCTGGATGACGGAGCCGTCCGTTCGCGCCTGCGGGAGGTTCAGCTGTGGTGGCGACGGCTCCCACGGGACGATCGCGCCGACCGGCGCCGGGCAGGGCAGGTTCTCGTTGGTCGGCGGGCAGAGGTTGACCGGCGACCAGACCAGGACGCCCAGCTCCACCGTCCGCCCGACCGTCAGGTAGTAGGCACGGTCGGGCAGGTAGCCGAGCATGAAGATGATGATGATGAGCCAGACGAAAGCCTTGACCGAGGCCCAGCCCCAGCCATTCGCGTCGAGCAGCCCGAAGAGGGCTCGCCGTCGCGGCACCGCGGTTCCGGGCCCGAGCGCCTGCTGCGCCATCGTCCTCCATCCTCATCCGCCGACCGGGTCGGTCGACGGCGACATCATTTGACGGTGAGTGTCCCTGTCATCGCCGGGTGGATCGTGCAGATGAACGGATAGGTCCCAGCGGGAAGCGCCGGGACCGAAAAGTCGCGCGTCGCCACCCCACTGAACGTGTCGCTGAGGTAGACGACGGCCCCGGTCGAATCCTTGATCTGGATGTTGTGCGGCACCGAGGCGTCCTGGTTGTCGAACGCGATGACGAACGGCTCGCCCGCCTTGACGGTCAGGTCGGGTGTCGTCCACTTGATCCCGGATGCCACCAGCGTGACCTTCTGGACATTCGCGTCCGCCGATGCCGCCGGCGATCCCGATGGACCGGGTGAGGCGGGGGTCTCGAACTCCTTCGACCAGCAGTTCGGATAGGGGGTCGCACCGGGCGCCGGCTTGTAATCCACGTCCACCCAGCCGTTGAACGTCTTGACCTCGCCCGAGACCTGGTCCAGCCTGGGCTCGAACAGATCCGGATCGCGGATCGTGTATGTCTGGTTGCTGGGGGCCCGGATGAACGCGATCAGATCCTCGATCTGGATGTAGTTCAGCGGGCCGGCCGGGCGGCCCTCGTTCGACCAGATCGGCATGATCGAGTCCGCGGTGCCGCAGGCATAGCGACCACCGGCGATCATCATGTTGTTCAGGTAGTCGACCGACAGGTGCGCGAACAGCTTGTCCTGGCGGTTGAGCGCCGGGCCGGTGCCGCCCTCGCCGTTCGGCCCGTGGCAACGGGCGCAGTTGGCCTGGTACAGGTTGTAGCCACGTTCGACCGAGATGACCTGCTGCGAGGCGGCCTCCGCGTCCAGTCGGGGCTCGCGGATGCCGAGCGGCGCGAGTTCGTAGAACCAGTAGACGGTGGTGAACAGGATCACCACGATGACCGCGAGGAAGCCGACCCAGCGCGCGTTCGACGACTGGCGGACGACCTGGGCCGCGCGCCCGGGCGTCAATTCGACGGAACGCGTCGACGGCGGCGACGTGAAGCGCTCGACCGGTGCCGGCTCGACGGGTGGCCGGGGAACGGGCAGACGCTGCTCGGGCTCTCGCTCGGGCGTGTCGCTCATCGGTCTCCTCGGCGGGCCGGTCGGTCGCGTCCGGTCATCAGATGCACCCGGTCGGCGTGCGCGGTGGGATCAGCCCGGGCTGGCCGAGGGCGACCGGCAGCGGTCCGAGGGTGATCTTGCCGGTGTTGATGGTCAGCACACCGGAGGCGTCGACCGAGATCGAGAAGCGATCCATCCCGCGCGGCGCCGGACCGAACGCGGCACCGTCGGCCTTGACGCCGAGGCGGTCGTAGCGCGACCCGTGGCACGGGCACTCGAGCCAGAAGTTCTTGAGGCACGGGTTCGGCTTGCAGCCGAGATGCGGGCAGCGCTGGTACAGCGCGCGCACGTTGAGCGCGCTCCCGTCACCGGTCGCGTCCTCGCCGGCCGTGAAACGCTGCTGGCCGGGGTTGTAGAGGATGACGAAGGCCCTGGCGTCCGGGTAGTAGGCCGGGAAGCCCTCCTCGATCGGGAGCGAGCCGTTCTGGAGCTTGATCGTGTCGAGGTCGCCGATGGTGATCGGTGCCCCGAAGCCGCCGGCGAGGTTCGGCCAGGCGAACGCGAGCGTGCCGGCCGTGACTTCGAGGAGCCACAGGCCGATGCCGGTGCCGAGCGCCACCCGCATCAGCTGCCGGCGCGACAGGCCCTGCACCTGCTGCTTGCGCAGCGACTTGATCGCCTCCTTGGTCAGGGCGGCGGGCTTGTCGATGAGTTCGACGTGGTAGTTGCTCATGTCGTCACAGGGCGAAGTGGAAGCCGGGGCTGGTCACGTACGGGATGACGAACGTGTAGCCCGGGCCGCGGAAGAAGATGGCGACGAACGTCAGGATGAGTGCGAGGCTGAGGAACATCGTGAACAGCATGACCGCGGTCTTGCGCTCCGACGGGCGGGTGGCGAGGATGTTCTCGCGGTCGACATACGGGAGGAGCGCCCCGCCGACGAACACGAACCCCGGGACGAGGACGCCCGCGACCGTCGGGTGGAAGTAGGCCAGCAGCTCCTGAAGACCGAGGAAATACCACGGCGCCTTGGCCACGGCAGGGGTCACGTTGCCGTTGGCCAGCTCTTCCAGGGGCGCGTTGATGAACAGCCCCATCAAGAGCAGGAAGATGCTCATCATCCCGGCCGCCAGGAACTCGATGGAGAGCAGGTGCGGCCAGGCCATGACCGTGTCGTCCGGCTCCTTCTGGACGCGAACGACGGCATCCTGCTTGACCAGCGCGAGCAATCGGTACGGACGCGCTGACATCGGGACGCGCTGCTTGTCGATCTCCGTCCGCCGGGTCGGATCGACCGGCAGGACGACCCGACGCTCGGTCTCGGGCGGCGTCTTGACGTCAGACATCAGAGCGGCCCACTGATGCCGCCGTCCTTTCTGATCCTCCAGAAATGGACCGCAAGGAAGACCGCCGCGATGAGCGGCAGGAACACGACATGGCCGACATAGAAGCGCAGGAGTGTGTTCTGGCCGACCTCCAGGCCGCCGAGCAGGATGAGCTTGGTCGGCGTGTTGAACAGCGGCGTGTAGCCACCCATGTTCGTGCCGATCGTGATCGCCCAGTAGGCGATCTGGTCCCACGGCAGCAGGTAGCCAGTGAAGCTCAGCAAGACCGTCAAGTACAGCAGGACGACCCCGACGACCCAGTTGAACTCACGTGGCGGCTTGTAGGCACCGTGGTAGAAGACCCGCATCATGTGCAGGAAGACGAAGAACACCATCAGGTGAGCGCCCCAGCGATGGATGTTCCTGGTCAGCAAGCCGAACGTCACCTGGCTCTGGATCTCGAGGATGTTGGTGTACGCCTGCGTCGCCGACGGCACGTAGAAGAACATGAGGTAGACGCCGGTCACGGTCAGCACGAGGAACAGGAAGAACGACAGCCCGCCGAGGCAGAACGTGTAGGCGAACTTGACGGCGTGCTGGCGGACGCGCACCGGGTGGATGTGCAGGAAGACGTTGTTCATGACCGCGTACGCGCGCGATCGCTCGTCGCGCGGGTAGGGCTGGCGGAACAGCGAGCGCCACACGACGCTTCGGCGGATGCTCTGGTCCACCCGCTCGAGGAAACTCACCGGGACCCTCCTGCCACGCCGGGCGTCCCGGCCAGCTGCGCGTCACGATACGACTCCTTGTAGAGCCGGCCGTCAGTCGAGATCTCCTGCAGCTCGAACCGCTCCATCGTAATGGCGTCGAACGGGCAACGCTTGACGCACAGCGCGCAGCGGATGCAGCGCTCCTCGTCGAGGATCATCGCGCCGCCGTTGTCCCAGCCGTAGGCCTCCTCGAGCTCCGGCAGGAGTCCCTCGGACTTCAGCTGGTTGATGTCGACCATGTGGATGACGCCTTCCGGGCAGACATCGGCGCAGGCGCCGCACAGGACGCAGCGGAACGGGTCGAACCAGATGTTGAAGTTGCACATGAGACAGCGGGTCGATTCGGCGACCGCGGCGTTCGCGTCGTAGCCCAGCTCGACCGGGATGTTGAAGTTGACCTCCGGATCGGTCGACGACATCCTCGCCTGGGCCTGGGCCACCGGGATGTGCTGGCGCGGGAGCACGTCGTAGAACTCGGGCATGTCGTGGCGCCACGAGCTGGTGATCTTGACGTTGGTGCTGACCGTCACGTCCGTCCGGCCGGCCAGATAGCGATCCATCGCGTAGGCGCACTTCTTGCCGTGGCCGGCGGCCTCGATGAGCGTCGTCGGGCCTGTCACGAAGTCGCCGCATGCGAACACGCCGCGCACGTTCGTCGCGTAGGTTGCCGGGTCCACCTTGACCCGCCCCCGGTTGATCTCGAAGTTCGACTCGACCCACAGGAACGTGAGGTCGGTCGCCTGGGAGACGGCGGGGATGACGGTCTGGGCCGGGACGACGAACTCGGAGCCTTCCATCGGCACCGGGGAGCGCCGGCCCGAGGCGTCCGGCTCACCCAGCCGGTTGCGGATGAAACGCACGCCGGTGACCTTGCCGTTCTCGCCGAGGATCTCGATCGGGCTGGCCAGGAACTCCATCCGGACGCCCTCGCGCTCGGTCTCGCCCAGCTCCTCGTCGTCGACGACGAGCTCGGACCGGGTACGCCGGTAGACGATCGAGACCCGCTCGGCGCCGTGGCGAAGACTCGTCCGCGAGCAGTCCATCGCCGTGTAGCCGCCGCCGATGACAACGACGTCGGCGCCCACGGTGAGCGGTTCGCCCAGGTTGGCGCGCTTCATGAAGTCGACGCCGTACTGGACGCCGTCGAGGTCGGCACCCGGGACCTCGAGCTCGAGCGCGTTCATCGCGCCGGCGGTGAGCGCGATCGCGTCGTAGTCCCGCTGGAGATCGTCGAACCCGATGTCGACCCCGATCGTCGTGTTATAGACGAACCTGACGCCCAGGCGTTCGACGAGCCGGACATCCATCTCGATCGCCGCGCGCGGCAGGCGGAAGGCCGGCACCCCGACGAGCATGAATCCGCCGGCGTAGGGGAGGCTGTCGAAGACCGTGACCTGGTAACCCTTGACGGCCAGTTCGCGCGACACGGCGAGGCCGGCCGGACCGGCCCCGATGACGGCGACCCGCTCCGGGCGTGGCGTGATGATCGGCAGGATGTCCGGGATCCCCGACGCCTCGTGCCACTCGACCAGGAAGCGCTTCATGGCGCGGATCGCGAGCGGCCGGTCGATGTCGCCGCGACGGCACGCCCGTTCGCACGGCGCGGAGCAGACGTACGAGCACATCGCGGCGACCGGGTTCGGGTCGCGCGACAGGATGTACCCCTCCTCGAACCGGCCTTCGGCCGCGAGATTGAGGTAGCCGCGGCAGTTCGTCCCGACCGGACACGCTTCCTGGCATTCGATGTTGCATTGGAGCCAGGACGCGTCGACAGGTTGGACGAGGAATTCCTGTGGCTGCTCTATGGCCAAACGGGCGTGCCTTTCCTGGTTCCTTCAGGACTCGGGCGCGGGCGGAGGATCGGCCGGACCGCCGACCGCGGGAATCTACCATCCACCCTACTCGGCGTGCACGGTTGGTGTCCCGCCAGGCCCGATCTGTGCCGGTGGGAGGTGTCTACGCGCGTCGTCCGGGTGTCCCGGTGGTGACCCCGGGACAACGAAACTGACCGGACAGGCCTGCGCCCGCTGGGCGCGA
>Ga0326597_10007323_pt1 | contig 15018 bp, 14 predicted proteins | sample RVTome_12_FD_203789 | JGI IMG/M metagenome (GOLD analysis project Ga0326597, IMG submission 203789) | Soil microbial communities from uranium-contaminated site in the Upper Colorado River Basin, Wyoming, United States - RVT100D185 | ecosystem: Environmental > Terrestrial > Soil > Contaminated >... | reverse complement strand
TGGGCGGTCTGGGCTGCGCGCTGGCGCTCCCCGACCTGCGCCGCCACGTGCCGGTGGCCGAGATGGCGCAACCCGCGACGGTAGTGGACTAGGCCTCGTTAAGAGGTGCGCCGCCGGCCGGGCACCGGCGCTTGATCGGACCCGTATACTCCGATCACGCGTACGGCAGCATCTCGATCCTGGAGGAAGAGCGATGGACATCGGATTCGTGGGCCTCGGCCGCATGGGGCTCAACATGACGATCCGCCTGATCCGGGCGGGGCACCAGGTCGCGGGCTACAACCGCGACCCGAAGAAGGTGGACGAGGCCAAGCAGCAGGGGGCGAAGCCGGCCTACTCGCTCGAGGAGCTGGTCCAGGCGCTGCGCCCGCCGCGGGCGGTGTGGCTCATGATCCCGGCGGGCAAGCCGGTGGACGACACCATCGAGCACCTGGTCCCGCTGCTCGCGCGCGGCGACCTGGTGGTGGACGGCGGCAACTCCAACTACAAGGACTCGGTGCGCCACGCCGCCCGCCTGAAGGACGCGGGGTTGGAGTTCGTGGACGCCGGGGTCTCGGGAGGGATCTGGGGCCTCCAGGTGGGCTACTGCACCATGCTGGGCGGCGAGGCCAAGTCGATCGAGCGGCTGCGGCCCGCGCTCGACGCGCTGGCGCCGCCCGAGGGCTGGCTGCACGTGGGGCCGGCGGGCGCCGGGCACTTCTCCAAGATGGTCCACAACGGCATCGAATACAGCATGCTCCAGTCCTACGCCGAGGGCTTCGAGGTGCTGGAGGCCAGCGAGTACGATTACGATCTGGCCAAGCTCTCGCACCTGTGGAACCAGGGCAGCGTCATCCGCTCCTGGCTGCTCGAGCTGTCGGAGCGGGCGTTCGCGGCCGATCCGCACATGAAGCACATCCGCGGCTTCGTGCAGGACTCGGGCGAGGGGCGCTGGACGCTGCTCGAGGCGATCGACCGCAGCATCCCCACGCCGGTGCTGGCGCTCGCGCTACTGTCGCGCTTCCGCTCGCGCCAGGACGACTCGTTCCGCGACCGGGTGATCGCGGCGCTGCGCAACCAGTTCGGCGGCCACGCCGTGAAGGAGACGTGACGTGTCGGCCCATCTCGAGATCGCGGTCCCCGACGTCCTCGAGCGCGGCCACCGCGAGGCCCCGCCCTGCGCATTCGTGGTATTCGGGGCGACCGGTGACCTCACCCACCGCAAGCTGCTCCCGGCGATCTACAACCTGGCGCTCGACGGGACGCTGCCGGAGGCCTGTGCCATGGTGGGGGTGGCGCGCACCGAACTGACGGATGAACGGTACCGCGCCGATCTGCGCGAAGCCGTGGAGAAGTTCTCGCGCCGCCCGCTCGACGACAAGGTGTGGAGCGACTTCTCGAAGCGCGTCTATTACGTTGCGGGCGCGTTCGACGATGCCGAGACCTTCCGGCGCCTCGACCAGCGGCTCACGGAGCTCGACCGAGCGCACGCCCTGCGCGGCAACCGGCTCTTCTATCTGGCGATCCCTCCGGGAGTGTTCGAGACGGTCCTCACGCACCTGCACGACGGAGGCATGATCCAGCCGCCCCACGGCGAGCGCTTCACCCGGGTGATCATCGAGAAGCCGTTCGGGCGCGACCTGGCGTCGGCGAAGGAACTGAACGCCCTGGTCGGGAAGCTGCTCGACGAATCCCAGGCGTTTCGCATCGACCACTACCTGGGCAAGGAGACGGTCCAGAACATCATGGTGTTCCGCTTCGCCAACAGCCTTTTCGAGCCGCTGTGGAATCGCAAGTACATCGACTACGTCGAGATCACCGCCGCCGAGACGGTGGGCGTGGGCTCGCGCGGCAGGTTCTACGACGCCAACGGGGTGCTGCGCGACATCGTCCAGAACCACCTGCTCGAGGTGTTGAGCCTGGTGGCGATGGAGCCGCCCAACGGCGCGGCCGCCGACGAGATCCGCGACGAGAAACTCAAGGTGTTGCGCGCGCTGCGTATTCCATGGGACGACACCATCGAGCGCGACGTGCGCGTCGGCCAGTACCGCGGCTATCGGGGCGAGCCCGGCGTGGCCAAGGACTCGGTGACGCCGACCTACGCCGCGCTACGCGTGTACATCGACAACTGGCGCTGGCAAGGGGTGCCGTTCTACCTGCGAGCGGGCAAGATGCTCAAGCGGCGGGTCACGGAAGTATCGCTCTTCACCCAGCAGATCCCGTTGTCCCTGTTTGGCAACCACGAAGTCTGCGAGCGGATCGACCCCAACGTCATCACGCTGCGAATCCAGCCCGACGAGGGCATCAAGGTGCGCTTCGCCTCCAAGGTCCCGGGGCACGACGTCGCGGTCGCCTCGGTGACCATGGACATGAAGTACGCCGAGGCGTTCGGCGGCGCGCCGCCGGAGGCCTACGAGCGGCTGCTGCTCGACGCGATGCGCGGCGACGCCACCCTGTTCTCGCGGCGCGACGCGGTGGAGGCGTCGTGGGCCTGGATCGACCCGATCATCGAGTACTTCGAGAAGCAGCCGCCGAAGGACTTTCCCAACTACGAGCCGGGCTCGTGGGGGCCCGAGAGCTGCCAAGAGCTGATGCGGCGCGACCGGCGCTCATGGCAACTTCTCTAGGCGGGCTCCAGTGCCGGCCCACGTCTTCGAGGATGCCGATGCGCTGGCGGCGGCGGCCGCCGAGCGCGTCGTGGCCGCGGCGGGCGAGGCGATCGCGGCGCGCGGGCGCTTCGATCTGGGTCTTTCCGGAGGCACCACGCCGGCGGGGCTCTACCGCCGGCTCGGTGGCGCGTGGCGCGAGCGTGTGGACTGGGGCCGGGTGCGCGTGTGGTTCGCCGACGAGCGCGCGGTGCCGCCGGGCGACCCGCAGAGCGCGTTCCGCCTGGCGCGCGAGACGCTGATCGATCCCGCGGGCGTTCCGGCGCGCAACGTGCACCGGATGAAGGGCGAGTACCCGGATCTGGCGGTCGCGGTCGCGGAATACGAGGCGCACCTCGTCGCCCCGCTCGATCTGCTGGTGCTCGGCGTCGGGCCCGACGGGCACACCGCTTCGCTGTTCCCGGGATCGCCGCTGCTCGCGGAGCGCTCGCGGCGCGTGGGGCTGGTCGAGGACAGTCCCAAGCCCCCGCCGCGGCGGATCACGGTGACGCCGCGCGTACTCGACGAAGCCCGCGTCGTGCTGGTGCTCGCGACCGGCCCCGAGAAGGCGGCCGCCGTCGCGCGGGCGCTCGAGGGGGAGGCGGCGCCAAACGAGGTCCCGGCGCGGCTGGTGCGCGGTCGCGACTGGTATATCGATCGCGCCGCGGCCTCGGGGCTGCGGCGCGCAGGCTGAAGACGCCCGCGGCCCGGCGAGAAACACCGGGCCGCGGCTGCTGCGTCTGCGAACCGGCTACTTCTTGCGCCGCGCCTGCCGGCGTCCGCCTCCACGCCTGAAGAGCGAGGTGAGGTAGCTGCCGACTTCGCTGCGCACGATCGCGGGCAAGATCTGCTGCACCCGGCTGCGCACTTCCTCCTGGACCTGCGACGCGAGGCTTCCGGCGCCCGCGGCGAGGGCGGCGGGTCGCCGGCCGCGCCGGCCGGTGACACCGCGCTTCTTGCGCCACGAATAATAGGTCACCGGCTGGACCCCGAAGCGCTTCTTCACCTGCGCCGCGGTCAGGCCCTCGGCCTGCGCCGCCGCCAGGATCTTCTTGCGGTCCGCCTCCGTGTACTGCGTGCGCTTCTTACGTCTCTTTGCCATGGTGTTCTCCATCGTCGGCCAAGGGGGTCCATCGGAACGGACGATCAGTACACGCAATGCTCCCATGATGTCAATCACGAGCCGATTGCGATCGTCATTGAAATGTCATGCCGCGTCGCGATCGGATGTCGGTCAGGCGACGAATACGAAGTGTTCGCATTCCGTCATACCGCAATCCGTCAACCACCGACGCCAGGGCTCGCGGGCGATGGCGGACATGAGCACCAGGACTAGGGGCGGCTCGAGCGTCTCGAGCAACGCCGGGTGCGGGCGGCGCGCCTCGGCGGCGTGGATGGACAGGCCCAGCGGGCGCAGCGCGGCGCGCCAGGTCGCGAGGCTGGAGCCGACACCGAGCAGCGTCACCCGTCGCGCATGCCGCAGGAACCCGCGGGCGAGAGCGTCGCATTTGAGTGCCAGGAACGCCTCGCGCGAGTAGCGCGGGTCGCGCCGCGTCGCGCTGCGGGGATGCTGGCGCCAACCGTAGAGGGTTTCGGGGCGCTTGGCGAAGCGCGCGCCGGCGTCGAGCAGCCGCAGCCACAGGTCGAGGTCCTCGGCCCATCCGCGCTCGCGCCAGCCGCCGACGCGCTCGATCCAGGAGCGGCGCATGACCGCGCTTCCGTGGGCGAGAGGGCTGTCGATCAGTGCCTCGCGTGCCATCGCCTCGTGGTCGAGCAGCGCGTTGTGCCACGCCGCCCAGCGCCGCATGCCGAGGCCGCAGCCCGCCGCGGGGAACAGGCGCACGCGGCAGCCGACCACGGCGAGGCGCGGGTGGGCGACGAGCGTGGCGCGCTGGATCTCGAAACGCCGGCGGTGCGAGACGTCGTCGGCGTCCTGGCGGGCGAGCATGGGCGCCCGGGCTCGGGCGCGCGCCGTCTCGAGCGCCGCGGGAAGCCCGCGCGGCGGAGTGTGAAGCACCGTGAGTCGCGGCTCGCGCGCGGCGGCGCGGTCCAGCGCCTCGCCCGACCCGTCGGTCGAGCCGTCGTCCACCGCGATCACCTCGAAGTCCCGAAAGGTCTGCCGCCACAGCGAGGCGAGCGACGCTTGGAGATAGGGCAGCGCATCTCGCACCGGCAGGAGCGCGGACAGGGCGGGCACGGCGACGGACTCTACCAGAAGCCGCCGAGCTCGGTGAGCGTGCTATCGTGCAGCCCATGGCACGCGAACGGCTCTTGATACTCGGTGGCGGATTCGGCGGTCTCGACGTGGTGCGCGAGGTGGGCCGCTCGCGCGCCGCGCGCGAGCACTGGGACACGGTGCTCATCGACAAGGAGAACTTCTTTCAGTTCAACCCCCTGCTTCCGGCGGTGGCGGTCGGCGCGGTCGAGACGCGCCACATCGTCTACCCGCTGCGCCAGATGGCGCGTCATCATCATGTCCGCTTCCTCAAGAACAAGGCCCGCCGCATCGACCTCGAGCGCCGCGAGGTCCTGCTCCACAACGACCTGGTCGAGCGCTTCGACGTGCTGGTGGTCGCGGTCGGCAGCGTCACCGAGTACTACGGCATTCCCGGAGCGGTCGAGCACACGCGCCCGTTCAAGACCATCGTCGACGCCATGATGCTGCGCGCGCGCGTCGTGGAGCTGTTCGAGATGGCCGAGCAGGCGCGCACGCCGGAGCAGCGCCGGCGGCTGTTGACCTTCACGATCGTCGGCGGCGGGGTCACCGGCGTCGAGGTGGCGGCCGAGTTGATGGACATGGCAGGCGAGACGCTGCTGCCGCGCTACCCCAGCCTCCAGCGCGAGGACCTCGCGGTCACGGTGATCGAGGCCGACACGCGGCTCGTCAATACCGCGCGCCCCGAGCACTCGGAATACGTGCGGCGCTTCCTCGAGCGCCGTGGAGTGCGAGTGCGGCTGGGGACGGCGGTGGCGAGAGTCGAGCCCAAGCGGATTCACTTCGCCGACGGCGGAAGCCTCGAGGCATTCAGCATCGTGTGGACCGCCGGGGTCGGTCCGCCGGAGCTGGTGCGGGCGCTCCCGCTCGCGCACGCGGATGACGGTCGCGTGCGGGTGGACGGCCGGCTGCGCGCGCTGGACAGCCAAGGGCGGGCGCTCGACCACCTCTACGTGATCGGCGACTCGGCGGCGGTCGAGCGTGACGGCGGCCGCTACCAGCCGCGGCTGGCCCAGACCGCGGTGGCGACCGGGGGCTACGTCGGACGCGCGCTGGTGGCCGCCGCCGAGGGGCGCGAGATCGAGCCCTTCGGCTTCAAGGAGACCGGCTACATCATCTCCCTCGGACAGCACAGCTCGGTGGTGGATCTGTTCGGCATCCCGCTCTCGGGCCGGCTGGCGTGGCTGCTGTGGGCGGCGGCCTATCTGGTCAAGATGGTGGGCTTCCGCAAGCAACTCGAGGTCGGACTCGACCACCTGACGCACCTGGTATTCGATCACGACTCGTCGCAGATCATGAACCGGCGGCAGGTGCTCTCCGACGAGGAGCTGAATCTCTCGCTGAAGGGCGTCGAGGGCGACGGCGGCTCCGCGGCCGCTCCCGGCGGCGCAGCATCGGCGCCCGCGTCCCGCCGCGCCCAAGCGACGCCGCGCGCGCGTTAGCGCAAGGACCCGCCGGTCGGCGGCCCGGGCGGGGGCCGCTTGGCCCGCCCGCCCGGCCGCGATACATTCCGGCGGTTCCCCTCGATCCTGCGGGCGGAGGTGCGATGCCGGAGTTCGATTTCGTCGTGCTCGGGAGCGGTCCCGCGGGGCAGCGCGCCGCGGTGCAGGCTGCCAAGCTCGGGCGGCGCGTGGCGGTCGTGGAGCGGCGGCGCGACGTCGGCGGTGTGTGCATCAACACCGGCACCATCCCCAGCAAGACCCTGCGCGAGGCGGTGATCGACCTGTCCGGGCTGCGCCAGCGCGTGCTCTACGGCGCCTCCTACCGTGCCAAGACCGAGATCCGGGTCGAGGACCTGTTCGTCCGCACCGACAGCGTGATGAAGCGCGAGCGCGAGGTCATTCGCGCGCAGTTGCTGCGCAATGGCGTCGAGGTGGTCGAGGGCGAGGGCCGCTTCGCCGGGCCCCACGAGGTCGAGGTGGACGACGGCGAGACCCTGCGCCGGCTCAGCGCCCCCGTCGTGCTCGTCGCCGTCGGGACGGTGCCGGGCATTCCCCCCGGGATCGAGGTCGACCACGAGAACGTGCTCACCAGCGACGACGTGCTCGCGATGGGCCGGCTGCCGCGCTCGATGGCGATCGTCGGCGCCGGCATCATCGGAGTCGAGTACGCCACGATGTTCAGCGTGCTCGGGATCGAGGTGACGTTGTTCGACAAGCGCACCGAGCTGCTGGACATGGTGGACCGCGAGCTGGTGGACGCGCTCACCTACCACGCGCGCCAGAGCGGCATGACGGTGCGGCTCGGCGAAGAGGTGGAACGGCTCGATACCGGCGGCGGGCGCGGCGTCGAGCTGGTGATGAAGAGCGGCAAGCGCCTGGCGACGGAGATGGTGATGGTGTCGGCCGGACGTCAGGGGGCGACCGCGGGTCTGGCGCTGGAGAAGGCGGGGCTCGCCGCCGACGCGCGCGGCCGCCTGACGGTCAACGAGCACTATCAGACGGCGGTGCCGCACATCTACGCGGTGGGCGACGTCATCGGCTTTCCGGCGCTCGCCTCGACCAGCAGCGAGCAGGGCCGCCTCGCCGCGTGCCACGCCTTCGGGCTGCCGGCGATCACGTTCCCGGGCCTCTACCCCTTCGGGGTCTATTCGATTCCCGAGCTGGCATGGGTCGGCCCGACCGAGGTCGAGCTGACGGCCAAGGGCGTGCCCTACGAGACCGGGATCGCCCGCTACAGCGAGATCGCGCGCGGCAACATCCTCGGCGACCTCACCGGGATGCTCAAGCTCATCTTCCACATCGAGACGCGCCGGGTCCTGGGGGTGTGGTGCATGGGGACCCAGGCGACCGAGCTGGTGCACATCGGCCAGGCGGTGATGGCGCACGCCGGAACGCTCGACTACTTCGTCGACAGCGTGTTCAACTATCCCACGCTGGCCGAGTGCTACAAGGTCGCCGCGCTCGACGGCTTCAACAAGCTGCACGACCTGAGCCGCGGCGGCGCCCGCGGCGGCCCCAAGGAGACCTGACCCGATGATCGTCACCGCCGAACTCGCCCTGCAGACGGTCGAGGGCACGGGCCTCGCGTTCGAGGCCCGTGTCGCCGGCCACTCCCTGACGTTCGACAGCGGCGCCACGGCCGAGGCCCCGGCGCCGATGCAGGTGGTGCTGGCCGCGGTCGGCGGCTGCACGGCGATGGACGTCATCAGCATTCTGCGCAAGAAGCGCCAGCAGGTGACCGGCTACGAGCTGGTGGTCACGGGAGAGAAGGCGGAGGAACACCCCAAGGTGTTCACCCGCATCGAGGTCCTGCATCGGGTGCGCGGGCACGACATCAGCCCGGCGGCGGTGGAGGACGCGATCCGGCTGAGCGATTCCAAGTATTGCTCGGTGCACGCCATGCTGGAGGCCTCGGTGAAGCTGTCGAGCCGCTTCGAGATCCTCCCGGCGTGAGCGGAGGCGCGCCCGGCCGGCCGCGCGAGGCCCGGCCCTCGGAGCCCGGGACCGACCGCTTCGGCCTCTCCGAGCTGATCCTGCGGGTGAAGGACGTGCCCCGCGCGGTGGCGTTCTACCGCGACGTGGTCGGTCTTGCGGTGGAGCGGGTGGATGGGCCGACCTGGGCGTGGCTGTGGACCGGCGCGCCCGGCGCGTTGCCGCGGCTCGGGCTCACGAGCAAGCCGCTGTCCTTCGGCGCTGCCCATTGCGGCGGCCCGGCGCACTTCGCGATCGCGGTGCCGCGCGCGGCGATCGCGCGGGAGAAGGCGCGGCTCGAGTCCTTGGGGCTTGCGGTCGAGGGCCCGGTGCGCTTCGAGAGCTGGCGGGCGGATTCGATCTACTTCAGCGACCCGGACGACCACCGGGTCGAGCTGTGCGGGTTCGAGCACCTGGACCACGCGCGAACGGGGGACGCCTGAGATGGCCGAGTTCCGGATCGAGAAGGACACGATGGGAGAGATGAAGGTTCCCGCCGCCGCGCGCTACGGGCCCCAGACCCAGCGCGCGGTCGAGAACTTCCCGATCTCGGGTGAGCCGATGCCCGCGGTCTTCATCCACGCCCTCGGCCTGATCAAGGCCGCGGCGGCGCGGGTCAACGCCGCGCTCGGACTGATGGAGCCGGCCCTGGCGCGGGCGATCGAGCAGGCGGCGCGCGAGGTGGCCGACGGCCGCTGGGATGCCGAGTTCCCGATCGACGTGTTCCAGACCGGGAGCGGCACCAGCAGCAACATGAACGCCAACGAGGTGATCGCCCACCGCGCCGCCGAGATCCTCGGCCGCGCGGTGCACCCCAACGACGACGTCAACCGCGGCCAGAGCAGCAACGACGTCATCCCCACCGCGCTCCACGTGGCCGTGGTGCTGGAACTCGAGCAGCGGCTGCTGCCGGCGCTCGAGCGCCTGCGCGAGGTGCTGGAGCGCAAGGCGCGGGAGTTCGACGGCGTGATCAAGACCGGGCGCACCCACTTGATGGACGCGACGCCGATCCGGCTTGGCCAGGAGTTCGGCGGCTACGCCGCCCAGGTGACGCACGGCATCGGGCGGGTGCACGCGGCACTGCCCGACCTGCGGGAGCTGGCGATCGGTGGCACCGCGGTCGGCACCGGCCTCAACACCCATCCGGAGTTCGGCCGGCGCATGGCGGCCGAGATCGGCGCGCTCGCCGGCACCGGGTTCGCCGAGGCCGCGAACCATTTCGAGGCGCAGGGTGCGCAGGACGCGGCGGTGTGGGCGAGCGCGGCGCTCAACTCGGTGGCCGCGAGCCTGATGAAGATCGCCAACGACGTGCGGCTGATGAACAGCGGCCCGCGCTGCGGGCTGAGCGAGATCACGCTGCCCGCGGTGCAGCCGGGCTCGAGCATCATGCCGGGCAAGGTGAACCCGGTGATCTGCGAGGCGGTGATCCAGGTCGGGGCCCAGGTGATGGGGCACCACGTCGCGGTCACGGTGGGCGGGCAGTGGGGGCAGCTCGACCTCAACACCATGTTGCCGCTGATGGCGCGCGACCTGCTCGAGAGCGTCCGGCTGCTGGCCAACGTCTCCCGCGTGTTCGCCGACAAGGCGCTCGACGGGCTCGTGGCCAATGTCGAGACCTGCCGCGGCTACGTCGAGATCTCGCCCGGTATGGCCACCGCGCTCAACCCGCTCATCGGCTACGATCGGGCCGCCGAGATCGCCAAGCGCTCGTTCAAGGAGCGACGTCCGGTGCGTGAGCTGGCGCGGGAGATGACCAAGCTCAGCCCCGAGGAGATCGAGCGCGCGCTCGATCCCCGCGGCCAGACCGAGCCCGGGCCGGGCGCGGGCGGGAGCGGCGGGGGATGAGCTCGGCCGCGGCGGCCCCGGCGCTCGAGGAGCTGCTCGAGCGGCTCGCCGACGCGCGCCAGCGCGTCGCGGGCGTGGCCCACCGCACGCCGGTCGCCACCTCGCGCACGCTCGACGCGCGCGTGGGCTGCAGGGTGTTCCTCAAGTGCGAGAACCTGCAACGCATGGGCGCGTTCAAGTTCCGCGGCGCCTACAACACCCTCTCGCGACTGCCGGATGAGGCGCGACGCCACGGCGTCGTGGCGTATTCATCGGGCAATCACGCGCAGGCGGTGGCGCTGGTCGCGCGGCTGCTCGAGATCCCCGCCACGATCGTCATGCCGAGCACCGCGCCGGCGCTCAAGCTCGACGCGACCCGCGACTACGGCGCGGAGGTCGTGTTCTACGACCGCGCGGGGGAGGAGCGCGAAGCGATGGCGGAGCGCCTCGCAGGCGAGCGCGGGCTCACGCTCATCCCGCCCTTCGACCATCCCGACATCGTCGCCGGCCAGGGCACGGCGGCCGCCGAGCTGTTCGAGCAGGCGGGCCCGCTCGACGTCCTGCTGGTGCCGGTGGGCGGCGGTGGGCTGATCGCGGGCGCGGCGCTCGCCGCGCGGCTGCTGCGCCCGGCATGCCGCGTCATCGGCGTCGAGCCCGAGGCCGGCGACGACGGCGCGCGCTCGTTCCGCGAGGGCCGGATCGTGCGCGCCCCGTGCGGTGAGACCATCGCCGACGGCGCGCGCACGCCGTCGGTCGGCCGGCTCAACTTCGAGATCATTCGCGCCTGCGTGAGCGATATGATCACCGCGACCGACGCCGAGCTCAAGCGCGCGATGCGCTTCGTGATGGAGCGGCTCAAGCTGGTGGTGGAGCCGACCGGGGTGCTGGGCCTGGCGCCGTTGCTGAGCGGGCGGCTTGCCCCGGCGGGCGAGCGCATCGGCGTGATCCTCTCCGGCGGCAACGTGGACCTGGCGCAAGCGGCGGAGTGGTTCGCCGAGACGCCGCGCGAGTGAACGCGGCGGCCGCGACCGCTCAGGTCCGCGCGACCGCCCCCACCGCCTCGATCAACCGATCGAGCCCGCCCTCGATCGCCGAGCCGAGGTGGATGCGCATCACGCGCCGCCCGCGCTTGGCCAGTACCTCGTAGTCCCCGGCGGCCTGGGCCCAGCGCAGTGCGCCGAAGCCGTACGGTTCCTCGGGGATCGGCAGATCCTCGCCCTCGTCGGCGGTGAGCTGGAGGAACACGCCGGTGTTGGGTCCCCCTTTGTGTAGCTGGCCGGTGGAGTGGAGGAAGCGCGGGCCGTAGCCGAGCGTGGTGGCGAGGCGCGTCGCCGCGCGCGCGGTGTGGCGCAGGCGCTGCAGCCGGGCGTGGCGCTCGGGCGTCCGGTGCAGGTAGGCGCAGATGGCGAAGTAATCGCCGGGCCGGCCGAGCGCCAGCAGCGAGCCGATCCATGCCGCGGGATCCTCGCCCTCCGGCTTGCCGCCCATCGCCTGGGCCACGTCGGCCGGGGCCTCGACGCGGAGGTGGCGGCCCGACGCCAGCGGCTCCGGATCGGGAAAGCCGCCCTCGGCGAGATGGCGCTCGAGCACCGCGGCGGTGGCCTGCTTGGCCTCGGTCACGTTGGGCTCGTCGAAGGGGTTCACGTTCAGCACCGCGCTGGCGGTGGCGGTGGCGATCTCCCAGCGCACGAACTCGGCGCCGAGGTGGGCGAGCGAAGGGTCGCGCCAGCGCAGGACGGGATGCCCGCCCTGCTCGAGTGCGGTGAGCTGCGCCACGGTCTCCTCCGCGAGCGGGGCCGCGGAGACGGCGACGAACACGCGGTCGCGGCCGTAGACCTCGGCGCCGGCCAGGGTCTCCTCGGCGATCGGTACCAGGCCCTTGCCGTCCTTGCCGGTGCTCTCGGCCAGGAGCTGCTCGGCCCACGAGCCGAACGCCGCGATCTCGGGTCCGAGCACGAAGGTCACCTTGTCGCGGCCGTTCCTCGCCAGCTCGCCCAGCGTGGCGCCCAGCTCGAGGCCGAAGTTCTTCTTGGCCGCTCCGGGGGAGATCCCCGCCTGCACCTCCTCGACCGCCCGATCGAGCAACGCGTCGAGATCCACGCCGATGAGCGCCGCCGGCACCAGCCCGAAGTAGGACAGCGCCGAGTAGCGGCCGCCGATGTCGGGGGGATTCTGAAACACCCGGCGGTAGCCGCGCCGGGCGGCGAGTGCCGCGAGCGGAGTGCCGGGGTCGGTCACCGCCACGAATGCGCGTCCGGCCTCGGCGCCGCGCGCGGCGCGCACCCAGGCGAAGAAGTGCCGCTCGAAGGAAGCCACCTCGAGCGTGTTGCCGGACTTGGAGGACACCACGAACAGCGTGCGGGCGGGATCGTGCGTGGCGGCGACCGCGCGCACCGCCTCCGGCGAGGTGTTGTCGAGCACGGTCAGCTCGAGCGCGCCCGGGCGCGCCGGGAAGGTGAGCCGGAGCACCTCGGGCGCCAGGCTCGAGCCGCCCATGCCGAGCAGCACGGCATGGGTGAAGCCCTCGGCCGCCACCCCGGCGGCGAACTCGCGCAGCGTTCCGGTCTCGGCCCGCATTGCGGCGGGGGAGTCGAGCCAGCCGAGACGATTGCCGGCCACCTTCTGGCGCTGCGGGTCGTCGCCCCACAGCGTGGTGTCGTGCCGCCCCAGCCGCTCGGCAAAGCGGTCCGCCGCCAGGTGCTCGAGGCGGGCCTCGATGATCCGCGCGGCCTCGGCGGTCAAGAAGGTGAGATCGAGCTTGCGCGCTTCGGCCATGGTCCCGTCCTCAGCGCGTGCCCTGGATCGCGCTGCGCTTGGACTTCAGCGCATCGAGCAGGGCATCGTAGGACTGCGCGAACTTGTCCACGCCTTCCTGCTCCAGCTCGCCGATCAGCTTCTCGACCGGCACGCCCAGCTCCGGCAGCCGCTTGAACAGGTCCCGGGCCGCGTCGAGGTCGCGCTCGAGGCGGGCTTCGACCACGCCGTGGTCGTTGAATGCGTCGATGGTCGCGAGCGGCATGGTGTTGACCGTCTGCGGACCGATCAGCTCCTCGACATAGACCACGTCGCGATACTTCGGGTCCTTGGTGCTGGTCGAGGCCCACAGCGGACGCTGCGGGTGGGCGCCCTTCGCCTGCAGCGCGCGGAAGCGGTCGGAGGCGAAGATCCGCTTGAAGCGCTGGTAGGCGAGCCGGGCGTTGGCCACCGCCGCCTTGCCGCGCACCGCCTCCAGCTCTCCGCGTCCCGCGGCGCCAGGCTTGAGCGACCCGATCCGCTGGTCGATCGCGCGGTCCACCTTGCTGTCCACCCGCGAGACGAAGAACGACGCCACCGAGTGAGTCGACGCCAGCGCCAGTTGCTGCTTCGCGCGCTCCTCCAGCCCCCGGAGGTAGGCGTCCATCACCTCCTCGTAGCGGGCGAGCGAGAAGATGAGGGTGACGTTGATGCAGATGCCCTCGGCGATGAGCGCGGTGATCGCGGGCAGCCCCGCCGGGGTGGCCGGCACCTTGACGTGGAGGTTGACCCGGCCGACCAGGCCGTGGAGCCGGCGCGCTTCCGCGATCGTCCCCAGGCTGTCGCCGGCGAGGTGCGGGTTGACCTCGATGCTGACGCGGCCGTCCATGCCCTTCGAACGCTCGAAGATCGGCAGCAGGCGGTCGCAGGCGCTCTGGATGTCCTCGACCGCCAGCGCATCGAACAGCGCCCCACCGGCCAGGCCCCGACCCACCAGGCGCTCGATGCCGCTGTCGTAGTCGTCGCTCTCGGCGATCGCCTCCCTGAAGATGGTCGGGTTCGAGGTCACCCCGACGATCCCGTGCTCCTTCACCAGGCGGTCGAACTCCCCGGAGGCGAGGTGTCCCCGGCGGATGAAGTCCATCCAGACGCTCTGCCCGAGCTGGAGCAGCTGTTCGGTGCGGCTGGCCATGATGATCACTCCCTTCTGCGGTTCGAGGACCGCCGCCTGCCCTGTGCCAGCGCGACCATGCGCCCTTCCGGGTCGCGCAGCGAGGCGACGCGGTGGCCCCACGTCATGTCCTCGGGCGGCCGCTCGAACACCACTCCTTTGGCCACCAGCTCGCGATGCACGCGATCCACGTCCTTCACCATGATGTAGAGGGTGGGCTCGCGCGGCGGGCGCCAGTCCTCGGGCGGACCGGGCCGCGGGGGCATGAACCCGAGGCTGGAGCTGGGACCGGTCTGGACGTACAGGTAGTCGATCTTGGGATCGTACTCGGACTGCGCGAACCCGAGCAGCTCGGCGTAGAAGCGGCGCACCTCGTCCAGCGCGTGGCTCGAGTAGTCCATGTGCTGGCTGATGAAGCCGATCGCGTTGGGCACGGCGGATGGCGCGGTGGCGCCGCGGGCGGGCGGGCGGCGGGGCGCGGGGCGCCTGCCTGGCGCCTTCGCCGAGCGCGACGCTGCCGCCCGCACCGGACGGGACCCGGTCTTGGCGCGGCGCGCGGGGGTCTTCGCCGCGCGGGACCGGGTCCCGGCGGGTCGCCTCGCGCGCGGCGCGGACTTTCGAGTCGCCTGGGTTCGCTTGCTGCGGGTGGGTTTCGGCTTCCGGCGTGCCATGAGCGGGCCTCCAGCGCGGGTCGTGGAGTCTCGAGTGACGGACTGCGCCCAAAGATGCGACAGAGTGACGCGAGGCGCAAGCGGGCGGGGCGTGGCGGCGCGGACGCCGGCCGGACCCGCGCCGCGCGTCGGTCCTGCCGGGTCTCTCCAGCGCCCGGACGCCGGGCGCGCCGGGTGCGCCCGGCGTCTCGCACCTCCGGCCGGTGGTCGCGCGGGCGTCGAAATCGAGGGTGAAGTGCGCTAGCCTGGACCATTCAGTGCGCCGTGAAAAGACGCACGTACCCAGCGGGTGAAAGTCCCGCCCGGCAACTGTCGCTCCAGCCGGTAGCAATCGGAGCGTCGAGGGAGGCGACGAACTCGACGGAGC
>Ga0326597_10007322_pt1 | contig 15019 bp, 11 predicted proteins | sample RVTome_12_FD_203789 | JGI IMG/M metagenome (GOLD analysis project Ga0326597, IMG submission 203789) | Soil microbial communities from uranium-contaminated site in the Upper Colorado River Basin, Wyoming, United States - RVT100D185 | ecosystem: Environmental > Terrestrial > Soil > Contaminated >... | reverse complement strand
TCAACAATGGGGCCGACGACAACGCCTCCGGCACCACCGCGGTGCTCGAGCTGGCCGAGGCTTTTGCCCGGCTCGATCCCCGGCCCAGGCGGTCCATGATCTTCGTTACGGTGAGCGGCGAGGAGCGCGGGCTATGGGGCAGCAGCGCCTTCACGGCCGATCCGCCGGTGCCAATGGGCCAGATGGTGGCCAACGTCAACCTGGACATGGTGGGTCGCAACTGGAAGGACAGCATCGTGGTGATCGGCCGCCAGCACTCGGACCTGGGCGCCACGCTGGCCCGGGTGAACGCCGCCCACCGCGAGCTGGGGATGACCGCGATCGACGACCTGTGGCCCGAGGAGCGCTTCTTCTTCCGCTCAGATCACTACAATTTCGCCCGGCTCGGCGTGCCCGCCCTGTTCTTCTTCAACGGCGTGCACGAGGATTATCACAAAGTCAGCGACGAGCCCGCCAAGATCGATGCCGAGAAAGCGTCGCGGATTGTGAAGCTGGCGTTCTACCTGGGCCTCGAGGTCGCGAACGCGGCGCAGCGGCCTAAGTGGAATCCTGCCAGCTACAAGCAGATCGTGGAAGGACGATGAGGCATTGAGCCCTTCCAACGAGCGGGCGCCCAAAATGGGGCGCTGGGGCCCTGACCGGTTCGGCGTCGCTGCGGCAGCCCAACAACAGTGACGCGTTCAAACCACACGGGTTAAGGCCGTCAATGCCCTCCGGCGCCAGCCAAACCCTGGTGTCAGGCCCCGCCAAGCCCGCCAGCGGGCAACACTTTAGGCAAACCCGTTACAGCGTGACGACAACATTCATCCACCACCCTGTTGCCCCGGCACATCATTTGCTCGGCTTGGCTTCGGGTTTTGGATCAGCGGCACTCTGACGCGCCCTCCTGACTGCCCAGTCCGCCCAACTCAAGAGCACCGTTTCACTCCAAGCGGCAGAGGTTGCGTCGGTGGCAAGCTGCCCGGACCTGCTCTTTGGCGACAGTGCGGCCATGGCCCACGTGCTGGAGGCCTGTGGCAGGTTCGCGCCCAGCGCTAACCCCGTGTTGCTGGTGGGGCAGCCCGGAACCGGCAAGACGGCGCTGGCCAAGCACATCCATGGGCTCTCCCGGCGTGGGCCGTTCGTGTGTTGCTCCATGGCTGGGATCCCACCGCACCTGGAGCACTCGCATCTTTGCGGCCACGTGCGCGGCTCCTTCACCGGCGCGGAACGGGACCGTGAGGGTCTGGTCGAAGTGGCGCATGGGGGCTCGCTGTTTCTCGACGAGCTGGGGATCGCGAGTCCCCTGGTGCAGGAGATTCTGCTGGCGGTGGTGGAAGAAGGCACGTTCCTGCGCGTGGGCGAGACCCGGCCGCGCAGCGTGGATGCGCGAATCATTGCGGCCACCAACGCCGATCTCCGGGCCATGCGGGACGCCGGCCGGTTCCGCCGAGATCTGCTGGGCCGATTCGGCTTCATGTGGATTCCCCTGCCGCCGCTCACGGAGCGTCGGGACGAGATCCTGCCGCTCGTGACACATTATCTACGGCTGGAGGGCTCCCGGATTGGCCGCGCGAATCCTCTGGGGCTCTCCGGCGCCGTTCGCGACTGCCTGCTGGTTGCGCCCTGGGAAGACAACATCCGGGAAGTGCGGGAGCTGTGCCGCTATCTGGTGCTGTGCTGCCAGGAGAGGTCGGAGGTTGAATTGAGCGATCTGCCGCCGGCGTTCCTTGCCTCACTGGGGCAGGTGACGCAGGCCCGGGCAGCGAGGGGCTGGCGGGAGCGGCTCGATGAGGTGCTGGAACGGAACGAAGGGAACGTGTCGGCAGCGGCGCGGGAGTTGGGGAAGAGCCGGACGGCCGTCTACAACGCGCTCAAGAACCGAAAGGCGAGTTACCGGGGGGCGCCGACGAGCTGAGGCGCCAACGGACCAGAGTGGTTGCCTCCGACGCTGACCTGCCCGAAATCGGGGGAAACGTCGGCTGTCACGCGCCAGTAGATCACTCGGTTCAACTCAACGAGTCTCGTGGAAAGGACGCACCTCCCCGCTTCGGTTCGCGATAACGACACAGGATACCCCACCTAGTATTTCGTCAGACACGCCGGGAACATTGGAGAGTACGTCATCTGGATCTGGCGGACCTCCGGAAAGGGTGAGCATTGGCATCGTGATCAGGTAGTCTCGTTCAAGCCGCTCCGCGACATCGAACGACACGACAAGGAACTCCCCCCGGCCGACGATGAGTATCTGAGCATCCCTACGTCCCCCAAGCTCATTCTGGAGAAGTCCTCCCCAGAAACCGGTATGTCCCTCCAGGACCTCTACCTGATGGGCGTGTAGACTCGCCTCATCCGGTGCAGTGATTGAATCACACAAGACCACCATATGCCGGCCTTCAGTGATCGCCTCGCACCTTAGAGGCTTCGGCCGTCCGGCCAAAAAGCCTGCGGCACTGTCTGGATCCATGGGTACCCTTTGATCTCCTATCAGATACGTCAGGTCATCGACCGCCATCTCTTCTGGCAGCGACGCCCGCAGCATCAGCAGTGCGAGTCGAGCGGGTACTCTATCCAGGTGACCCCAAGTGCGCATGGGAGCCATCAGGCCCAGGGTGGCTGAGAGTAAGGGTAAGAGTGCTAGGTAATGTATCACGATACGTGCAGTCCAGCCTCAAAGAGGCCGATTCCGGCGCCGCAGAGGACTTGTCCGTAGGCACGCAACGGCGTGACGTACGATGGCGACCAGAAGTTACCTTGGTAGAAGCCGACGCGTCCGTCGATCGGTATCCCTCTGACCTTGACTCGCCCCCCCGCGACACGCATGCGTCTCAAGTTCCAGGCTCCCCGCTGGCCCTGCTTGTCGGTGCTCCAGAACTGGATGTTTCTAGAGCGGCCTCCACAGCCGATCCACGCCTTGTTGAATCGCACTTCGGTCTCTTCGAAGGGGCCCGCACCTGCTGGGGCCTCCCAAAGACCGTATTCGGAGAGACCTCCGAACCCACGAAGATCCGCCTCCGAGAACCGCCCACTGAAGTCCCAGAAGCCACCTAGTTCCACATGGTGGCAGACCCACTGCTCGCGCGTGTCGCCACCGGTGACGGTTTCAACGCTCTCCCAGGCGCACGTGTATTTGAGGCCACTCGGATCGCGTCCGTTCACCGGGTCGTTCCCTGCAAACGTATACGGATTGATTCCGCCCTCAAGCCCGATGGGGTCCTCGCTCAAGAACCGCCCCGTCCCCGGCTCGTACCACCGATTCCGCATGTAATACAGCCCGCCCCATGGCGCGATCCCCAGGTTCATCCACAAGGCCCCTTGAACCGCGCCCGATCGCGGCCCGCCAGCCCGGCGTAGTCCTGGCCCGCATGCCCGTTGGGATCTGAATCTCCCCAGGGTTCGTATCCGTAGGTGCGCTTGAGTGTTTCCGTCTGGTCCGTCAAGGCCACCACGTTCCCCAACCCATCCGCATGGGCGTAGTACTGCGTGCCGTCCACGATCAGCGCATGGAGGTTGTCCAGACCTGGCCAGTAGGAGTATTCCGCCATGGCACCCCCATCACTCCCGCGCAGCTCAGCGAAGAGCCTCTCTCCATCCCAGAGCAGGAAGCTCTGCATCCCCATCGAGTCCAGGCGGACCAGCCGGCCTCCTGCATCGTAGTACAGGTCCATGAACGCCCCGTTGATCGTCAAGCGGGTGGGCCGGTTCTCCGGGTCCCACTCGATCGTGATGTTCGATCCCGGGCAGTTCCGCTGCGTGACGTTGCCGTCCGGATCGGTCTGATACGAGCAGCCCCCGAACGTTTGAATCCGATTGGCGGAGCCGTAGGTGCCGCCGGCACGGTTGCCCACTTCGTCGTATTGATACTGCGCCACGGCGTTCACCTGCCAGTACGACCAGAACGGATAGGGGCACTGGCCGCCGGACGCTTCGTCCTCCCCATTGCACTCCGGGGGAGACACGGCGTAGGCCAGCGTGTCGGCGACCAGGCGACCGAGCGCGTCGAAGCCATACAGATGGCCCACGTCCTGGCCTTCCTGCAACTGCCGCCACAGTTGTCCGGCGCCGTTGTAGGTGATCGTGCGGCTGACCGTGTCACGGTAGGCCGCCGTGCTCGTCAGCTTGAAGGCGTCGTGCAGCGACGTGTAGGAACGCATGAGCGCGTCAGCTCCTGGCAGGCTAATGGACTGGACTTGACCCGGTTTCGTGGACACCGGGTTAGTGGTGCGCCCCCCGATTGCGGGGGGTAGGACAGTATGGCCTCGTGCCCGATCGTGCGTCCTGGGGCCAATGCGGAGGTCAAATTCCGCAGGTGAGCCTGGATCATGCGGCCACGCGGCGGTTGAGCACTTCCGCTTCGTACTGCACGGGGCTCCGGTAGCCGAGACTCGAATGCCGGCGCTCCCGGTTGTACCACGTCTCGATGTAGGCGAAGATCGCCTGACGCGCCGCTGCCCGCGTCGGCCGGTCGGCCTCGAGGAGCAACTCCACCTCCAGCGTGGCGAAGAAGCTCTCCGCCACGGCGTTGTCCCAACAGTCGCCTTTCTTGCTCATGCTCGCCACCAGCCCGTGCGCCGCCAGGAGCGCCTGGTAGGCGCCGCCCGTGTACTGCCCGGACTCAACTGGTCGTCGCAACACCTAGCAAGAGGGGGTTGCGATGTCGACGAAAAGGCGGCGGTCTTCAGAGCGCGCCGGGCGAGCCGTGTTGCGATCACCAGGCCGGCCCTCGGTGGCACGGCGTGAGGAGCGGCGGCGGTTCTGGGTCGCGATTGCAGTGGGGCGCTCCAGTGAGGACGCCGCGATCACCGTCGGAGTGTCGCCCGCCGTCGGCATACGATGGTTCCGGGAGACTGGCGGGATGCCACCATCACACCTTGCTCCGTCATCGCCGCCACGGTCAGGGCGGTACCTTTCGATCACGGAGCGCGAGGAACTGGCGATCTTGCGCACGCACGGGCATGGCGTGCGCGAGATCGCTCGTCGCATGGCGCGCGCCCCGTCGACGATCTCTCGAGAGCTGCGACGGAACGCGGCCACGCGCAGCGGTGGGTTCGACTATCGGGCCACGACTGCGCAGTGGCACGCCGACCGGGCCGCTTGTCGTCCGAAGTCGGCCCGTCTGGCGGTCCATGCGGCGCTCCGCGCGTACGTGGAAGACCGGCTGGCCGGTGTGGTCGTCGCGCCCGACGGCGCCGCAGTCCCCGGCCCCGTCGTGGCGTGGAACGGTCGTCGGCACGGGCGCCGGCAGCACCGGCGGTGGGCTTCGGCGTGGAGTCCGGAACAGATTGCGCACCGCCTGCGACTCGACTTTCCCACGGACCCATCGATGCGCATCAGCCACGAGGCCATCTACCAAGCGCTATACCTGCAGGGCCGGGGCGCCCTGCGCCGTGAGCTGACGGCGTGCCTTCGTACGGGGCGTGCGCTGCGCCTGCCGCGGGCGCGAAGTCGCGGACGGCGCAAGGCCTTCGTCGCGCCGGAGATCATGATCAGCGAGCGCCCTCCGGAGGCGGCCGACCGCGCGGTGCCGGGCCACTGGGAGGGAGATCTCATCGTGGGCTTGGGCAGTTCGGCGATCGGCACCTTGGTGGAGCGCACGACGCGGTTCACGCTCTTGCTTCACCTTCCGCCTATGGCGGGCCACGGCCCCGGCACTCGCGAGAACAACGGGCCCGCCCTCGCCGGGCATGGTGCCGAGGCGGTGCGCGACGCCATCACGCACACGATCGCCACCTTACCAGAGCAACTCCGACGCTCGCTGACGTGGGATCAGGGTGCGGAAATGTCTCAGCATGCCCGCCTGCGAATCGACACCGGACTGCGCGTCTACTTCTGCGACCCACACAGTCCGTGGCAGCGAGGCACGAACGAGAACACCAACGGTCTGTTGCGACAGTACTTTCCGAAGGGCACGGACCTGAGCATGCACAGCGCGACGGACTTAGAAGCAGTGGCCCTCAACCTCAACACCAGGCCTCGCAAAACCCTCGGCTGGAGAACACCAGCCGAGGCGCTGGATCAGTTCTTAAGTTCCACACCCACAGGCGCTGTTGCGACGACCAGTTGAGTCCGGGTTGGCTGCCGCGATCGGAGTGATGCAGCAGCCCCGGGCGGGGCCGGCGAGCCGCGAGCGCCATCCGGAGCGCCGCCAGCGCGAGGTCCTCCTCCAGCGTCTCGCGCATCGCCCACCCCACGACCCGCCGCGACGCCAGATCCAGCACGATCGCCAAGAACAACCACCCCTCGCGCGTGGGCACGTAGGTGATGTCACTCACCCACACCCGATCCGGCCCCGCCACCTGGTCGACCCCGAACTGGCGGGCGAGCCGGTTGGGCGCCACGGGATCCCCAGCGCGCGCCTGCGTCGTCCGCACGAACCGCCGCGGCCGCCGGCCCACCAGGCCCTCCTCGCGCATCAGCCGCGCGATGCGCTTCTTGCCCACCCGCGTGCCTCCGGTCACCAGCTCGCGATGCACCCGGGGCGCCCCGTAGCGGCGCCGACTCCACCGATGGACCACCCGGACCTGGAGCCGCAACACGTGGTCCCGCTGGGCGCGGGCACTGGGCGCACGCTGCTGCGCCGCGTAGAAGCCCGACACCGACACGCTCAGCACGCGGCACATGAGTCGCACGGGAAACTCGCCCCGGTGGCGAGCGATGCAGGCGTACTTCACCGCGACTCTTTCGCGAAGAACGCCGCCGCTTTTTTTAGGAAATCCCGCTCCTGGCGCAGCACCGCGTTCTCCCGCTGCAGCCGCCGCACCTCCGCCTCGCTCCCTGGCGGCGGCCCGTTCCCCGGGAACCCGTCGCGCCCGCTCGCCCCCGCCGCCCGCCGCTCTCGCATCAAGCGGACCGCTTCCACCTTGAACTCGGAGCTAAACGCCCGCCGTGCCCGTCGCGACCCGCTCGGCTTGGCCTTGCTCATGGGACACCTCCCCCCCGAACATAACGGGGTTATCGAGGTGTCCACCAAATCGGGTCAGGCCCATACTTCAAAGCGCAGAAGTACCCAGCCGCGGCGTTACGTCTGCCGCCGTCCTCCCACCGGCCCAGCAGGCCTTTCGCGTCGCCGCTGACAACCCGGAACAGGACACCGGCATCCGTTCTCATCATCGGGGCCCCCAACGCGTTTCCAAACACCAATGTCAGTGTCTGGGCCTCTGCGTCGAAGGCGCCTTGAACACCGGGCCGCTCTTCGTCTGTGCCGGGCGGGGGCCGCATGGCGGCGCGGGTGGGTCAGAATCCGGTCGATCACCCCCAGACGGCCCCGCCGAGGACGCCGCCCTCAAAGTAGCCCACCACGATTCCCCAGTACGAGAGCCAGAAACGCTAAAGGACCGCTTCGCCCCTCGGGTGCGACCACGAGTTCCGCCAGCGCTTACAACAGGTCCGCCGGCACAGCACCGGCGCACATCCCCTCTGCACCGCGAAGATTGCCAGGCTCGTCCAAGGGGCGAATCGAAGGGGGTACCCTACGGTTTCTTGCCCTTCCGCCTCGCCGAAAGACCGTCGGCAACCCCTTGCGCAGCCGACAGCAACACGTAGATCACACCGCAGCCGAGGCAAGTGCCTGCGAAGAACAACGTCAAGACAATGGGTGCACCGATGAAGCCGCTTACGAGGAACGGGGGGAGCGAGATGGCTCCGATCAACAGGGACCAACGCCTGGCCGCTCCGAGGCCAAGTTGCCGGTTGCCGGCAACGCCCTGAGGCACGCCGGCCCCACGACGCCTCAGCAAGGCCCAGAGCTCGTAGGCGATTACGACAAGCCCGACGATGGCTAGCCCGAGGCGAACGGTTTCAGCCCACATGTTCGTCAAGACGACACTGTGCCGACCGCCCTAAGGCCGGCACTCACCGACCCAACGAGCCAGGGCCATGACACTGGCTACGACAGGTATTGCGTTCCATCCGCTTCCGCCAGCCCCGATCACGGTGAACCCTGTTTGTCGAGCGTCATAGGAGGCACCGGCAAGGATGGATCCACCCCCTGCTTCCATTGCCCCGCCAACACCCAGGGTTGCGAAGCCAGCAGCGGCGCCGCGCATAGCTCCGACCCTCCCAGCCATGGGAATTCCGGTGTTTAACGTGCTGGCCATCCATCCGATCCCGCCCACGGCCGCATACGTCGCACCCCGTAGAATTCTGTAAATACCAGAACCAGTCCCGGCCATCGATCCAAAGTCGACAACTACGGTCCCAGCCGCGTCTCCAAACGCCGCCACGCAGGCTTGGGTCGTTGACAGCGATTTCAAGGTGGTTGTCCTGCCTTCGGAAACCAGGTTCTCAAACTCCCCCAGCGACGCGAGAAAGTCCGCCAGGTCGCCCCCAATCTCTGGCCAATCGGGGAAACAGTAGCCTGCATGCCACGTTGCACCGTGCGAGGGCGGCGGATCGTAGGTCCAATGCCCATCATGGCAGTAGTGCTGCAGGCCCGTAGGATCTTTCCCGTTCACGGGGTCATTCCCGGCATAGGTGTACGGATTGATCCCGCCCGCGAGCCCGATCGGATCCTCATTCAAGAAGCGGCCCGTCTTGGAGTCGTACCAGCGGTTACGCATGTAGTACAGGTCCGCCTCCGGGCCCAGCCACAACGCCCCCTTGAAGCGCGCGCGATCGAAGGCCTGAAAATCCGGGCTGTCCATCCGGTTCCCCCACGCGTCGTACCGGTAGGAACGCTCGATACCTTGGCTGGCGTTGGTGAGCGCCACCACGCTGCCCAGCCCATCCGTGTGCGCATAGAACGGCGTCGAACCGGTTACCAGCGCATGCAGGCTGTCGAGGGCCGGGTAATACGAATACTCGGCGACCTTGCTGCCGGTCTGACCGTCCAGCTCGGCAAACAGCGCCTGCCCGTCCCAGAGGAAGACCTGTTGCACGCTATCATTGTAGCTCTTGCGGACCAATCGCCCCAGCGCGTCGTAATGGAACTTCATCGTGTCCAACCACTGGGGCTGCTGGCGATCGAACATGACCCGGAGCAACCGCCCTTCCATGTCCCATTCATAGGCGACGTTCGACCATCGCTGCGAACAGTACTCGCGCGTTCGGTTGCCGGCAGCATCGTGCTGGAAGGTACAGCCCAGTGGCGCCCAGGTCTTGATCCGGTTCCCAGGATCGTAGGTTCCGCCGTTGTCGAGCCGGTTGCCGGCCGCGTCGTATTGGAACGAACTGACGCCGGCGACGGTCCCGCCCCAGGTGCAGACCGCCCCCGTCACCGGATCCACCTCGGGGCAATAGGGCGTCCCGCCCTGGGCCACCGTGTCGGCGATCAATCGGCCCAGACCGTCGTACCCGTACAGGTGCCCCACCCCCGACTTCTCCAACTGACGCCACACCCGGCCCACGGCGTCGTAGGAGACGGCCCGCCACACCGAGTCGGCATACAGCCCGCTTCCGCTCTGCACCGCGGGCGCGTGCAGCGCCGTGATCACCTGGCTTACGACGTCGCCCCCGGGGAACGTCGTGGCCTGCGCGATGGCTTCCGAGTCAGGGGCAACCGTGGTGCTGGTCCCGCTGAGCCGGATGTCCGTCAGGGTCCCGAACCAGTCGTAGGAATAGCGGCGACTCATGAAGGACGCGGCGCCGCCCGTGGCGTAGACGCTGTCCAGGCGACCGTTGAGGATGCTGTGAGCATACCGGAGCCAGAAATCGCAGGACCCGCCTTGACAGCCGTAGATACGCGTTCGCACCGAGTCGGGCTGGCCCCGGACGTTGAGATGGGTCCAGTTCGTGGCGTATGCGTTGCTGTCCGAGATCACCCGACCGTCGGGGGAGTAGGTGAAGATCGCTGTTGTGGTGGAATCGCCCGACTTCTGTGTCAGGCGGTGTAACTGATCATACGCATAGATCACGCTTTCATGACCTCGTTGCGTTTCATTCCATGCCCGCAGTCCGGACGCTGAACCAGGAGCGCTCGCCGACCCTGGTGTACAACTCGGCCACGGCGGAGCCCCGCCCGCGGGTCGCCGCCAACGTGACCATCCAGAGTGGCGTGGAGCAGCCGCAGAACATCTACGCCGAGCTGGTGGTGGGAGGCACCTGGCGTGCGCGGGCGACGTACTCAGCGTGGGCACCCGGGCAGACGCGCCAGATCGTGCTGGCCTTCGATGCCAGCTCCTTCGGCACCGGCGTGCACCCAATGACTCTGCTGGTGCGCGCGAATTATCCGGGGGCCGTGTACGACGCCACCATCAACGACACGTTGCTCATCGTCAACCGCGAAGCCAGCGAGTTCGGGGCTGGCTGGTACCTTGCAGGCGTCGAGAGCCTCGAGCTCAGCCAGCCTGGTGGGAAGATCCTCTGGGTGGGAGGCGACGGCTCGGCGCGCGTGTACCGGGATGTGGGGGGAAGCAAATGGTACGCCGCCGCCGGCGCGTTCCGCGACACCATCGTGGCCGTCGGCGCCAACTATGAGCGCCGGGCCCAGCACGGGGTGAAGGTGGGCTTCGACGCTGTGGGCCGCCACATCACGACCACGAGCCGGATCGCGCACGTCACCACGTTCACCTGGGACGTGAACGGCCGGCTCCAGACCATCAGCCTCCCGCCCTCCGGCAGCGGCATGGCCTATACCTTCACGTACGACGGCGCCGGCAAGCTCGACTACATCACCGACCCCGGCAACCGAATCCTGCAAGCCACGGTGAGTGGCGCCACTCTCACGCAGCTCACCGACCCGGACACGCGAACGGTGTCGTTCGGCTACGACGGCGACCAGCGGCTCACTTCGCGGACCAACCGGCGACTGGCCGTGACGTCGCTCCAATACGGCAGCGGCCTTCGGGTGACCCGCTTCGACGCCCCGCTCAGCTCGCAGAGTGACCTCGCAACAACCACGTTCACCAATTGGGATGAACTGGGTCTTGCGATCGGTGACGCCGGTTCGCTGACCGCGGCCAACCCAGCTGTCGTCTTTACCCACATGGATGGACCCCGCACGGACGTCACTGATGCCACGCGGTTCTGGCTGGACCGGTGGGGAGCGCCGGTGCGCGTCGAAACGGACGCCCTGGGGGTCGGGTACAACACCTGGTTCACTCGCGGCAACGCGACGTTCCCGGCACTGGTGACGCGGGTGCAGCACCCCAACGGGAAGGTCGCCGGCGCGGTTTATGACTCGCGCGGCAATCTTCAGAGTCTCACCGATTCGAGCACGTACATCGGCGGCCAGTATGCCACGACCACCTACGAGTGGGATCCCAAATGGGATTTCGTCACTCGGATCACGCCGCCGGAAGGCGACTTCAGCCTGATGGCCTACGACCAGAGCAACGGCAATCGGCTGTGGCAGGAAGACGCACGCGGGAGCGCGACGCGGGTGAATTTCAGCTACTGGACAACGGGCGCGAAGACCGGGCTGCTGCGATTCGTGGATCCACCGCTGACTGCGGCGCACGAGTACGATTACGACGCCACCCGGGCCAACCTGTGGCGCGCGCTGACGCCGCTCGGGTTCGAGACGCTCACCTATCAGGACGCGCTCGGCCGCGACACGCTTACGGTGTCGCCGATTGACGGCTCGAACACCCAGAAACAGCGCGTCACGTTCGACTCCATGAACCGTGTCACGGCGACCAGCAGCATCGGTCCCAGCCTGAGCTACTGGATTGACCTGGTAGGCAATCAGACCGTCCCCGCCGAGACGCTCTTCGTGGATAACCAGTACGATGAGGAGGGGAACCTCACCAGCGTCGTGCGCTACCAGCAGGACTTGCTGGGAGCCAGCGACTATGGGTACGACCTGGCTGACCGGCGGACCCGCGAGCGCCACGAGAATCGGCGCGACAGCACGGTGTACGACGCCGCAGGCAACCCGGTGCGCCAGATCACCGCGCGCGGGGATACCATCCGCTTGACGTACGACGTGCTGAACCGTCTGATCCAGCGCGTGGTGCCGCAGGTGAACTACGCCCAGACGCTCTGCGCCGAACACGACATTTCGATACCGGAGTGTCCAAGCTGGTGGGTGTTCCCATACTACCCCAACGACGGGGGGACGGGCCTCCTGATTCCCGCCGACACGGCGCGGTTCTGGTACAACGTGATGGGCCAGGTGGATTCCGCGCATAACCGGTATGCCAAGATCCGCCGCACCTATAACGTGAATGGCACGCTAGGCACCGATTCGCTCCGGCTGCGCCGCTACGACAACTTCAGCGGCAGTCTGTGGACGACGCACGTGTACGGCCTGAGCTTGAGCTACGACCGCAACGGGCGCCGCACCGGGGTTACGTACCCCTCGAATCTGGCGCCGGCAGGAGCCCAGCCCGTGGCGTACACCTACGCCACCCACGGCCCCCTCGGCACGGTGCGAAGTGTCTTGGGCAACGTGTACCGCTTTACTTATGATGCCCAGAACCGGCAGGATAGCCTGGTCTTCCCGGGTGGCGGCCTCACGCGGTTGATCTACGACGCCGACGGTCGCCTCGCGAAACGGAGCGAATCGACCTCGATGGTCGGCCTGCATGTGGACACGTTGAGCTACGACCGGCGCGGCCGGATCACGACCTCGACCACGCAACCCGGTGGGAGCATGGGCACCACGGTGGCGAACTACTATTCCGGCCTGGGCACCCTGGCGGCGTCGGATGTGTCCTTCTCCGGCAGCGGGCATCGGAACACGGAAGAATTCCGGGCGAGCGGCACGGGCGGAGTGACCTGGAAGCGAAGCCAGGGCTCCACCGTCGACCCCGAGTACGACTACAGTTACGATCCGGGGGAGCAGTTGCGGAAGATTGTGGCCCGCCCGCCGAGCCCGCTGCCGAGCGGCTGGGAGCCGGACACCACCTACAACAAGTATGACGCGGCGGGGGGCGTCCGCCACAACGGCTGGCGGATGGACCTCGCCGCGGGGCGGTGGATGCGCGCCGCGGGCAGTTACTACGGAGCCGATCAGCGACTGATGGTGCACCAGTCGTACAACGATTCCAGCTCGACCCGCCGCGGCGCCTTCGAGGAGTACTGGTACGACGCCCTGGGAAGACGGGTGCTGGTGCGGCGGCGGCTGGAGAGCCCCCTCTGCCTGGCGGCGAACTATTGCTACAGCACTATCGAGCGGTTCGTGTGGGACGGGGACCAGCTGCTGGCCGAGATCCGGCATCCGGGCGGCACCGGGGAACCCAACCTGGACCAGGCGCCCACCGCCGGGGGCACGCCCTATCAGCAGTATGGCCGAGTGGTCTACACCCAGGGGCCGGGGGTTGACGCGCCGGTGGACGCGATCCGGATGGAGTACAGCGGGACCACCAAGCTGTTGCGGCCCCACGCCAACTGGCGGGGGACGTATGACGCGGCGACGGATAGCACGGGGGCGCAGTTCGGCTGCACGCCGACCTGGTACAGCGGCTGTGCTGATATGGGGTGGACGACGGAGTACAAGAGCTACATGGACGGACCCCAGGTGACGGCGGCACCGGAGTGGTTTGGGAGCCTGCTGCGGGACAAACGAGACATGTCGGGCTTGATGTACATGCGGAACCGGTACTATGATCCCAATAGCGGGAAGTTCACCCAGGAAGATCCGATCGGGCTCGCCGGCGGGCTCAACCTCTATGGGTATGCCAACGGCGATCCGGTCAACTTCAGCGACCCGTTTGGGCTGTGCGAGGACCCAGCCGATCCCAAGTGTAAGGGCCTGGTGCAAGAAGCGGTCGATGCCGGTCGTGCGGCGGTGGCGGACGCCGTCAATTCTGCCGTGGAGACACTTGGCGCGATCGGGAGTGCATTGCAGGACGCTGCGGAGGGTGTCGGCGACTTCGCTCATCGCGTGCTCTTCGAGAATTCATGCCCAGATTGTGTAACCGGCGTACCGCCAGCGGTGAGCCTTGGGCGGCCATTTATTGGCAATGCCATAAGCGGGTTCACCAAGCATGGAATGGATCAGGTAATAAACCGGGGAGTCTCGCCTGCGGCGTTGCTTGATGCGGCCCGCAACGGGACGACTCGGGGCCCGCTCGTTGACCAGCTAGGCAGAGAAAGCCTGAGGATCAAGGGGCGGGTCGCCGAGTTCGCCATCAACTTGCTTGGGAGGGTTACGTCGGCGTGGCGGAAATAACCAGGTCTCGAAGTCGAGTGACGGAATGGTGAAGAACCAGGAGAGGAGGCGGATCCCGTTCACCGCGCGAGAGCGGCAGCTGATGACCGAACGGTGTGACCTATCCCCCGAGTTGAGGTCGCTTCTGGCCGGGGATGCGCGGAGGTCTCGGACGGTTGTACTTAATGCTGCGCAATTAGAGCAACTGCGCGATGCGGTCGCCGACCGGCTGCAGAGGGCGGGATTCGATCAGGACTGGAATGTAAATCAGGAAGGGGTCGAACTGGAGAGTATTATAGACAAGCTGCAGCCCCCGAGATCGTAGGGGACTTCGGTCAAACACCGCTCCCGTGTGGATGTCTGGAGGGAGGCTGACGGGCCGCTGGCAGCAATCTCTCCTCTCGCAGATAGCGATGAGGTTACGTCACTCTCCCCAAAAGTGCACGTCGGGCTTTCGGAGTAGATCCTACGATCAAGAATGAGCGAGGACTCGCCGCTAAGAGGTAAAGCTGCTCGCGCTTACAGACGTGGGGTCGTAGCCGAATGTCTCGATCTGGACCTATACCCAGGAAGATCCGATCGGGCTCGCCGGAGGGCTCAACCTCTATGGCTTCGCCAATGGCGACCCCATCAACTTCAGTGACCCGTTCGGGCTGAGGGCTGACACGACGTTTGCCGACGACCGGGCGAGACAGGAGACTCAGCAGTGCGTACAGGAGTCACAAGCCTGTGCCGAGATGATAGGCGCCCTGGCCAAGGATAAGAACCTGTGGACGATAGCTACCGCCCCAGTGGCTGGTGATGTCCTTGGCGAAACGGACTACAAGCTACAGATCGTCCCTGGGGGTGCGTTCGTAGCGGGAGGTACGCCTCGCATCGAAGGCAATGCTGGGAAGTACGCCAGGGCGACTCAGCAGACCGGAGTCCCCATTACCTACCGCACGATCCTGGTGCACGAAGCAGGGCACGCCGTTGGGAGTCTGCTTTTCCAGCAGTTCGGTCCACTAG
>Ga0326597_10007321_pt1 | contig 15020 bp, 12 predicted proteins | sample RVTome_12_FD_203789 | JGI IMG/M metagenome (GOLD analysis project Ga0326597, IMG submission 203789) | Soil microbial communities from uranium-contaminated site in the Upper Colorado River Basin, Wyoming, United States - RVT100D185 | ecosystem: Environmental > Terrestrial > Soil > Contaminated >... | reverse complement strand
GGTGGCGCAAAGGATGCGCACGTCCACGGGGCGGTTTTCCGAGCTGCCCACGGGCATCACCACGCCTTCCTGCAGCACGCGGAGGAGCTTCGCCTGCGTCATCAGGCTCATGTCGCCGATCTCGTCGAGGAACAGCGTCCCGCCGCTGGCGCTCTCGAACCTGCCCTTGCGGTCCCCCACCGCGCCGGTGAACGCCCCCTTCACGTGCCCGAACATCTCGCTCTCGATCAGCTCCGAGGGGATGGCCGCGCAGTTCAGCTCGATGAAAGGGCCCTCCCGCCGCGGGGAAAGGGCGTGGATCGCCCGCGCGATCAGCTCCTTGCCGGTACCGCTCTCGCCCTGGATGAAGACCCGGCACTTCGTGGGGGCGGCCATCTCGATGAGCTGGTAGATGCGGCGCATGGGCTCGGAGCGCCCGACCATGCCGAAGCGCCCCCCGTCCGCCACCTTTTCGGGATCCCTCTCGGCCCCGGGCAGCGGCGGACGCAGGATCTTGTCGAGTACCTCGAACAGGCGCTCGCGGGAGAACGGCTTCTCGATGTACTCGGTCGCCCCCACCCTCATGGCCTCGACCGCCTCGGTGACGCTGCCCCGCCCGGAAACGACGACCACGGGGGTACCGGGGGCCTGGCGCTGGAGCTCGCGCAGCACGTCGATGCCGGTGCCGTCGGGCAGCTTGAGGTCGAGCAGGACCACCGACGGGCGGCACTGCCCGAACAGCCTCAGCCCCTCGCGCACGGACGCGGCGGCGACGGTCTTGTGGCCGCGCGCTTCCAGCAACTCGATGCACACCCGACGGATGGCCTCGTCGTCGTCGATGACCAGGGTGGTGGCACGGGCATCGAGCATTGCGCGGCGCATGGTATCATCGGCCGGAATACGGCGGGTAGGCGCCCGGTAATATCTCAGATGCGGACGGTAGGCTCGTACTCCGGGCGCGTGCGCCTGGGCGCTCTCGTGGCGGCCCTGTTCTCGGTGTCCTGCTACGACTTCCGCGGCGAGGGCCCCGAAGATCCCTCCCCGGTGGTTCCTCCGGCGGTGGTTTCGGTCACGATCGAGTACCGCCAGCCCCTCGGCTGCGTCAACTCCGCCGGCAGTTGCGACGACCCGGTCGTGTTCTTCGGGAGCTGGCTGCGGCTTGGCCAGGCGGTCACGCTGAGTCCGCGCTCGGGTGGCTTGATCTGGGTCGGCACCGCTCACAACGTCCCGGTCAACTTCCCGCCCCGGGAGTACGCCCACGCCGTACGCGTGTACGACCCGCACATCCGCGACCATCCGACCGGCGGCGTCACCGCCGAGCGGTTATGGGTGGGCCGTCAGCTCCTGACCGTGTACGACTCCGAGGGGACACCCGCGGAAAGCGCGCTCGTCTACGTGGACGAGAACGGCTTCGGCCACAACCCGTTCTGACCCCCGGATCACCGCCGGATCTCTTTCATGCGGGTGAGGTACGTCTGCAGCCGGCGGCCCTGCTCGGAGTCGCGGTCGGTGACGTACTTCTCGCTCTCCTTGAACTCGATCACGGCACGCGTGAATTCCTGCCGGCCGTAGTACTCGACGCCCCGCGTGAGATGGATGTCGGCCAGCTTGCGCCGGGTGTCCTCGTCGTCAGGCTTCCAGATCAGGGCCTGGCGGTACTGGTCGATCGCACCGTCCAGGTCCTTCTTCTGCATGGCCAGGAAGTCGCCGTACAGTGCGTACGGCTCGGCGCGCTCCTTCACGCGGAGCAGCAGCTCATGGTGGGCGGCTTCGGCCGCGTCCAGCCGGCCGGCGGGCACGGCAAAGGAGATCAGACGGTCCGCCGGAGTTCGTCCCGGATCCGCCTGCAGCGCGGCTTGATAGACACGGATCACCCGCTCCGGGGAGGCGTCCACGGTGCTCACCGGCACCAACGTGACGGCGGCATCCCGGGCCTGTCCCTTTCGGGGGCGACCCTTCGCCGCGGCATCCCGGGCGCGCTGCGCCTCGAGCCGCCGGAGGGCGTGCGGCGCGAGGAGGTCGCCGAGAGCCAGGTTCGCCCCCGCGTGGTTGGGATGCGCCGAGAGTGCCTTCTCGAAGGACTCGACGGCCCGCAGCTCTTCGGGCTTGAACTCCGGCGCAGCGGCAAATGCGCCACCCGAGCCTCCGGCCACCGTGGCCGGGTCGGGCGTGGGGAGGGGCGCGGCTTCGGCCCTTTTCGCCCACGACAGCCCTTCCTGATAGAGCCTGTCGACCTCCTCCGACCCACCGCCGCCGGACTCCCCTGCTCCCCCGCCGCTCCCGCCGGAGCCGGCGCACGCGCCGGCCACGACGGCCAGCGCGAGCATCAGGGAACGCCCCGGCACACTAGTTCGTAGCCCGGAGGGCGCCACCGCGGCGCAGCCGCTCGAGGGCCCGATTGGCACGGTCGGCCACGGAGGAGCTCGGGTCTGCGAGCAGCGGCGTCAGATGATCGATGGCCGCCGGGTCGCCGATGGCGCCCAGGATCTCGCACAGCGCCGCGCGAACGTCCGCATCGGGATCGCCCAGGTAGGCGTAGAGCTCCGGCAGCATCTCCCGGCCCAATTCCATGATGTAGCCACGGCTGCGGCGGCCGAGAGAACGCGAGGGCAGGCTCAGCACCACCGTGTCGAGGAAGGCGCGGTCTCCGAGCCGCGTCAGGGCGAACGCGTAGGCCAGCCGCACCTCCACGTTCTTCTCGCGCTGGTAATCCTTCTTGAATGCGTCCACCCGTGACACGTCGGCCAGCCGGCCGAGGCCCTCGACAGCCAGCCGCTTCTTGTCGGGGTCGTTCTCCTGGACGAGCTGCTGGAACAACTCGGCCTGCGCGGGGTCGGCGATCCGGCTCAGCGTGGTCAGCACACGCAGGCCGAGCTCGCGACGCCGGTTCGCCTCGTACATCTCGCGCAAGGCGGGACCTGCGGCCGTGACCTTCAGCACGCCCAGCGCATGCAGCACCCGCAGCCGCACGCCGCTGGACTCGTCGGCGAGCAGCGGGATGAGCACGCGGCCGTCCTCGGTGGCGCCGAGCTTGCCGATGGCGGTCACGGCCGCGGCCCGCACGTCGGGGTCGGGATCCTGCAGCGCGGTCGTCAGCTCGCGCAGCGCGGCCCGGCCGTCCAGGATGCCGAGCGCGAAGGCCGCTTCCTCCCGGATGTGGCCGCTCTCGTCGCGCAGGGCGCGTGCCAGGGCTTCGTATACCGAGGCGTCCACCGTCACGTACGGCGGGACCGACGAGCGCTCGACCTCGTCGGAAAAGCTGTGCAGGAAACGGCCGATCGCCCCGGTGCGATCGGTCTCGGCATAGATCTCGACCAGCGTGCCGATCGCTTCTTCCCGGATGTTGGGATCGCCATCGCCGAGCGACGTGGCGAGCGCGGGCACCGCGCTGACGTCGCGCAGCTCGCGCAGGGCGCGCACCACCTGGAGGCGGACCTTGACCTCGGGATCGCGGACCAGCGCGGAGAGCGGCGCGATCGCCTCGCGCCGGCGGCTCTTGCCGAGCTCGTCGACCGCCTTCTGGCGGGTCCCGGCGTTCGGGCTCTTGAGGTTGGCCAGGAGGTCCTCGAACGAGGACCGGCTCCCGGCGGAGGCTCCCCCGGGGAACGTCAACCCGAGGGAGAGAGCGACGATGACGGCGCTGGCGAGTCGGGGCATCAGGACTCCTCGATTCAAGGGCTAGTACGCCGGACCAAGCCGGATGCTAGCAGACAGAACGGTCGCCCCGGGTCCGCCGCCGGGGAAAAAACGGGGTCAGAGGCCCGAAACGGCGGCGGGGATCGAGGATTCGAGCGCCTCTCGCAGGTAGTGGCTCGTCGGACCGCGCCCGTGGGCGGCCAGGGCCTCGGGCGTGCCCTGGAAAACGAGGTGGCCGCCCTCGGCCCCCGCTTCCGGCCCGAGGTCCACGACCCAGTCCGCCTGCTTCACGACGTCCATGTTGTGCTCGATGACGACCAGCGTGGCGGAGGCCTCCAGCAGCCGCTGGAAGCATTTCAGCAGTTCCTGGATGTCGGCCATGTGCAGCCCCGTCGTCGGCTCGTCCAGCACGAAGAGGGCCTTGTGCCCCCCGCGGTGCGCCAGGTGGGCCGCGAGCTTGAGGCGCTGCGCCTCCCCGGCCGAGAGCGTCGTGGCGGGCTGGCCCAGCCGCAGGTACCCGAGCCCGATCTCCTGGAACAGCTTCAGCCGCCGCACGACCTTCGGGTGCCCGGCGAAGAAGTGGAGGGCCTCCTGGACCGTCATCTCCAGCACGTCGTGGATGGAGCGGCCGCGGCAGCGGGCCTCCAGGACGGGCGTGCGATAGCGCCGGCCGGCGCACGATTCGCAGACCAGGAACACGTCGGCCAGGAACTGCATGTCCACGCGGACCTGCCCGTCGCCCCCGCAGGCTTCGCAGCGCCCGCCGGGGACGTTGAACGAGAAGTCGCTGGCCTTGAGCCCGAGCCGCCGCGCGTCGGGGGTGGCGGCGAACAGCTCGCGGATGCCGTCGAAGGCCTTGAGGTAGGTGACGGGGTTGGAGCGAGGGGTGCGCCCGATCGGCGACTGGTCGACGAGGACCACGTCCTCCAGGTAGCTGGCGCCGTCGATCGCGTCGTGCTCGCCGACCAGGCGGTCCCACCGTCCCCGCGCGCGGAGCAGGGAGGCGCACAGCACGTCGTGCACGAGCGTCGACTTGCCGGAGCCCGAGACCCCGGTGACGCACGTGAACGCACCCAGCGGGATCCGGACGTCGATGTTCTTGAGGTTGTGGGCGCGCGCTCCCCGGATGGCCAGGGCCAGCCCGTTGCCACGCCGCCTCTTCCCGGGCACGGGGATCTGCAGCTCGCCGCGCAGGTGCTTGCCGGTCAGGCTGCGCGCGTCCCGCAGCAGCTCGGCATGGCTGCCCTGGAAAACCACCCGCCCGCCCTGCTCCCCCGCGCCAGGGCCCAGGTCCACGATGTGATCGGCCACCTCCATGACGTGGCGGTCGTGCTCGACCACCAGGATGGTGTTGCCCTGATCGCGCAGGGCCTGGAGCAGCTTCACGAGCCGGTCCGTATCCCGTGGGTGCAGGCCGATGGAGGGCTCGTCCAGCACGTACAGCGCGCCGACCAGGCCGGTGCCGAGGGACGCGGCCAGGGAGATTCGCTGCGCCTCGCCGCCCGAGAGCGTGCCGAAGGGCCGGTCGAGGGTCAGGTAGCCCAGACCCACATCGTCGAGGAAACCCAGCCGCCGCTCCAGCTCACGCCGCACCCCGCCCGCCACCTTGTCTTCGTGCGCGCCGAGCGTCAGCTCTCCCAGGAAGGTACGGGCGTCGTGCACCCCCAGCCGGCAGACCTCGTCGATCGATCGGCCGCCCACGCGCACGCGGAGGGATTCGGGCCGCAGGCGTGAGCCGCCGCAGTCGGGGCACACCCGGTAGCCGCGGTACCGGCTGAGGAACACGCGGACCTGGACCTTGTACTTCTTCTTCTCCAGCCAGCGGAAGAAGCCGGCCACGCCCCGAAAGCCGTCGTGGCCCTCCATCACCTGGCGCCGGTGCTCCTCGGACAGGCCAGACCAGGGCACCCGCAGCGGAATGCCCTGGCGCCGCGCGAAACGCCGCAGCTCGCCCCGCATGGAGCGGTACCGCGGGCGGTTCCACGGTTCCACGGCGCCCTGGGCCAGGGTGCGCTCCTTCCGCGGCACGACCAGGTTCTCGTCCACTTCGATCAGGTTCCCGAACCCGTGGCAGCGCTCGCACGCGCCGCGCGGGTTGTTGAAGGAGAAGAGCAGCGGCTGCGGCTCCTCGAAGGCACGGGCGCAGCGGGCGCACTCGAAGCGCTCCGAAAAGCGCAGACGGCTCCCGCCCAGCACCTGGACCTCGGCCTGCCCGGCGCCCTCGGCGAAGGCGGTCTCCAGCGAATCCGTGAGCCGGCTCCGCTCCTCCGGCCCCACGGCCACCCGGTCCACCACGACGAAGAGCGGGTCGGACAGCCCGGCCAGGCCTCCCGCGCCCGCCTCGTCCCCGAGCGAGACCACCTGCTCCCCGGCCAGGATCCGGCGGAAGCCGCGCTTGCGCAGGCGCTCGCAGAGGTCGGCCAGGGGCGTGCCGCCCACGGCGAGGGGGAAGCCCACCAGCAACCTCGAAGCCTCGGGCAGCGACATCAGGCGGGCGGCCGCGGACTCCGCCGTATCCTTCTCGACCACCGCTCCGCAGGTTTCACAGACCGTGACGCCGGCGCGCGCGAACATGAGCCGCAGGTAGTCGTGGATCTCGGTGGCCGTGGCCACCGTGGAGCGTGGGTTGCGCGAAGGCGTGCGCTGCCGGATGGCGATGGCCGGGCAGATGCCGTCGAGCGAGTCGAGGTCCGGCTTCTCCATCCGGTCCAGGAACTGGCGCGCGTACGCGGAGAGGCTTTCCACGTAACGCCGCTGGCCCTCGGCGTAGAAGGTGTCGAAGGCCAGGCTGCTCTTGCCGGACCCGGAGACCCCTGTCACCACCACCAGGCGGCCGGTGGGCAGGGCGATGTCGATGTTCTTCAGGTTGTGGACGCGGATACCGCGGGCGACGATGGCGTCGGGCATGAGAGGCCACGCCCTGCGGCCCTGCCGCGTCGGGCGTAAGCCGACGATGATAACACCGGAACGGAGGCGCTTACCACGAGCGCGCCATCCAGCTACTCCTGGCGCGCCATCGGATTCGTTCTCCAGAACTCCGGGTCGGCGGCGATCCACTCCTTCGCGGGCATGCCCCAGTACGGTCGCACGGCAAAGACCCTCGTCTCCGGACCCAATGCGGCCGCCTCGAGGTCAGCTTGGCGGCGCGTCCGCGCGGCCGTCAGGAAATAGCGCGTTCCATCGGGCGCCTCGAACACCGAAGCGGTCGTCGGGACGCTCCGCTTGCTGACGGTCACCACGAAGAAGCGCACGCCCGCCGGGTTCCAGGGCACGCCGCGGGCCAAGTCCGGCCTATAGGCCGTCAACACGTCCACCGGTGTTCCGGTCAGGCCCTCCTTGCGCTTCGCTATTCCCTCCAGAGCGGCGACCAGGGCGGGATTGCCGGCGTAGTCGCTCGTCACTCGCTGCCTCGCAGCCTCCGATGCGAACGCGTTCAGCCACCAGACTTCCTTCGGGCCGCTCAGCGACTCCATGGCCAGATGAGGATTCGGGAAACCGAGGCGGGCGCAGATTCGAGCGGCATCCTGCTCGAGTGTCTTGTAGGCGGCTTCGTGGCCGTGCTGCAAGGAATCGCGATAGATCTGCAGGAGCTGCGGCCGACTGTCCTGCGCCATGGGCGGCACCGGGGAATCACAGCACACCGCAAGCAGGACCACGCCCACTCGAACCGTCGCGCCGAATACGCCCGCGGGACTACTCTTCGAAGGCGGAGGAGACCTTCTCCTTCGGCTTGGCCGTCCCGGCGGTGCCCGTCACGGGTGCCTCGCCCAATCGCGCCTTCAGGGCCTGGAGCGCGTCGTCCACTTCGCTCTTCTGGCTGATCTGCGCCAGCTGGCGGTCCAGCTCGTCGCCCTCGGAGACCGCGATCGTGTCCATGGCCGAGAGCTTGTCCGCCTGCTCCTGGATCGAGCCGGCGGTCTTGTCGAACACGGACATGGCGCCGTCGATGTTGTACTCGTCGGTGATCGACTGCATGCGGCGCTGCGCGTCGTTCATGGCGTGGATCGACTTGAGCTCGCCGAGCTGGCGGATCTTGCCCTGGATCCGCTCCTCCTCCACCCGCAGCTTCGCGCGCGCGTTGTCCGCGCGCACCTTGGCCGCCTTGTAGGTCTGCTCGGCGACCTGGGTGGTGGTCTTGGCCTCGACCTGAAGCTGGAGGGCGCGCCGGGCCAGCTTCTCGTTGCCCGCCTTGAGGGCCTCTTCGGCCTGCTTCTCCAGGTTCTTCACCCGTCCGGACTGCGCGTCGCGCTCGCGCTTGGCGCGGGTCTCGAAGGCAATCGTGGTCGCCGTCGCTTCGCGCAGGGTGCGCAGGTTGTCCAGCATCTCCCGCACCGATTCCTCGAGCATGGAGAGGGGGATCTGGCCCTCCGCCTCGCCCAGGATCGCGTTGAAGATGGCTTTGAAGAAACGGCCGATGCGGGTGAACATGGCCGGCTACCTCCGTGAGGCGGCGAGGATAGCACAGAGTACACGCGCAGGCCGGGGCCGCTCGTGCGCCGCGTCTCCGGATAGGAGACGGGCCCGCGCCCGTCGAAGTTCCCTGCTAGTTCCGGGCTTCGCTGCCCGTGGTCAGCCGCGGCTGCTGCTTGCGCTCGGCCTCGCGCTCGGCGACGAACTGCTGCGGGTCGCGCAGGAGCTGCGCCGCCTTCGGCGCCAGCTCCAGCGCCTTCTGCACCTGGGGATCCCAGGCCATGGTGCGCTTGCGGGCCTCGGCCTCCCCGAACGCCTGCCGGAGGACCTCTTCCGTGATCAGGCGCGAGATGGACTCGCGGTTGGCCTCCAGGTCGGCCGGCTTGTGGCGGAGCTTGCGCTGGTCGAGGTAGGACTTGAAGTCGGCCAGGATCGCCTCGTCCACGACGAAGTCGCGCGGGACGACCTTGACCTTGGCCGAGGCCAGGTCGGAACGCGAGCCCGCGCCCGCGATCTGCGCGCGGCCCGTGCCTTCAGGTGCGGCGTAGAAGCGCGAGAAGCCGATGAAGGCCTGCCGGGCGAGCAGGTAGGCCATGAACTTGTTCGGGGGCTCGGGCGAGACGCAGAAGTCCGGCGTGATCCCGTCGCCGCCGTAGACCTTGCGGCCCGCGTCGGTGAGCTTGGCGTCCTGCCCTTCCTCGTCGCAGGTGCGCCGTTCCTTGGCGGGCATGTAGTAGTCCTCGAGCGCGGTCGAGCCGTAGTCGCGCTGGATGGACCGGCCGGAGGGCGTGTAGTACCGCGCCGTGGTCAGGGCGAGGGCGTAGCCGCGCAGGTTGCGCAGCGGCATGATCGTCTGCACCAGGCCCTTGCCGAACGTGGTCTCCCCCACGATCAGCCCGCGGTCGTGGTCCTGGATGGCGCCGGCCACGATCTCGGAGGCGCTCGCGCTGTGCTTGGAGGTGAGGACGATCAGCGGCATGTCCGCGAAGCGGCCTTCCACCTCGGTCACGTAGCTCGACTCGTCGCGCCGGGCGCGGCCGCGGGTGAAGACGACCATCTGCCCCTTCCTGAGGAAGAGGTTCGAGACCGCGAACGCCTGGTCGAGCAGGCCGCCGGGGTTGTCCCGGATGTCGAGGAGGATCGCGGTGGCGCCGCTGTTCTTCAGGCTGTTGACCGCCTTTTCCAGCTCGCGCTCGCAGTCGCGCGCCTCGCCGGGGCGGCAGGCCGTGACCTCGTTGAAGTCGATCAGGCGGATGTAGCCGGTCTTCTTGGTGGCCATGAAGAAGAAGGGCACGGCGTGCAGCGGGATCTCGTCGCGGATGACCGTGAAGTCCACGGGCTGGTCGTAGCCCTGGCGGACGATCGTGATCCGCACCGGCGTGCCCTTGGGCCCGCGCAGGCGCTTCACCGCGTCGTCGATGCTCATCCCGCGCGCGTCTTCGTCCTCGATGCGGCTGATCACGTCACCGGCACGGATGCCCAGGCGGTGCGCCGGCGTGCCCTCGAAGGGCGACACCACGGTGATGTTGCCGTCCACGGACTGCACGGTGATGCCGAGCCCGTAGTAGGAGCCGCGCTGGCGCTCCTGCATCTGCGAGTAGTCCTTCGTCTCCAGGAAGTTCGAGTGCGGATCGAGCGTGCGGAGCATCTCGCGGATCGAGGACGACACCAGCCGCTCGCTCTTGACCTCGTCCGCGTAGTTCTCCTCCACCGCGCTCAGGAGCGCGGTGTAGACGCGGAGGTGGTCGCCGAGCTTGCTGTTCCCGGCCAGGACGCGGTTGCCCAGCAGGCCGCCGCCCAGCGTGGACAGGACCAGCAGGTACAGGCTCAGGCGCCCGACACGGGTCATCTTCATGGGGGGATGATAGCAGGATTGGGTCAGCGCGCCTCGCCCACCCCGGCCCCGGCCCACTTCCGCCGCAGGGCCCAGACCGCCAGCGCGATCACGATCACCACGGCTCCGGCCACGAACCACTCCGCCCGGTCGAGGAACCAGCGGTCGAACGCGCGGAGAAGCTCCAGGCCGCGGTCCCCGTACATCGCGCCCATGAAGCCCCAGAAGCTGTAGCGGATCCCGCGCGCCACCGCGATCGTCACGACGAAGCGGCGCAGGGACAGGCCGAACACGCCCGCCGAGAGCACGAACATCTTGAAGGGGACGGGCGGCGGCAGCATGGAAGGCACGGCCAGGCACAGGATGTCCCACTTCTTGAACGCCGCCCGGCTGCGGTCGAGCCGCTCCTTGCCGAAGCGCCGCAGCAGCAGCGCCTCACCCCCCCTGCGGCCGACCTCCCGCAGGGCCAGGCAGCCAGCTATCGAACCCGAGGTCGTCATCAAGACGTACAGCCACGCGCGCCCGGGATGGGCCGCCGAAGACGTGACGACGAGGATGTCGTTGACCTCCGGGATGCTCAGGAAGGACGAGTCGAAGAAGGCGATCACCGCCATCCCGAAGGGGCCCAGCGCGGGCAGCACGGTTCCCTGCAGCCAGAGGACGACCTTGTGCACGAGGGAAGTGTAACGGGCGGAGGCGTTCTATGCCCGGACGAACTCCTCCGAATCCGGATCGTAGTCGAACAGCTCCGCGTAGCGGGCCCAGTCCAGCGCCGTGGAGAGCTGCCGCTCCGCCTCCGCCGGAGAGAAGAACTCCTGCAACCGGTCCAGGAACTCCTGCCGGGGGGCGCGGCCCCCGGTCGTCTCCAGCGCCCGGCTGATCTCGGCCACCAGCGGCAGGGTCTCCACATGCCGGGCCAGCCGCTTCTTCCGCTCGGGCTCCTCGGCCTCGGCCAGGGCTCCGCCGTCCGAAGTCAGCTCGATGTCGCCGGAGTCCACCTTGACCAGCCCCAGGCGCTTGGCGGCCTCGGTCGCCGGAAGGAGGTCGTCGAGGTCGTAGCCCAGCGGCCCTCCGAGCTTGTAGAGGTCCTCGCGTCCGCCCGGCGCGAGCCTCAGATGCTCGAGCAGTCCGATGACCATCCCGATCGGGGCGTGCGGCAGCGGCTCCGCCACGGCGGCAGACTTCTTCTTTCTCATGGTCAGACCAACAGGCCGTACATGCGATCGACCGTCTCCCGGACGCCCGGCAGATCCGCGCGGCGCGGGCGCGCCAGGCTGGAGAGATGGACGGTCTCCGCGATGCGGCCCGGGTTCGCCTTGAACACGAGCACCCGGTCCGACATCTCCACCGCCTCCTCGATGCTGTGGGTCACCAGCAGGATGGTCTTGGTCGTGACCTCCGGCGAGGCCCAAAGGTCCAGGACCAGGTCGCGGATGTTGCGCGCGCTGAGTACGTCCAGGGCCGAGAAGGGCTCGTCCAGGCACAGCAGCTCGGGCTCGAGGGCGAGCGCGCGCGCTACGCCCACGAGCTGCTTCATCCCTCGGGACAGCTCGCGCGGGTACGCGCGCTCGTAGCCGGACAGGCCGACCAGCCCTATGTACTTCTCGGCGCGCTTGAGGCGCTCGCGCGCGCCCAGGCCACGCGCCTCGAGCCCCACGGCCACGTTGTCCACCACCGTCATCCAGGGAAAGAGCGCGAAGGACTGGAACACGACGGCGGCGCGGCGGTTCACCCCCCGCAGCGGCTCGTCGCCGAGCCAGACCTCCCCGGCGGTCGGACGCAGCAGTCCGGCGGCGATGCGGAGCAGGGTGCTCTTGCCGCAACCCGAGGGGCCGACGAAGGAGAGGAACTCTCCCTCACGCACCTCGAGGTCCACGGGGCCGAGCACGCGGATGCGGCCCCCGTAGAAGTACTCGACGCCCTCCATGCGCAGGAGGGCCAGCGGCTCGGGCGGCGCGGAAACCGGCCCCGCCGCCGTGGGCTCGGGCAATGAGATCAAGCGTCCATCTTATAGCGCTCGGCGACGCGCTCGTACAGCGGTTCCCAGAACACGCGGTTGACGAGCACGACCAGGGCGACCATGGCCGCCAGGCTCAGCACGATCACCTGGGCGTCCCGCGTGACGTAGGTCGCGTGGTCCAGGGTCGCCCCGATCCCCCGCACGCGGTAGAGGGTGCCGCCGGCGATCACGTACTCCGCGAGGATCAGGGCGTTCCATCCGCCGCCCCAGGCGGTGATGCAGCCGGTGACCAACCGGGGCAGGACGGCGGGCACGAACACGTGCCGGAGGTACCGCGTGCCCCGCACGCCCAGGACGGTGGCGGCCTCGTCCATCTCCTCCGGGATCGCCATGGCGCCCGAGAGCGCGTTGAACATCACGTACAGGAACGTTCCGGTGAGGATCATCAGCACCGCGCCCACGTTCATGTCGACGCCGAAGCGCGTCATGGCCAGGGCGATCAGCGGGAAGAAGGCGGTGGCCGGAAAGCTGCCCAGGATCTGCAAGACCGTGAGCGCGATGGCGCGTCCGTGGCTTCCCAGGCGGGAGGCCGCGAAGGCCAGGGGAACGGAGGCGGCGACGGCCAGCAGGACGCCCGCCGACACGCGCATGAAGCTGAGGACGAGGCCGGCCGGGATGTCGCGCGCGTCGGCGCTGAGGGGACGGGCGGTGAAGAGCGCGTAGGCGCGCGAGGCGGCGTCGACGCCGAGGGCGACCAGGGCGCCCACCACGAGCACGGCCAGCGGCCGCCCGGCGCGCCCGGGCACCGCCATCAGCCAGCCCCCGGCGCTGATGGCGCGCTGGCCGGCCGGGATCACCAGCTCGCGCGAGAACCAGCGGACGAGCCGGCTCCGGGCGAGCAGCCGGCCGATGCGCGGCGTCCGGGGCCGCTCGCCGGTCTCGCCGAGCTGGAACCGCTCGGCCCAGCGTTCGAGCGGTCCCCAGACGAGCAGGTGCAGGCCCAGGGTGGCCAGGAACAGCGTGGCGAGGGCCGTCACCGTGTGCGCGGTCTGGCCGGTCACCAGGGCCTGGCCCAGATAGCTGCCAAGGCCGGGCAACGTGTACCGCGCCTGCCCGGCGGCGATGATCTCGCTGGCGATGAGGAAGTACCACCCGTTGGCCCAGGAGAGGATCGAGTTGTAGACGAGGTTCGGAAAGACCGCGGGCAGGACGAGCCGGCTCCAGCGCAGCGATCCGCGCAGCCCCAGGTGGGTGGCGGCGAGTGCCAGCTCCTCGGGCAGGGTGATGAGACTGCCGTATACGCCGAAGGCCAGGTTCCAGAACATCGAGGTGAAGATCAGGAAGACGGCCGCCGCCTCGACGCCCAGGGCGGAGGGCCCGAACAGCCCGACGAACACGGCCACCGCCGCGGGGAAGAATCCCAGGATGGGCACGGACTGCAGCACGTCCAGCGTGGGCAGGATGACCCGGCGGGCCACGGGAGAGCTCGCGGCCAGATGGCCGACGCCGAGCGCGAGCAGGACCGCCACGCCGTACGCGACCGTCATGCGCGCCAGCGACCGCAGCAGGTAGACCGGGAGCAGGGCGGCGCGCGGATCCAGCTCGGGGCTGTCGTACGGCCGCAGGTACGTGCTGCCGAACAGAACGGCGAGCACGACGAGCGCCAGGACCGTCAGGAGCCCCAGGTCGACCGGATACGAGCGCGGGCGTTGGGTGGGCAAAGGAGGCGCGAGGTCGGAGGGCGACGAGGGATGCTACCACGCAGTGGCGCGGCGCCGCGCGCGCCGCGCCGCGGGAGGCGCGGTCAGAACCGGATGCTGACGCCGAGCGTGGCGCTGGCCCCGCTCAAGTCGATCTCCAGGTCGGGGCCGAAGTCGTCGCCCATGTCCGTGCGCGCCCACAGGTACCGCACCTCGCCGAGCACGCTGATGTCGTCGCTGACCGGCACGCGCAAGCCCGCCAGCGCGTGGAAGCCCAGCGCGGCCCCGTCGTCGGCGAAGTGATCGTCGACCACGGGAAGGTCGTCGTCGAAGAAGTCGATGAAGTCGCCGAACTCCTCGTACTTGTAGAAGACGGCGTCGACCCCCGCGCCGAGGTAGGGCGAGACGTCGCGCCGCCCGTCACGCGGCACCCAGCGCAGCGACGCGCCCAGGGGCACGATGTTGAGCCTCAGGCTCTGCTCGATCGGCCGCCCGCTCGGCCGCTCGTAGTTGCGGTATTCGGTTTGGACCGTGCGTCCGTAGCCGTCGAGGTGCAGTCCGACGTAGAGCGAAGGCGCGATCCGGAAGCGCCACTCGGCCCCACCGTACGCGCCGATCCAGTCGCTCTTCTCCAGGGGGTCGTTCTCGCCGAAGCCGTAGAGCTCGCGGTTGTCGTCGAACAGGCTGCTGTCGGCGCGGGGGAAGAAGGCGCCGATCCGCAGGTCGAGCTCGGAAGCGTCCGCGGGCAGAGGGATGAAGGCCAGCGCGGCCAGGGCGAGGACGGCGAGTGCACGTGTCATGGAGTCTCTCTCCTTCGGGCCCCCGGTTACGACCGCCCGCTGCCCTGCGCGAAAGCAGGAACGGTGCCATGCCGGCGCTGGCTGAATCACCAGTCGCTTGTGGGGCTTAGCGGCCTGATCGCGCAGCGCGTGCGTCCTCTCGCGAGGACGGCGCCGCCTCCGATGGAAATGGGGCGGGCATTGCCGCCCGCCCCTGTGGCCTCAGGGAGTCTTCAGCGAACCCACGCGGAGAACGATCGCCTCGTTGTCGTCGGGGAGCGCCGGGTTGCGCCCGGCGCTGAACGGGTAGTTGTTGTCGTTCATGACCAGCACGCGGACGCCGTCGAGCGGAAGCAGGGCCTCGATCGTCTCGTACGGGAAGCGGAACGGCTGACCGAGGCCCACGTCGCCCGACCTCGCGGGGAGCGAGATGCCGGACGGGTCGTCGATGTCGAGCAGGTCCAGGACCTCTTGCTTCGAGAGGTAGCCGGCCGCGTCCACCTCACGGAAGTCCACGAGGAACACCTTCTTGAAGGCCGCGGCCGCACCCTGGAGGCTGTCCCGCTCGATGGCCAGGAAACGGTGCGCGTCGAGCGCGACGAGCTCCGGCACGCTGTGGCTGGCGGCCTCCGTGCGGTACGGACGCACCGCACCCGTATACGACCGGCTCGCGATGTCGAACTCGTACACGAGCCGTCGCTGCCGGTCCAAATCCGCGACGA
>Ga0326597_10007320_pt1 | contig 15021 bp, 13 predicted proteins | sample RVTome_12_FD_203789 | JGI IMG/M metagenome (GOLD analysis project Ga0326597, IMG submission 203789) | Soil microbial communities from uranium-contaminated site in the Upper Colorado River Basin, Wyoming, United States - RVT100D185 | ecosystem: Environmental > Terrestrial > Soil > Contaminated >... | reverse complement strand
CCGTCGCGTGCGTTCGTCCAGCAGCGGCCACACCGCGCGGAACTTCGTTGTCAGGTCAGCCAGGGTCCCCACAGCGGGCAGCATAGCAACTTCTCGCCAAAGTTGCTATCTTTATTTATTTACTCCGCCTAACGTGCGGCTTCAGCCGCGGCGGCCCACCATCACGCCGGCCGTCGGCTGCAACCCCACATGATCGGGCGATCACCCGTGCCCAGAGAAACTCTCTCTCTTGCACACCGCGCCCGATGCAGGAATAATACCGGAGCCAGAAGCTAAGACCGACACGGCATTGGAGGCATCGACCCCATGCTGCAACCTGGTTCTCGATTGCGCGTGACCCTTGCACTGGTGGCCGCAGGTCATCGCTCGGATCTGCAGGACCCCGATCAGTAAGCTACTGTGTGTTCGCAATCGGGCTGGCTGACACAACATCCACCGAGGTGATCCACAACCGTTCCAAAGCCCGAACGTCCCCGACTCGACAACCTGCCGACTGTCTTGCGGAACGCCGCCGGCCTCGACTTTGGCAGTGCCGAGATCGTCGCCGCCCTGCCGCCAGACCGCGACGTGGGCCGTGGTTCGTACCTTCACCACGTTCACACGCGATCTCAAGCAGTTGATGACCTAGTTGCTCGACCACCGAGTTTCTCAGTAAGCCGACGTTAGCCAGCCATCACAGTGGTGGTTTTCGAGGCCCTACTATCGCGTCCATTCGCTCCCGATCTTTCTGGGCCCACTTACCGACGAACGGTGTGATCTCACACCATAACAACGGAGACTTGGCCCTCTCCTGCTTGACGTACGGCCCTGCCCATCGCCAATACGCAATCAAGATGCCGGAGAATGAGTTGTAGATCAGACTCTCGTCTGCCACTCCATCCTTGATGGCAACGCACACGTTTTCAAGAACGTTCAGCACCGCATCAAGGACCACGTGGCTCTCGCTATCCAATTGGCTTTTCACCGTCGCGTATGTCTGGGCATCGTCGTAAATATCGATCTTGCTTTCGAGGTGACGACGAAGTGGCCTGAGGTCCTCGGTTATCCGAAACACCAAGTCGTGAGCGGCCTTTCGGCGATTCCACTCGTGCTGAGTGCGAATCTGCCGATAGAGGAGAATCGCACCTGCGGCAACACCGAGCGTATTCAGGGCCGACAACACGAGGGCAACATCACCTGATGACATCTGCCGACCCTCCTCCACCTGAATTGACCGCGCGTCAGAACAACCTCGGCCGATACCGCTGACTGCTGCCTGGCTCTAACGCGCGGCTTAGCCGCGCGCCGCGGCGACATGATCCCACAGACCATTGGCGCGTGGGCTCCAAGCCGATGTTAGCCAGCTGTCATCAACTGCCAGTCTGCCGGGCCACCTCATACCGCAATCGAACAACACCGTCTGGGTACTTCCTGGATGAGCGCAAGCGAAGCAGCACGTCTCGATCGCGCGGCGCGACGAGCGGAATCTCCTCGCCGATGAAGACCGGCATAACGTGGATGTCGAACTCGTCGATCTCCCCAGCGTCAAGGAACGAGGCGATCAACTCTCCGCCACCCATCATCCAGATCTGTTTTCCCTGTGTCGCGCGCAGACGCTGCGCGAACGCCTTCACCGGCGCTGTCACAAACTCCACACCAGGCGCCGCTCGTTCCTGAGGGTTCCGCGAGAACACATAGTTCGCGACCTTCGCGTCGAACAGCCCCTTCGTTTTGCCTCTCTTGCTGTAATAGTCGAGAAGCCACTCGTAGGTTTTGCGTCCCCACAAAATGGTGTCAATCGTCGGGTAGAACTCGCGCATTCCATAGTCGATTGTGCGAGGCCGGCGATTCACCCATTCGACGTCCCCGTCGGGCCTGGCGATGTAGCCGATGATCTTTCGTCTGGCTCTCATGTTGGAAGTGGCCTGGCTAACGTTGCGCATGAGCCGCGCGCCGTCGCGATCCGCGGCGCGTCGGCTCCATGCGCGTGTTAGCCAGCGCCTCGGGTAAGCGCGCGCTCCGAAAGATGGTGGCCCATGCCGCCCGATCCTCGGCACTGAGTACGCCTAGTTCCTCGAAGAGTTCACGCGCGAACTCGACGTCGCCCAAACCGCTGGCTGTGATGAGTCCGCGATCGCGCACAGCCGGGGTGTCCACATAGTTCTCGGCCTCAGCGTAGCCCGGGACTTGTGAACGAAGATACTCAAGGCCGTTGCTCGTGTGCCGACGCCCTCGCAGGAGGCCCAGGCGAGTGATCGCCACCGTGGCCGCGCAGATCGCTGCGAGCGGGATTTGCTGCGCATCTAGACGCTTCAGCAACTCTTCAACTTCCGCTTCGACAGGCGAGTTCTCCCACCGGTCGCCGCCGGGGAGGATGAACGCGGCAACATCCGCAGGGTCGACGGCGGTCACGGTGGTCGATGGCAGCACAGCGATGCCACCCATGGACCGGACCGGTGCCCGCGTCAGGCCGACTGACTCTACCCGGTACTGGCCATGGCGCCGCAATTCCGCTACGGCGTGAGCCGGCTCCCAGTCGGCGAACCCTTCGACCACGAGCAAGTAGACGGCTCTCTCAGGCATATCAATGATTCACGTGTCGCGCTTCCAGACGGGCTTCTTATTAAGCTGCAAAGGGCCCTGGACCTCCCGGCGATAGCTTGCAGAGCTCCGCAGCCTAGCATGGTGGGAACGCACGGGCGGATGCCAGCGCATCCCCTTGTGCACGCGAATCCTAGCACGGCTGAGCCGGCCTCGCGCCGGCATTGATAGGCTGGTCGGGATAGCAGGAAAGCGCCCGCCGCCGGGTGGGTCAGGCTCTCCCGCCCGCAACGCGACCCCGTGAATGCCTGACCGGCCTATCTTGGGCGCCCGGCAGTCCCTCACGACCGGCAAGTTCCATCAAGAAAAGAGATTGCGTCGCCGTTTCATGAATGAAACGACACGATAGGCTGCAGGTACCGGTCAGGATAGCGGGTCTGGCAGGCCAGGTTCAGCCAGACGACGACGGCTTGGCCGCAACTCGAAGAGGGGAGGCGGGGGTATGGGGCAGCGCTGGTGCTTGGCTGCTACAAATCGCGCCGCGCGTACACCCAGTACGCCACCGCAATGCCCGCCAGGCCGGCGCCACCCAGCGTCCACAGATGGGCGACCGGCAGGTCCGTGCCGAGCAGCATCGCCATCGGATCGTAGTAGTGGAACGGTGAGAGCCAGGCCGCCGGCCGGAGCGGCGCCCAGACCCGCGCCATGTAGTCCACCACGAACGCCGTGAGCGCCAGGCCTGCGGCGGCCGCGCCGACCGCGCCCCGGCGCCGCCCGCGCGCCGCAAGCGCCAGCGTGATGCCGCCCCAGCAGAACACCAGCGCCGCCAGGTTGAGCGCGAGCGATCCGATGAGGCCGGGCCGGACGCGCGGCGCGTCGGTCCCGCCCAGGCTCCACAGAGCGAGCCAGGTCCCGGCCACCATCAGGCCGACGAGGCACACCGTCACCGCCGCCAGCAGGAGCGCGCTGCGGGTCATGACGTGCGCCCGCGACGCCGGGCGGGCCAGCACCAGGTCGGTGAACCGGCGCTCGCTCTCGCCCGCCGGCTCGCTGCTCACCGCGATCGCGACGCCCACCAGCGCTGCGAGAATCGCCGGGTGAAAGTAGCCGAACGCGACGATGCCGGAGAAGGAGAGCATCGTCACGAAGGACGACCCGAACAGCTCGCGCACGAACGGCGGCGCCAGCTCGGCGATCTGGCCGAACGTGTTCGACGCCTGAAGCGTCCGCGCCAGCAGCACGAAGAGCACCTGGAACACGAACAGCAGCAGCCCCAACCCGCCGACGAGGGTGCGCGACCGGACCACCGAGTGACGCAGCAGGATCAGCGCCGGCCTCACGGGGCGGCCTCCTGCCGGTAGTAGCGCACCAGCACGTCCTCGAGGTGCGGCGCCTCGACCTCGAGGTCTTTCAGGGGCAGGCCGGCGAGCCCCTGGACGAGCGGGCCGAGCGGGCCGGCGACCGTGACCGTCCAGGCCCGCGGCGTCGTCTCGATGACGTGGCAGCCCGGCGGCCACGCGAGGCCGTCGGCCGGCACGTCGGCTGCGAACAGCACGCGCACGCGCCGCGGCGCCATCTGCCGCACCTCGGCGACCGTCGACACGAGCGCCAGGCGGCCCGCGCGCAGCAGGCCGATGCGGTCGCAGACCCGCTCGACCTCCGAGAGCACGTGCGACGAGAGGAACACGGTCCGGCCGCGCCGTCGCGTGTCCTCGAGCAGGTCGTAGAACGACTCCTGCATGATCGGATCGAGTCCCTCGGTCGGCTCGTCGAGCATCAACAGCGGCGGGTCGTGCTGGAACGCCTGCACGAGGCCGAGCTTCCGCTTCATGCCGGTGCTGTACTCGCGCAGCTGCCGGCCGAGGTCGCGCGCGCTCAGCTCGAACCGGTCCAGCAGGCGCCGCCGTCCGGCGGGATCGGCCGCGCGCCCGCTCAACCGGCCCAGCAGCTCCAGCGCCGCGCCGCCGCTCATGTCGTCGTAGAAGGCGTTCTCGCCGGGCAGGTAGCCGAGGCGCGCCCGCGCGGCGAGCCCCTCGGCCCGGCAGTCCAGGCCGAAGAGGTACGCTCGCCCGGCGGTCGCGTGCAGCAGATCGAGCAGGACCCGGATGGTCGTCGTCTTGCCCGCGCCGTTGAGGCCGAGAAAGCCGAAGATCTCCCCCGCCTCGACGGTCAGGCTGAGGTCATCGACGGCCGTCAGCCGGCCGTAGCGCTTGGTGAGGTGATCGATGACGACGGGGGGCGCGCTCGCCATCGGGGATCTTTCACGTCCTCCGCGGGTCACACCGGGCGGTCGCGGCCGGTGATCTGATCGAGGAACGCCAGCAGCGTGTCGAACCCCTCGGGCTTGTAGAACAGGTGCGCGCGGTGCCGGGCGATGAGCCGCTCCTCGTCTTCGTCGACGATGCCGCCCGTCATCACGAGCACCGGGATATTGGCCAGCTCCTTGCGCTCGCGCAACAGAGACAGGACGTCGAGGCCGGTGTGCTTGCCGGGCAGACGCACGTCGAGGATCACCGCGAACACCGGGGTGGTCGCAAGCAGGTTGAGGGCCTCCTCGAACGTCGCCGCCTCGACCGTGCCGTAGCCGTACACTTCCAGGAATCTGCGCATCGTGCGGCGCACCATCGGCTCGTCGTCGAGTACCAGGACGGTAGGTCGTGCAGGCGTGCCGCTCATGATCGGGTCACTCGGCCGCTCGTGGCCGGCGCGGCCGCCGCCGCCGGCGGCCGGGGCGCGGCTGCTCCTCGCCGGCTTCCACCGGGCTGGCGTGCGCCCGCGCGGCGCGCCAGTGCTCGAGCGCCTCTGGCGCGTCGCCGTGGATCTCGATCCAGGTGAGCGCTTCGTTGAAGATCGGGCGGTTCATCAGCCCACGCTGCGCGCGGGCCGGCGCCGCGAGATCGCGCAGCCGGCGCTGCACCGCGGCCCCCTGGTGCAGGCGCTCGACGTCGCGGCGGGCCACCGGCAGGATGCCCAGCAGCGGCTTCGCCCGCGGCTTCTCGCCGTCGACCACGGTCGGTTCGACCTGGCGGCGGCCGAGCAGGCCCAGCGGCGCGAGCAGCGTGCCCACGAGGATGGTGTTGGTCAGCGTGTCGGGCGCGGCGTCGAACCGCGCCCGGTAGGTGTCCAGCCGCCGCAGCGCGTCCCACAGCGCGGCGGGCGCCTTGTGCACCTCCGGTGTGATGTGCCGCAGCAGGCCCGATTCGCGCAGCGCCGCGAACGTGCGCTCGGCCGCGCCCGACCGCAGTATCTTGTAGTACTCCTCGAGCAGCCGGGCCGGCGCCGCCGTGGCGATGAGCCCCTGGTGGCGCCGGATGGCGTCGGCGACCGGCGGGTCCAGCACCAGGCCGAGCCGCGTGGCCAGCACCACGGCGCGCAGCATCCGCACCGGGTCCTCGTGGAACCGCACGTCGGGCTCCCCGATCGAGCGCAGGATGCGCGCCTGCAGGTCTCCGATCCCGCCGACGTAGTCGATCACCGAGAAGGTCGCGATGTCGTAGAACAGCGCGTTGACGGTGAAGTCGCGGCGGAAGGCGTCCTCTTCCGGCGTGCCGAACGTGTTGTGGTGGTGCGACGTTGGGGCCGGACCGTGACCCGACGCGCCCCCGGTCGTGGCACCCTCCGGCGGCGGCTCGGGCACCTGCCGGCGGAACGTGGCGACCTCGATGACCTTCGCGCCGAACTTCACGTGCGCCAGGCGGAAGCGCCGCCCGATGATCCAGCAATTGCGGAAGAGCTTCTTGATCTCGTAGGGATGGGCGCTGGTGCCGACGTCGAAGTCCTTCGGGCGCCGGCCCAGCAGGAGGTCGCGGACGCTGCCCCCGACCAGGTAGGCGGCATGTCCATGGTCCTTCAGGCGGTACAGCACCTTGAGCGCGTCCGGATCGATGTCGCGGCGCGAGATCGTGTGCTCGGCCCTGGGGACGATCGTCGGGTCGGCCATGGTCGCGGCTCGATTATAGATGGGCTGGGCCCCTATCCTAGCTCTTCGCTTCTTTCCACGTGTCGCCGACGCCGAGGTCCACCGTCAAGGGGACGGCCAGTTCAGCCGCCCGCTCCATCGTGTGGCGGACCAGGGCGGCGACCTCGTCGGCCGCCGGACGCGGCACCTCGAACAGCAGCTCGTCGTGGACCGTCAGGATCATGCGGGCGCCCGACCGCCCGCCGGCCAGGGCGCCCAGCGCGGCGTGGACGTCGAGCATGGCCCGTTTCAGGATGTCGGCCGCGGTGCCCTGGATGGGCATGTTGATCGCGACGCGCTCGGCCGCGGCGCGGATCTGTCCGTTGCGGCTCGTCAGCTCCGGCACCAGCCGCCGCCGGCCGAAGAGCGTCCGCACCGCGCCGGTGTCGCGGCCGTCCGCCAGCGTCCGGTCGATGAACGCGCGCACGGACGGAAAGCCGGCGAAGTAGGCGTCGATCAACGCCTGCGCGGCCGACTGCGACACGCCGATGTCGCGCGCCAGCGTGAAGGCCGTCTTGCCGTAGAGCAGGGCGTAGTTGATGATCTTCGCGCGCCGCCGGAGCTCGTGCCGATCGATGCCGCTGTCGGCGCCGAATACCCGCACCGCCGTCTGGTCGTGGATGTCGTCGCCCCGCCGGAACGCGTCGATCAGCGCCTCGTCGCCCGACAGGTGCGCGAGCACCCGAAGCTCGATCTGGGAGTAATCGGCCGAGATCAGCACGGAGCCGGGATCGGCGATGAACGCCCGCCGGATCTCGCGGCCCAACTCGGTCCGGATCGGGATGTTCTGCAGGTTCGGATCGCTGCTGCTCAGGCGGCCGGTGGCGGCCACCGCCTGGTTGAACGTGGTGTGCAGGCGCCCGGTCGAGCGATCCACGAGCTGGGGCAGCGCGTCGACGTACGTGCTCTTCAGCTTCTGCACCGCCCGCCACTCGAGGATCTCTCGCGGCAGGTCGTGGGTGAGCGCCAGATCCTCGAGCACGTCCACCGCCGTCGACGCGGTCCGGGTCTTTCCGGTGCGCTTGCCTGCCGGGAGCTGGAGCTTCTCGAACAGGATCTCCGAGAGCTGCTTTGGCGAGTTGATGTTGAACTCCTGCCCGGCGAGCTCGAAGATGCGGCGCGTCCGCGCCGCCAGCTCCTGCTCGAGGCGCTCGGACTGCTCGGCGAGCGCGGCCGTGTCGATCCGCACGCCGGCGCGCTCGAGATCGGCGAGCACCGGGACGAGCGGCAGCTCCAGTCCGTCGTAGACCGGCGCCAGCCCGTCGCGCTCGACGAGCGGTCGGAGCCGGTCCGCGAGCTGTCGCGCGAGGTCGGACCGCTCGGCGGCGAAGTCGAGCGCGGCCTCCACCGGCAGCTGGTCGAACCCGAGCGCCCTGGCGCCACGCCCGCAGACCGCCTCCGCGGTGAGCGCCTTGTAGCCGACGTGCTCCAGCGCGACGTCTTCCAGCGCGTGGCTCGACCGCGTCGCGTCGAGGACGTAACTGGCGAGCATGATGTCCTCGGCGAGCCCCGCGAGCGTCACGCCGTGGCGGGCGAGCGCGAGGATGTCGTGCTTGGCGTCGTGGCACACGATCCGGACGGCGGGATCCTCGAGCACCGGCTTCAGCCGGGCGAGCGCGTCTTCGAGGCCGATGCCGGTCGCCCCGTCGAGGCCGCTGTGGCCCAGCGGCAGATAGCGGGCGCGCCGCGCGCCCGTCGAGAACGAGAGGCCCACGACCCGCGCCACGCGCGGCGCGGGCGAGTCCGTGAGCACGCGCAGGCCGACCCGTCCGGCGTGCTGCAGCTCCGCGACGAGGGCATCGAGCTCGGCGGGCGTCCGCACGAGCGCGTAGTCCGTGCCGACGGTGTCCGCGGTCGGCGCGAACTCCATCACGATCGACCGGAAGCCGAGCGCGCCGAACAGCTCGAAGCACCGCTCGCGCGACGCCCCTCGATAGCGCAGCCGGTCGGGCTCGAACGCCACGGGCACGTCGGTGCGGATGCGCGCGAGCTCCCGGCTCTGCCGCGCCGACCCGGCGTTGGCTTCCAGCGCCTCGCGGTACCGCTTCTGCGGCACCGCCGCCACGTTCGCCAGCAGCGCGTCGAGCGACCCGTGCGCGGCGATGAGGTCCCGGGCGCCCTTCTCGCCGATGCCCGGGACGCCCTTGATGTTGTCGGTCGAGTCGCCCATGAGCGCCAGCACGTCGACGACCTGCGCGGGCGCGACGCCGAACTTCTCGACGACGCCGTCGGCGCCGTACCAGGCGCCCTCGTCGCGCGGGTTGTAGATCTTGATACGGTCGCCGACGAGCTGGAAGAAATCCTTGTCGCCGGTGACGATGGCGACCTCGAACCCGACCTCGGCCGCGCGCGTGGCCAGCGTGCCGATAACGTCGTCGGCTTCGACGCGCTCGAACGTGAGGATCGGCACCCCGATCGCTTCGCACGCCTCGTGCACCCACGGGATCTGCTCGGCGAGATCGGGAGGCATCGGCGCGCGGTTGGCCTTGTAGTCGGCCGCCAGCTCCTTGCGGAACGTCGGCCCGGCCAGGTCGAACGACGCGGCGATGTACTCCGGCTGGTGATCGGCGACGAGCTTGCGCAGCATCGTCACGAAGCCGTAGACGGCGTTCGTGGAACGCCCGTCCGGGCCGGTCAGTCCCCGGATCGCGTGATACGCGCGGTACATCTGGGAACTGCCGTCGATCAGATAGAGGCGGGGCATCGAACGATCCTCGAAGCGGGCGAGCGGCGATCGGGTGACCGGGTGATCGATTGGGCGATCAGGCGATCGAGTGATCGGGCCAGTCAGTATATCATTCGGACCCGTGCGACCCCGGCGCCGCCTTGCGGCCCTCGCCGTGATCGGCCTGTGCGCGACCGGGTGCGACCGCCCGATCGCCAGGCAGTACGAGTACGAAGAGCAGGTCTATCTCGCCCTCGACGGCTCGGCCACCGTCGTCGTCAACGCGTCGGTGCCGGCGCTAGTCGCGCTTCGCGGGCTGCCGCTCGACCCCGATCCACGCGCGCGGTTCGACCGAGGCGCCGTCCGCGCGGCGTACGAGGCACCGGGCGTCCGCGTCGTGCGCGTCAGCCGGCCCTGGCGGCGCCGCGGCCGGCGGTTCGTCCAGATCCGGCTCGCGGTCGACGACATCCGCCGCCTCGGCCAGGCCAGGGCCTTCGCCGGAACCTCCTGCACCCTGAGCCGCGTCGGCGACGAGTTCGTCTACCGCCAGTCGCCGGGACCACCGCCCGGCCGCGCGGTCGGCGACGTCGGATGGACCGGCGACGAGCTGGTCGCGTTTCGGGTGCACATGCCCAGCCGCGTCCTCTATCACAACGTCCGGGACCTGGAGCGAGGCGTGGCCGGCGACGTCGAGCGCGGCAATATCCTGACCTGGGAGCAGCGGATCGCCGACCGCCTCGCGGGCGCGCCCCTCGAGATGGAGGCACGGATCGAGGCACACTCGATCTTCCGGACGACGCTGTGGGTATTCGGCCTGTCGGGCGCCGCGGCGGTTGCCGTGCTCGCGATGTCGATCTGGTGGATGATCCGGAAGGGACGCCGGGCTACTGGTCCACCCGCAGATCCCGCGCCGTCGTCCCGCCCTCGTTGATCGTGACCCGTACCGCCCCCGGCTGGAGCTCCTGCAGGAAGGTCGGATCGTACCATTCCCCCTGCTCCACGTCGTCCACGGCGGCGAGGAAGTAGGCGCCGGGCGGCATCCCGCGGAAGCTGTACGCGCCGGTCTGGTCCGGCTGCACGGCCATGATCGTCCGGGACTGCGGCCGCCACGTCGTCGAGTCGGTCGAGAAGAGGATGACGGTGTAGCCCAGCGCCGGCTCGTTTCGCTGGTCGGTGATCGAGCCGGCGAGCGTCGCCACGCGGTCCGTGAAGATGACCTGCACCAGCGTGATCGTCTGCGCGTTGCGCACCTCGATCGGGTCGTCCGTCACGTCGCGGCCGTTGACGATGACCGACTTGAGCGACCAGGGGACGGGCGCATTCTGGACGCGAATGGCGCGGCGCCCGGCCGGCACGCCGGTCAGCTCGAACGTGCCGTCCTCGGCGACGCGCGAGTTCTGGTTGCCGCCGAACGGGATCGGGTCGAGCGCCGGCATGGTGATCCGGAACCGCGACAGGTCGGCGGGCGGCTGGGCCGTCGAGGCGTCGAAGCCGATCGACCCGGTGACGGTGGCGCCCGGCGACAGCGTCACCATCAGGTTCGGCAGGTCCTGGCCGCCGACCGCGAGCGTGTGCACGGCGAAGGTCGCGGCCTCGTCGCGGTTCGGGCGGCTGCGCGCCCAGAGCACGTAGCGGCCGGGCGGGACGTTGTCGATCGTGAACGCGCCGTCCCGCGCGACGCGGCCGGTGATGCTCGACCCTCGCGCCACGGACTCGGCGTAGTCCGGCGCGAGGATCACGTTGCCCCCGGCGAGCGGCGAGCCGTCGGCGTCGAGGACCGTGCCGGACACGCGCGCCATCGGCACGAGCTGCAGCTGGAAGTCCACGCCCCCCAGCTCCTGGCCGAGCGCGACGCTCACCCGCGTCGCGTCGGGCGGCGTCGTCACGCCCGGATAGAACGTCGGTGCGTAGCCGAGCGCGCCCTCCTCGGCGTCCGGCGCCATCGCCGGCATGAACCGCTCCATGGGCCGCATCAGCAGCCGCGAGACGGCGCTGACGAAGTAGTCGCCCGGGGGCAGGTCGTAGACGCGATACATCCCGCGGTCGTCGGTCTGATCGCTGCCGGCCGGCGCCAGCTGCCGCTGGCCGTTCTGGTACTGGTAGCGCATCACGGTGACGGCGGCGCGCGCGATCGGCTCGCCGTCCTCGTCGAGGATCTGGCCGGTGATCACGCTGCCGCGCGGCAGGCTGAACGAGACGTTCTTGATCTGCTGCCCGTCGGCGATCTCGAGCGGCGTGCCGGGCCGGGGCGGACGCCGCTGGCCGAAGGTCACGTCCACGAACCCGGTTTTCGAGGCGGTGATCGTGTACTTGCCCGGCGGCAGCTCGCGGATCTCGTAGTAGCCCTGATCGTCGGTCTGCGCCGATCGGACCAGGCGCAGGCCCCCCCGCAACGCGCCCGGGCCGGCGCCGCGCTGCGCCATCTGCCCGAGGCGCGCCAGCAGCTGCATCTCCAGATCCTGCAGCTGCCCGCTGGTCAGGCGGTCGCTGATCTCGGCGTTCCCGCTCGCGATGATTCGGACGCGCGTGAGCGGCCGGCCGGTGTCGGCCGCCACGGCGGACCCGGAAATCACGGCCGTGCCGGCAGCCGCCGGCGCCTGGCCCGCCTGGTCGCGGGCGGGCGGCTGGGCGGCGAGCGACACGGACAGGCCGGCGGCGGCGGCCGCCAGCCAGATCGCGGGCGTGGGGCGTGGACGGGGCATCGCTGATCCTCGGATCGCACGGTCTTTCCTGGCTTAGTGCTGCCTTTCATAATTACGGTGACGCACCGAGGGCGGCGAGGCGCGCGGCCGGCCAGGCGCGACGACCGAGAATACTGAGCGTATGTGAGGGAGGAGCAACGCCGCCAGCCGGGATGCATCGCCGGCCGAATGCCACCGTAATTATGAAAGTCAGCACTTAGACCCGATCGAGGTCTTAGACCTTCCCCGGGCGGAGGGCGTTTACTCGGTGCGGCGGCGTCGACGCGGACGCTTGCGCCGCTGCAGGCCTTTCAATAAAGTTCCCTACTTGGAAACCGTCCCGCGCCGACGCCGGCGGCCCGCCGGCCGGGAGCGAGCGCAACCGGCCCCGGCCGATTCGGAACCCCGACGAGGACCCGTGATGTCTCCAGGCAGTCTCGGCGCCAAGCCCACCGTGCTTCGCTGCTCGCGATGCGGACGGTTCGTGGACTGGGAGGAGGCACGCCTGCAGACCGTCTGTGGGTGTCGCGCCTACGTGAAGCTCCCCCCCGTCATCATCCGCGAGAGCGACGAACAGGATCGCGCCGGCATCATCGCGCTGTTCGAGCGCGACTTCGGGTACACGAACATCGTCGCCTTCGGCGAGGAGGTCGTGCTGAGCGATGCGCCGGCGTTGGTGGCCTGGATGAAGGGGGAGCTGGCGGGCGCGCTCGCCTACCAGCTGCTGTCCGACGCGCTGCTCATCCTCGCGCTCGCGACCGATCCGATGTGGCAGCGCTCCGGCGTCGGAGCGCACCTGGTCGCCGAGGCGGAGTCGGTCGCCCGCGCCAAGGGCCTCCCGCGGGTCCTGGTGTCCACCACCAACGACAACCTGCCCGCCCTGTACTTCTATCAACGACGCGATTACCATATCACCGCGGCGGTGCCGGGGGGGCTGCTCCCGCACATCAAGGAGCCGGGCTCGAAGGGGTTCGGCGGGATCCCGCTGCGCGACGAGATCAGGCTGGAACGCCGCCTGTGAAGTCAAGACGGCTCGGGTCGCCCGTCGGGGCGGCGCAGGGACGACCCCGAGGATCGCACCTGCGCCGATCGACGCGATCCCATCACAGCATCTTTTCGAGGAGCGTGCGCACCTCGGCTTCGGTCTTCAGGTCGCTGGTGACCGCGAAGGCGTTGAACGACGTGGCGAGCGAGCGCGCGAGCATCCGCTCGACGTTGCTGTTGACCACGCCGGTCAGCGTCACGCGGCCGTGCTCGACCACGACGTGAATCGGCGGATTGACCATCGCGGCGTAGTGCCAGAACGACGGGTTGCCGTAGATCGCCCGCGCGATCTGATACCGGAGCTCGTCGTCGAAGATCGACACGGGCAGCACCTCGAGCTGGTTCACGACCCGGGTGACACCGTCCACCCCGGCCGCCCGCGTCTCGATTTCCTTTGCCTTGAACGGCATCGTCACTTTGCCGGTGAGCGTCACCACGCCGTTCTTCACCGACGCGCTCACATCGTCGAAGATGGTGAAATAGACGTACCGCCGCACCTGCTGCGACACGTCGTTGAAGACCTGCAGATCCTTGCGCGGCTGGGCGAACGCCGTGCCGCTCAGCAGACCGAACACCACGAGCAACGAAACGACCGACTTCCGCATATCCCACCTCCGGCCGCGGCGTTCAGCAGCCAGCTTCCATGGGCTGGCATCCACACCCCCTCTGACAGCAAGGGGAGTACCAGGCCGACAATCCTGCTATCGTGCTTGTTTTCAATTGTTTGCGGCCTGGCATTGCCGGCGGGGGCGTCCTGTGCGGGCGGCAGGTGTCCTCAGGGAGACCCCGCTGTCCCGTCAGCCGTCGGTCGTGAGCCGTAAGCCGCTAGTGTAGCGTATCTTAAATAGCTTTACAATGCACGATCACCATGCTACGCTGCGGCTCATGTGGGAGCCTGCGGAAAAGCTGGTGATTGACACCCAGGATCGGCGCCTGTTGGAAACCTGGACGCGTGCGCACAACGCCCCCCAAAGCGTGGCGATGCGGTGCCAGGTGGTCCTGCTGGCCGCCGACGGGTTGGCCAACAACGCGATCGCGCACACCTTGGGGATCAGTCGCCCCACGGTCTTGCTGTGGCGCGCGCGCTTCGCCGCCAGTGGCCCGCAAGCCCTGGTCCAGGATGCGCCCGGCCGTGGGCGTCGTCGGTCGATCACGGCCGCCAAGGTCAAGCGGATCGTGACCGCGACGACGCAAACCACGCCGCCGGCCGCTACGCAGTGGAGTTGTCGGACGCTCGCGCGCGCGCAGGGCGTGAGCCCCGCCACGGTGCAGCGCATTTGGGATGCGCACGGGCTGCAACCGCATCGGACCCGCACCTTCAAGCTGTCGCGGGACAAACGGTTCGTGGAGAAGCTCACCGATGTCGTGGGCCTGTACCTCCACCCGCCCGACAAAGCGGTCGTCTTGTGCGTCGACGAGAAGAGCCAGATTCAGGCGCTCGATCGCACCCAACCGGGGTTGCCGCTTAAGAAGGGCCGGTGCGGCACGATGACCCATGACTACAAGCGTCACGGGACGACGACGCTCTTTGCCGCCCTGAATGTGCTGGAAGGGAAAGTCATCGGGCAATGTCTCCCGCACCATACGAACCATGAATTCCTGCGGTTCTTGCGACGGCTCGACCGCGAGTTCCCGAGGACCCTCGCGCTGCATCTGATCCTGGATAATTACGGGACCCACACACATCCGAATGTCACCGCGTGGTTGGCCACGCATCCGCGTTTTGTCTTGCACTTCACGCCGACCAGCGCGTCGTGGTTGAATCTCGTCGAACGATGGTTTCGCGAAATCACGACGAAGCGGATTCGGCGCGGCGTGTTCCACAGCGTGGAGGATCTGGTCGCCGCCATCGACACCTATCTGCGAGACAACAACAAGAACCCGAAGCCTTTCGTCTGGACCGCGTCGGTCAAAACCATTCTCGCGAAGATCGCTCGTTGTAAAGCTACTTTTGAGACACTACACTAGCCGTCTCCTGCTTATCCGGTTGTTTCAGCAGGCCACCAGCGGCAGCGGCTGCCGGCGGACGGCCGTTCCGCTCGTCGCGCCCCGTCGCCGCGTGGCAAAACCGCCCCTCCGGCGCCCGCCTCACGATGCGGCGTCGGTTGGGGTTGGCCGGGCCCCGGTGAGCCGACTGTTCACCGGCGGGGTTG
>Ga0326597_10007319_pt1 | contig 15021 bp, 12 predicted proteins | sample RVTome_12_FD_203789 | JGI IMG/M metagenome (GOLD analysis project Ga0326597, IMG submission 203789) | Soil microbial communities from uranium-contaminated site in the Upper Colorado River Basin, Wyoming, United States - RVT100D185 | ecosystem: Environmental > Terrestrial > Soil > Contaminated >... | reverse complement strand
CTCAATGCGCTCCGCATCGTGGCCGGCTTCCTGTTCATGACCCACGGCGGCATGAAGTTGTTCGGCTGGTTCGGCGCCCAGGGCGCGTTCACGGAGTTCTGGCCCATGGGCGTAGCGGGGATCCTCGAGTTCTTCGGCGGCCTCGCGATCGCCCTCGGCCTGTTCACCCGCTACGTCGCGTTCGTCGTGGCCGGGGAAATGGCCGTCGCGTACTTCTGGCGGCACACGGGCGGGAGCGGCAGCATCTGGCCCTGGGTGAACCGCGGCGAGCTGCCGGCCTTGTACTGCTTCATCTGGCTCTTCATCTGGGCGTCGGGCGGCGGCAGCCGGACGCTCGACGCGTGGCTCGCCAAGCGGAAGGCCCTATGACCGGCCCGCGCCCCCATCTCGTCGCGCTCGCCACGCTCGTGGCGCTGGCTGCGCCGGCGGTGGCGCAGCAGGCCGCTCCCACGATTCAGGAGTGGAACGTCCCCTGGGCCCGCACCCGCCCGCGCGACCCCTACCTCGACCGCCAGGGGCGGGTGTGGTTCGTGGGGCAGACCGGCCAGTACGTCGGCGTGCTCGATCCCGCCACCGGCGAGTTCAAGAAGTTCGACCTCGCACCCGGGACCGGACCGCACAATCTCATTTTGGATAGCACGGGAATCGTGTGGTACGCGGGCAACGCGTCGTCGCACATCGGCCGGCTCGACCCGCGGGACGGCAGCATCGGCAAGATCGCGATGTCAGACTCGGCGGTGCGCGACCCGCACACGCTGGTATGGGACGCCCGGGGCGATATCTGGTTCACCGCCCAGGGCGGCAATGGCATCGGGAAGTTGACGGTTGCGACGGGCCAAGTGCGTGTTGTGCCGCTGCCTACGCCCCGCGCCCGGCCCTACGGCATCAAAGTCGACCGGACGGGCCGGCCGTGGATCGTGCTGTTCGGCACCAACAAGCTCGCCACCGTGGACCCGCAAACGTTCGCGCTCACGGAGTATCCCTTGCCCCGCGCCGCAACGCGGCCGCGCCGGCTGGAGATCACGTCCGATGGCGCCGTCTGGTATTGCGATTACGCCGGCGGGATGCTGGGTCGGTTCGACCCCCGCACGCAGAAAGTCGAGGAATGGCCGCTGCCGGGCGGCCCGACTTCCCGACCCTACGCCACGGCGCTCGACGATAGAGGCCGAATCTGGATAGTCGAGACGGGCTCGCAGCCGAACCGGTTCATCGGCTTCGATACCCACACCCGTCAGTTCCTCCCGGGGGCGGACGTGCCGAGCGGCGGCGGGACTGTCCGCCACATGGTGTTCGACGTGCGTACGCGGGTCATTTGGTTCGGGACCGACGCCAACACGATCGGCCGGGCGCAACTGCCGAATCCCCCGGCGGCGGCCGTCCCCTAGCTTGTCCGCCGGTCTGTGGCTCGGCGCGCTCGCCGCCCTGGGCGCGTCGCTGGCGGCGGTGCAGCGCTACAAGGGCGGACCACCACCCGGGCACACCGGCGGCTTCGGCGAACCGACGTGCCGCGCCTGCCACTCGGACGCTGGGCTCAACGAGCCGGGGGGCGAGCTGTCGATCCGCGGCATGCCGGCTGCCTTCGAGCCGGGCCGGAGGTACGAACTGGAGGTCGTCCTGCGGCGCGCCGGGATGCCGCGCGCGGGCTTCCAGCTGACAGCCCGCTACCAGGGAGTCGGGATGGTGCCGGGGGGAGCGCAGGCGGGCGTCCTCGCGCCGAGCGACGATCGGACGGCCGTCGTGCGTGACAGCGCTACGGACGTCACGTACATCGAGCACACGCTGCCGGGGACGGCGGTGTCGGGTGGAGCGGCGCGGTGGCGATTCCGCTGGACGGCGCCCGCCGTGGCCGGTGGCGTCGTCTTTCACGTCGCGGCGAACGCCGCCAACGACGACGACTCGCCGCTCGGCGATTTCATTTATGCGACCGCGGTGCGGGTGGCGGCGCTGCGGCACTAGTGCCAGATTGGGTCGTGCTCCCGCCCACGCGCCTGCTTGCCGACCGTCGCAGCGGGGTCGATCGCCGGACCGTGCCCCGCCGCACGATCCTGGCGCCGGTCGCCGTCGATCGCCGGCACACGGTGGACCTGCGGCGCGGCGCCGAGCGGCGCAGTACACTGGACCGTCGCAACCGGGCCGGTCGCCCGCGGAGCATGGAGTCTCCCGCCGAGCACGTCCGGAACGCGCTCCAGCTACTCAACCACCTGCACGAGACCGACGGCCTCAACGTCGAGCAACGCGCCGACGTCGCGGCGGCGTTGCGGCGGCTCGAACGCGCGCTCCAGCTGTTGGAGCGTCGCGCGAGCTCCTAGCGACCCTCCCCCTGACATCCCTTATGAACGACCCGGCGAGCCCGGGCGATCCAGCCACGGAGCGCCGGCGCGAGATTCTGCGCCAGGCGAGCGTGGCCTTGCAGGGACGGGTCGTCGCCCTGTGGGAGGTGTCGGCGCGCGCCGCGGTCGTGCCCGTCCTCGCCAGCGTGCCGAGCCCACCAGAGAGCGCGACCGCGCTCGACTTGAGCACCACGTTGCAGCGCTGGAGCGCACCGATCATTCAGGGCAGCCGCTGGGTAGGTTGCCAATTGGATAATGCCGGCCACTGGTGCGTCGCCCCGGTGCGCAATCAGCCCCCCGCTCCGCCGCCGAGCGGCGTGGAGCGGCGCAGCCGCGAGCGGATCACCCTCGAGCTCGCGGGCCTCTGCCTGGGACTCGTGGACCAGGCGGCGGGCGTCGTCCGGCCTCGACTGCCGGAATCGGACGTGCTGGCCGAGCTGGTGCGCCAGCCGAGCGTGATCGCGCACGAGGTGGCCAATCCCCTGACCGCGGCGCTGGCCGGCCTCGATTGGTGCTTCAAACGGGTGCGGGCAGCGGCGTCCCTCGACCCGGCGTTCCGGGACGGACTGCTCGAGGATCTCGCCAGCGTGGGCGAGGGCATGGAGCAGGCGATCGCGTTCCTGCGCTCGGTCCAGGACCGCGCCCGGGGCGGGCTGGCGCGCTGGGAGCGATTCGACGCGGCGCAGGTGGTGCGATCGTGCGTGGCGCTCGAGCGGCCGCTGGCCCGCAAGCGCGGCATCGCGCTCGAGGGCAACGTCACCGTGGGTGGGCTCTTCCTCCAGGGTGATCCGAACGCCCTCTATCAGGTCCTGACGAACCTCATCCGCAATGCCGTCGCGGCGTCGCAGGTAGGGAGGGCGCCGGTGGTCGTCACGTTCGCGCAGGCGGGCGATGCCCTGCGCCTCACGGTGCAAGACAAGGGCGTGGGCATCGCCGTCGAGCATCGCGACCGCATCTTCGAGCCGGGCTTCACCACCCAAGCGTTCGGGTCGGGCTCGGGCACGGGACTGACGGTGGTGCGGGAAATCACCCAGGAGATGTTCAAGGGCCGGGTGGAGGTCCAGTCGGCCCTCGGTCAGGGCACGACCTTTACGCTGACCCTGCCGATTCCGCCGCAGCGGGCCTCGCGGGGGCGGGGCGAGGGCCGGTGATTCACAGCCCGAGCCAGTAGTTGATCTTGATCAGGAAGATGTTCTCCGAGGGCCCGCGGAACAGCGCCCCGGCGTCGTCCCCGAAGTCGATCGAGCCCCGCCCCAGCGACGACTCGCCGCTGCGGGTCCAGACGAGATAGATCGTCGAGCCCGGCCGGTACTCCCACCGCAGCACCGCGTTGCCCCGCAGGGAGCGGAACGTGAAGTCGAGCGGCGGGATGATGAACCCGTTCGCCGGGCCCGCACCGTCGGGGTCGATGGAGTCGCCCGCGGCCACGGGCGTGTCCGTCCCGACATCCACACCATAGACGAGCCGCCGCAACCCGCGCGGCGCGGCGTACTCCTTGTAGCGCGAGAAGGCACCGCTCACGATCAAAGGTTGGACGAACAGCTCGAGGGTCATCGTCGGGGAGAAGGTAACGTTGAACCGCGTGTTCATGCCGATCGAGTTCTGCACCAGGTCCGCGAACACGTAGCGGTTCCCGTAGAAGGCGCTGGCGGTGGGATCGGGCACCGTCGTCACGTACTGGACGCTGGTCTCGTCGTGCCCGATCGACGGCCCGACCGAGAGGGAGATGTTGGAGGCGGGCCGCAGCTGCACGGAGAGGTTCACGGAGCGGCTGCAGTCGCCGTCCCGGGTGCACCCCAGGTCGGCGCCGCCCTCGAGCGTGATGTTCTTGCGGGAGTCGGTGGACACGTTCATGGACCAGAAATTGACGCCCGGCCGCCGCACCACCGGCCCGCCCCGCGTCAGCCGATCGTCGAAGACGTCCGGCCGGTGGATCCAGAAGCCCTGGATGTTCCAGTAGTTGAGCGGCTGGATGTAGCCGAACAGCTGAAGCTGCCGTTCCGTCAGGTCGCCGTCGAAGTTGTACTGCTGCTGCCCTCCGGCAATGAAGAACAGCTGGCGGTACCACGTGGTGGGCTTGGTCCACTGCGGGAAGATGTTGGCACCCATGTACCAGTAGTCGGCCCGGGAGAAAAACGTGATGTCGTTATTGTCGAATCCCGGCGTGCGGAGATTGGTGGAGATTTCCCACAGCAACTTGCCCGATTCCCGTGCGAAGCGCGCGTACGCACCGAACCCGCGCAGCGAGGTGAGCGAAGAATCGTACGCGTCGCTCAGGAAACCGTTGCCCCCGTTGTGGCGGTCCGGTCGCTGGAAGTAGCGCGCGCTCGAGCGCTGCAGCCGGAGGATGGCCGTGGAGTCGCCCGTCACCTGCGTACCCGCCACCTGGGCCATCAAGTGGAAGTCCCGCTTCCGGAACCACATGTCGGTCCCGAAGCCGAACGCCTCGGAGTGCCGCGACAGGCGGCCGGCGATGAACGGGTCGCTCGCGTCGCGCACCACCGATGTCCCCATCGCGCGGAGCACGGTGGCGCCGCCGCGCAGGTCCTTCGCCACACGACCTACGAAATAGTTCGTGAACGGCTCAACGGTGACGCCGATCCGCGAGCTGTCGCTCCGCTGGACCGTGGCCTGTTCGCGCTTCGTCACGGCGTCGAGCACGCCGATGGACCAGCCCGTCGGGGTGCGCCCGCTGAGCTTCGCCGCGCCCAGGATCGTCGTGTTCTCGGGCACGTCGGCGTACCGATCCGCCGTATCCCGCATCGCGGGCATCTGCGGCTGGCGGCCGATCCGCCGCGTGCTGACCATCGATAGGCTCGAGACGTTCGAGCAGAAGAAACAGTTCAGGCCGCCCAACCCGAAATAGCCGGCGCCCTCGACGAAGAACGGCCGGCGCTCTTCGAAGAAGGTCTCGAAGGCGCTCAGGTTCACGACGGCGGGATCCACTTCGACCTGGCCGAAGTCGGGATTGACGGTGGCGTTGAGGGTGAGGTTCGACGTGAGCAGCACTTGCGCGTCGGCGCCCACCCGGCCGTCCAATGCATGGGGATCGTAGAACGGATCGGCCGCGTCGCCCGGGGCGTTGGCCGAGCGCCCCACCATATATGGCAGGATCTCGGCGCGCCCGGGGGCGCGCTGGATGACGAGTCCCTCGAGGTGCCCGAAGCGGGGCGGACCGCCCGTTTCGGTCAGGCCCCAAAACGCCCATTGCGACAGCTCGTTGAGCCGGTTCTCCTGGCGCCAGATCTGGATGCCCCACGTCTGCGGGTCGTGGGTGGCGGGATAGCGCAGCTGCGCAAACGGGATGCGCATCTCGGCGGTCCAGCCGAGCGAGTCGATCGCGGTCTTGACCTCCCACACCGGGTCCCACGATTCGTCGCCGCCGCCGCCCAGCCCGTTGGCATCGTTCCGCACCCCCGAGGGATTCACCTGGAAGAAGAGCCGGCCGATATGATCGTGATACGTGTCGAAAATGACCTCGAGGTAGTCCGCGTTCGCTTGGCCGTCCCGGCGCACGAGCCGGGTGCGGACGCCCGCGGCGCCCGAGTCGTCGAACATCCGCGCGCCCACGTACAACGCCGCGCCATCGAACGCGAACCGGACCTCGGTGCGTTGCGTCGCGGGCTCGCCCTCCTTCGGCTGGTTCTGCCGGAAGTCGGTGGCGGCGGGCGCCGCTTGCCAGACGGGCTCGTCGAGCCGGCCGTCGAGCCGGATCTCCCCCGCGAGGGGGACGGCGCGCACGAGCGGCGGGGGAACGAGATGGACGTTCTGGGCGACGAGGAGGGGAGACCCGGCGACCGCGCCGAGCACTACGAGAAGGACGACCGTTCTCGACATCGCGGCAGCTCGGGGTGGGGACACTAGTCTGACGCGCATCGGACCTCAAAGGTTGCTGACCACCTCTCGGGCGCGACGTCCGGGGCAAGTCAGAAACCGCTCCGACCCCGGAAGTCGTTGCCGGGCTGACGGTTTGGCCCGTAATTTCCCCCATGCCAGACCCCACACCCCGCGGCTTCCGCGCCGAGCTCCGCACCATGGTTCAGCTGGCGCTCCCGATCGTCGTCGTGCAGCTAGGCCAGATGCTGATGGGCGTGGCGGACACCGTCATGGTGGGGCGCGTCTCGGCCGAAGCCATCGCCGCGGTCGCGCTCGGCAATCTCTACTTTTTCGGCGCGGCGATTTTCGGGATGGGCGCGCTGATGGCGCTCGACCCGGTGGTGGCGCAAGCGGTGGGCGCGGGCGACGCCGTGGCGGTGGCGCGCGGCGTGCAGCGCGGACTGATCCTCTCCATTGCGTTGAGCCTCGTTGCTACGGCGCTGCTGCTCCCGGCCCGGCCGGTGCTCGGCCTGCTGCACCAGCCGACCGAGGTCGCCGACGTCGCCGCGGCCTACGCGCGCATCGAGGCTGTCGCGATCGTCCCGTTCTATGCGTTCGGCGCGCTGCGGCAGAGCCTTCAGGCCATGAAGCGCATCGCGCCCATCGTCGGCACGATGGTGGTCGCGAACCTCGCCAACGTCGGTCTCAACTACCTCTGGATCTACGGCAACCTCGGGTTCCCCGCCCTCGGGGCCGTGGGGAGCGCCTGGGCGACCGTGGTGAGCCGCTGGCTGATGCTCCTGTTGCTCCTCGCGGTCGCCTGGCGCACGCTCCGGCCGCAACTCCTGCCGCCGCGACGGGAGGCGTTGGCGTGGGCGCCGTTGCGGCGCATGGTGGCGCTCGGCGCGCCGATCGGCGTCCAATACGAGCTCGAGTATGGGGTGTTCGCCGTCGTGGGCATCATGATGGGATGGATGGGAACAGCTCAGCTCGCGGGGCACCAGGTGGCGTTGAACCTCGCGTCGCTGGCGTTCATGGTGCCGCTCGGCGTGTCGGCGGCCGCGGCCGTACTCGTGGGTCACGCGGTGGGGCGCGGGGATAGCGCCGAGGCGCGTCGCGCCGCGGCGGCGGGGCTCGTCTGCGGCGTCGGCTTCATGGCGGCGAGCGCACTCGTGATGCTCGCCATGCCCCGGTTCCTCGCTGGCGTCTACACGACGGACGCCGGCGTCGCCGCCCTCGCCGCGAGCCTCATTCCGATCGCCGGCGTGTTCCAGGTGTTCGACGGCATTCAGGTCGTCTCGATCGGTATCCTCCGCGGCGTGGCCGACACACGCGCGCCGATGGTGGTCAACATTCTGGGCTTCTGGCTCGTGGGCCTGCCGGTGAGCGCGGCGCTCGGGTTCGGCGCGGGCGCCGGCCCCCGCGGATTGTGGTGGGGGCTCACGGTCGGCCTCGTGCTCGTGGCCGCGGTGCTGCTGTGGCGGGTGCGGCGGCGGCTGGCGGGCGAGCTCCGGCGCGTGGTGATCGACCGCGACGTGGCCCGAGCCTGACCCTATATTGGCCGCATGACCGCGCTGATCATCGTCGGCGTTGTGATCGCCCTGTGGGCGATTGTGACGTTCAACCGCCTCACGCACCTGCGCCAGCTGGGCGACAACGCGTGGGCCGACATCGATGTCCAGCTCAAGCGGCGGCACGATCTCATTCCTCAAGTCGTCGCGGTCGTGCAGGGCCATGCCGGCTACGAGCGCGGCACGCTCGAGGCTGTCGTTGCGGCGCGCAGCCGGGCGCTCCAGGCAGCGGACGGAACCCCCGGTGCGCGGTTCCGTGAAGAGAACCCTCTCGCCGCGTCGCTCGGCCGGATCTTTGCCGTAGCCGAGGCCTACCCCGATCTGCAAGCGGCCGCGAGCTTCGCCGCGCTCCAGCGCACGCTGATCGACGTCGAGGATCACCTCCAGAACGCGCGCCGCTACTACAATGCCGTGGTGCGGGACTTCGACACGGCGATCGCGCAGTTCCCCGCGAATTTGATGGCCAACGCCTTTGGCTTCGATGCCCGCGAGTTCTTCGGCTTGGACGACGCCGCCGAGCGCGCCGTGCCCCACGTGGACACGAGAGGAAACGCGTGAAGGGCCGCCTGGCGTTCCTCCTTCTGCTGGCCGCCTGGGCCACCCCCACCGCCGCGCAACGCTCGTATGCCATCCAGCGCTTCGACGCCACGATTCAGGTGGAACGCGATGGCGGCGTCCAGGTGACCGAGACGATCGTCGCGCGCTTCACCGGCGCGTGGAACGGCATCTACCGCACCATCCCGGTGACGTACCGCACGCCGCAGGGGCTCAACTGGACGCTGGGGCTCAGCCTGCAACGCGCCACGGACGGCGAGGGCCGGCCGCTGCGCGTCGAGGCGAGCCGCGAGCGGCACTACGTCAAGTTCAAGGTGTGGGTCCCGGGCGCCGTGGACGCGACGCGGACGGTGGTGCTCCGCTACCGCGCTACGAACGGGCTGCGGTTCTTCGAGGACCACGACGAGCTGTACTGGAACGTGACCGGCGACGAGTGGGACGTGCCGATCGAGGCGGCTGCCGCGCGGATCGAGCTGCCGCCCGGTGCGGACGGTCTCCGGGCGATCGCCTTCAACGGCGTGTACGGATCCACGGCACGCGAGGCGAGCGTCGAGACGAGCGGAACGACGGTCCAGGTCGTGATGCCGCACCCGCTCGCCTTCCACGAAGGACTCACCACCGTCGTCGGGTGGAACAAGGGCGTCGTAACCGAGCCGAGCGTCCCCGATCGGGCCGCGGGGATCCTGGCCAGCAACTGGCCGCTCGCCATCCCCATCCCCGTGTTCCTGCTCGCGTTTGCAATCTGGTTGCGCCGGGGCCGTGACCCGCGGCGCCTGCCCATCGCGGTGCAGTACGATCCGCCCCCGGGGCTGACGCCCGCCGAGGCGGGCACGCTGCTCGACAACTCCGCCGACCTGCGCGACATCACCGCGACGCTCGTGGACCTGGCGGTGCGCGGGTACCTGCGGATCGAGGAACGGGAGGAGCGGGCGTACACGTTGCGCAAGCTCGCCCCCCCCCCCCCAACAGGCGCCCCGGAGCTGGCGCCGCATGAACGGCGGATGTTCGACGGCATCTTCGGAGGCCGCAGCGGTCTGGTCGAGCTCTCCGAGCTAAAAGACGAGTTCTATACCGAGCTGCCGGGGATCCGGACCAGCATCCTCGACCGGCTACTCTCCCGCGGGCTCTACAACGTGCGCCCCGACAAGGTGCGCACGCGGTGGATGATCGCCAGCGTGCTGCTCGGCGGCCTGGTCGCCGTCGGCGGCGGCGTCATTGCCGCTGGGTTCCTCATGACCGCGGTGCCGTTCATCGTGGCGGGCGTGCTGGTCGCCGGCACCCTGCTCTGGTTCAGCTTCATCATGCCCGCGCGCACCGCGGCGGGAACCCGCGCGTTGGAGCAGGTCCTCGGCTTCGAGGAGTTCCTGCGGCGCGTCGAGTCCGAGCATTTGAAGCGCATCATCATCGGGCACCCGGAGCTGTTCGACCGCTATCTCCCCTTCGCCATGGCGTTCGGCGTGGAGCGGAAGTGGGCGAAGGCATTCGAGGGCATCTACACGGAGCCGCCGACGTGGTACGTGGGGTCGAGCATGACCCACTTCAACGTGAGCAGCTTTTCGGACAGTTTGGCGCAGCTGTCGAGCGCCGCCGGTGGGGCGCTGACGTCGTCGCCGCGGAGCTCGAGCGGATCGGGGTTCGGGGGCGGAGGGTCTTCGGGCGGCGGCGGTGGTGGTGGCGGGGGCGGCGCGTTCTGAGGGAAACGAAAAACCCCGGCGCAAGCCGGGGTTCGTCGTCCAACGCGGCCGGAGCGGCGCCTACGCCTTCTGCACGCGGAAATTCACCGTCCCGCTGTAGTTCGTGAATACGACCCTGATGGTCCAGTTTCCGGCCAACCCCTTGGTCATGCCTTCCGTCCCACTCGGCTTCAGCGGTTGAGAGTAGAGCTGCGTACCGTTCCTGTCGAGGATCGTGAGCGTGGCCGAGCCTCCGGTAACGGTCGTCGAATGGTTCACGGTCGCGCTGTCGCCCGTGTTCGTCCACGTGTACGTGTAGGTCCAGGTCACGTTCGTCACACCCGTGGCTTGGAACTGGAAATTGTCCGCCACATTGTTGATCTGCGGCTGGAACGGCGCGAGCGGGCCGGTGCTGCTCTTGCCGCAAGCGGCCGCGAGCACGATCGCCGCGAAGACGGCGATGCCGGCGATGTATTTGGATCGATGAAGCGCCATACCTAGAGACTCCGTGGGTGAAGGTTCGCCGCACGGAGGGGCAAGGGGCGTACCTCGCCGGAGGTCATTGGCAAACGCTGAAGCCACAATGGGATACGACCGAATCTGTGACCCTGCTCACGCCCTCAGGCTGCATCGGATCGCGCGGATGCGCGTCGTTTCGAGACAGGCATGAGACAGCTGCGGCGATTCTAAGGTCACTGCACCGGGAGCCCGCTCGGCACCCGCGCGGGAGTGAGGGCCCCCAGGTCCCGCGCCGCCGGGTCCGTCAGCGCCTTCAGGAACGCCACCAGCTCGCCGATCTCGGCGTCGGTCAGATGCAGCGGCGTCCGCACCCGGAAGTCCAGGCTCTCGAGGATGTCGCTGATCGTGGCCGCGTCGCCGTGATACTGGTCTCTCACGGCCGGGGCGAGCTGCGTCACATCGAAGTTCTGCAACGCCGCCGCCACGTCGTTGTAGTGACGCACGGCCGCTTCGAGCGTGGGATACGCGCCGTCGTGGAAATACGGCGCCGTCAGCTCGACATTGCGCAGCGGCGCGACGCGGAAGGCGAACCGGTAGAACTCGCCGTTCACGAGCTCGCCACGCCCGATGTCGAGCGGCGCGCCCGTGCCCACCCCGGGCCCGAGCTGCGGCACCCCGGTGTTCGCGAACCCGCCCCCTCCGAGGAACGGGCCGTTGTGGCAGCTCGAGCACTGCGCCCGGCCGAAAAAGAGCAACGCGCCGCGCTTCGCCTCCGGTGTCAACGCAGCATCGTTGCGCGCGAGATAGCGATCGAAGGGCGAATCGGTCCGGGTCAACGCCTGCATCTGAAAGGCGGCGATCGCCGTCGCGGCGTGCTGGAAGCCGAGTTGGCTCGTCGGCGTGCCCGGAAAGGCGGCCCGGAACATCGCCACATACTCCGGAATCGCCAGCAGGCGCCGCAGGACCGCCTGCCAGATGCTCACCCACTGGCTGTCGCCGAGCTGCGCGAGCTCGTTCGGGTTGCCGAAGACATCGACGTCTCCGGGCTCACCGCGCATCTCCCGGCGGTTCGCCACCGGGAACATCGCTTGCGCGGCGACAACGCTGGGCAACCCGGCCGGGAGCGCCGTGCCCGCCGGGGTCGTGAACCCGCCCGGACCGGGGCCAAAGCGCGTAATCCCGCCGTCCCAGAACACGTAGAAGAAGCCGAGCCCCACGTTGAGGAGGGTGGGGGCGTTCCGGGGCACGAACTGGCGTCCCGGACCGAGCGTCCGCAACGGGCCGGCGCCCGTTCCGCCCGTGCCGACCGCGAGCGACAGGCCGTCCGTCGCATGCTCCGAGGGCTGGTGGCAGGTGGCGCAGGAGATGTCGCGGTTGCCGCTCAGGATCCTGTCGAACATGAGCGCCTGGCCGAGCGCAACCCGCGCTGAATCCTGGGCCGGCATCGCGCCGATTGGGACTACGTTCCATTGTTGCAGACTCTGCCGCAGCTGCCCGTCGATCGACGGCGGGAAGCCCTCCGGGGGCGTCATCTCGTCGCACCCACCCGCGAGCACGAGGGCCGCGACGCACAGCATCTTGACGTGGCGTCTCATCATGCACCTCCTGGCCGCTCAGCGGAGCGGCACTGACAGCGAGATCTGGTGGGTGGCCGTGGTGACGTCGGTCAGGGTCAGCGGGCCGTTCGGCGCGGCGAGGATCGAGCCCCCCGCCAGCGCGACGTCCCGGCCCCAGAACACGGGGAACTGCACGCCCGGGCGGCCGGCGCCGTGCGTCACCCGGCCGCGGTAACGAATCTCGATCTCGGGGAAGCGGAGACTCAGACCCCACGTCGGCGTCCATTCGAGCCACCCGGTTTCCAACGTCCGCGCGAGGACCTGGACGTTGTCCGTCTGCGCCAAATGGTAGCGGACGGAGCGGACGACCAGCCCGAGCTGCAAACCGGCCCCCTTCCCCACCCCGCGCAGCTCCAGCTCGCGGCTCGCCCCCATACGGAACAGGGCGTTCGCGAACCGGAAGCGGTTTTCGACCGTCTTGCCGCCGGCCGCGATCGTGTCGCCCAGCGCGGTGACGATCGGGACTGCCGCGTCGGCCCAGGTATAACTGCGGATCGGCTCGAAGATCGCTTCGACGGCGAACGTCGCCGGGCCGCGCGTCTTGGACAGCCCGATGCCGAGATTGTAGGCCGCGGAGCGCCCGGGGTCGCGCGGAATCGCCGGCACGCTCGCCAGCTCATACGTCGGGATCTTGGGGTGCGACAGCCGGTTGGCCGTCGCAAGCCAGCCGATGCGCCAGCCCGAGGCCGCGAGCGGGACTTCGTACTCGAGGTGCAACCCCCAGGTGTTGGTGCGATCGGCATTCTCCTCGAGGCGCGCCCGCTCCGCCATCTGCTGCGTGGCCGGATCCCAGAACAGGTCCACGAACGTCACGTCGTGCGTCGCCGCAAAGCGGTTGTGCAGCAGCAGCGCCTCGAGCGAGCGGCCGGCCGCCCATTCCTTGAGCACGCCGAGCCGGACGTCCAGCATGTGCCCCGACTGCTCGACGCGCCGGCTGCCGGCGTAGAGCACGTCGACGCCGTCAACCGCGTGCAGCCCCGCCCAGAGGGCGCTCGCGCCGACCGAGAGCCCGGCGCCCGGCAGCACTTTGCCGGCCATCGCGAAGACGTAGCGGTTCCCGTGCGCCCGCGAGTCGGGCCCGGGGATGACCGGGCCGATGTCGAGGGCGACGGGTGCGACGAAGATCCCTCCATCGTCGAACGGCGGCTGGCTCGGGTCGACCTCCTGGAGCGCGAGCCCGAGCCCGCCGTACCAGGCGCCGGCGCGGGCGAGCGCCGCGAGTGGCAGCGACCGGCCCCCGCCCGCGTGGCGGGAGATGCTGTACACGGTCGGCGCGCTGAAGAAGCGTCCGGCGGTGACTCGCGCGCCCTTCGCGGGATTCACGAACGGATCCTGCAGCGAGTCGGGCAGCGCGATCGACACGCTGCCCATCCCGAGGTTGTTGGAGGGAAAGATCTGGAACTGATCGCCCTGGGCGAGGGGGACCGTTCTGATGGAGATGACCTGTGCGGCGGCGGGGCCGGCGAAGCAGCAGAGCAGGATCGCGCCACGGACGGCCCGGAGGCCGGAGATCGTCATACGCCACCTCGGACGGAATGGGGATGTCTGCCCATGGATACCCTGGCAGACCTCCCTGGCGTCACCTATGCTGCGGCGCCGCGTTCATACCATCCCTTGGTCCGGTTCACGATCTGAACCACCGACAGCATCACCGGCACTTCGATCAGCACTCCAACCACCGTCGCCAGCGCCGCCCCGGACTGCAAGCCGAATACGGCGATCGCGGTCGCCACCGCCAGCTCGAAGAAGTTGCTCGCGCCGATCAAGGCGGAAGGGCCGGCCACGCGATGGGACTCGCCCACGGCGCGATTGAGCAGGTAGGCAAGGCCGCTGTTGAAGTAGACCTGGATCAGGATCGGCACCGCGAGCAGCGCGATCACGAGGGGCTGCGCGAGGATCTGGGCGCCTTGAAAGCCGAAGAGCAGCACGAGGGTCGCGAGCAGCGCGGTCAGGGAGACTGGGTGGAGGCGGGCGAGCAGCCGAGCGAGCGCCGGGTCGCGGCCTCGGCGGAGCACGCCGCGCCGCCAGAGCTGCGCGGCGACCACCGGGATCACGATGTAGAGCGCGACCGACAGCAGCAGGGTCTCCCAGGGCACCGTGATCGCCGACAGACCGAGCAGGAGACTCACGATCGGGGCGAACGCGATCACCATGATGGCGTCGTTGAGCGCCACCTGCGTCAGCGTGAAGTTCGGGTCCCCGTCCGACAGATTGCTCCACACGAACACCATCGCCGTGCAGGGCGCGGCGGCGAGCACGATGAGCCCGGCGACGTAGGAGTCGAGCTGGGCGGCCGGAAGGGCGCCGGCAAAGAGGTGGCGGATGAAGATCCAGGCGAGCAGCGCCATGGAGAACGGCTTCACCGCCCAGTTGACGAACAGCGTGACGCCGATCCCCTTCCAGTGCTCCCGGACCCGGCCGATCGCCGCGAAGTCGATCTTCAGGAGCATCGGCACGATCATCAGCCAGATCAGGATCGCAACGGGGAGGTTCACCTGCGCGACTTGCAGGCCGCCGATCGCGTCGAACGCCCCCGGGAACAGGCGTCCGAGCGCGATCCCCGCCGCGATCCCGACGAACACCCACCCGCTGAGGTACCGTTCGAACCTTCCCAGCGCGCCCATCAGGCGGGCTTGCGCGCCCGCACGAACGCGCCCATCACCCGGCCGCTCACCTCCCGCGCCAGCACTTCCGTGTCGAGCCCAGCGCCGGTGAGCAATGCCTCGGCGTCGGCGAACTCATAGATGCGGGTCGGCTCGATGCTGATGTCCACGAAACCGTGCTCGGCGAGCAGGTCGTGGAACTCGTCCTGCTCGAGCGCCCCGGCGACGCAGCCGACCCACAGCTCCATGCTCTTGCGCACGGCGGCGGGCATCTCTCCGCGGACGACCACATCCGACACAGCGAACCGGCCGCCCGGCTTCAGGACGCGGAACGCCTCGGCGAGAACTTTGCGCTTGTCGGCCGCCAGGTTGATGACACAGTTGGAAATGATGACGTC
>Ga0326597_10007318_pt1 | contig 15022 bp, 12 predicted proteins | sample RVTome_12_FD_203789 | JGI IMG/M metagenome (GOLD analysis project Ga0326597, IMG submission 203789) | Soil microbial communities from uranium-contaminated site in the Upper Colorado River Basin, Wyoming, United States - RVT100D185 | ecosystem: Environmental > Terrestrial > Soil > Contaminated >... | reverse complement strand
TGCGCTGTTGGCAGGAGCGCACCCCCCAAGGGTGGACCTGGCGAGGGGAGGTGGAACACGTGCAAAGCGGACGAAAACAGCAATTTCAAGGCATGGAACGATTGTCCAATCTACTTCAGGACCTGATGGGCTCTGTCGCAAAACCAACCAGTAACGATTGAGCGCAAGAAGTATCCCAATCATGCAAAAGGAGGATAACCATGTTCAAGAAAGCAGTGTTCAGCGGTACGCAGACGCAGAAGACGGAGCAGGTCCAATCCAATTTAACAAGGAGGTTCAGTATGTTCAGCAAAGTCTGGTTCAGTGGATGGCGAGTGCTGGTAGCGAGCGTGATGGTGATCGGCTTCATATCGCTTCAGGGGGTAGCGCATACCTGGCACGAGTGGAGCGAGGTACCTGGAGGCTTCATCACCCAGGCAGCATTGGCCGCCACATCCTTTGAGAGCAAGCTGTATCTCTTCACGAAAGGCTTAGACCGGGGAATGTGGGTCAATACATACGATGGCAGCAACTGGAGCGGTTGGAGCCCAGTGCCGGGGGACGGCACCACAGATGCTGCGTTAGCGGCCACTACTGCTGACGATAAGCTTTACCTCTTTGCCAAGGGCGATGACGATCGGATCTGGACGAACGTCAAACCATTCCTTGGGGAGTGGACAGGCTGGTCTCAGATGCCGGGAGGTGGACTCACGAAAATGGCCTTGGCAGCCGCGACCAGCTTTGGTGGCAGGCTGATGCTTTTCGCAGTAGGCCTTGATCGAGAGGTCTGGGTCAATACAACCGGTGGCAGCACCTGGAGCGGGTGGAGCCCAGTGCCGGGCAATATGACCACGGATGCTCCGTTGGGAGCCGCAGCAGATACGTCGCATAATGTCTTTGTCTTCGCCAAAGGCGACGACAATCTAATCTACATGAATCGGTACGCGGTTTTGGCGGGCACTTGGGCCGGTTGGAGTCAGCGGCCCGAAGGCGGAATGACCGAAGTAGCCTTAGCCGCAGCTTATGACGACAGCCCTGCAGGCGGGAGCGGCATACACCTGTTCGCAAGAGGACTTGATCAACAGATCTGGATCAACACCTTCGATGGCAGTATGTGGAGCAGCTGGGATGTGTTGGACACTATCACAAGCGTTCCTTTAGCAGCGACGTGGTACGCCAGCGATCTCTATCTGTTCGCCAAAGGCGACGACAATCACATCTACGTCAATGTGGGGGATTAAAAAGCGCAGTCGAAATTGTAAGTCTTAAACACCGAGCAGTGGATGGGAAGGAATGGAGACGGCTCAGCGCATTCGACCGCTTCACTCCTCCCCATCGCTCCGATGGAAACCAAAAGGAGGTGCGCCTGATGCGCACGCGTATATCCAAGCTGTTCGGACTGAGTGTGGCTTTAGCAGGGCTGTTACTGTTCAGCGATGCACAAAACCGGATCGTGACCGCCCAGACCCAAGGCGTTCTCTGGATCAATGACAGCTATGCCGAAAAAGGGATCTACCAACTGGCACTCGATGGCGGCAAGCTCCAGTTGCTCATTCCCCAGCAGAAACTTGCGGCTGAAATAGCAGACATGGCAGTGGACGCCCAGGGCCAGGTCTTTTTATTGGCGGGTGGTGGAAACCAGGCGCGAATCCTCAAAGTTACACCTGCCGGTGAGGTCTCTACGGTGCTGAACAAACTTTCCCTGTTCAACCCGTTTGCCATGGCCGTAGATGGGCAGGGGAATTTCATCGTAATCCATTATGACGCCCGATCTGGCCGAAACACTCTATCGAGGGTGGATGCTAAAGGAGAAGCCACGGAAGTGGCCCTCTTATGCTCATATATCTCTGGTGGCTTTCCTCCTCTTTCTATAATAGCTGTTGACAAGGATGGGAACTACATTGCCGCAGTCAGCTGCCCAACTCCACAGCTCCTGAGGATCACGCCTGCGGGAGAAGTTACAACGATCCTCGACAACCCGCCATTCCCCAACCCTTTGGGCGCAGGGGGTGTCATCTGGGATATAATCCTGGCCCCATCCGGGCAGGGGTATTATGTGGCTGGACCAGACATCTTTCACATTTCAGCGACGGGGGAATTCACACCGCTGCTGGAAGGCTGGCCTGCGATTGCCATGAACGCGCTCACTGTTGGGCCATCTGGGGATCTTTTTGCAGTGAACCGTTTTAACAACGAGGTCATCCGCTTCTATCCCGACGGTGCCCGTAAGGTGTTGTTCCGCGGTACCACTCTGGTCTATCCAGTAGGGATTGAATGGATTGCCCAGGGCTCGGCACCCTGAGAGGAGAAAGAATCATTATGCGTCAGATGACTACAGCAGCGTTCCTCCTTATTGGTTTAGCAACACTGATTTCCATTGGTGGAGGGCCAAATCTGCGGGCGAGTGCTCAGACCAGTGGTGTTTTCTGGATCAATGACAGCTATACGCCCTGGGGCGGGCAAGGGATCTACGAACTCACGACCAGTGGAAAATTGAAGCTTCTCATCCCAACCTCACAGATCGAGAGACTTGACTTGACTCAATCAAGCCTGGAAAGTTACGTGGGGGACATCGCCTTGGATTCCCAGGGGCAGATCTTCCTGCACGATCCTAACGGCCAACAAATTCTCAAAGCGACTCTGGAGGGAGATCTCTCTTTGGCTGCTTGGCTACCCGATATTGCTTTCTCCTACTCCATGGGCATTGACGCACAAGGAAATTTCATTATCGCTCAATTTCTCCCCAGCGTCCCCCTCCTTGGGATATATCGGGTAAGTCCGGATGGAGTAACCAGGCTGGTTGCTCACGTTCCGCCATGCCCAAATGGAGCAAGCTACACAGACATGTCCTTTGTCGTAGATAAGAGCGGCGACTACATTGTGGCCGCAGTGCAAGCGAGTGGGAATGCACTTCAAAAAGCAAATGGAGGGGAAGTCACGCTCTGTGCCCAGATAGTTAGAATGACACCCTCGGGAGAAACCACCGTGATGGCGGACGTAAACAGTAATCCCCTCATTCGTGACGTTTATTATCTTGTGCTTGATCCGACCGGGCAAGGATATTATGCAAAGGCCCCTGCTTCGGACTCGGGCATCATTCACATCTCCCCTACCGGCCAAGTGACTAGCGTAACTGGCATAAGCTTGCATCAGATCAAAGGGAATATCAACGATATGAGTATAGGACCTATGGGTGATCTGATTCTAGGGACACATTGCTTTGGCGATTCTCGTGCAGACTGTCGTGTGGGCATTTATGAAATTGCACTTGATGGTTCACGCACTCAGGTCCTCTACGAAGCGAGCAAGCGAAAGTCTGAGTTGGTTTCTCCAGGATCGATTCAATGGATTCCAAAATAAGGAGGTGTCATGTTCACAAACACATGCAAATTTCTCGGACTGAGCGCAGCCTTGATTCTGCTGGCCATGGCTGTTGGAAATAGTGGTGCAGTGGGACTTGCTCAAAGCGAGTGTACGCTAACAGTCTCATCAAGCCAGTCCATCCAACAGGCGATTGATGGCGCCGCCAAGGATGCGGTCGTCTGCCTGGCTGTCGGGACGTTTGTCGAGAACCTCACGATCAACAAGAGCCTCACGCTCCAAGGCGCTGGCGAACACGCAACCATCATTGATGGCAACCAGAATGGACGCGTGGTCACCGTCACCTCCGCCGGCAACGCTGTGAAAGTGACTCTCTCAGACATCACGATCCAAAACGGAAGCGCGGAAAGCGGCGGAGGTATTTCCAATGAGCCGGTCTTTGGCACATATCCATCTCCTGCCCTGACGCTAGCTCATGTCACGATCAGTGGGAACACTGCCAGTCAAGTGGGCGGAGGCATTTACAACAACGCCACCCTTACGCTGGCAGATGCAACCATCAGCGGCAATTCGGCTCCCCTAAGGAGGAGGGGTCTTTAACTCCTTCCGGGGAACGGCGACCCTCACCCGCGTTATCATCCGTGAAAACTTTGCCCAGCATGGTGGAGGTATCTACAACCAGGGCAAAATGGGGCTGATCGACGTGGTGATTCATGGCAACTCAGTTCCAGATACGCTAGAAACACAGGGGAGTGCCGGAGGTATCTCCAACTTCGGCTCCGTAGGCTTTCCCGATTCTGGCAAGATGACGCTCGCCAACGTCACTGTGAGCGAGAACTCGGCATTCAGCGTCGCAGGCATTTCGAACATTCTCGGCAGCATGACGCTGGTCAACGTGACAATCAGCGGCAACCGAGCTAGCCACGCCATCGGCGCCATCTTCAATGGGGATCAGAATGGACAAGGAGTGGCAGCCATGGTCCTCATCAATGTTACCATCAGCGGAAACATATCCCCGCCGGGGAGTCACGCGGGCATCGCACACGGCGCAACTTCGGCCAAATCCCCTATGGTGCTCAAGAATGTCATCTTAGCTAACAACGGTGATGAGAACTGTTCAAACTACCAAAACAAGAAGACCAACATCACTTCATTGGGTCACAACCTCAGCAGCGACGGCACCTGCGCCAAGTTTTTTAAGGGACCTGCTGACCTCAACGACACCGACCCCAAGCTCGATCCTGGAGGCTTGAAGGACAACGGCGGGTTCACGCAGACCATCGCGCTGCTGCAAGGTAGCCCGGCCATTGATGCCGTTCCTTTAGGCGCGTGCAAAGATCAGAGCAATACCCCTCAGCCGATTGCCACCGATCAACGGGGCATTGCTCGTCCTCAAGGAAAAGCATGCGACATCGGCGCGTTTGAGCTCACGCGTTAGGGCGCGGCACCAATTCCCCCTTAGCCCCCCTTTGAAAAAGGGGGGCTCTGAAGTTGAGGATTTCAATTCCCCGGCCCCAGCACGGAGACTACGTAGTTGTTCAGGTACTTTGTGGCCGCCTGCTGCACATCCGCCGAGGTCAGTGCGCGGATCAACTCGGGATAGTGCTCGTCCATCGCGGCGCCTGCGCCCAGCATCTCGTACCAGCCCAGGTACCAGGCGCGGCGCGCGGCCGTCTCGTGGTCGATCAGGTAGTTGCCCACCACGAAGTTCTTGGCGCGCTCCAACTCCTCATCCTCCACGCCGTTGTCCTTGATGTCTTGCAGGATGCCCAGGATGCCTTGTTGCGCCGCTTGCGCGTTTTCAGGCAGCGCGATGATGTACGTCGCCAGGTGGCTGTTCTGCTGCAGTGAAGGGAAGAACGCGCCCGTGGAATAGGCCAGCCCCTGCTGGTCCCGCAAGACCTGGAACAGGCGGCTGCTGGAGCCGCCGCCGAGCACCGCGTTGAGCAGCTTCATCGCCGGGTAGTCCGGGTCGATGATTGAGGGGCCGGGGTAGCCGACCACCATCCAAGTGAGGTTCGAGCGCTTGTCAGCCTCCACTTGCTTGGTCGCATCCAGCATCCCGGGCGTGGCCGCCGCCTGGACGGCCTCTCCGGGCTCAAGGCCCCCCAACGCCTGGGCCAAGAGCGCCTGCATCTGCCGAGCATCAAAGTCGCCCACGGCCACCACGGTCATGTTGTTGGCCACGTAGTTTTTCCGATAAAAGTCCAGGACATCGGACTGCGCGATGGAGCCAATGGACTGCTCCGTGCCCAGCGAGGAGTGGCCGTACGGATGGTTGCCGTACAGCGCGCGCTTGAAGTTGTCGTAGATGACGTTGAAGTTCTGATCGGCGCTCGCGGTGATCTCCTTCAAGAAGTCCTCTTTGCTGCGCTCAAGCTCCTGGGCCGGAAATGCCGGGTGCAGCAGCGCGTCCACGTACAGCGGCAGCGCCCGCTCCAGCGTGTCGGCGGTGGCGACGAGCGACAGGTGCACCATGTCATCCAAAACGCCCGTGCCGATGCCAGCGCCCAAGTTTTCGATCTCCTCAAACAGTTGGTCTTCACTGCGGGAGGTCGTGCCCTTGAGCAACAGCTGTTGCGTCAGCGAGGCGATGCCCTCTTTGCCCTTGGGCTCGGAGGCAAGGCCAGTGCCCACGAACGCCTGCAGCGCGATCACGTTCGAGCTGTGGTCTTCGCGCACGATCAGCTTGAGCCCGTTGCCCAGCACGATGGCCTCACCAGAGGTTTGCGTTTGAGCTTGGCCTTGCGGGAGGAGCACCACCTGCAAATAGTGGTCCAGGTCCACGTAGGCGCGCGCCGTCTCCACCAAGTCGTCCACCGTCACGGCGCGCACGCCGTCGGGATAGGTTTGTGCGAAGCGATAATCCCCGGCCACCATCGCATAGAAGCCCAGCGTGCCCGCAAGCCCCGAGTTGGTTTCCTCATTCAGCGCGTTGCTCGACAGCAGGATGGTCTTGGCCCGCTCAAGCTCATCCGGACTGACGTCGCCGCTCAGCACGCGCCGTAACTCCGCCAGGATGGCCTGCTCCACCGCCCCACGGTTCTCATAAGGGAATTCGGCGTAGACCGTGAACAGCCCGGGATCCTTTTGGGTGAGGTAGCCGGCGTTGACCGTGCGCACCAGGCCGGTCTTTTGGATGTTCTGATAGAAGCGCGACCCGCGCCCCTGGGAGAGCACGCCCAGCAATACGTCCATGGCGTAGACGTCCTTGGCTCGGCGGACCGAGGGGCCCTGCCACGCCATCACCAGGTACCCTTGGCTGACGTCGCGCTCGATCTCCTTGAGCGTTTTTCCGGCCATCTGCGGCTCCTGCGGGATGCGCAGGTCCTTGGGCGCCTGCCCGCTCATCGCGGCGAACCGCTCGCGGATGGTCACCAGCGCGTCGATCTCGTCGAAATCGCCCGCCACCACCAGCACCATGTTGTCGGGCGTGTAGAAGCGCTGCATGTAGGCCAGGAAATCGTCGCGCGTCAGGCTATCCAAGCTCTCCTGCGTGCCCACGATGGGCAGGCCGTAGGGATGAATTTTGTAAAACTCCTGGTAGGTCTGCCAGAAGATGAACTGGGTGGGATCGTCCGAGCGCTGGTCCATCTCGCGCAGCACGACCTCTTTTTCGCGGGCGATTTCCTCTTCCGGAAATGCGGCATTCTGCGTGATGTCGGCCATGATGTCCAGCGCCGTCGCCGTGTGCTCGCCCGGCACGGTGATGTAGTAGTGCGTCCAGTCGAAGGAGGTGGACGCGTTGGACCGCCCTCCCAGTCCCTCGATCACGGCATCAAACCCGCTGGGGTAGCGCGGCGTTCCCTTGAACAGCATGTGCTCGAAGAAGTGAGAAATACCGGCGTTTTGCGCCGTTTCGTGGATGCTGCCGGTGTTGACCCACATGTCCACCGTGGTGATGGAAACGCCCGGTCGGTCGGCCAACAACACCTGCAACCCATTGTCCAACACAAACGCTTTGACGCTTTCCACGCCCTGGCCCAGCCCCAAGGGACCCAGGGGCAGCAACGCGCCAAGCAGGACGCAAAGCACAAGCGACAACCTGACCCATTTCATAAGCGGCACCTCCTCAAATTCCCTTCGCCGTGGGTTGACCCCAGTATACAACGGCAGAAAAGGAGAGTTACACGGGGCTTGCTTGGACGTGGAATGGTGATGGACTTCCTGAGCTGAAGGGACTCGCTGCATCCATGGACGGTTCATGTTCGGCCTATGGTAAGCCATGAACGCGCGCCCGGTCTTGGCCGTCTCCTGGCTCGTCTTGATCGCCGTAGTGGCAGGGTGCGAACTTGAGCCTCAGGTTCGCCCTGCAACGCTGAGCGATCCGCCGTTTGCCGCGTTCAGCTTCTCACCCGTAGAACCCGAGCTCGGCCAGGCGGTGGAGTTTCGCGCCGTTGAAGAACCCACCCTGACCGACTTCAGCCGTCCGGCCGCCTTTGATTGGGATTTCGGGGACGGCGCCGTGGCCGACGGGCCTTTGGTTTCGCACGCGTTTGGACAGGCCGGCGCGTTCCTGGTCACGCTCACCACGACCAGCGACCAGGGGCTGCGCTCGACGACGGCGCAGACCGTGCGCGTCCAAGCGCCACTGCCCGCGGAGCCGCAGTTTCCGTACACGTTTGGCTCAGGGCTGTACTTGGTCGGAGAGGACATCGAGCCGGGGACCTATCGCACCCGTTCTCCAGGGAACGAGTGCTTCTGGGAGCGCTTGAAAGGCGTGGATGGGACGCAGGACGCCATCATCGCCAGGGAATACAACGACGGGCCTGCCGTGGTCCGGATCAAGGGCCGCGACGGGGCGTTCCGCTCCCAAGGCTGCGCGCGCTGGACGAAGGATCTTTCTCCCGTCACCGCTCATCCGGATGCGCCCTTTGGCCAAGGGGTGTTCGTCGTGGGCGCGGACATCTCGCCCGGCATCTGGGTGTCCGAGGACACCGGCCGCTGCTACTGGACGCGCTTGGCGGGGTTCAGCTGGGAGCCCGAGGACGTGCTCGCCGATGGCTTCGAGCGCAACACGCCGGTGGCCGTGCTCGTCGAGGACGGCGATGCGGGCTTTGCCAGCAGCGAGTGCGGCGCTTGGACGAAGTTTCAGGTCAGGGAATAGACATCCCGCTTGCGCGAAAATGACGAGCTTGTTTGATGGCAGGGCGCATCCTTCTAAGGTATAAAGGCGCCGTATCTGAAAGAAGGAACGCTTCATGCTCAACGCCACGGTGGCCATGCTCGTCACTGTGATCGCTTACGCCCTGATCATCTCCGAAAAGATCCCCCGCCTCATCAGCGCCTTCACCGGAGCCGTGGCCATGGTCGTGTTGGGGACGTGGCTTGGGTTTTACTCCGAGAAACTGGCGCTTGAATCCATCGACTTCGACACCTTGGGCCTGCTGATCGGGCTGATGGTCTTCGTCAGTTTGCTCAAGCGAACGGGCGCGTTCGAGGCGCTGTCGGTGTGGACCACCCAGGTGACCAAAGGCAACCCCCTCTTGCTGCTTTGCGCGCTCAGCGCCATGGCCATGGCCCTCTCCATGCTGGTCAACAACGTCACCGTGATCCTGTTCATGGCCCCCATCACGGCCACCATCACCAACTCGCTGGGCATCTCGGTCATCCCCTTCCTCATCGCCGAGGCCGTCTTCTCCAACATCGGCGGCATCGCCACCCTGATCGGCGACCCGCCCAATGTGCTCATCGGCTCGGCCGCAGGCTTCAGCTTCACGGATTTCCTTATACACCTTGCCCCCATCGTGCTCGTCATCGCCGCGGTGTGCATGGGGTGTTTTCTGTGGTTGTTTCGGGGACAGCTGGCTGATTCGACCCATTCCATCCCTCCTCTGGCTACCGTGGAGATCAAGGGCATCATCAGGGAGCCCGCCCACTTGAAACGCTTGCTGGTCATCATCTCCACCGGCTTGGTGCTGTTCTTCACGTATGACCTGCTGAAGCTGTCCCCCGGGATCGTGGCGTTGCTGATTGGTGTCGTGTCGCTGTTGCTGGTGCGCTCCAAGATCGACGAGATTGTGGCCGAGATCGAGTGGAACATCCTGTTGTTCTTCGCCGCGCTGTTTGTGATCGTGGGCGGCTTGGACGCCGTGGGCGTGCTGGACGCCATCGCCGAAGCGCTCGGCAGCTTTGCCCAGGGCAACCTGGCGGGCGCCATGGTGCTGTTCCTGTGGCTTTCCGCCTTCCTGTCCGCCGTGATCGACAACATCCCCTTCACCGTGGTGATGATCCCCATCATCCAGCACCTGCAGCAGACGGGGTTGGATGTCAACCCATTGTGGTGGGCGCTTGCGTTGGGCGTAGGGCTGGGAGGGAACGGCACGCCCATCGGCTCATCCGCAGGCTTGTTTGCGCAACACTACAGCGAGCGGACTAAAGAGCCCATCAGCTTCAAAGCATGGCTCAAAGTGGGGGGAACCCTGGCGCTCGTCAGCACCGCGGCGGCGACGGCGCTGCTGCTGCTCTTTTATTGGGTGGGCTGGCTCTAGCGAAGTCCCAGGGCTTTTCTGGCTTTCACCGCATCGTCCACGGTGAACGCGATCTCGACTTCGTGGGCGGCGTGATTGACGTTCAACAAGTAGAGCGAGTCGATGTTGACCCCGGCGTCGCCCAGTTGTTTGGCAAAGCGGCCCAACTCCCCGGCGTGGTCCATCAACGGAAGCGTCAGCACCTCCGCCTCCTGGAAATGTAGCCCCAGCTCCTTCAGCACGGCCCGCGTCTGACCGTCGTTGTCGGTCACCAGGGCGAATATCGAGATGTCTTGGCGGCTTACGCTGGCGATGGCGCGGATGCCGACGCCGTGCATGCCAAGCGCTTGGCCCATCCTGGCCAACTGCCCCGGCTTGTTGGAAAGCTCGACGCGGAATTCCTTCATCTGCTCTCGCCAAAGCGCCGCGCGCTTAGATCTTGCCCAGCAGCGAGCGGGCGATGATCACGCGCTGGATTTCGGACGTGCCCTCGTACAGCTCCATGATCTTGGCGTCGCGGTAGAAGCGCTCCACGTGGTACTCCTTGATGAAACCGTACCCGCCGTGGATCTGCAGCGCCTCGTTGGCCACCTCGCGGGCCACGCGCCCGGCGAACAGCTTGGCCATGGACGCCTCCCGCGCGGGGTTCTCGCCCTTGGCGATCTCGGAGGCCGCGCGATAGACCAGCCAGCGGGCGGCCTCGATGTCGGTCGCCATGTCCGCCAGTTTGAACTGGATCGCCTGAAAATCAACGATGGGACGGCCGAACTGGCTGCGCTCCTGGGCATACTTGAACGCTTCGTCAAAGGCGCCCTGCGCCAAGCCCACCGCTTGTGCGGCCACGGCGGTGCGCCCGCTTGCAAAGAACGTCATCAGGTGATAAAAGCCCATCCCCTCCTGCCCCACGATGTTCTCGGCGGGCACGCGCAGGTTTTCGAAGGTGAGCGCGGCCAGGTCGGAAGCGCGGATGCCGAGCTTATTGTGCATGGCCTCGGCGGTGAAGCCCTTGCGGTCGGTCTCCACCACGAAGGCCGTGATGCCGCCGTGGCGCTCCGGCGGGTTGGTGTCCGTGCGGGTGAACACGATCACGAAGTCCGCCACCGAGCCGTTGGTGATGAACATCTTGGAGCCGTTGATGACGTAATCGTTGCCGTCCTTGACGGCCCGGGTCTTGAGGCTGGCCACGTCCGAGCCGGCGTCGGGCTCGGTGATGGCGCTGCCGCAGACCCAGTCGCCCTTGGCCACCGGCATGACGTACTTCTTCTTCTGCTCCTCGGTGCCGTAACGCAGGATCATCTCCAGGCCGAAGCCGCGCGCCGTGATGCACTGTGCGATGCCCGGATCGCCCCTGAACAGCTCCTCGATGACCAAAATGGCGGTCAGAAAATCCAACCCGCCGCCGCCGTACTCGGCCGGGATGCCGGAGGCGACCAAGTCCAGCTTGACCGCCTCCTTCACGATCTCGTGAGGGTACTGGCACGTCTCATCGTGGTGCTTGGCTGCGGGGCGGATGACCTCTTCGGCGAATTTCCTGGCCGTCTTCTTGATGAGCTTTTGCTCGGGGGACAGTTCAAAGTCCACGGCGCCTCCTTGGTGTTGTGTTTTCAAACGCAGCGCCTCTGGTCGAGGGCGCGCCCATTATAGGACGAAATCCTCTGTTACTGCCAGAAGGGACTGGTTCAACGCGGTGGTTTCATTTCGGCTGGAACACTTGAATCAGGTGATTGCCTGCATCGGCGACGTATACGAAGCCTTGGCCATCCACTTCAAGGTCCCGGATCGGGGGTAGAAATCGGCCGCTGCCCTGACCTTCACCGCCCCATTCCGCCAACAGGTTGAAGCTTGGATCGAACTTGCGGATCTTGATGTTCTTGCCTTCGAAGCGGGTGACCAGGAAAAAATTTTCCGTATTTGGATCAACCGCAATGGCCGTGATGCCATAGCCGAAGTGCCGGGTGCTTTGAAGCTCTCCAGCGTTGTTGAACACGCGCAGATTCGACCAGGTTCCATCAATAGCGTAGACGTGCCCTTGCGCATCGGCCTCACAATCGCCGCTGCCTTTGACCAAGCCGGCGCCGTATTCCATCAGCAATTTGCCGTTGGGATCATACTTGTAGATCTTGTGGTCTCCTGGCGCTGTGGACAGAGCGACTGGAACGTGAATGTTCCCATCCGAGTCAACGCAAAGCCCGTAGGAAACCCATTCAGCGGCTGGAGCTTCGGCCATCCAAAGCACGTTCAATTGGGAATCCAGCTTCAACAGGTGTCCGGCAGGGGAATCAGGTCCCACGGCTCGGGCGTAAAAGCTGCCGTGCCCATCGTATTCGATGTCCTGCAGGGCAGACGGCATGGGGAATTGGCTCACAAAGCGCCCCTGTGCGTCGAACTTCTGGATGCGGTTGTTGATGTAATCCGACTCGTAGACAAACGTGGCGCCGTTTTCTTCAACCACGGCGATGCCCCTGGGACCTGAGTCGGCGCTGAACTCCCCTGGATTGACACCGGTGCTTCCCCATTGGCGCACGAAGGCATATTCCGGCACCGGCTGAGCTTTTTCAGCAAGCCTCTTGAAGTAAATCGTGTCGTAACCGCCGTTAGAGTTCTCGCGGCAGTTATCGTTATCAAACTCATCAACAATGACTTTCGCAATGTTGTTGCTCGCAGACACAAACCCCACGAACGATGAACCCGCTGGCGGAGCCACCCCAGGGGTTCCCAGATCAAACGCGACTTCCTGGCTCAAGAGTGTATTCCCCAGGGCATCTTGCAAGGTCACCTTGCGTCTGGACCCGTCCGCCGACTGCCAAAGGATGTCAAAGCCAACAGCGCCGACCGGTTCATCAAAGATAAGGACCAGATCATCATCCTCCAGCGCATCGTTGCGACCAGGAGCCAGTTCAAGACCGCCGGGGGACAGGACGTTGGCTCCCGAAGTGGGAAAGAGCTTGTGCGTGGCGGGGTCGCCAAGGGGCTCGCAACGATAGCCTCCGGGCGTGAACGTTTCCCAGCCGCGCACGACGATCAACGGGGCGCTGGACGGGCTACTGCGCTCGAAGCGCACGCCGTTGAGGCTTTTCCCGCTGAGGTCAGTACCTGGTTCCAACTCGTCAAAATCCACCATCACGGGCGGAAATCCCCCCGCTGCTTGAAAGGGGGCTGTGTCATTTTGGAAGAGCTGGATCGCGCTGCTGAGTGAAGGAGGGGGCAGGGGCTTTGGCCCGTTCATGAAGTTCCACAGGAGCGCGATGATGACGATCCCCGCCGCCCCGGCCAGTATGCTTCTCCATGGGAGGCTCTTGCGCTTGACAACGCTTTTAACGGATGTAGGAACAGTAGTGGGTGACGCTAGATTTGTGGCTTTAGGCGGCACGGCTTGCGGCAATTCAGGGATTTCACCGTTTAGGATCTGCTGGTACAGGGCAAGCGTCTGCCGCTCGGGCACGACTTGGATCTCTTGCTTGAGGTAGGTTTCCAACTGCTTAAAGACCTTGATCGCCCCATCGCGGTTGCCAGCGTGGCAGAGGTATCGCATCAAGTGGCGATGCAGGCCCTCATGGCCAGGGGCCAGCGCAGCCGCTCTCTGGGCGCAGGAGATGGCGCTTGTCCAGTCTTGAGCTTGGGCGTGCCCTTCGGCCAGCAAGACCAGGGCGTGGCAATAACGTTGCTGGAGTTCGCTGCGGCGGACCTTGGCCCACTCTTCGTAGAGATCTTCCTTAAGGAAATCGCCACGATAGAGCGCGACGGCTTCTTGAAGGCGCTGGACGGCCTCCTGCCAGGCCCCCCGGGCGATCAAGGACTCTGCTTCTTTGATTTTTGCCTCGAAGGCCTGCACATCCACCCAATACTGGTCGGAGGCAAACAACCCGTAGCAACCTTCCTCCCCGGTGCGGATCAGCTGGTACTCCTGATCCTTTGCCACGTCCGTTTCCAAAACCTTGCGCAGCTGGTAGATGTAGTTGCGCAGGGTGCGCTGAGGGTATTCTGGACGATCGTCGTTCCACAGCCATTCGATCAACTGATCCACCGTGAGAAAGCTGCCTTGGTGGGTGAGCAGGATCTTGAGCAGACGACGGGCTTTGACCCCGCCGAGGGTGGTCACGTCGAGGGGTTCGCCGTTGCGAAACACCTCTAACTTGCCAAAGCAGTAGAACCTTAACCTTTTCATAGGTGGGTGGAAGAGCCTTTTGGCTTCGATTCTAACACAAAATCAAGAAAGGTCAACAGATCATCCTGTTTTGAACATCTCAAGATCAAACCAGGATCAAACCAAGATGCTGTTGCGCTATACCTTTGATAAAAAGCGCGGGTTTTTCCGTTCTGTTGTGTCGAGATCGTGTTCAGTTGAGAGGTCATGGTGTTTGGAGCCAAGAGAGGGGCGGTTTCCTGGGCAGGGTTGAGCGCTGTGGGGGGGTATTCCCAGGAAAACGGGAAGTGCCAACGGCCGGTTCTCGCACCGTCGGGATGTCGAGAGATCCTGGTGAACTCCTGCCCGAGAACCGGCCTATGCTTTAGAGAGAAAAGGGGGAGGGAATGAGGTGGCTGAGGCTAGGTGCGATTGGGACTTTTCTTACAGGTATTCTTACAGCGATTCAAGGATGTACGTTTGAGGATTCAATAAGAGGAATCCTATTTCTCTTTGCCCTATTCTTGCCAGGACTCCTAGGAGGAAACTCTAATGTCGGTCTAAACGAAGAAGGTTTTGTAGTAATTGGCCAAAAAACCCAGACAATCCAGCCCTTGGGCGGAACTGTTTCCATAGAAGATGGAGCGGAAGTAGTTATTCCACCTGGTATTTACGAAGCAAATTTCGAGATAACACTAAGAAAACTGGGTACAAAGGGAGTTCTAGCTGGAAAGCTTCAGGAAAACTCTTCACAAGTGCAAGTTGTTTCTGATTTTTACAATGTGGAAGTTGATAAGGTCGTTCGCTCGTCCGAAGATGTTACGCTCCGAATTCCGTTTTCTATTGACTCATCAGGTGATTTGAGAGTATTGGTCATTATTGGGGGGAAGTTCGCGTACCTGCTGGACAGTATCGTAGACACATCCAATGAAGAGGTTATCCTATCGGGATTTGCACTTACTCCTTCAAACGCAGCACGGGCGGAATTCGACCAGCAGTATTCAACACCTGACATTGGTTATGGAGATAGAGATTGGGGCGCTTCCGGGTTTAGCATGGGTAAAGATTGAGCCCTCCGCAGCGAAAGTAAATCGCCGTCTTGAAGTTCTCGATATTGCGGAAGCCGCAG
>Ga0326597_10007317_pt1 | contig 15023 bp, 17 predicted proteins | sample RVTome_12_FD_203789 | JGI IMG/M metagenome (GOLD analysis project Ga0326597, IMG submission 203789) | Soil microbial communities from uranium-contaminated site in the Upper Colorado River Basin, Wyoming, United States - RVT100D185 | ecosystem: Environmental > Terrestrial > Soil > Contaminated >... | reverse complement strand
GAGGTGCCCAATGGCTCTTGGACGTGAATACGCTCCACCCAACGTCTACACGCAGACCGACTACGAGAACCCGCTCCAGGGAGCCATTGACTCCTTGAAGATTCCGATCTTCATCGGAGAGGGCAACGAGTACCTCAGCCAGATCGACCTGGAGATGGTGCGCGGTTCGTCCGCGACCATCGATCAGCGCATCGTCAGCGAGGACATGACGGGTCGTGCGGTCGTCAGCGTGTCCGCCACGGGTGTTGTGACCCGTGGGGCATTCAACGGCACGCTGGCTCGCGTGCAGGTCCGGAACCTGCCCATCGTGGATGGCTCGGGTCGTGGTCTCACGTCGAACAGCCGCAGCGACGTGACGGTCCGCATCAACGGTTTGCCGGTCATCGTGTTGTCGGTCAACGGTGCTGCGGGGATCATCGAGCTGGCACAGTCGCCGGCTCTCGGCGACGAAGTGAAGGTGGACTACTACTTCAACCGCGAGGACACGCTGGTCACGGACAACGTGTCGGACCAGGTGACCGCCGAGAACGCGATCATCCGCGCGGCAGTCGGCATCAAGGACGTCAACGCCCCGACGCCGGGTACCGAGACCATCAACCTGTACGCGGACGTGCTCGGTCCGACGGGTGCAGTCATCGTTCCGGCGAACAACGTCCTGAACCTCATCGTGGACGGCACGGCGGCGACGATCGCCATCACGCCGAAGACCGACTACACGATGCAGCAGATCGCCAACGTCATCTCGGCGGCTGGGGTCGGGACGCTGACAGGAGTGACCTTCGTCAACAACTTCGGTGAGAGCACCCTGTCGCTCAACTCGAACCACGACCTCACAGTCCTCGAAGGCAGTGCGAACGCACTGCTCGGGTTCTACACGGGTCAGGTGAGCACCCGTCGCAAGACCTTCTACACGTATAACGGACCCATCGTGGACGGCACCAACGGCGGTGTCACCACGACTGACCCGAGCCACGTCACCGTCAAGGTGGCAGGCGTGCAGGTCATCCCGGTGTCGGTGGACGGTGCGAGCCGGGCGGTCACGCTGGCAGTGGCACCTCTGGCGGGTTCGACGGTCACGATCCAATACTACTTCAACACCTGGCAGGACACGTTCGACTACCTGGCACACGTCAACGTGACGAGTATCACGCGAGTCGGTGACGTACCAGGCACCGCCCACTACACGGCGGATGCGGACTACCTCCTCCAGAACGACCGCATCATGTGGGGTACGGCTGCCACGGTCACGAGTGGCGTGACGACTTCCGGGTCGGAGCTGTTCGACGACACGCAGATCACGCCAACGCTCATCGACAACCGCACGTTCATGTCTCCCTGCACCGCGGTCGTCTCGTCCCAGGGTGCCGTGAGCACGAGCGAGTTCCTGCTCCCGTTTGCACCGACGCTTGGCAACGGTCGCGACACGAGTCTCGGAACGAGCCTGTTCCAGAGCGTCAGCAACGACCGCATCGGTGTGCCGGTCAATCGCCCCGACGTGGTTGACGTGTACTGGGGCTTCTCGGTCGAGGATGCTCTCGTGCGCGGTCGCGTCGAAGTGGTCCGGGTCGAGGGCAGCACCGTCACGCTCAAGGACGTGGTGCCGACTGGAGCAAGCGTCTACGCGAGCTTCTACCACAACATGATCGTGGACATGACCTACACCCTCGCCGTGGCAATTCCCGGCGTCAGCGGCGTGGGTACCTACACGATCCAGGACTCGGGTTCGAATGACATCTACACCCCGACCTTCGACAACAGCACGAAGTCGGCAGGGCTCACGGGCGTCACCATCACGTTCCCGAGTGGCAGCGAACTGACCCCTGACCTCCACTTCGAGGGCGGCAGCGGTCTCCTGTTCACTGGACCAGTCGAGGAGACGGTCACGGTTACGTTCGCGAACACGACGGACACCCCAGCGAAGTTCACCGTTGCCGGTCCGGCGCCCTACTACTTCATTCCCGCCGAGTCCGACCTGGTCGCCATGACCATCAATGGCGACACGGTGATGCCGGTGGCAGGCATCGACCTCGACACCATCTCGACGGGCGGTGGGGGCATCATGGCCCACCTGGTCGGGGACGAGATCGCCTACCCGGACGGGGTCGACTGGGATGTCGCCGACTTCGATCTCGGTACCGAAGACATCATCCTGACCATCGACGGCGTCGAGATCACGACGCGGGTACCTGCTGTGGCGAACACGAGCGCCACGACGCTCGCGGCGCTGATCAATGAGGCGGCGGATGGCATCCAGACAGCAGTCGAGGCTCCGGTTTCGACCACGTCGTTCGTCATCCCGGCGGCATCGAACCCGTCCAGCATCGACGACTACTACGCCGGATGGCAGGTCGTCGTAGGTGCCGCCACTGCCCTCACGCTCGGCGTGGTCGGTACGGTACTCAGCTACGTTGCGTCCACACGGGTCGTCACGCTGACAGCGGTCATCGAAGGTGCCCTTGCCTTCACGGCGCTGGACGAAGTCCGCATCTACAACCCGGATACGATGGCGGTCCTCAAGGGTGCCACGCGGTTCACTGGACCCATCGACCTCTCCGGCGGTGCCGGTTCGATGGACACCCTCACGATCTCCATCACTACGAACAACACCGTGGCAACGCCGGTTTCGGCTTCGCTGCCGAACGTCACCTACGCTTCGGGGACCGCCCTCGCGACGGCTCTCAACCTGGCGTTCCGTGGGGTGGCAGGCGATGACCTCACCACACCGGCGACGGCTGGCTCGCCCATCGCAGTAGCCTATGCGGCTACCGCAGGCACGGACTTCCTGTTCACGGCGGACGGTGACGGTCGCCTGAACGTGGTTCTCCAGCTCTCGGGTGACGATGCCGCCGGATTCCTGGAGTTCGTCCCACAGGGTGCCGCAGTCGATGACTTCGCCATCCTGGCAGGGTTCGACACGGGGGTCGCCAACGCCCTCCAGATGAAGCTCAACGTCGGCGCTGTCGCCAAGAGCTACCGTCTCGTACACGGCTCCGTGTACCCGTACGACCGGCTCATCCTTCGCAACCGCATCCACCCCGGCGGCGTCTCGATGTCGGCGGACGACGCGGTCAGTCAGTGCCAGCTTCTCGTGGGCGCCGGCAGCGGCAACACGAAGGCAGGTCTGACGAACGCCGACTACGGTTCGGCGGCGGGGGGCGGTACGGTTCGGGCAGCCACGGTCCTCGGCCGTGTCGGTCTCGGTGGCGGCACGAGTACGGTGGGTGAGCCCCAGGTCGTGTTCTACGATGGCACGGGGGCACAGGCGCAGAACGACACCTTCGACTTCACGCTCGACGGCGTGCCGGTCTCGGTCACGTTCGCTTCGGCAGCGGCGGGCACGACCAACATCCTCGGTCTGGCGGCACTGGCGGGTGACCGCATCATCCTTCAGATCCAGACGGCTATCGCCAACCTGCCGGGCACTCCGTTCGGCAACATCGGTGCGGTTCAGGCTGCCAACATCGTCCGGGCGGAGGGCGCCGGTCTGCGAATCACCAGCCCAACGTACAAGGAGACCAGCCAGGTCGTCATCGGTTCGGGTTCCGCCAACACGGCTCTCGGGTTCACCGCGGGCACGGTGGCGGCACGTACCGGGGTCACGGCACAAGTGTTGGCTTCGGCTTTGAACTGCGACCGCGCAGCGACCGTGGTGGCGTTCCTGACGGACTTCACGTCCATCGGTGGGGCGGCAACGGAGTTCGCAGGTCAGGCACTCGCGACGACCGTACAGGACGCAGCAGCACGCACGTTCCTGCACATCGTCTCCGCGGGTCCGGCGACCACCGATTATGGCACCGGGTCCAGCATCATCCTGCTCGACACGACGACCAATTCCTGGCTGCGTGTGGGAACGGGTATCGACGAGCTGACTCTGGCGAGTGCGACGGGTGAGGCAGCCCTCAATGGGTTCATCGTCACCTCGAACAACGCTTTGGGTTCGGGCTCGGCGGGTACCTCGGTCCTCGGCGCTGGCACAGGGCAGGACGGGACCATCGGTCAGACCTACCGGGACACGGTGACGGGGCTCACCTTCACCATCCTCCCGCGAGGCTGGCACGACAACAAGGCCGGCCCCTGGATTTCGTACCCGGCGGCAGCGACGTTCCGCTTCGTCTCGGCGAAGACGGTCACGGCGAACGCCAACATCCCGATCCGGTCTCTCCCGGGCATCGAGTTGACGGTGGCGAATACCAGCAGCGTGGGTGTGGGGGACACGGCACTCGTGCAGACCTACCCGCGGGGTGGCGAAGAGCCCGCCATCGGAGACGTGTACTACGCCTCTTACGTGTACCAGAAGCAGAGTTTCACCACGGCGTTCTTCACGAAGATGTCGTCTATCGTGGCTTCCTACGGCGCCATCCACCCGGAGAACCCGGTGTCGCTGGCGGCGTATCTCGCGATGATCAACGGCGCCGTGTTGGTGGGCATCAAGCAGGTGCCACGGGCGACGGGTTCCAACTTCGCTTCTACGGCGACCTACGTCTCCGCGGTCACAGAGTTGGAGGGTGTGCTGCCCGGTCACATCACCCCGGACATGGTGATTCCGCTCAAGGGGGACTCGACGCAGCTCTTCCAGCTCCTGTCTCGGTCGAACGACATTCAGTCGTCCATCCGCTACCGGCAGGAACGGACGAGCATCATCGGTGTCTCCGGCGGTACGTCGGAGGCTTCGGTCAAGACCCTGGCACAGACGCTGGGCAGCGACCGGATGCGGGTTGTCTACCCTGACACAGCACTCATCGACATCGAGGAGAACGACGGGACGGTCAAGGAGTACCTGATCGACGGTCCGATGTTGGCAGCGATGCTGGCAGGGTCAGTCGTCTCGCCGAACTACGACGTGGCGACCCCGTGGACACGGCGTAAGCTCATCGGTCCGACCGTGCTCGGACGGACGCTCGATGCGGTGCAGCAGAACCAGTTGGCAGTGGCTGGCATCACGGTGCTGGACGACAAGCCGCCCTTCATCCAGGTACGTCACGGTCTCACGACCGACATGACGAACGTCCTGACGAAGACGCCGACCGTCCGACTCATCGCCGACCACGTCCAGCAGCAGAGTCGGTCCACCTTGGACCAGTTCATCGGGATGAAGTTCCTCCAGGGCATCCTGTCCCAGATCGAGGGACGCCTGGCTCGGATGCTTCAGGGGCTCGTGCGGCAGCAGATCATCGCGATCTACACGGGACTCAAGGCGACGGTCGACCCGGACGACCAGACCACGGCGAACGTCGAGGCGTTCTACCAGCCCGTTTTCCCGCTTCTCTACATCGTCCTGAGCTTCCACCTTCGGTCCAACCTCGCGGGCTAACGGGGCGACCCCGGGCGCCTGGTCCTGCGGGGCAGGGCGCCCGGCGTGTCAGATGAGAATCGGTAGCGACCCCACGAGTGTTGCATTCAAGCGTCGTCTGGCAGTGCTTCGGCAGCGTCGCACGGCAGACGCGATGCTCTCGGAACGGGAGTACGACTCGTTGAAGCCAGGTCAGCGGATCTGGTTGGGCGTGTCAACGGGATGGACTGATACGAACGGGGAGGCTGAGTTCGAGGTGGGTCGGAAGTCCTACTCCAAGAAGTACGACGTCTTCAGCATCCGGCTTCTCCCCGTCATTGACGGCAAGCCAAACAAGGGTGGCGCCCCGTTCATCCTGTTCAAGCGGGAAGGCGGCTACCAGGGCTGGAAGGGCATCAGCTTGAGCCACGGGGGTATGGCTGCCATCGTCAAGAGCTACCGCCTGCGCTAGATCCCTTCTCCTTCCAGGGTATCATCTCCCAACAACTGACCCGTCCCCATCGGGATGACAAGGGACGGGTTCAGGTTGCCTTGGCGGCGGTTGCGATGCTCCCAGTTGACGGTTCAGAACTACTGCTTTCGGAGGTCTCATGAATCCCAAGTGCCGTATCGTTCGATACGATCCTGAAAATCCCCGGTACCCCGTCAAGCCTGGGACGAAGGCATTCGTCATTGACGAGGCAGGTCGAGACATCCTCGTGTTGGGGGATGCTTCGGAAGCGACCGTGCCAATGTTTCAGGTGGCAAGCAATCCCGAGATCGAGGAGGAACACCTCTTTGGGCGGTCGGATCTGATTGATCGTGCCTTGGAATTGGGTCGCTCCCAAGTCAAAGAAGCCTTGAAGGAGCGTGCTCAAGCACTTCGGGAAGTGGTTGCGGAGGAAGAAGGCGAGTACGAGTTGCTGTGGGTCGTGAGAACACCTCTCAGGGTGCTGGAAGCCAACACAGAGGGGATGCGGGGTTGGTCGATGTTCTTGGATAGCGGGCTGCTTGCCCGGGTACCCCCGGGTGACCCCGACCCGGAGGGGGATGGGACGTTCCCCTGGGAAGGTCTTGCTCAATATGGGGGTGGGATGGGTCAGGATGAGGGTTTGATCCAGGCACAAGCTCGACGTGCTTGGAAGCTCGAAGAGTTGTTCCCGGAGTGAGGGTAGAATCCCTCGACCCGGTCATCCGGGTCACATCGCCTTGTGACCCGATCTTCGTCCTGCTCCAGTAGGTTTTCGGTGGGATGTCCTCGGGTAAGGTTCTCTTAGAAAACCTTTCGTCCCAGGAGCCCTCCCGATGCCAATCAAAGATCGTCCTCGTCTTCCTTTCCGCATGGGCAGTCCCCCCCTACAGCTCTGGTGGGAGCAGACTCGTGCCCCGGTTCTGGTTGTGCGAGCCACGGGGGACGAGTACCTGCACGACACCCAGGGCGTCCGGGGCGACCCAAATCTGTCCCTGATGAAGATCCAGTGCCGAGTCTGTTCCTACGAGCAGACGGTGTCGAAGGGCGGTACGGTGCCGAGAGAGTGCCCTCGTTGTGGGGTGTCGGTTGTGGACGTGCTGCCGCAGTACCATTTCATCGTCTACCCTGTGAATGAGACGATGACGGGGGACGACCAGGAGACCTACTTCCTGGAGAAGCCAGACCCCTTCAAGGAGTGACCCGATGCCGTCCAAGTTTCCCGACCCACCTGACGTGCGCCCTTGGTGGTACGTGACCCGCGAACCTGTGCGGGTGCTCCAGGTGGCGAATGGTGACAGCATTTTCCGCGAGTACGTCACATCCGAGGAGAGTCCGGTGTCTCTCGGGATGTCCCGCCGCGAACTTCAGTGTCACGTCTGCCACAGCGGCTTCTGTTACGGCGTGGATAAGGAGATTCCTCGTGCGTGCCCTTATTGCCGGGTGGAACTGGTCGAGATGACCAAGTCTCTCCCGGTGGTCTCCCAGTCGGTAGAGCGGGTCAGGAGTGGAAGAGGATGAGCAACGAGAAGTTGGACGCTGAGATGGCGGCGGAAGTCATGCACACAGAGCCCGGTGACGTCGTCTGGTTGAAGAGCGGTGGTCCGAAGATGATAGTGGCGAAGAAGGAGCCGTTCATCAACTTCAGTCCGGGATTTGTCCCGTGCATTTGGTTCAACGAGGTTGGAGAAATTCAGCGGGCAGACATTTGCGAGAAATGCCTCACGAGTACGAACCCCAACCCGGAGTTTTACTGATGGACAAGTTCCTCCTCGCCCTGCCGGGAATCGTCATCCTCGCCACAGCCCTGACGGGGGCATTTTTCGTCGCTCGTAGTGAGAAGCGACTCTTGCAGGAAGGGCACTGTGGGCTCCCCTGGAAGTCTTTCGACACCGATTCTAGCGGTGCCATCGGGATTGAGTGCCGGAAGTGCGGTACGTATGGGGGGTGGATCTCGTTTCACAGGAAAAAGGTTCTGAACGGTCGAGTCGAAGTGCCCTAGCTCTTACCGATGCACTTGGGGTAATAGACCGTATGCCCTAGCATCATTGCGTAGAATCCGATGTTGTACGCCCACCCTTCCTGTTCATGGGCTTGCTCACAGGCGTCCAGTTCGGGTGCCGCAGTGCGTGTGGAGTAGGACTTCGACTTGTTCTGGCAGCCGTCGTTGTCACAGACAAGCACGGCGGACTTTTTCGACTTGTTCAAGATGACGGGCATCGGTTCGTTCTCCTTACCTCTTCAAAAATCCGTGGTCGTAGACGCCATCCTGCAACCGATTCCCCAGCGCCCGCCACGCCCCCTGAAGCTCCTTCCACTCGACAGGGAACAGTTCACGGAACAGCCACTTTAGTTGGTAGATCGAGGCGTCCCAAGCCGTCAGGTGAAGCTCGGGCTTCCCAGCCGCATACGATTCTCGCAGGGGCAGGCTCTTCGTCCAGAGGTCGTCCAACAGGTACAGGACGGCTCGGGCGTCGGGGGAGAGCTGCGGAGCAATCCCAACCAGGACGTGTGCCATGTACGGGTCGGGGGTCGAGTCAACGGCATTCCCGAACACGTCCTTCGACGGGTGTGCCTGGCAATCCCTGTAGAGCGCCAGGGTGTCGGGCGTGTCGAGGGCTGCCAGGGTATCGGCGTGCGTCTTCCAGAAGAAGTGGTTGTGGATCTGCCACGTCTTCGAGCCGTTCGGGGGTCCGTCCTTGTAGGACACGTCTCGCATCGCCGTGCAGTTGTTGCTCGGGTGCAAGAGGGCGTAGATGTGGCAGTCGTTCGTCCACTGTTCGTAGGCTTCGTAGGCTCGGCACCACTCCTCGGCATCGGAGGTGTGATAGACGGGGGCAAGGTACTCGTCCTGATGGATCTCCCACGTCTCCTGAACGAGCTTGCGGGCGGCGAACAGGGCGATGGCACGGCGCCAGTTGGAAGTGAGAACGGATAGTCCGTGGTTTCGAGTATCAGCACTCGAAACAACGTAGACCAGGGCACCGCTGTCACACAGGTTGTTGGCGTTGTTCCCGAAGAAGTACAGGGAACCTGGGACAAGAGAACCCCGCCCCTTTTCCTTCACCTTCAGCCCGCTGCTCATCTGCGGAGCGTCCTCCCCTTTCGCCCGCTTCAACGGTTCTCGCACCCACTTGGACGCTTCTCTGCCGTCGCTGTTGTAGATCGCTTTCACCCCCGTCGTCTGGACGGCGAAGCTCTCGATGTCCTTGAGATTGATGGGCTGCGTGCCCTTCGGATCGGTCTTGCCGGGGCTGTTCCAGACGGTGAACGCCACACCCCAGCGCCCTGACACGTCTGCGAAATGCGACGCCTGGAACAGGAACCCCGTCTTGAACTCGTGCTTGCTGTACCACCAGTCTCGGAACTTCTTGTATGAACCCGAGCACATGAACGTATGGATAGAGAACGTGGCGACCGTGTGATCCTTGAACCCGTAGTCCCGTGCGAGCCGGGCGCACTGAAACAGGAACTGGGCGTACAACTGTTGCGAGGGGGCTCCCAGCTTCGCAGCCTTCATGTCCTTGTTGACGGACGTGGATGCGATCCCAGCCTTGTGCGTCCCCTTCGCCCCAGCGTTGTTCGCCGTCCCGTAGGGCGGGTTCATCAGGAACACGAGCCGCTTGCCAGCCTTCGACGCCTCCCGCAGCTTCGTCACGATGGCGTCCGACAGGATGTTCGGCTTGGCTTCCTCGAAGAACGGGGACCACTGCCCTGGGTTCAAGAAGTCGTACTGCTGGACGAGCGTAGCAGCCCCCTGGTTGTACCCTTGCTCCTTGATCACGTCCACGTCAGGCTTCTCAGCCGTGGTCAAGATCAAGTCGTCGAACTGGTAGTCACGGGTGAGGTTCCCCGTACCACAAGCGGGGTCCCAGACAAGGCACTCCTGCCGCCAGTTGGAGCCCAGCGTCTCCGACACGTACTTGTTTGCTTCGTCGACCCAGATCCTCGGGGTAAAGAAGGCTCCTTGCCGTCTCCTCGCATCGTCCTCGACCAGTCGGTCCTTCATCGAGTAGAAGCGGTCGATCTCGGACGGCTTGTACCCCTGTTCGAACCGGGCGAAGAACGACGTGTACTGGTCCCGATTGATGAGGATGCCGTCTGGGTAGCCCGGGACGACCAGTACGCCCCGCTTCGTCGGGTGAGGGTAGACATCCTTCGGCTGGAACAGACAGCGGAGGAACACGTCCACCTGTTCCACGGGCGTCTGATCCTTGCCCGTGAAGACCCGATCCCGCCAGTAGAGGAAGATCGTCCCGAGGTTCGATACCGTCGCCCGGACCGTCGCCTGTTCCCCTGCTGCCAGGGACTCGATCTCCTTGAGGATGTCCCGGAACTTGAAGTTGCCGTCCACGTCATGGACGTAGGGGAGTAGGTTGAACCCATCGACGAGGGCACGGGTCAATACCGCATCCCCGGTCGAGGGTGCCACAGACCAGTCGATGAGTTCGTCGAGGAACCCCTTGACCGTTGCGGTTGCGAGGACGAAGCACTCGTTCTTGTCCCCGACGAGGATGACGTTGGGGAGGGGTTCCCCGGCTTGCTCGAACCGCTTGATGTAGAGGAGGCACTGCCCCAGCGTGTTGCAGACGGGAGCCTTGCTCTTGAAGTCGAGGTCGTACTTGGCTTCCAACAGGAGCCGGACTGAAGCGGAGCCCACCCCCCACTGGGCGTAGCCATCCGTGTTGTAGGGGGACGTGATGGTGGCCTCGGGGCGACCCTTGTGGATGGCTTCCCGATAGGCGTTCTCGACGTCTTTCTCGACGACGGCTGCTTGCAGGCTCTTCTTCACGGACGCCTCACGATCTCAGGAGTTAGTCAGCCGGGTGAGTCAGCACGGTGAAGTCGCAGACGTCCCTCCAGGTTTCCCCGTGGTCGTACTGGAAAGCGCACAGTTCCTGTATCCCCAGCACATTGAATGGACGGGTTCGCACGTCCTTGGCTTCGACGACACCCGAATAGAGGGTCGTCTCCTTCGTTGCCCGGGTGCGGCAATTGGTAACGGTGATGGTGACCGTCTGCGTCCCCTTCCCATCCCCGCTGTTGAGGAATTCGCACGTCCCAGCGCCTATCCCATTCATCGTGCAGGACCCTTCGATGGCGGGCAATCCGAGGTCGAGGTAGCGGGGGATCGCCAGGAGGGCGATGATGCACAGCAGGAGGATGATGATGCCCCGCAGGTGGACGTCGATGGGTGTGAGATTCATGTTCCAGTTCTCCCTGATGGTGGGGTAGGGGGGTTCTCTGTCCTACTTCGTCACCCGGGCGATGTAAGGGTCGCGGGACGATGAGCAGCTATCTCGGAACCGGATGGCATCCGTCCGGGTCTTGAACCCCTTGGAAGAGGCGAGGGTGTACTTGCCCGGCTCACCGTTGAGCTGTCGATCGTCCCGGCAGAGCACGACGTACGTGCCGGGGGCGATGGGGCACTTGTTGTACGGGTTGAGCACGTCGGTCATGGCACACCATCCTCTTGTCGTCTGCTTCTACTACGTGGGGGAGACCCGTTCTGAGCCCTGATCGGTAAGATGAGGTGGAGTTGCGTATTTTCGTGCTCTCGTTCCACTCCCGGTCCAATTTGGCGTCCAGTCGAGCCACGTCTCGTAGCCATCTCCCTTGGCTTTGTCAGTCCGTGGCATCTGGTAAGTTTTGCACGGGTGAATTCGTCCCCGAACAGATTCCGCAGATGTTGCACCCGTGCCCGTGGAGAGCTGCGGCATAGTTGAACACCTGTCCACAGCGGAGGCACTCCCCAACGGAGTCACACCCGATGCCCTGAACCTCGTAGCTTTGCCACTGCACGGTGGGTTCCTTGCTGTTTTCCATGGAGGTCTTCCAATCCGTGACCCAGGCCACATGCCCATCAGGGATGGGCATGCCGAGTTCACGGAGCCCCTCCGTGAACTCTTCGATGTCCCGCAGGTCGTTGCCGAACACGACTCGTCCCTTGATCTTGAAGCTGCCCTTGGTGGCAAGGGACAGCACGACGCCCACGGGGACATGGGTGTCCGCCATCCCGATCAGAGTCACTACCGTGTAGGCGGGGTTGAACCAGTAGTCGGGGACAGTTTTCCGTTCGTCCCCATACTTGCCCACGTCGTGCATGATCTGGCGGCACTCCTCTTCGGAGCCCGCGGCGACCACGGCGCCGTCCACGTAGTCAGCGTCAAACAAGGCCAAAGCCTTTTCCGTCAGGGTCACCTTGAAGAACTTGTTCATTGGCGCCTCTCCCGTTCCTCGTCTTCACAGTCAGAGCAGTCACAGTTCGGGCATTCGCACGGGCACTTGTGGCACACGTTGCCGATCAGCGTGTGCCCGTCACCGCACCGGCAACTCGTCGTTGCACAGCCACAGGCTGCCAGAATGAGCACGAACAGAAGCAGTATCAGGTAGCGCATCTTAACTTCCTCAGCGTCTTGATCCCCTTGATGCTCTTGAGCACCGCCCACTCTACTCCGTAGAGCCCCATCATCACCCCCCAGGCGGCGGTGCCGGTGAACATGGCACCCACGACTGCCGGGACACGCAGACACATCCCCACGGTCATGTCAGCCACGATGGGGAGGGTCCGCTCGGGGATTTTGCCTGCCATCACGTCGATGATCGTTCCGACCGGACCCGCAGCGAGCATCGCCGTGGGGAGTCCACCAAGGGCGAGTGGTCCGAGCCAGATGGGGGCGGCGCCGGACAGGAGGATGAGGTTCAGGTTGGTTCCGCGGCTCATGGGCTTCCTCATACACAACTCCAGAAGGGGTTGTTGTTCTGTAGCTGTTCTTCCAGTTCTTCGCAGCGGGCTCGAAGCTGTTCGATCCGTTCCAGCAAGGTGGTCTTCTCTGCGGCGGCGGCTTCGGTTTTTTCGGTCAGGCTAGCAACTTGCTCTTGCAGTTTGGCGGAGTCGCCGATGCTTTTTTCAAGATCAGAACTCACAGCGAGAATCTTTGCTTTTGCGACTTCCAGTTGCTCAAGGATCGACCCGACCTGGTTATCTCGAACCCTCTCCGCTTCTTTGCGGGCGAGGGTGACGTCGATGCGGGCACGTCCTGTCGGAACGTAGTAACCCCAGACGCCCAGTTTGCTGATCACCTTCATCACCTCGCGGGTGCAGATAGTGATCCGGGCTTTCTCCTCGTTGTTGTTCCATCGCCGGCACCACCAGTGTTCGGTGTCATTCCCGATGTATTGGAGCCAGGGCATCACGAATCTCAGAAGGGGGCCTCGGTACGGTACGCTCTTGTCTTCTACGTAGTAGGGGCGTACGGTGAAGGATTTCATGTCGCCGTGCCACCAGTGCCCACCCTTGTCCTGTATGATCCCCAGCATGGTATAGGGGTCCCTATACCCGTCGAGAGGGGGATTGCTTGGTTTCTTGATCCCGATCTTCGGCAACTCGAATATCCGGGGATTCAGGGGTAAGGAATTGCTCATGGGTCGGCGGAACTCTTCGTATTGCGTGCGATTGAGCCACACCTCTTCGGTTTTTCCGGTGCGCAAATCCAAGGTGGGGATGCTGACGTAGACTCCCAGATCGGTAGTGGTGATGTAGGTGACGCCTTCGTGATCGTTGCGACACAGAGCTTTGGCACTGGTGCTGTGGACCAGGAGTCCCTGATTTGGTTCCAGAACGAAGGCAGTGTGCATGTCAGACATCCAGGGCTTCGAGTGCCCGGCGGACGAGTCGCCACACGGGGCTGCTCAGTCGGGCGTAGTTTTTCACCTCAGCTTCTCGCAGAACAGACTTGACTGACCCCTTGCGGAACAGTTCGATGGCGTAGTTGCCCCACCGCTCACAGTGGGTCGTCCCCAGGTTGGTGATGTTGAGGCGCCCGATCTCTTGGGATCGGCGTTTATCTCCACCGGGCCAGAACTCTATACGGACGACCAACATTCTCGACTCCGAGTTGATGCCTACCGTCGTTTTGAAGACGTGTTCATTTGGCGTCCTCCAGCATTTTCTCGGTCTTGCGGTACATGGCGTGACCCTTGGACCACCAGTCGTGCATTGCCCGTAGGTCCGTGAGCAGGTCGCGGGTCATGCACCAGCCCACCTCGAACCGAAGCTCTTCCTCTTTCGTCAGGTCGCGGTCGGATGCTTTGACGGCATCGACGTTGCGCTGCTGACGAGCGGACAGCCCGGCGATCAGCTCGTCAAGGTCGCTGAGGTAGTGTTCCCGCTTCAAGTGGGTCTCCTTCACGTTCATAACTCCTACTCCACTACGGGGCTGGGTTCGGTTCTGAGCCCCGTTTTCTATCCGATACTTTTTCAGGGTAGGAGGCGTTTCCAACTCTGGGGGTTCCGATGGTATTCACAAATTCTGCCGATATGCGTCGCTTGGCTGCTGGGCCCTCGTACCAGAGCTACGTGGACAAGAAGAAGAAGCAGGGCAAGCCTCCGCTGTCGAAGGACGAGTGGGAGCGCAAGGTGCTCAATACCGGGCAGTCCGGCAAGGAGTACACAGAGGAGAAGGGCAAGCCGGAGAAGGGCGACAAGGGCGACAAGGGTAAGGCACCGTCCAAGTCCCCGAAGTCCGTCGAGATGACGCCTTCCGGGTACAAGAGCCTTGCTGACACCCTTCAAGGGTGGAATAAGCCGGGCGCTTGGGAGCACGTCATCAGCTACGCCCTGTCCGGCAAGCCGATGCAGGGTCCGCACGTCGACTCGGTTATTTCGGACATCGAGGATGACCTGGCAAACTGGGATGCCGCGGCGAAGCGTGGTGGCTGGGATGCCAACGACAAGAAGAGTTTGACCAAGGCGAAGAAGCTGCTGGAGAAGGCACGGGGCAAGGCTCCCAAAGCCCCCGAGGTCGAGGGCAAGAAGCCCGATAAGGGCAAGTCCGAGGTTCCCAAGGGTAATAAGACCTACACGAAGGCGTACGCCAAGCCCGTCACGCGGGTCATGGACAAGTACAGCCTCACCGACACCGACGCCGACGCCGTGCTCCAGTTCAAGAAGGGCAAGCCCTTCACCGGTGAGAAGATCACCGACGCGGAGAAGATGCGTCGGTTCCTGGCGAAAGCCAAGCCCGAGACGAAGGAGCGGATGAAGGGCGTCAGTATCGCCGACTTCATCGAGATGCTCGGGGCGATCATGGACGATGAAGAGGGTGGCGGTGGCAAGCAGGCGTCCATGCCCGTGTTCTTCAACTCGGCGGATATGCGGCAGGCCGCCGCGGCACAGGATGGTTCCCAGTTGGGGGGTCTCAGTGCCAACCAGATGCCAGGCTCCCGTCTTGCAGAGCTGCGGGCGAAACGGGCAGGGGAGGCTCTTCAGGTGTCCCTGGTCCG
>Ga0326597_10007316_pt1 | contig 15023 bp, 9 predicted proteins | sample RVTome_12_FD_203789 | JGI IMG/M metagenome (GOLD analysis project Ga0326597, IMG submission 203789) | Soil microbial communities from uranium-contaminated site in the Upper Colorado River Basin, Wyoming, United States - RVT100D185 | ecosystem: Environmental > Terrestrial > Soil > Contaminated >... | reverse complement strand
GCCCGCCGCAACGACCGGCCTGCGGGAGCCGGCATGAACAATCCTGTGATTCAACGCGAGTTTTTCGGGATTTTACGCACTCGCAAAGCGCTTGCGATGTTGATCGTGATGAGTATCGCCTTCTCATTGATCGTTTTGTTACGCTGGCCGACGGACGGTCGAGTCGACTTGTCGGGCATGAGATCGCAGCAGGTATTTCGCGTCTTTTCGTACACGCTTCTGGCCGGTGTCTTGTTCGTCGTCCCAGCATTTCCCGCCGTCTCGTTTATTCAAGAGAAAAACGAAGGCACATTGGCATTGTTGCTCAACTCGCCATTGACTGGCGCCACGATCTTCGCCGGCAAGCTGATCGGCACTCTTCTTTTTGCTGTGCTGTTGATGCTAACGAGTCTTCCCGCGGCCGCCGCTTGTTACGCGATGGGTGGAATTGATCTTCAATCGCAACTCGGCCTTCTTTACGTCGTCTTGTTAACCTGCATCGTGCAATACACAACGCTCGCGCTTCTGGTCAGTACGTTCGTCCAATCGACCGACGCGGCCGTCCGTATGACTTATGCCGCCGTGTTTGCGTTCGGCATCCTCGGAACGGGCCCCTACTACCTGCTGCAAGGGCAGGCTGGCGCGCTGCCGTTGGTCGCTTGGTGGTTGCGAGCCGGTTCGCCACTGACCGTCATCATGGATCTCGTCGGTCACGGCGACGTGGGAAACTTGGCGTTGTTGACCGAGGATTCGACGCTCGCCGAATATCTCTTGCTTTCCGCACTCAGCTCGCTCGCATTTGTCATGTTAACGGTCTCGCGATTGAACCACCGGCTGTTTGACCGAGCGCGATCGAAGGGGACGATGACGGATGACCGTCAAGGCTTGGCTCGCGGCTTTCGTCGGCTGTTCTTTCTGGTGGACCCACAACGACGCAAATCGGGCATTCCGTTCTACGCCAATCCGGTCATGGTGAAAGAGTTTCGGACACGGAAATTCGGGCGAATTCACTGGCTGCTGCGTCTGGTTGCCGGCTGTGCCGTCTTATCGCTGCTGTTGACTTTCTTGGCCACGACCGGCGTTGTCGATTGGGGAGTGAAAACGATCGGCGGCTTCATGGTGCTGCTTCAGATCGTACTCGTCGTACTCATCACGCCCAGTCTCGCGTCGGGGCTGATCAGCGCGGAGCGCGAAAGCGGCGGTTGGGAACTGTTGCGAATGACGCCCATGTCGCCGCTGAAGATTTTACGCGGAAAGCTGTTGAGCGTGATCTGGACGGTGGCGCTCATCCTGCTGGCGACCGTTCCCGGCTATGTCGTCATGATCTATATCCAACCAGCGATGTGGCTGCAGGTTTACCTGGTCATGATTTGCCTGGTGCTGGCGACTGTTTATACCGTTTGCGTTGCCGCCGCGGTGGGAAGTCTGTTTCAACGGACGGCGAGCGCGACGACGACATGTTATATCGCCTTGATTGTTTTGTTCCTGGGCCCGCTGCTGATCTGGATGGGGCGCGACGCGCCGTTCTCGCACGATACCGTTGAAGCCGCACTTTCGATCAATCCGACGGGCGCGGCGCTCAGCATCATCGAAGCCCCCGGTTTCGAAATCTACGAGCTTGTTCCGGAAGCCTGGTGGGTGAGCGGGATCATCTCGGTGACCGCATTAGTGGGTTTGGGATGCCAAGTCTGGCGAATCAGCCGCCCGGTTTGAAGACGATGTTTTGAGAAAGCTCGGTATGTTGACTAATCCATCAGCTGGTTCCAAACCAGCGTTGTCGAATGCGTTCCGTTGGCGCGGAGTGATCTCGGTTGCCGCGATGATGACATGCAGCGTCGCGGCTGCCTTCGACGACCGAGTTGACGACATCATGTATCAAGATCCGGCTTTTCCAGATGTCGTCGCGCGAACCGAGTTTCCTGACGATTTAACACCGCTCTGGCTCCAGGCGCTCGCGCGGCCAGAATCAGAACTGCAACGGATGGCGGCTGATACCATTGCCTTGGCGCATCGCGCCGGCATGCCAGGACTCGACGTTGCCGCGGACAGGCTGCTGACCATTCTTCAGCAGGATCAGCTTGAACCGTCCGTCCGACGAGCGGTCGCCAATGTTTTGGTGACGTTGGACGCCAAGCAGGCTGCCAATCCGTTCGCCCAGAGCATGGCGACGGGCAGTTTGGAGATCGTGAAGATCGTCGAGCCGGCACTTGCGAGTTGGGATTACGAACCAGCCCGAACGACGTGGCGTCAACGCCTATCCGATCCAGAAATCGAACGCTCTCGATTACAACTCGCGATTCAGTGCCTGGGAATTGTCAAGGATGCGGACGCACTGTCGGCGCTTCTGCGGATCGTGAAGGATGCGAACGCGGAAGTCCCCGTACGGCTTTCCGCCGCGCGTGCGTCCGCGGAGATCAGCCACAGCGACTTGATCGCCGCGGCCAACGAGTTGGCGTCGGACGAGGCGGGCCAGCCAACGGCGAGTTTGCTCGCGGCGACATTATTGACCAAGCAAAACAGTTCGGAGGCAGTTTCGACTCTCAAACGACTGGCGGCCGTTGATTCGGTGACGGCCAGCGGCGTGGCGTTGCGACGACTGTTCGAGATCGATCCAAGTCATGTCTACGGATATTCCACAGCGGCCATTCGCAGTACCGACGTCAATATTCGACGAGTTGGCTGGGAGACGCTTGTGCATCGGGCTGACGCCGATTCGATCGGCCAACTCGCCCCGTTAATGGACGATATGAATCCGGGACTGCGGCGTGACGTTTCCGATTCGATGCTCCGCCTGGCGGAGCAAGCATCGTTGCGCGAAGTTGTGATTCAGACAACGACCGACGTCGTCTTGCAGGATTCTTGGCGAGGTCTCGAACAGGGCATCATCGTACTCGCGACCCTCGACCACGAACCGGCTGCACCTCGCCTGATCGAGTTACTTACGCACCGCCGCCCCGAAGTCGCGGTCACCGCCGCGTGGGGTCTGCGCACGCTCGCGGTTTCCGAGACACTCCCCGCGATGTTCGCTCAGGCGGAACAACAGACCAAACTTATCGTCGATGAAATGTTCGATCTGCGGTATGCGTTTGCAATCGACTTGCAACTGAGTCAGCTATTCCAAGCATTTGGTGAACTCGGTCACGGCGAAGCGGAAACGCTGATGCGCAAGTTTATCCCAAAAACGTTGTTTTATTCCGGTGCGGCCCGTCCGGCCGCGGTGTGGGCGATTGGCAAGCTGAACGAAGGAACGGTGGACGAAGAGTTGGCAAAGCTTCTGGCCGAGCGGTTGGCGGACGTCACATCGATGATGCCGGAGGTGGATCCGGTGCGACGCATGAGCGCGATCGGTATTGGACGAATGAAGGCCGAATCGCAGTTGAACGCGCTGCGGCAGTTCGTTCCCGAAGCTCCCGGGATCCCAGGGCAGGCGTGTGCGTGGTCCCTTGAACGGATGACAGGCGAGGTCCGTGAGTTTTCTTTAGAACGCGTGATAAGCACCGCTGACTGGTTCCTAGTACCGAAACACGCGAAACAGGCAACCGAGGCGGACTGATCGGCTGGCCCTTGCGTGACCACTTTCGGCACCCGATTGTGCTAGGTTTTAAGCCAACGCACGACTATAATATCTGCGTTTGAACGCGGTGAGGAATGCCCGCCTCGTCCCAAATGTTGGTATTCGTTGGGAGACTCCGTGATGATAATTGGCGCAATTCGTAAATTGTTAATCACGAGCTTGCTGATACTTCTAGGGCCATCGTCCGTCCATGCTGAGCCATTACGCTACTCCTGGAAGGACGGAGTTTCGCACGTTTTCGACGTCGAGATTTCGACAGAAATTGGCGACGAGACGAAGCCATTGGGCGGCGAGATTACCGTCACGGTGAAGCCGTACGAACCTTCCAAGACGCGCTCGCACGCTGTGTCGGCATCCGCGGTCGTGATCTCAGCGGATGGATACACGCTAACATGCGCTCACGCCGTCAAGGGCGTGAAAGACATCAAGGTCACTGTCGCCGGCCGAGAGTATTCCGCGGAGCGCGTTTATATTGACATCGAATCCGATTTGGCCCTGCTGATGATCCGCGACGCGGTTTTTCAGCCCGCTGAACTCGCGGAACTGAACTCGGTAAATCTCGGACAATCGATCACATCGATTGGCTTCCCGCTCGTCGAGACTCTCGGCGCAACCCTAAAAGTCAATCGTGGCATCGTTTCCGGAATTACATTCCGCGGAAGCACGCCGACGATTCAGATCGACGCCGCCGTGAACCCCGGCAATAGCGGCGGTCCCCTCTTCAATGACCGCGGGCAAGTTGCCGCGATCGTCAATACCAAACTCGCCGGCCCCGGCGTCCGGGACGTAGGTTTCGCAGTGCCGATCAAAACGATCCGCGAGTTTCTGGATACGGTCCGCAATGAGAAAAAATTAGAGATCGGTTTCCGGACAACGCGGCAGCGCGAACCAATATCCTCCGAAGAACTGGCGAAGCAAGGTGCCCAGTGTGTCGGCTTGGTGACCGGAACGGCTGATGCGATCGGCCCTGGTGCCGCCATGCTTTCTTACCGGGGAAACTTTGGAGAGTCGATCCAAGCCTACGGCGGCAGTAGCCGGGGCGGCAGTAGCCGGGGCGGCAGTCGCGGCGGCAGAGGCGGAACGTATTTCCTGCGAACCGCACCGAACCCAATATTTGGCGAGTCGCTGGTCGATCAACTCGGCGAGATCTACGAATCGAAGCACAACCGCCAATTGCCCTATCTGCTTGGCCCGATCCTCGATTTGGCGATCGTTCAATTTCCGGAAAGCGAGACGAAATCTTGGACGAACAGCAATCGAGTCCAAGTGAATCAGAACGCAGCGACTTTGTTCAGCAGTCTCTCGCTGAGCGGTTGGGGATTCGTGGCTCGAGGCGATGAACTGCGGGCGAGGCCGGGCACGTTCGAGGCAACGGAGACGATCGCGCATCGAGAAGTCGAGCGCGACGAGCACCGCGTGGTTTTCAACCGCGACTACTCACTTCGTACCAACGACAGAACCGAGCGGCCAACTTTTTCGTTGATCGGCAAGGGGCAAATCGAATTTGACCTCGCGCTAGGAGTCGTCCGCCGCCACGAAATGAAATTTACGTTGATCCAGGAGTCGGAGAACGTCACGGTGCGGCTGCCCGTTTCCCTGAATTTTACGTTGGTTGATCCCGAAGTGATCGAACAGCGAAAACGCGAGGTCGCCGCCCGAGTGGCGCGCATCGAAGCCGAGAAGCAGGCGGTCACGGATGCAGAAGTCGGAATGGCACCTGCTGCCCGCGTGAGTTACTACCTGACGCAATTCCAAAATGGCGGGCGCGCCATATCGAGCAGAGAGTGGCTGGTCAAGCTGCGAGATCTGGAACCGATTGCCGAACAACACGACCTGGTCACGCAGAACATGATGGCCGCCGGACTGGATCCGGACTCTTACGCCAGACGCGAGGCCCTGGACGTCTTGGAACGGTGGGCCACGGAGGACGATATACCGAAGCTCTTAAAACTCGCGACCGCGTCCGACCGCTCGGCACAAATCTATGTCCATGGACCCGCGTTACGAATCCTTGGCAAGCTGAAAGCGGAGAGTGCGGTCGATATCATGCTCGTCCGGCTGAAGGAAATTCGAGGTCGAAGAGACGCCACGGAGGCACTTAAGTTGATGGGATCGGCCGCGGAGGTGAAAGTGCTCGCCTTACTTCCCGAGGATGACACGTTCACGCGATCTGCAATATTTGACGTCCTTTCCGCCATCGGGACCGAAAAGTCCATCGCCACGTTCAAAGAACTCAAAGCGACCGCCGTTAGATCGTCGGACAATTACGCGATCGATGCGGCTGTAAGTGCGATCGAGGCGAGATTGGCCGCCGCAGCAGTCGCGAAACTGAATCCAACCGACGTGCCGGAAACTGCCCCGCCAGCCACTCTGTCGCGTGTTGCAAGGCCGTCGGTGTCCCCGACCTCGCTGCCTGCTTTGCGCAGCGTGATCCAGGAGCTACGTGCCGCGGAGACGGTCGTAGCGAAAATCACGGCCATCAAAAAGCTGGAGTCACTGGCAGTCAACCCCGAGTATCAGGCCCCCGTTGAGCAGGAACTGCACAAGTACATTCAGCCTGGAGAGACCGCCTTGTGGCCGATCATCGCCAGCGCGCTTGCGAATTGGGGCACGCCGGCAAGCCTAGAGAAGTTGCGAGAGATGCTGAAGGCCGACGGTGGCAACGAAACACTCACGATTCTCATCGTTGCGAACCTCCAGCGCATGGATAGCCGTGAAGCAGCGATGTTGCTGTTGCCGATGTTGAGCAGCGACAACCCCGTCATTCGGGAGCAGGCCATTTCTGCCCTGTCCTCGGTAGGCAAACATGTTGAACCAGAGCTGATCGAGCTGCTCAAATCGGCTGACGAACAACTTCAGTACGACGTCGTCGCAATTCTTCGGGCGGAAGGCACGGCTGCGTCGCAAGAGCCTCTGTTGCGGCTCAGGGCGGATACAACTTTTGCCCGCGTAAAGGAAGCGGCCCGCAGAGCCCATCTCGAGATCTTAAGGCGCGGTAGAAAGAATCCAGAGTAGTGCTTAGTCAAATTAAGCTTTGACAGTCTACTAGCGAAACGGCCCACCGAGCAGGCGGTCTCGCAATGCGGCGAACAATCCCGCGGCAATCAAATCGGCCGACGTCCCTGGATTGCGACGATGACCATCGCTGCGCAGCCAAAAATCCAATTCGCTCAACGCCTGCTCATAGGCACGATCGCTGGGCACGCCGCTCGCCAACACGTGCATCGCGCGATCCGCTGCTTCCTGGGCAACTTGCATTCCGCACTTGCGCGCGATGAGGCTGTCGGGAAACTCCGCCATTAACCGCAGGTGCGCGTGAATGATCGCGGTCGTTAACGACCATCCGCCGGCTTGCCCCTCCACAAGCCAAGGCACAACGCGCGTTAGTACGTCAGTAAACACATTCGCATATTGCCGCGCGACCAGATCCCGTTCGGCGGCGAGTCGCATGGCCTCGATCAAGTCGCTTGGCGCCGTACCGCGGATATCCATGTCCTCGACGCTTCCGAGGCCGCCGGGAGTCGCAATCCTAATCGCTTCGTAAACGCGTTCGCTGTCGCGGGCCGTCAGCGAGCCAAGCACGGCGCTAATTCCGTGATCGAGTGAGTGTTCGCGAGGAACCGCTGCAAGTGGAGCAATCAGCAAAACGCAGCCAAGGTTCGTGTTTGTGGGAACCAGCGAGCGAGTTGCCCGGATTGCTTTCAGAACCGCGAAGCCAACACCACGCCGTAGTGCTGACTCCATGGCGGGACCAATCGCCACCGCGCTGACAACGAAGTCATTAAAGCAGAGGTCGTCGAAGTCCGCGCCGCGATGGACATTGCCAGGTTTGGGTGTCGTCGCTTCGAGCAGGCACGCCAAACTTGCGCATTGAGCAATGGAGAGCCGGTCATCGTTCGGGCGATTCATCACGTGATGTCTAACGCTTTGCCGCCGAACCGCCAAGACCAGGCGCGGTGCCATGTGGACAGGCGCTATGTCATGAACATCGAATTGAACGTGACCCAACGAATGGCGAGCACGGTGCAGAACAACGCCAGCCACCACGACGCGACTTGCGCGCCGTGGTAACGACGCAAGGCGAACAAAATCGAACCGCTCATCAAGGTCGCACCGATCTTGAAAGTCCCGAGGAGAAGTGGTGAGGAGAGGGCGATGGCTCCCAACGGATTCAGCTCCCAGAAACTGGCCGCTCGTGACGAAATAGTCGTGCATACCAGATCGAGGACCGCGAGGCCGATCAGTAAGAGGATGCTCCGCAGCACCAGTTGCGTCGCGTCTTTCGAGACGTTGACCTGCGACCAGGGCATCTTTTCGACAGGACGATAACTCAGCAGTGTGCCCAGCGCGAAGACGGTCGCACCCATGCCGAACACGGTCAGCAGATACAAGCTCGTTTACAGACGTCGTTGGGGAACTCGGATGCTTGCCAGTAGCTCAGGGTCGACGTTTGACGCCATATCGAAACTGGCGCCGCACTGATCCAGAACACTCGCCGGCAGGTCACAACGCTCTACGAGTTGTCGCCAATCAGCCCGCTCGATCCACGGTGCCCCGACCTCTTCCAATTCGTCGATCTTTTCATTTCCGCTCGACTCGGATGACAGCGTGTACACAATGTCGGACATGCGCGAGTCGCTCAACATTCCATACTCGCCTTCTTTCCAGCCCAGCAGCCAAGCACCGTCGTCCAAGCGGTTGCGGATGCGTGCGGCGAATTCGACTTGTTTTGGGTCGTCGCGCCGTCGACGTGACCGTCCGTTGAATCTTGCTTCAGGCACGAAGTGGCCATTCAGTTCGACGCCTTCGGCGACAGCAATAATGTTGTAAGGCGGAGCGATGTAACGCCCGTCCAGAATTACACCCCCTCCGTTCGAAGATTCAGATTGCTGGTTGACCTCGCCGTTTGGTGCGTCCGCGGTTAACGCCAGTTCGGCGTCATCTGCGGCCCACGCTAAGTTCGACTGGAGGGCGAGTAAGGTCACAAGAAGTGATAACATTCGCATCGAACACAGGCTCCTTGACTCGGCGGAACACTGGAGACCAACAAACGTTCAAAAGAAACGCCACTGGCAGCACGCCTCGATTGTGGGCGTGACACCAGTGGCAATTGAAAACAAGTCGGCGTACTTGGTGGTGTTATTGAGCAGGACGTTGTGGTCTTCCACCACCATTTCCACCCTGTCCGCCAGCACCGCCTCGACTGCGTTGTTGGCCGCCGCCGAATCGCGGCAGATCGAAGGGCTCGCCTTTCATTTCGGCAAACTTATCACGCTGGCTTTGCGTCAGTTTGGCGAGGACTTCGGTTTCATTTGCTTTGCGAAGTTCTTCGAACTTCTCTCGCGATCCGTCCGCGTTTCCGCCTTGGAAAAGGGCCCGCACTTTCTCGCCGTTGGCTTGTATAGAGGCCGCGATGGCCGTTTTCACCTGGTCAGACAAGCCGAGTTCCTTCGCGGCCGCTTCGCTCTCCAAGGCGCGAATCCCTTGTTGTTGCAACTCGATTTGGTTCAGCCGATCCATCTGGTGTGGGAGCAGGATCTCGGCGAGCTTCGCATCGGCTTCCTTCTGTTGCGCGAGGAATTGTGCCCGGCGTTGTTCGTCTTGCTTCGCACGTTCTTCCTCGGAGAGCGCGTTGCGTTCCTCTTGAATCTTTGCGAATGCGGCTCGGCGTTCCTCAGCAGACAAGTTTTGGAAATCAGGGAGGCCTGCCCGAAGTTGTGACCGAAGCGATTCGTTCAACTTCTCGATGTCGGCAGATTGCTCGTCGAGAAGTTCTAGTTCTTTCTTGACCTCGTCGCGCCCAAGCAAGCCGAGCTTGCCACCGCCGCCGGGTCCGCCAAACCCACCGCCCGGGAAACCACCGCGACCTCGACCACCTTGGCCGCGCCCCTGTTGCGCATCAACTTGAACCGCCATGACCGCGACTAGGGCGACTGCCGTCAACAATGTGAAAAACCTTGGACTTCGCATCTTAAACTCCTTCTGGTGTCTATGAACTGTGTCAGAACGACATACCTGTTCTTCTCTGCTTGTCCGCTTCTCCGCACGATCCGATTATGCGGACTCTCTTCGGTTGGCCAGCCCTATAGTACGTTCCCCTTGAGGACATGGGTAGCCAGCATTTGTTTCAGATTCAAACGTCCACGATGGATCAGCGACTTGGCGGCATCGGGACTGGTGCCGATGGCTTTGGCAACGCGCGAGTAGCTGAAGCCTTCGATGTCGCACAGCTCGATTGCCGCTCGCTGACGAGGGACGAGCCGATTAATACAACCTCGCACCAATGAGGCAACTTCCGCTGACTCGGCGCGATGGCTTGGTGCCGAATCCTGACGAGTTAACGAAAAGCAATCGGCGGATCGGTGGTTCTTGGAGAGATCATGATCGAAGCTGATCTCGCGGCGGCGCGCCAAGCCGCGCCGGGCATTTGAGACGACATGGTTGACGATGGTGAACAACCAAGTCGAGAACTTGGCCCCCACGACGTACGAACGTCTCGCTCGGTAAACTCGCAGAAACACATCCTGAGTCAGGTCGTCCGCGTAGCCGGCACCTCCCATCAGGTGGGCTATAATGCCACGGACACGATCTTCGTACCGTTCAACCAGTTCGTTATACGCCTGCTCCGAGCCCGCTCGCACCTGGAGCATCAATTGGGCGTCTGGGTCAGATGCGGCGGACGACTCGGAAAATCGAACCATCTTGAAGTGCTGCCTTTACGGTAGAACTAGACTGTAAATTGCTGGTAGATATGACCTTCCGCGACGGCGTACAAGGACAAACATGGCCTTCGCTCGCACAACACCGCGATGGGTCTGAAGTAGAAACGTGAGGAGTGTCGGTTTTTCTACCGAAACAATTCAAGATTTTTTGCGGGAGAGTACCAGACGGCTGCTAGAGGTTCGCGGCCGTTCACTTCCCCCCTTCGTGACAATCGAAAACCTGTAGACTGAATCGATCCCTCTCCGTTATTGAGACTTGATGAGCACCAGCGACGGACTCAACGAACAACTCGTCAATCGCCTGAAGCAAGGAGACGAGCATGCGCTGGCCGAACTGTTCTCGCGGCATCGCGAGCGGCTGTGGCGGATGGTCAACTTCCGGTTGGATCGGCGATTGGGGGGGCGTGTGGACGCGGACGATATCCTTCAGGAGGCGTACTTGGATGCCGCCCAGCGAGTACACCATTACCTCGAAGATCCGTCCAAATCGTTTTTTGTTTGGCTCCGTTTAGTCGTCACCCAGACCATGATCGATGTCCATCGACGGCACCTCGGTGCCCAAATGCGAAACGCCAATCGAGAAGTCTCTATGAATCGCCCCGCCTATACGCAAGCGACCTCGGTTTGCCTGGCCGCCCAATTGCTCGGGGCGATGACCTCGCCCAGCCAGGCGGCCGTTAAAGCGGAGATGATCCAACAGCTGGAAGAGGCGCTCGAAGTGATGGACCCGATCGACCAGGAGGTCCTCGCGCTGCGCCACTTCGAGGAGCTTACCAACAGCGAGGTTGCCGAGTCGCTCGGCATTCAGCAGAAGGCGGCCAGCATTCGCTATGTGCGCGCGGTTGCGCGACTGAAGGATGTCCTCAAGCGAGTTCCAGGCTTCTTTGATTCACAAGGACCAAGTCATGCCTGAACCAACGGTGGATCGTGATCCGGTCGAGTTCCTGGCCGCGGAATTCGTCGATCGACTTCGTGATGGCGAACGGCCGACCATCGAAGAATACGCGGCGGCGCATCCGGAATGGGCCAAGCAGATTCGCGATCTGTTTCCGACCATTGCGGCGATGGAAAATCTGAAGTTGGAGAAGGAAGTATCGAGCGGCGGGCGAGCTTCGCTGGGACCCACCAAGATCGAACGGCTTGGTGACCTTCGTATCATCCGCGAGATCGGTCGCGGTGGAATGGGGATCGTCTACGAAGCCGAACAAGAGTCGCTCGGGCGGCGTGTGGCGGTGAAGGTGTTGCCCAAACAGTCGCTGCTCGACGAAAAGCACTTGCGCCGTTTTCGTCGCGAGGCAAAGACGGCGGCGAAGCTGCACCATACGAACATCGTGCCGATTCTTGGCGTCGGCGAGCAAGACGGGTTTCATTACTACGTCATGCAGATCATTCGCGGTGCCGGGCTCGACGAGATCATTCCGCAACTCAATCAGCTTGCGACCGCCACCGGCATCGAAGCCATCCCCGTACTTCGCACCAAACGGGCCGCCAATGTCAGTAGCGTCGCCCGTGCACTTGTACGCGGCGAGCTGCGATCGCTTGCGCAAGTGGACAACATCCGGGGCTCCGGTGACGAATCAGCGAGCCAATCGTCTTCTGGAACCGACAGCAATCGAGCGGCTACCACCACGATCGCCCCGGACCAAGGCGACTCGATCTTTGTCGACGATTCTTTTGTTCTCCCGGACGGTACCGCGGTTTCGGAGGCGGCCGACTCGGACGCCGTGCCCGAGTCTACTCCCGCGACGGCCACGCGATTCGGCATGGCATACTGGCAAAGCGTTGCGAGAATTGGAGTTCAGGTCGCCAACGCATTAAACTACGCTCACCGTCGAGGAACGTTGCACCGAGACATCAAGCCGGCCAACCTATTGATTGACGAAGGGGGCACGATTTGGGTCGCGGACTTTGGTTTGGCAAAGGCGATGGAGCAGGACAATGTCAGCCGCACCGGCGACATCGTCGGAACCTTGCGTTACATGGCACCGGAGCAGTTTCTGGGCGCTGCCGACGCGCGCAGCGACATCTACAGCCTCGGCCTCACGCTATACGAGTTGCTCACGCTCGAGCCGGCTTTCGACGAGACGCAACGCAAACGGAGCTTCCTACACGATTCGGGCTCTCTCGAACCCGGACGTCCCCGACGCAACAACCCCTCAATTCCTGGCGACTTGGAGACGATCGTATTGAAAGCGATCGCCGCCGAGCCCGAGGCACGGTATCAAACATCCGCCGAGCTGTCGGAGGACCTACAGCGTTTCCTCGAAGACCGCCCCATCCATGCACGCCGCGCCAGCGTCGCCGAGCGACTGCGTCGCTGGGCGAGACGCAATCCGGCTGTCGCAACCTTGTCAGGTCTGGCAATTTCGCTGCTCTTGTTGGTCGCAATTGTCTTCACGACGGCTTACCTTCGGACCAAACAGGCGAAAGACGCAGCCGTGGCAGCGGAGGACAGCGAACGCCAGCAGCGAGTCAAGGCCGAAGCGACCTCGGAACTGGCGTGGAACGCACTCGACAAGATCTTTGAACGATTGGCGCCACATCGCTACGTATCTCCCGAGGACTTTGCCGTCGAAACCGAAGAGAGTGCCGACTTGAATGTCGACACGCAACCGGTGTTGTCAAACGAGGCGGCAGCGCTGCTGGACGAGATGCTGGTCTTTTACCGCAAGCTCGCGGAGCAAGGTGACGACACCGACGAGTTCCGCCAGCGAATTGCGGAAGCCAATCGTCGCGTTGGTGATATCCGCCAACGACTCGGCCAGTACGGACAAGCCGAGCAGGCTTATCGCCAGGCGATTGCGATGTACTCGCAATTGGAGGATGGTGGGAAGGCCGAGCCGAGGCAGGCGGCGGCGTTGGCCAGCATTTACAACCAGTTGGGACAAGTCCTTCGGAACTTGCACCAGTACGATGAGGCTCGCACTGCCTTTGACAACGCGCGAGCCATCTTGGAACCTGTCGCGACAAAAACGTCTCCTCCGGAAGTTCGGTACGAGTTGGCTCGAAGTTTCTACTTGCGAGTTCATCGATTTTACGGTCCAGGTCCATCACAAGGACGGGGCTTTGGAACGTCGAACGGCAAGCGAGGTGGACCGCGAGGTGATGGCAAGGGCGGACCACCGTCGCGCGTGGGTGCGGGCTTTCGACCCGGCGAAGGCGCTCGTCCTGGTTCGAATTCTCGTCGTGATGGCGACTTCGGACGCGAGTCGGAAAATATCGAACGCGCCATCGCGTTGCTCGAAGAACTTACGACGGAATATCAAGTACCTGATTATCAGCAGCTTCTCGCACTATGCTACGCCGAGCGTCCTCGGACTCTGCGATTCGAAGATCGTGGCAAATCGGACCAGGCGATTGCTAAAGCCGTCAGCCTGCTAGAGGATCTCGTCACGAGATACCCGCAGAACCCCGACTATCGATTCACGCTGAGTACGGTTTATTCAACCGGATCGCGCGAATTCGGGCCGCCACCTTCGGAAGATGAATTGGCTGATATTGAAGCGCGAGCATGGACTGCGTTAAAGCTGCTCGAAGAATTGCACCGCGACCACCCCGGCGTGCCCGATTACGAGATGTCACAGCTTGGAGTTCGCCGCGGACTCGCCATGCTCTTGAGCCGGGCTGGCCGCTTCGAAGACGCACAACTGCACTTTCAAGAGGCGATTCGACTCTACGAATCGCTCAACAAATCAGAAACATCCGACATCGGCCGCATCATGCGGGCGACCTTCACGCGGCAATGGTACGCCGACATGTTGCTAGGGCATTTTCGCAAAGTCAAAGAAGCCGGCGGTGAACCCGGCCCTGAGTGGTTGCTCCAAGCGCGCGAACAACTACAGGCTTGTATCGACAAGATGAAACCATTTGCGGATGCGGACTCACGGCATCATGGCTTTGTTGGCTATCCGTACAAACGGCTTGCCGCGGTGAACACCGAACTGGGAGATGAAGAGGCAGCCGCGGCGGCGACGGAGAACATGAAAAAGTATCTACCGAAGGACAAATGGAACGACTCCGAACGACGCGAAGAATGGCGGCCTCCTGGCGGCGACCGAGGCCCCAGCAATCGTCCCCGCCCCCCTCAGGCAGAACAACCATCGACTGATGTCGAACGCGGTTCCTAAACCTCAGCCTGTTGGCGACACTCGCAATTCGCAGATCCGTGCGTGATCCATCCCATTGGACGTCGTGATCGTGATCCTCACCGCACTCGCGCGGACTTCGTTCGCAAACGTGTGTCGCCGGCAACGCAGCCGCGCAACGGAATGTTGTAAAACGATGGCACGTGGTGTTGTTCACAGGGTGATCGGTCCGGGGCAAAAACGCAGCGGTTGACCTTCAAATCAACACAATTTGGCGTCCGCGATACCGATTATTAATTCTTTGCGGCGGCAGCTTGACACGTGGGTGGGGCGTTCTTACATCTGCTAGTTCTGGCAGGGCAGTGCTTGTATTAAACCTCAACTTAGGTGAGTGCTAACGGCGATCGAAAGCTTCAACCCTATCTATTTTGGAGTGATTTGCAATGATCTACAAACGTCGTTCGCCGGTTCGTCGGAAGTGTGTCAAGCGACAAATACTGTTCGAGTCGTTGGAAGATCGCAGGCTGCTGGACGCGGCAGGGGCCACTCCTGGTGATCGATGATTCCGTCGCAACAGGAACCGCAATGATACACGCGCGGAAACTCATCGAGCAATTATCTCCGCAGCGAGACGCGTACTTTGCGGCGGTCTACGTGACACCG
>Ga0326597_10007315_pt1 | contig 15023 bp, 11 predicted proteins | sample RVTome_12_FD_203789 | JGI IMG/M metagenome (GOLD analysis project Ga0326597, IMG submission 203789) | Soil microbial communities from uranium-contaminated site in the Upper Colorado River Basin, Wyoming, United States - RVT100D185 | ecosystem: Environmental > Terrestrial > Soil > Contaminated >... | reverse complement strand
AAGGTGGGCGGCCGGCACCTCATGTGCATGGGCAAGCAGCAGGCTCTGAAGCGGGGAACCCGAGTGCCGGTCGCGCTGACGTTCCAAGAGTCCAAGGAGATCGTCGTGGAGCTCGCGATCCGTGACCCGTGATGGGCTGAGGAGCCGGCGGTGAAGAGAGCGCGAGACCTCCTGGCTGCCGCGGGTCTGATCGCCCTGCTCGTCGGCGTCTGGGGGGCGGCGGTGGCGGCGGGTGGAAGCCCGATCGTCCCCACGCCCTGGCAGGTCGTCCTCGGCATGGTCGAGCTGGCGCAGCAGGGCGTCCTGCTGCGCCACGTGACGTCCTCGCTGTTCCGGGTCACGACCGGCTATCTCCTGGCCGCCAGCCTCGCCATTCCGCTCGGCATCGTCATGGGATGGTTCCCGGCGGTCTTCGCCGCCGTCAACCCGCTGCTCCAGATCCTACGGCCGATCTCCCCTATCGCGTGGATCCCGCTGGCCATCCTCTGGTTCGGCGTCGGGGACCTCTCCCCGGTCTTCTTGATCTTCCTCTCTTCGTTTTTCCCCATGGCCGTCAACACGACCACCGGCGTTCACACCATCGAGCGGCAGTACATCCGGGCCTCGCAGAACTTCGGGGTCTCCGGGTTCCGGCTCTTCCGGCTCCTTATCCTCCCCGCCGCGCTGCCCCACATCATCGTCGGGATGCGGATCAGCCTCGGGGTCGCCTGGCTGGTTGTGGTGGCGGCGGAGATGATCGCGCTCAACTCGGGGCTGGGTTTCCTGATCATGGATTCCCGCAACGCCGGGAATCGGTACGATCTCGTGGTGGCCAGCATGGTCCTCATCGGGGTCATTGGACTCATGCTCGACACTCTCATGCGGCGCCTGGAAAGGCTGCGAGAGGTGAGCTGGCGCTATGCCCGATAAGATCACGGTTCGGGAGCTCGCCAAGGCCTTTCCCGTTCGGGGAGGCTCCTTGGCCGTGCTGGACGGACTGGACCTTGCGGTGGCCGACCGCGAATTCGTCGCCGTCGTCGGACCGTCGGGCTGCGGCAAGACCACCCTGCTGAACATCGTCGCCGGGTTCGAGCGCCCGGACCGGGGCGAGGTGAGGATGGATGGCGTCCCGGTCAGCGGGCCGAGCCCCAAGGGCATCGTCATCTCTCAGCAGGGCTCGGTCTTCCCGTGGCTCAGCGTGCGCCGGAACGTCACCTTCGGGCTGAACGACTTCCCCGAGGAGGAGCGTCGGCGCCTGGCCGATCACTATCTCGCTATGGTCGGGCTGCAAGGCTTCGAGAACGCCTACCCCTCCGAGCTGTCCGGTGGAATGCTGAAGCGACTCGAGGTGGCGCGGGCCCTCATCGTGCGCCCCGAGATCCTGTACATGGACGAGCCCTTCGCGTCCCTCGATGCACTCACGCGCTTTCGGATGCGCATCGAGCTGCTTCGCATCCTGTCCCGCGAGTGGCACACGTGCCTCCTGGTGACCCACGACGTGGAGGAGGCCGTTCACCTGGCTGAGCGGATCGTGGTCCTGTCCGACCGACCGGCGAAGATCCAGGCGGTCGTGAACGTCCCGCTTCCCCATCCCCGCCAGCTGTCGAGCCCGGCCGCGATCGACCTGAAGGAGTACATCCTGCGGGAGCTCGGCGTCGAGGCCGTGGCAGCGAGGATCGCGCCATAGCTCTCCTTTCCCGGCGCGGGGGGTCGGTCCCCCGATCGGCCCGGACGTGCTTCGGGGTGGGCGAGACGCCCCGGGTCCGCGACAGTGCATTCCGGCGCCCGGCCGGTCTCGCCGGGCGGGGGGGGGCGCGCCCGCATCCGCGATCGACCGAACCGGTAGCCCGATCGCCTCGGCCCGCGGCCCGCGGCCAGTCAGGCTGGCGAGGGTCGGCGGCGGTGGCCATGAACGATCGACGCAGGACGAAGGCGCAGCTCCTGCGGAGATGGGCAGGCCAGTCCGCACGAGCATGGTAGACTGCGGGGGGTTGCCAACACTGCCATTCTACAAATCACTGTGATTTATCCTGGTCCAACTACATCAACCGCGCGGCGGATGCGCTCGGCGTCGGGCGCGGGAAGGAAGACGACCGCTGTGAGCGCGCGAATGAGCAAGCGCGAAGGCGCGAGAGCGGAGTGCGGGCTGTCGGCGTGCTCATGGATTGCCCCGAGATTCCCACGGAGTAAGCGGGACCCGTTGCTCCTTTCGACGGCTTCCCCATCCAACGTGCAGGAAGGCTGTGCTTCTCTGCAAGGCGGCGTTGTAGATTCAGCGGGCCGCGTCTGCCGCTTCCGCGGCGCAGCTTCTTCAGCCTCTTTGGGAAGCGCTCTCGCCAAGTCAGAGAGTAGCCGCACATCAGGCGGCACAGCCGCAAAGAACCGGTTGGGCTTCTTCGCTGCTTCCTCTTTGGCGCTCCTGTGTATCCTCCTCACTTCGTGCAATGGCAGCGGCCTGCCCAAACCTGATTCGAAGGAGTATCGCGATCTGGTCGCTGCGTTTTATGTCGGGCTCGCCGGGCTGGAGACCGGCGAAGACGAGCGCGCCGGAGAGAAGCTGACGCTGGCTACACAGATCGCGCCGGGCGAGCCGGCCGGCTGGGGCAATTTAGGCTTGCTCGCCGTGCGGCGGCAGGAGTTTGACTCGGCCTACGAAAAAGCCCAAAAGGCCCGGTCGCTCGCGCCCGACAACAGCCAGATCGAAACCCTGCTCGGTCTCATCGAAAGCAAACGCGGCAAGCTGCCCGAGGCCATCGCACACCTGAAGCGAGCGGTTCAGCTTGATGGCAGGAACATGAAAGCGCTCTACACCCTGGCGCAGGAGACCGAACGTCAGGGCGCGGGAACGAGCGATGCTGAAGCGCAGCAGTGGCTCGAAAAGATTCTCGCAGTGCAGCCCGATAACGTGGCCGTGCTGCTCGATGTCACGCGCCTTGCAGCCAAACGCGGCGACGCTGAGACGCTGAGGAGAACCGTTGCCAACCTCGTTAAACGATCATCCTCCTGGCCCGACGAAGCAAAGCGGCAGCTCACTGCCTTGCGGCAAGCCGCAACCGGAGCCGACCCGCGTTCTGCCGCGCGGCAGATCGCGATCTTGCGCAACGTGCTGGTGCGCGTGCCCCAGTATCGTCAGAGCCTGAACGCCGTCAAGACTCCGGCTGAGTTCGTCGGGGACCCGTTCCTGAAGTTCGTCAAGCTGTCCTCGCGGAGTTCTGCGCCTGCGTCGCCGGACGGCAGCCTGAGTTTTGCAGCCGAGCCGATTCCGGGTGTGCCGGAAGGGATGCTGTATTGGATCGGTGCCGTACCGCTCGAGGGCGACGGTAAGAGCTCGATCGTCTGGGCAGATGGACTGGGCGTTCAGATCGTAGGCGGTGCGAGAGTTGTATTCCCCGGGGGGAAGTTAACGCCGCCAAGCGCCCGGATGCGCAGAAACGCGCTTCTGGCCGCAGACCTCAATTACGACTTCAAGACCGACTTGGTGCTCGCAGGCGCAGGCGGCGTCCGAATCTATCAACAAGAGGATCCGAAGAACTTCACTGACGTCACAGCACGCACTGGTCTTTCGCGCGCGGTTCTTAACGGTTCGTACGTTGGAGCGTGGGCGCTCGATGTTGACCTGGATGGCGATCTCGATGTGATTCTCGGCGTGAACGGCGGTATACCGCTCGTGCTGAGAAACAACGGCGACGGCACGTTCGCGGCCATCACGCCGTTCAGTGGTGTGACCGATCTGGTTTCGTTCTCCAGTGCCGACATTGACGGCGACGGCGATCCCGACATTGCGATGATCGACAAAGTGGGTCGGCTCAGGGTCTTCACCAACGAAAGACTGGGACAGTATCGCTCACGCTCGCTGCCACCGAGCCTCACCGGCAGATTTCTGGCTGTCACCGCCGCCGACGTCAACAGCGACGGACTGCTCGATTTTATCCTTCTCAGGGACGACGGCGCGGTTATCCGATTGTCGGACAAGGGTGGTAGGGGCTGGGAAGATAGTGGTGGAGACTGGGAAGTTGCCGAGTTGGTCAGAGCTGAGCCGAGGTGGAGGACAGCTGCTTCAGCGAACCTGCTGGTGGCAGATTTCGACAACAACGGCGGTCTCGATCTGCTGGTCGGAGATGACCAACTGTTCTTGGGCGGGGCGCAAGGCGGATTCTCACCGCTCGCCGCGAGGCCGGAAGTGATTTCGCCCAGCGTTGTTGATGTCAACGGTGATGGAAGGCTCGATTTAGTCGGCCTTCCGAGCAGGGCGGGAGAAAGCTACAAGGCTCCCATCAAGCCGGTTCAACTCATTAACCGCTCAATGAAATACTACCACTGGCAGACCATCCGCACTCGCGGGGCCAAGTCATTCGGCGATCAGCGCATCAACTCGTTCGGCATCGGCGGCGAAATCGAGATCAGGTCGGGGCTCCTGACGCAAAAACAGGTCATCACGTCGCCGATTCTGCACTTCGGGCTGGGCGACAACGCGCAGACTGACGTGGCGCGGATCGTCTGGCCGAACGGGTCGGTGCAGGCGGAGTTTCAATTGCGAGCCGATCAGGCGATTCTGGCTGAACAGCGATTGAAGGGCTCGTGCCCGATGCTGTTTGCGTGGGATGGAAAGCAGATTAGCTTCGTCAAGGATACCGCGCCGTGGTCGCCCGCGCTGGGGCTGCACATCAACGCGCAGGTGGTCGCGGGCATTTATCGAACCGAAGAGTGGTTCAGGATCCGGGGTGATCAGCTTGCGCCGCGCGATGGGTTTTATGATCTGCGCGTGACGGCGGAGTTGTGGGAGACCTACTACATCGACCACTACTCGCTCATGGTGGTGGATCACCCGAGGGGCACGGAAGTGTTCGCCGACGAACGCTTCGCCGTGCCGCCGCCGCCGCTGAGGCTCTACGCGACGCGCGCACCCAGACCGTTTGCCCGAGCCTCAGGCGATCGCGGAGAGGACGTGTCCGGCGTTGTGCGCGCTTTGGATCAGAAATATCTCGAGACTTTCGGCAAAGGGCGGTATCAGGGCGTCACGCGCGAGCATTGGGTGGAGCTCGAATTGCCGCCGGATGCGCCGCGCGACAGACAGCTGTATTTGATCGGCCACGGCTTCCTGCAGCCGACTGATAGCTCGATCAATATCGCCTACGGCCAGACCAGTTACCCGCCGCCGCAGGGCTTGCGCATTGAAGTCCCCGACGCACAGGGCACCTGGAGTGTGGCGAGGCGGGGCCTTGGCTTCCCTGCTGGAAAGCTGAAGACCATCGTGCTTGATCTGAACAACATCTTTCGCCCCGGCGCGCCGCGCAAGCTGCGACTGCGGACGAATATGGAGATTTATTGGGACAAGCTGAAGTGGGCCGAAGGGCTGCCTGACACGACATTCAAGACGCAGCGGATCAGCTTGACTTCCGCAGAACTGCGCTATCGCGGCTTTTCAAGATTCGCGCAGGCGAATGATTCGTCGCCGGAGCTGCCGGACTACAACCAGCTTGCGGGTACCAGTCCGAAGTGGCGCAACCAGATTGGCTACTACACGCGGCACGGCGACGTGCGCGAGTTGCTCGAAAGAGTCGATGACCGGATGGTAATCGTCAATGCCGGCGACGAGCTGCGCCTCAGATTTGCGGCTCTGCCGCGGCCGCCTGAAGGCTGGGTGCGCGATTATGTGATGGTTGGCGACGGCTGGATCAAGGATGGCGATCTAAACTCGACGTTTTCCAAGACGGTGCTGCCTCTGCCCTATCATGGAATGAAGGACTACACCTTGGTTCCGCGCAGGCTCGAAGACGATCCGGCCTACAAGCGGCATGCCGCAGACTGGCAGACCTATCACACGCGCTACGTGACGCCAGAACATTTTCTACAAGCGCTGAGAGCAAACGGAAGGTGACCACACAGACGTAAGACTTCACCTTCGGCACCGCGCGCGCCAGCCCCGATGGGGGATCACGCGATGAGTCACGGGCCCCTCCCACGAATCCTGTTGGCGGCCTTGCTGCTGGGCATGCTCGCGACGCCGGTGCTCCTCAAACATCTGGCGGCGCGGAACGCTCCCGCCCGGTCCGACGTCGATCGCACGGCCGCGCTCACCCGTTACGGCTTCTACCTCGAGGAGGTCGCGAAGGCCACCGGGCTCGACTTCCGCCACGAGGCCCCTACGCTGGACCCCCAGCTCGATCACATCATGGCTCTGGTCGCCTCCATGGGCGCCGCCGTGTCCATCGTGGACTTCGATCGCGATGGCTGGCAGGACCTGTACGTGACCAACAGCCGGGAAGGCAGCCAGAACCGGCTCTACCACAACCAACGGAACGGGACATTCCGGGATGTCGCGCCCGACATGGGAGTCGCCGACGTCAATCAGGTCGGCACGGGCGTCTCCATGGGCGCCGTCTGGGGCGACTACGACAACGACGGCTACGAAGATCTCTTCCTGTACAAGTGGGGCCGCCCCGAGCTGTTCCGCAACAACGAGGGGCGGAGCTTCACCCGCGTCACCGACCGAGCCCGCCTCCCGCGGTGGCTCAATGCCAACACCGCGATCTGGTTCGACTACGACCGGGACGGGCGCCTCGACCTGTTCGTCGGCGGCTACTACCCGGAGCACGTGAATCTCTGGCGACTCACCACGACGCGCATCATGCCCAACAGCTTCGAGTACGCCGACAACGGGGGCAGCAAGTACCTGCTGCGCAATCTCGGCAATGGCTCCTTCGAGGACGTCACCGAGAAGGTCGGCATCAACAGCCGTCGCTGGGCCCTGGCCGCCGGCGCCGCCGACCTCCGCGGCACCGGCTACCCCGACCTGTTCATCGCCAACGACTACGGAGTCTCCGAGCTCTACTTCAACGAGGCCGGCCAGCGGTTCCGCGAGGTCGGCAAGCCCACGGGCGTCGGCTTCGCGCCCAAGAGCGGGATGAACGCGGCGTTCGGCGACATCCTCAATCAGGGCCGGCTCGCGATATACGTGACCAACATCTCGGAGGAGGGCGTCCTGATCCAGGGCAACAACCTCTGGGTGCCCCGGGAGGGCACCTCCGGCGACGCGCTCCGGTACGACAATCTCGCCCGGGAGATGGGCGTGGAGCTGGGCGGCTGGAGCTTCGGCGCGCAGTTCGGCGACCTCAACAACGACGGCGCCCCCGACCTCTACCTGGCCAACGGCTACGTCTCGGCCGACAAGCGCCGCAGCTACTGGTACGACTTCAGCAAGGTGGCCGGCGGCACCAGCACGATCATCGGCGACGCGAAGAACTGGCCGCCGCTCGGGGGCCGGAGCCTGTCCGGGTACCAGCAGAAGCGCGTCTGGCTCAACGACGGGGCTGGCCGCTTCATCGAGGTGGCCCAGCTGGTCGGCGCCACCGATACCTACGACGGCCGCGCGGTGGCGCTGGCGGATCTCTGGAACCGCGGGGTACTCGACGTGGTGGTGGCGAACCAGAAGGGACCGTTGCTGCTCTACCGGAATACGGTCGCTCCCTCCCACCAGTGGGTCGCCTTCGAGCTGGAAGGGACGCGGAGCAACCGGAGCGCCATTGGCGCCCAGCTGCGGCTGTTCTGGAACGGCCAGCAGCAGCTCCAGGAGGTGTCGGGGGGTAGCGGGTTCTGCGCCCAGAACCAGCGCCGCCTCCACTTCGGCCTCGGCAAGAATCCGACCGTGGAGAAGGCGGTCATCCGCTGGCCGTCGGGCGCGGTTCAGACTCTCGTCAGGCCCGAGCCCGGGCGCGTTCACCAGGTGAAGGAGCCGGCATGAATTCCGAGACGAGCCCCCCCCCGGTTCCGTCCCCGTCCGCCGTGACGACGCCCGCCGCCGTGCGGTCGCGCCGGTTCCGCATCGACGACCGCTACCTCGCTCCCCTCCTGATCACCTTCATCCTCTTGGGCGGCCAGCTCTCGTTTGGCCTGCTGGAGAGCACCCCGAAGACGGCGCTGGCCATCATCGCGGCGATCCTGACGGAGCTCGTCCTCGTGCGGCTCTACGCCGGCCAGTGGCCGCACCTGGCCAGCTCCTACATCTCGGGGATCAGCGTCGGCATCCTGGTGCGGTCGCCCGCGGTCTGGCCCTACGCGCTGTGCAGCATGATCTCCATCACCTCGAAGCACGTCATCCGGGTGCGGGGGCGCCACCTCTGGAACCCGTCAAACTTCGGCGTCTGCGCGATGCTGTTCCTGGCCTACGACACGGTGGCGGGCCTCAGCATCCAGTGGGGCAACAACCTCTGGCCGGTGATGGTGATCTGGCTCCTGGGCTCGATCATCATCTGGCGAGTCCGGCGCTTCCACATCACCCTCACCTACGTGGTCTCGTTCATGCTCTTCGCCTTCCTGCGGAGCTGGATCACCGGGCACCCCTGGCAGGCCGAGGTCGCCCCCATCACGGGGCCGATGTATCAGCTCTTCGTGTTCTTCATGATCACCGACCCCAAGACGACCGTACAGCCGCGGTGGGCGCAGATGGTTGTAGCGGTCGCCGTCGCCTTCGTCGAAATGCTGCTCCGCCTGAGCCAGGTGGTGTATGCCCCGTTCTACGCGCTCTTCCTGGTCGGACCGGCGGCCAATCTTATCGAGATCTGGTGGACCTCGCGGGCGGCGGCCGGACGTGCCATGCCGGGATCCGGGTAGCCCGGGCGGCGAGCGGGCCCTCCGGCGAGGACGCCGCTGTCCGTCCGCCCTGTTACGACCGCCAGTGCCGCCAACACACCCATGACCGCGCGGAGAACGACCAAGGCCGAGCTCATCGCCGAACTCAGCGGGTTGCGCCAGCGGGTGGCGCAGCTGGAGGCCCTGGCGGCCGACTTCCAGCTGGTTGAGGATAAGGCGACCTGGCTGGCGAGCTTCCCCGAACAGAATCCCAATCCGGTCCGACAAGTTGGTCGTCCACTGGACCGATGGCACCACCACCAACGTCGACGTGCCCTCGGCAAACCGCGTGATCAAGGTCTGGAAGCAGACGCCGCCGGCGCAGTGACTCGCGCGGCGGCCGGGCTGCGCGGCTGAAACACCGCGTCCTCGCGCGACCATCCTTCGCGCGCCGGCCGGTGCTGCTGGTACGCGACGAGGTTGCGCGCGAGGAACGACTTGTCGACGGGTGTCCCGGAGCGTTCGTGGCCGATGATCGTTTCCTGTTGCAGCTTGACTGCCTCCGTGAAGTTTCCGATTTCGGCAAAGGCCATGGCGTAGGTCTGGCCGACCGCGAGGCTGCGCGTGGCCTCGAACAGCGACTTCGCCATCTCCAGCGCGCGGCGACCATCGCGCACCGCTGCATCGGGCGCGGTGGCGAGAAGGCGTGCCAGCGCATTGAGCAGCTCGGCGTTTCCAGGCTGCGCGGAAAGTGCGCTCTCGAGCACCTTGCGGGCTTCGGCATGGCGGCCGGCCTTGATCAGCGCCATCGCGAGCGCATGCGAAATGCGAGTCGAGTCCGGCGCTTTGGCGAGTGCCTGTCGATACCAGTGTGCCGCCTCCAGCGCCGCACCGGTACGCAGCGTGGCATCGGCCAGGTAGACGACGGCCTGGACATTGTTCGGGTCGTGCTTGATTGCTGCGCGATACTGCTCGATGGCCGACGCATCGGCTCCCTGGCGGTCATAGACGACGCCAAGACTGAAGTGCGCCAGCGCAATGGTGTCATCCATGCGCAGCGACTCCACCAGCCGGTCCCGGGCTTCTTCGGTACGTCCAAGATTCGCGAGCGAGATACCGAGATTCGCGATCGCCTCGGCGTTGCTGGGATCGGATGCTACCGCAGCGCGAAACGCCTGCTCGGCGAGATCGAACCGGCCTTCCTTACCGAAGCGTTGCCCGCGACGAAGCAATACCCGCGAGACCGCGACCTTCTCGCTCAGGGCATCGACGATCGGGTCGGACACACCAGGCTCTCCGCCGGCCGCCGCGTAATGCGCAAGATTCGCTTCCGCCCTCGCTACATCACCCAGCCCCCGGTACGCCGTCGCCAAGGGTTGCCGCAGCCGGCTCGCGCTGGGCCACAGCTTCAATACTTCCTCGAGGCGAGCGACGGCTTCCTGGTAGTCGCCTTTGGCGAGCGCGACCTTCCCCAGCCCGGTCAAGGCCGCGGCCCGCGCATCCTTGTCGACTTGCGCCTTCTCGAACATGGCGCGCGCCTTGTCCAGATCGCCGTTCAAGAAATACATCTGTCCGAGATAGACCTGCGTGGGCACGTCGTTGGGGTCGATGTCGCGAACGATTTCGAAGTATTTGATCGCGTCGGCGACCTTGCTTTCATCGGCGTACAGATGGGCGAGCAGATAGGGCCAATGTTTGTCGCGTGGATCGCGCCGGTGGGCATTGGTGTAGGCAATCCTCGCGGGCGTGGCGAGAGCTTGCGCGTGATAGACCATTGCCAGCTCACCATAGGCTTTGGCGAGCTGGACGGAGGAGGGCTTTCGCGCTGCCACCGCATCGAACTCGGCGTGCGCAGCCGCGATCCGGTTGCGCACCGCGGGTTCGAGCATGCTCATATCGGTCGCCGGCATGGGCAGCAGCTCGGGCGGCTTCGCGCATGCACCGATCAGCATCGCAATGCTTGCCATCACGGCAAGGCGCACGGACAAGGCCAGCATCCGCCTCATGACTTCGCCGCGCCGATGCCTCGGCCTTGCACGAGAGTGGTGTATTGCCGCAGCAGTGGTGGAGCAAAGCGCTCACTCTTGCCGTCGGGCCAGTGCACCGTGAGGCTTTCGATCTCGGTGGCGTCTCCAAGGCCAATCAACACCCGTGGATCGCTCGCCGAGAGATAGCTGCCGTCGGAGTGGACGCGACGCCACAGCGTCGGTGCTCCCTTGCGCTTGAGCTCGATCTTCGCGCCATAGGCGTCGCGCCTGCCGCTCATGACGCGCAGTCCCAGCCATGGGCGGGCGCCGCCGACCCTGTTCTGGAAGATGCGCAGCGGCCCGTTGTTGTTGCTCACGACGAAATCCGTGGCACCATCCTTGTCGAGATCCCCAACCGCGAGACCGCGTCCCACCTCGGAGAGCGCGAATGCGCTTCCCGCCACCGCGGTGGTTTCCTCGAAGCGCCCGTTGCCGAGGTTGTGGAACAACTGCTTGATCTGATGCAGCGGAAGGGGCTCGTGCGCCCGGACCTGCTCCTCGATGACATGCACGGCGCCATTGACGATCACGATGTCGAGCCAGCCGTCGTTGTCGTAGTCGATGAAGGCGGTACCGAAGCCCGTGTAAGGCGTGGTCGGGGCGTAGAGGCCAACGGCGGCGCTGCGGTCCTCGAACAGGCCCTGACCGAGATTGACGTAGAGCGTTGCTTTTTCATGCGTGAGATGGGTGATGAAAATATCTTCGGTTCCGTTGCCATCGGAGTCCGCGATGTCCACGCCCATCCCGGCCTCCGCCGCGCCGTCCGCGTTCACCGCGGCGCCGCGCGCCAGCGCTTCGTCGCGGAATGTGCCGTCCTTCTGGTTCATCCACAGTTGATTGGGATTGCCGTCATTGGCGACATAAATATCGAGCCAGCCGTCGCCATTGAGGTCCGCCGCAACGACACCCAGCCCGTTGCCGTATGCGCGCGTGATGCCCGAACGCACTGACACATCCTCGAATTTCCCGTTGCCAAGATTGTGATACAGAATCCCGGGCACTGGCGCATAGTTCGTCGGCGCACAGTAATCCCGCGCGCTCGTGTAGTTGTAGCACTTTCTCTTGTCCGCGACCGAGTAGTTGACATAGTTCGCGACATACAGGTCGAGCAAGCCGTCTCGATCATAATCGACGAAGGTTGCACTCGAGCCCCAGCGGCCATTGCCGCCGACGCCTGCGCTCTTGGTGACGTCCTCGAAGCTTCCATCGCCCCGATTTCGAAAGAGCTGGTTGGGCGCGCCGAAGTGGGTGATGAACACATCGATGAAGCCGTCGTTGTCGAAGTCGCCGACCGCAATGCCCATGCCGTAGCCGTGTGAGCAAAGCCCCGACTTCTCCGTCACATCGGTGAACTTGAGCGTGCGCGGTCCATTCTCGCTCACTACCGTTTCGTTGTGAAACAGGCGCGCCGAGCATTGGGTTGCTCCGCTGGTGTTACTCGGGTCCGCGAGCGGCGTTCCCTGGAGCACCAGAATGTCGGGTCGACCATCGTTGTTGTAGTCGAACACGGCCACGCCCGAGCCGATGATCTCGGAAAAAAAATATTCGCCGGTCATCCCGTTGGTGTGTGTGAAGCGAACGCCGCTGGCCTCGGTGACATCCACAAAAATGTCCGATGCCGCCCGCTTTGCCCGATTCGCAGCGCCATCTCCGGGGCCGCATGCGGCGAGCGCGGGGACAGCCAACGCGATGATCAGGCGTAACAGGTGCAGTAGCATGGTCCGAGACGAAGCGATGCCGTACGCATTGTCGTTTCCCGGCGCTGGGCCGAAGGCTGTTTTCGCACTTCGCCGAGCACGACCCCGCCGCAGTCGACATCCCCTTCGGTCTACTGCTCCGCGAGCGTCTGGTCGATGATCCGGCGGAACGTCTCCAGAGGCTGCGCACCGCGGATCGGCGTGCCCTCCACGACCTCCCCCGTCTTCGTCTTTCCCACCACGAAGGTGGGCGTGCCCTGGACGCCGACGGCCGCGCCGTCTGCGAGGCCTCGCTCGACCCGTGCCGCCTGCCGGCCGGATGCGAGACACTCCTCGAACTGCGCCCCGTCCACGCCGACCGTGCGCGCGTGCTCGGCGAGCTGCGGTGGGGCCAACGCCCGCTGATTCTGGAACAGTGCGTCGTGCATCTCCCAGTACTTGCCGAGCTCGCCGGCACAGTGCGCCGCCTCGGCCGCCTTGCGCGCCTGGGGGTGGATCTGATCGAGCGGGAAGTCGCGGAACACGTAGCGCACCTTGCCCGTGTCGACGTACTCCTTCTTGAGGGCGGGGAGCGTCGTCGCGAAGAAGCGCTGGCAGAACGGACACTGGTAGTCGGAGAACTCGACGAGGGTCACCGGCGCGTCGGCGCGTCCCAGCATCGGCGCATCGGCCACACTCGTGCGCACGGGGCCGCTCGGGGCGATGCGGCCCTCGGCTGGACGCTGGCTCAACAGCCGCATCAGCTGACCGAGTTGGCTCTTGACGGCCGCCAGATCCGCCTTGATCTGCTCGAGGTCGGCCTTGATCGCCGTGAGATCGCGCGGCGTGTCCTCGGGCGCCTGCGCCCAGGCCGACGAAGCCAGGGCGAGGATCATCAGCACCGGAATCATTCGTCTCACGGCTCGCCTCCCCACCGGCGAGTGCGTGATCGAAACGAGGATCGAACGGAACGCCCGCATATCGCTCATGTTCCCCTGTCCGGCGGCCCTAAGCCAGTCAGAAGGTGCAATGCCGCTCTGCCGTCGCCAACTCTGTGGAGACGGCTGCCCACTCAGGTCGAACGAACTCAGCCGGAATTTTCGATATGGACCCATTTCGCGCCTCCCTCGTAGGCCGCTGAGTGAGCCGCACTCTCAGCAACCCACCATTCCGCCCATTCGGAATAACTGAGAGGGAGTCCTTCGCGTGGTGCCTGCCCTACTGACCCCGCGTGCTCCAAGGCTCGCCACCCCCGACCTTCCGCCTCAGAGACACCCCCACCGGAGTCGATCTTGCCCCTCGTCTCACCCCCTCGTGGACCGCCTTCTCGATCAGGTCGGATGCCACGCGAGTCGCTCGATGCGCGCAATGATCTGCCCAAAGAGCCTCTGCGTCAAGTGGCTTTCGGCCAGCTGCAGGATGTAGTACCGGGCATGCCGGATGAGGCGCCCGCCGGTCTTGAACAGCCGCTGCTGGAGACCGTGCTGCCCTCCGGGATGGTCCACGACCGTTTTCGCCCCGGAGTGGCGACGGCGCTCCAAATGTTTCAATAGGCTTATGCACTTGACTCAAGTATCCCCAACGGGTAGTATCTGCGGGCGTGGAGGACTACCCACGCACGCTCATGGAGTTTGAGCGCCGGTTCGCCTCGGAGGAGGCGTGCCGGGCCTACTTGGTTCGCCTGCGGTGGCCTGATGGAGCCCGGTGCCTGCGCTGTCAGGGCACGAAGGTCTGGCCGACGGGCCGGGGCTTGTACCACTGCGCCGCCTGTGGATTCCAGACCTCGGTCTTGGCCGGGACGATCTTCCAGGACACCAAGCAAGACTTGCGGTTGTGGTTCCGAGCCATGTGGTACGTGACGAACCAGAAATCGGGCGTGAGTGCCCTGGGCCTCCAGCGCGCCTTGGGTCTGGGCAGTTATCGGACGGCGTGGACGTGGCTGCACAAGCTGCGCGCGGCGATGGTCCGCCCCGGTCGAGACCGGCTCAGTGGGACGGTTGAAGTCGATGAGACGTACCTGGGTGGTCCCAAGCCAGGCAAACACGGACGCGGGGCCGCCGGGAAGACGTTGATCGTCGTCGCCGCCCAGGTCGATGGACGCCGGGTGGGACGCATCCGGCTGCGACGGGTGCCGGATGCGTCGGCGCGGTGCCTGGAACGGGCGATCCAAGAGACCGTGGAGCCCGGCAGCGTCGTACGCACCGATGGCTGGCAGGGGTACAGCCAGGTGGGCGCGCACGGGTACCTCCACGATATCGTCCGAGAAGAGGCCGCGGTGGGCAGCAACCTGTTGCCCCGCGTTAATCGGGTGGTCGCCTTGCTCAAACGCTGGCTCCTGGGCATCCACCAAGGGCGTGACTCGGTGGCGCACCTGGATGCTTCTCTGGACGAGTTCACGTTCCGCTTCAACCGCCGGACCTCTCGCTGGCGCGGGAAGCTGTTCTACCGCCTCGCGCAACAGACCGTCGCGGTGGAAGCCATGTCCGCCAAGCGCCCTCGGCGGCAAGTCGTGAGCGTCTAACCCACAAGCCGTTGTAGGTGCTGGAGTCACGTGCATAAGCCTATTGTAGATAATGCTCACGCTCGCACTGGGGTGCCGGGCCACATGACGAGCAATACGAGGCCCGAGGGAGGAGCGGGCACCCACCGGATGTGGCTGCCCGCCCACCGAAGGTGGGTGGGGAGGCGTACGCTCTGGTACGCTCCGGACCGCCGGGGCACCACCCGAAGGGTGGTCGGAGAACGACGGGAGGCGACGTGAGTTGGCCCGGCA
>Ga0326597_10007314_pt1 | contig 15024 bp, 16 predicted proteins | sample RVTome_12_FD_203789 | JGI IMG/M metagenome (GOLD analysis project Ga0326597, IMG submission 203789) | Soil microbial communities from uranium-contaminated site in the Upper Colorado River Basin, Wyoming, United States - RVT100D185 | ecosystem: Environmental > Terrestrial > Soil > Contaminated >... | reverse complement strand
ACCCCTCCCCCCCCGCCTGTCAAATGGAACGGTGTTGAAAATGATGGGGAAACGGGGTCCCAGGCCAACCACAACCAGCGCGGGCGGCCCGTGCAAAGCGGGTCCTCGGGATGACAATCCAAAAGCAGGGGAATTGGCCGTTTTTTTGGAACGCTTTTGGCGTCCGATTCGTCATACAAATGTGGTATTGTGCATGGTAGGATGTGTGTCTGCTCCCGGCGGGCGCGAACCGGAGCAGTAGCGCAAAAAGCGGAAGAACCTGAAGCACTTAAGCAGAGTGGCCATGCGGGGAAAGCGCGCTGCGACGGGGCCGGTAAATTCAGGGGAAATCCCATATTTTGTTAGGGTTTCGAGGGGGAAGATGCGGAGCCATAGTATAAACGGGTGGGCGATGCTGCTGGCGGCGATAGGGCTGACGGGAGTCTCCTGCACGCAGCAGCGAGGCCAGGCTGCGGCGGGACGGGTATCGGCGGACACGGTCAGGCCGATTGCGGTGGAAGCGGTTGAGGTCAGCATGCACGAAATCCGCCGCACGGTGGAGACGGTAGGATCGTTCTCTCCCGCCGAGGACGTCGTGGTCAGCTCGGAAGTCGACGGGCAAGTCATTGACGTGCACGCGGGCTTCGGGGACCGTGTGGAAGAGGGGGACGTGCTCGTGGAGATTGCGCCGAGGGAGCTCGAGCTGGCGGTCGAACAGCAAAAGGCGGCTATCGAGCAGGTGCGCGCACGGCTGGGTCTGAACGACGGCGAGACGACGCTTTCCGACATCCGCGAGGCAGTCACGGTGAAGAGAGCGGCGGCGGACCTGGCCGATGCGGAACAGAAATTCAAACGGGCAGGGGAACTGCTGGAACAGGGGTTGCTGCCGCGGCAGGGATACGAAGACGCGGAGGTGCGACTCAAGTCCTCGCAGGCCAACTACGATCTGTCGTTGCAGGAGGTGCGGAACCTGCTGGCGACGCTGAGGCAGAACACGGTTGCGAGTGAATTGGCCGAAAAGAAGCTGCGGGATACGAAAATTCGGGCTCCGTTCAGCGGTTACGTCCAGGGGAAGGATGTCAGTACGGGGCAGTACGTGCGGGTGCAATCCCCGGTCATGACGATCGTGCGGACGGACTATGTCAAAGCAACTGTTCCGATTCCTGAGAGAATGGCCGCGTGGGTGCGTGTCGGCCAGAAGGTCGACATCACAGTGGATGCGTATCCGGACCGCAAGTTTACGGGGATCGTGCGCCGCATCAATCCGGTGGTAATTCCGGAAACCCGCACTTTTGCAATCCAAGCGCGGGTGGACAATCCGGACGGACTGCTCAAGCCAGGCTTCTTCCTCCGGGCGAGTATTTCTTCCGATCAAGTGGAAGAACTGATGACCATCCCCCAGAAGTCGCTGGTGTACGCCTACGGGGTCTATTCTGCGTATGTCTTGCAGGGCAAGCAGGTCGAGCAGCGCGAAGTGAAAATCGGGGACCGCGTGGGCGAGGATGTCGTGATTATCGGCGGCCTGACGGAAGGGGAACAGGTCACGATTCCCATCAATGAGGGCCAGGTCTTGTTTGCGGGCGCCGCCGTGGAAGTAACCAGCCGGGCGGGATGGCTGGGGCCTCCCTCGGGAGAGTAAGAAAGCTAGGGCGCGATTGCTGCGCCAGGGGACAAGAGCATGACCATCTCTGAAGTCTGCGTAAAACGGCCTGTCTTCGCCGTAATGCTCATCTCGTTTCTGGTCACACTGGGGGTTTTTTCCTTCCGCGACCTGGGCGTGGATCTGTTCCCGTCGGCTGATTTTCCAAGCGTTAATGTGCAGGTTGATATGCCGGGTGCCAGCCCGGAGGAAGTCATGACGCAGGTGGTCTTGCCCGTGGAGAATGCCCTGAGCGTCATCAGCGGCATCGACGAGATGAATTCGAACTCCCAGGACGGGAGGGGCAATATCCGCGTGCGCTTCGTGCTGGAGCGCAACATGGAGGACGCCGCGCAAGACGTCCGGGAGAAAGTGTCGCGCGCGCAGCGCGAGTTTCCGCCCAACGCCGAAGCCCCGATCGTGCAGAAATCCGACCCCGATTCGGACCCGATCATGACGTTCATCGTCGGAGGGTCCGGCAGCCTGCGCGAAACGACGGAAATCGTGGACAAGGTGATCCGTCCGTCGATTGAGACGGTGGACGGGGTCGGCGAGGTGCTGATCCAGGGAGGGCAGCACCGGCAAATCCGGATCTTCCTGGATGCCGAAAAGCTGAACGCGTACGGGATTACGGTCAATCAATTCCGGGCCGCCATCCAGGCCGAGAACGTGGAAATCCCCGGCGGGGACATCGTGCGAGGCGACACGCGGTTCGGAGTCCGCACGCTGGGACGGCTGGAGGGGGCGCAAGCGTTCAGCGATGTGGTCGTCACGAACGTGCGCGGGACCCCGATTCGGATCAGGGACCTGGGAAGGGTGGAGGACAGCTCCGCGGAGCCGCTGAATTGGGAAGGGATTGTATACAAGGACGGAGTGGTCCACGAGGCGGTGGCGGTGGATGTCCGGCGGCAGGCGGGGACCAACACGGTCCAGGTTGCCGAAACCATCAAGCAGCGGCTCGACCAACTGCGGCAAACGCTGCCCCCCGGAATTCAGATCCAGATCACGCGCGACCAGTCCAGCTTCATTCGGGCGTCGGTGGAGGCGCTGGAGGAGCACCTGCTGCTCGGAAGCATTTTCGCGGGCATCGTGGTGCTGCTGTTCCTGCGGGACTGGCGGTCGGTGCTGGTGTCCTGGCTGGCGATTCCGACGTCCATCATCGCCACGTTCACGCTGCTGCGGGCCATGGACTTCACGCTGAACAACATGACGCTGTTGGCCCTGACGCTCTCCGTGGGCATCGTGATTGACGACGCCATCGTGGTGATGGAGAACATCGTGCGGTGGGTGGAGGAGAAGGGCGAAGAGCCGAAACGGGCCGCGATCGACGCAACGCGGGAGATCACGCTGGCGGTGATGGCGACGACGTTTTCGCTGGTGATTATTTTCGTTCCGATCGCGTTCATCACCGGGTTCGCGCGGCGGTTCGTGTATGAGTTCGGCTGGACCATGGCGTTCGCGGTCATGGTGTCGATGCTGGTGAGTTTCACGCTCACCCCCATGCTCGGCTCGAAGATCCTCAAGCGCAAGGCGCTCGACCGGGAAGGAGGCAAGGCCGCACCAGGCGGCCATGGACACCACGGGCACCACGGCACGAAGGATATCGCGTTCTTCCAATTCCTGGACCGGAACTACGGGCGGATGCTTGAGTGGGCGCTGAACCACCGGGTGGTGGTTGTGACACTGGCGCTTGCCGTGATGGCGTCGGCGATTCCGCTGAACCGCATGGTGGGCCGGGATTTTGTGCCCTCCGAAGATATGAACTATGTGGACATGCATTTTGACAGTCCCGTGGATTACTCCGTAGAGGGAACCGCGGCGATTGCCACCGACCTTGCGAAGCGGATCGTGGAGATTCCGGAAGTGGAGTTCGCCACGCCGCGCGTGGGCAATCCGACGCATGCCCACGTATTTGCCGGCCTGGTGGATGCGTCACAGCGGCAGCGATCGGACGTGGAAATCGGGAACGAGATCCGGGACCGGTTCTTCGGGTTGCACCCCAACTTTCAGGCGAAGATCAACCAGTCTTCCGTGATTGGGGGGGGCGGGGAATTCTTCGGGTCGCTGCGGGCTACCATCGTGGGGCCGGACATGGTCCGAACGATTGAATACGGGCAGGACGCGGTAGCCCGGATGCGAGGCTCGCGCGGGCTGGTGGACGCGGGCGCGACGACGTCCATGAACAGCCCGGAGCTGCAGGTGAAGGTGGACCGGCAGCGCGCGTCGGATTTGGGCGTGCGGGCGGCGGACGTCGGCAACGCCGTGCGATTGATGATTGCAGGGACCGACCAGATCTCGACGTATAAGGAAGGCGGCGAGCAATACGACGTGACGATGCAGCTGCTCCCGGAGCAGCAAAGTGATACCTCCGTTTTGGGCCGGCTGATGGTCCCCTCGTCGAAACTGGGCCAGGTGCGGCTGGATAGTTTGGCCACGCTCGAACGCGGCGGCGGTCCGTTGCGGATTCAGCGAAGCAACCGGCAGTTCCAGGTGAGCATTATGGCGAATCCAGCACCGGGCGAGCCTCTGAGCGCCGGGATTGCGGCCATGCGCCGGGAGATCGACGCATTGGATCTGCCCGTCGGGTACGACTATCGGTTCGGCGGCACCGCCGAGGCGCTGGAGCAGACCACCTCCAACCTGATGGTGGCGTTCCTGCTGGCCGCCATCTTCATGTACATGGTCCTGGCGGCGCAGTTTGAAAGCTTCCTGCATCCGTTCACGATCATGCTGGCGCTGCCGCTTTCGATCCCGTTCGCGCTGCTGACAATCCTGCTCACGGGCCGGACGCTGAATCTGTGGAGCGCATTGGGAATCTTCCTGCTGCTCGGAATCGTAAAGAAAAACGGAATCCTGCAGGTCGATTACACGAACAAGCTGCGGGAGCAGGGCGTGCCGCTGCGGCAGGCGATCCTGCAGGCCAATCACGTGCGGCTGCGGCCGATTCTGATGACCACGTCGTCCATCGTGGCCGGGCTGATCCCCACCGCGATCGGGATCGGAGCAGGGTCGGGGCAACGCTCGGCGATTGCGATGACGATCATCGGCGGGCAGACGCTCTGCCTGCTGCTGACGCTGCTGATGACGCCCGTGGCCTACTCCCTCTTCGCGGAATTGGAAGAGAAGCATCCGCTGCGCTCGCTGCGGGCCGGGTTAGCCCGTGTCCGTTTGGGCGTGGCCCGCGTCTTCACGTTGTAGATCGATTTGTAACCGGGCGGGCCGGTTCCCGGCCCCTGGGACTTTTCCCGCTCTCCTCCCGCAACACCGCGGCGATTCTTATTTTCTGCAACTTTCCCCGGAATGCCTTCGGGCTCAGGGAGCGGCTTTCCCTGTAGTAACTGGAAACTGGTACGATAGACGGTTGGCAGAGCCGGTCACAAGGAGAATGCAGATGGCGGATATCGTTCACGTTTCGCATGTCAAAATCTTCAAGGACAAGGGCCCGAAGCGGAGGGCGTACATCGAGAATTTCCCGGAGCCGGTCCTGTACGGACTGCACGGAGGCATTAAGGAATTCTACGGCGTGACGCCGCCGGAGGACCTCCCGGCGACGATTGACCACATCGTGGCGGCGGTGGCCGGCTGAATGACGGGCACGCTGGCCGGTGCGCTGGCAGCACGGAAGATCCCCACGCAGCCCGATAAGCTCGTCGCCGACGTCGAGGGGTTCGTGGAGAACGTGGACGGGACGCCGCTCATTACCCGTATCCGGGTCAAGTATCACGTGAAAGTCCCGCAGGGCAAGCGGGCCGATGCGGAACGCGCGATCGAAGTTCACGAGAAAGGGTGCCCCGTGGCGCAGAGCGTGCAGCGGGGCATCCGAGTGGAGTGGGAGGGAGAAGTCGAGGAAGAAAGCTGATCCCTGACAGGATCGATTTTGTGCATCCCTGGTTGCCGGGTTGCACCTCAGCAGGCAGGAAAGGGAAGATCAGTCCGACGCGCCGGAAAGTCGCGGCAAGAATGGGCCGGCTGGGCCGGGGCGAAAATATTCCCCCGCGGCGGCGGCCAGTCAGGTAGAATACTCAAGAGTGGATTTCCCCGCACGGGGAAAGGAACAAGGAGAAAATCAATGCTGAGTTTGAAGAGAGTGGGAGCGGTGTTGGCGCTGGGAGTGGCGATCGCGGCCGGGTCCATGCTGGCGACCGCGCAGGACCAGACCTTGGAAGGCGTCGTTACCGACGCGGCTTGCGGCTTGACGCACAAGATGGCGGATGCCAAGAGGTGCACGAACGGCTGCGCCAGAACCAGCGGGTACGCCCTGGTTGTGGGCGACAAGGTCTATAAGCTCGAAGGCAAGACCGACGGTCTGGGGGATCTGGCAGCCGAAAAAGTTAAGGTGATGGGCAAGGTGGACGGAATGACGATCACCGTGGCCTCCGTCGCCAAAGGCTGAGTAGACCCGGGATTGGTACCGGACAGGCGAACGAGTAAGTTCGTTCGCGGAGTTGGAGTGTGAGTTATGGGCTTGGGGAAAGGTTCCCCAAGCCCATTGTTTTTGCGCCGGGGACTTGTTTCCCGGCGGCGGGATCTAGTTGGCCCCGACAAAGGACGCTGCATCCATGCAGACAATCGTTGAATGCGTTCCGAACTTCAGCGAAGGGCGGGACCGGCGCACGGTGGATGAGATCGCGGCGGCGATCGAGTCGGTCCCCGGCGCGTTTGTGCTCGATCTGCACCTGGACCCCGATCATCACCGCTCGGTGATCACCTTTGCCGGGAGCAAAGCAAGCGTGGGGGAGGCTGCGGTGCGCGCAGCGGGCCAGGCGGCGGAGCGAATCGACATGACTCGGCACAAAGGCGAACACCCGCGGGTCGGCGCCACGGACGTGGTTCCTTTCGTGCCGGTGCGCGGCGTGACTCTGAATGACTGCGTGGAGATCGCTCACGAGGCCGGGCGAGAGATCGCGCGCCGGTTTGGGATTCCAGTGTACTTCTACGGGGCGGCCGCCCTCCGGCCGGAGCGCGCGCGGCTTGAAGATGTTCGGCGGGGCGGATATGAGAAGCTGCGGGATCTGGGACTGGACGACTCATCTCGCACTCCCGACGCGGGCCCGGCCCGGCTGCATCCGACCGCCGGAGCAACCATCGTCGGCGCGCGCCCGTACCTGGTTGCGTTCAACGTGAATCTGGCCTCGGCAGACCGAGCGGCGGCCAGCGCAATCGCGCGCACGGTCCGGGCTTCGGGCGGAGGGCTTCCCGGAGTCAAGGCGATGGGGGTGCTCCTTCGATCGAGGAGAGTGAACGGGCAGACAGGACAGGCGCAGGTATCGATGAACCTGACCGACCTCGACCAGACAGGTGTTGCCGAGGCTTATCGCGCCGTGGAGCGGGAAGCGGCAAAGCTCGGGGTAGCGATCCATTCGAGCGAGATCGTCGGACTGGTTCCGCAAGGGGCTCTGGAAGGGGTCAAGCCGGAGGAAATGAAGCTGGCGGATTTTTCGCCGGAGAAGATATTGGAGAACCGGCTCGCCGCCGTCCTTAAGAGTTGTGAGTCAGAACAATCCTAGCGAGTTGCTGCGGGGGGCGGGTTGGGCGGCTCTTCGGAGAGCGTAATGATGACTTCGCCGGGGCGTCCGAGACGGAGCCGCTCGCGCGCGACTTCTTCGATGGCGTCGGGATCGCTGCGCAGGTCCTTGACGGTCTGGCCGAGCTGGAGGTTTTCCTGCCGGAGGTTCTCGATCTCAGCGGTCAAAGCCTGAATCTCACGGCGCTGCGCGCGGCGCTCCAGATATCCGTTGTCGCCCACGAGGCCGAGGAGCACGAGCGCGAGGATCGCAGCCACGCAGCCCGCCGGGAACCATACCGTTTCGAATTCCTGCCGTGTAATCGGTGTGTGAAAGATCCGCATCTTAGCCAAACATCTACCCAAACATCTTACCCGAACAAGAACTTCCGCGCCGCTTGCGCCAGCTCATCCAAGCCCCGTTCGGTAGGGGCTTCGCAATAAAGCCGGCAAACGGGCTCGGTGCCGGAAAGCCGGAACAGCACCCAAGAGCCGTCTTCGAAAATCAGCTTCAGTCCGTCGGTGCGGTCCGCCTTCGCAACGCGCCGTCCCTCAAAAGAACTATACTCTTCGCGGCTCCGTTCCGTGAACCGGTTTCGCACGGGTTCCGTCAATGGTACATTCCAGCGGCCGGGGTAGTAACTGCCGACTTTGCGGAACAGCTCTTCGAGCTGGCGGGAGAGCGGCATCCGCCGCGCGGCGACCATCTCGGCGGTGAGCAGGCAGGCGAGAATGCCGTCCTTCTCGGGAACGTGGCCGCGGATGCTCATTCCGGCGCTTTCCTCGCCGCCGAGAATAATCTTGTCCTGCTCGATCAGCTCGCCAATGTATTTGAACCCGACCGGAGTCTCATAGAGAGGGATGCCGTGGTGTTTGGCGACGGCGTTCATCAAGTGGGTGGTGGCGACGCTCTTGGCCGCGCCGCCCGGCCAGGTTCCGCCCGCGGTCCAGCGGCGGGATTCGATGAGGTAGTCGAGCAGCAGCGCCAGGATGTGATTCGGAGACACGAACGCGCCGCCTTCGTCGAGAATGCCGAAGCGGTCGGCATCGCCGTCGGTGGCAAGACCGAGATGCGCTTCGGATTCCGCCATCGCCTTGCGAAGCTCGGCAAGATACTCCTCGGCGGGCTCGGGCGGATGGCCGCCGAACAGGACGTCGCGCCATCCGTGCAGCGAGACGACTTTGACCCCCGCTCGCTCCAGCAGCCCGTCCATATATCCCCGGCCGGCGCCGTAGAGCGGATCGCAAACGAGGCGCAGCTTGGCGTCGCGGATGGAATCGAGATTCACCTTTCGCGCGAGATCGTCGAGATATTCGGGGCGCAGATCCGCCGGCTCGACCGGCGCGGGGGAGGAGGGCAAGGGCACGGCGGAAGGGTTCGCAATTTCCGCCTCGATTTTCCGCGTTACCTCGGGAAGCGCGGGCGCTCCGTTCGACATCGAGAACTTGATGCCGTTGTATTCGGCCGGATTGTGCGACGCAGTGAAGTTGATCCCGCCGTCGGCCTTCCGTTTCCGGATGGCGAAAGCCACCGTAGGCGTGGGAACGGAGTCGGGCGAGAGATAACAGTGAATGCCGTGCCGCGCCGCCTCCTCCGCGGCGAGAGCCGCAAACGTCTCCGAGAGGAAGCGCGGATCGTAGCCGATCACGAGCGAGGGCTCGGAAGCGGAGCGGCCTTTTGACGCTGCCGCTTCGGAAACGACGTGCCGCGCGATGGCGCCGACGACGCGGCGCGCGTTGGCAACGGTGAATTCATCGGCGATGATGGCGCGCCACCCGGACGTGCCGAACTTGATGGGAGAACTCATGCTGCTTGAAACCCTCTTCCTGGAGAGTCCGGCGGCCGCGAGCGCGGCTGCGCTGTCGTGCAATATACGGCGTAATCAACTATTGTATTCCCGGAGAGCCCGGAGAGAAAGAAATCGGAGATCGAAACAGAGGCGGAATCATACGAGGCGGAATTCATGACAGACAAAATCGTAGTGCTGGTCACCGGAAGCAACTCCCGCGAATGCGCGCGGATCGCGCGGCATCTGCTCGAGCGGCGGCTCATTGCGTGCGCGAGCCTCGTCCCGCAAATCCGCTCGCTCTACACCTGGGAAGGGAAAATCGCCGACGAGCGAGAATGCCTCATGGTGCTCAAATCGAGCCGCGAGATGTTCTCCGAATTGCAGGCCGAGATCGAAAAGCTGCACAGCTACTCGGTGCCGGAAATCATCGCCCTGCCGATCGTCGCAGGCTCCCCCAATTACCTCACCTGGATTGCGGAAAGCATGGGGGGAGCGAATCGATGAGGCGGCTTGCGTGACGAAACCTTCGATTCCGTCCAAAAATTAAGGCAGAAGTTCAGTCTGACTGCGCGGCATGGGACTTGCCATGGATTTCCCCCGCTCCCAGCAAGGCTTGCTCGACGGATTCTTCCGAGATCAGAACGGAACAGCGGCGCCCGCCGAGCTGCCACCCGCGCAGGCGGCCCATTCGCAGCCACAAATAGACCGTGTCTTCGCTCTTGTTCAGCCGAAATGAGGCTTCCTTGACCGTGAGAGTGTTCGCCGTGCTCCAATCAAATGCCGCGGGCGTGCTGGACGGTTTCGGTGGCGAAGATTGGTTTTGGGGTGAAGTTGGAGGTGGTGAGCTTGGCGCATGGCGTTCTTCGGGTTGCCGGAAAGCTGCTGCGCTGGGTATATCCTTCGGAGGCTTTGGGGGCCGCGGGCCGCGAGGCAGCCGCGGGCGGGCGCGCGTCGGGCGGCGGCGCGAAATAACGTGCGGGTTAGTCATTGCTGCGCTGTCCTCCCTTCTGCGAATTTTTCGCGGAGCGCCGGACGTTCCCTCGTCGGAGAAGAGCAGGTCCTTCGCCGCTGTGCTCCTTACGATGAGCGCGCGAGATGGACTTTGAGCGGGCGGAGCCTGAGGAGGAAGCAGCGCGTTTCGGCGGCCGCGTCGGTGTGCGTCTGCGCGGAGCGGCGAGCGGCTCGGCGCCGGCTGGTGCTGCGGCGGGATCAGAGGGCGCGGGGGGGAGAGCATTGGAGCGAACCTCGGAGCAAAGTTCGGAGCGAACTTCGGAGCGAACTTCGTCGAGCAGACGGCGAAGGACACGGTTGGCCTCGCGCCAGCTCAGGTCGCTGGTCTTCGCCACCTTGCGGCCGACGGTCTCGGCGATGTGACGAAACCGCTCTTCCCGAGAGCGCTCCGGACGGGGACGGCGAGCCTCGCGGCGCAGCCGGGCGTTCCAGAGCGATTCCAGCATCTCGGACTGTCGCGGGCTGATGCGGCGATTGCGGGTAAAGACAGGCGCGGGGCGCGGCGGGCTATAGGGCTGCCTGGTCATTGGCTCCTCCGTGGGCTCCTCCCTGAGTTGCTCCGTGGGCTCCTGCGTGCGCAGCGAGTTCGGGCAATGGCGGAGATGTGTCGATGGAGCGGACGCGTTTGCGGCGGGATTTCGACGCGCCGGAGCCGGTTTCAGCTTGCGACCCGCGCTGGAAATGGGCAGGGGCTTCCGGCGGCACGCTTTCGGCGGGCGATTGCAGCAGCGTGCACCAGAACTGCTCGGACTCTTCGAAGCGGATCGCCGGGCAGGCCATCAGAGCGTGGGAGACGGAGGTGCCGAAGCCGCTCGCGGAAAGAAGAGTGGAACGGATCGCCTCGCGGTCGACTTCGGTGCGGGTGCGCAGGAAACGCTCCAGGCCGTGCGCCTCCAGCCATTGCTGCGCAAGGGCCGCGTCTTCGACCACCACGCTGCGGGAAAGGCGCGCACCCAAGCGGCCGAAGGCGAGCTCGACTGACTTGCGCCCCTGGGCGCGCAACTCGTCGCAGTGGGTCCAATAGAATTGCTCGATCTGGCTCTGCACACGGTCGCGCTCCTTCTCGACAGGGCGGCTGGACTCGAGCCACTGCTGCTTGAGGACCGCGACCTTTTGCTCGAACTCGTCGCGCAGGACGCGGAGCTGGCGGTCGATTTCGCCGAGAAGGCTGAGACGCTGGTTGACGTCGTCCCAGGTGTGGAGATGGGGAGCGGGCGCAGAAGATCGCCTGCGTTTGGTGCGCATGGTTGGTTTGGGCGCCGGGTCCTGGATGTTATAGGCTGGGCTTGTCTCGCAAAAAAGAGATTTGGAATGCATGGCTCATTTCCCCCTCTTGAGCCGCAATGAAGCGGCGAAATAGAAGTCGTACCGATCTTGCGGATTGGGCGCAAGCGTACCCGCGCGCCGCTTACGGGTCGATCTGGTGGATGAATTCGAGAGTGCAGTCGCAGTTGGGATGCAGCGGAGGCGAGGCAACGCCCGGGCTGAATTCCTTGCCGATGGGCTGAGTTGCGCCCTCCAGGTCCCGGCATTGCGGGCAGTCCGGCCTGCCGGGGTTGTTCTTCCAGCGTTTGAGAGCAGCCATGGTAGTCTCCTGTCGGGAAAGAGCGGAGCGTCCAGCCAGGGAGCGCGGCTTCGCCTTCCTTCAGCTTTTTTGGCAGTATTTTTTTTGGCGGTGTTTTCTCGGGCAGTGTTTTTTCCGGGGCCGAAGCATCCGGCCCGGTCCCGGCCGTGCTCATATTTGGTTCGCGCCGTCCGGCTCATAAAGTCCTTGACTCGCATGCTGCTAGGTGCTAACATCTATGCGTTACTATATAGGTGCTGACACCTAGTTGTCAAGCAAAAAAGCAGTTTTCTTCGCAAAAAAAAGTGGCTAAAGAATATTCATTGCGAATCAAGAAGTTGCGGAAGGTGATGGGGCTGACGCAGCACGCGCTGGCGCGCAAGCTGGGAGTGCTGCCGTGGGCGGTGTCGTCGTGGGAGCAGGGGCGGTGGGAGCCCAAGGGGGAGAACTACGCGCATCTGGCGCGGCTGGCGCCTCCGGAGGAGGCGCGGTACTTCCTGGGGAAGCTGGGGCTGGACCGGGAGACGCTGGGGAAGTTTGCGGAAACAGAGGAAGCGGAAGGAAGCAGAAGAAAGCAGAAACAGTCCCACGGAATCAGAAGCGTGCCGCCGCGACAGGCGGAAGAACGAACGCACGGCGCGAAACAAGAACACACCCACGGCACGAAAAGCGTGCCGTGGCTACAAAACGTGCCGGAGATCCGCATCTACACGACCGAGCAATGGAAGCCGGGGACGCAGGACCGGCTACGCTACCAGGTGCAGGTTCCGGTGCTGCGCGACGAGGCGGCGGCGGGGTCGCCGCGCGAGATCAACGAGCGCGACATCGACAGCTTCATCGCGGTGCCGTCGAAGTTCGTGCCGAAGGGGATGGGGGCGTACAGCGGCATCTACATACGAGGGGACTCGATGGAGCCGGTGCTGCGGGACCGGTTCATCGTGGTGGTGGACCATACGGAGCGCGAGCCGTCGCGGCTGCGCGGGCGGATGGTGGCGGCGCTGGTGCAGGGGGGCGTGCTGGTGAAGTGGCTGGCGCGGGAGACGCGCGGCGACCGGCTGGTGCTGCGCTCGGAGAACCCGGCGCACGAGGACATCGTGCTCGAATCGCCGGAGACGAATCCGATCATCGGGGACGTGGTGTTCTGGTGGGGAGTGCAGTGAAGAAGGAGTCAGGAGTCATCCGTGGTAGGATAACTTCATGCGACTTATCGAAGCCCGTTACGAAAAGGGAATGCTCAAGCCGACGGAACCTTTGGCACTTCGATCCGGCGAATCGGTCAATCTAATAGTTGTACGGCGCGCCGATCCGAGCCGGTGGGATATCAATCGTCTTGCGAAGAGCGGCAATGCGGAAGACCTCACGCTCGCCGAACAGGGCATCGAGGCCTGGGCAGCAAAGCTTGACGAGGAGGACCCGCGTTGAAGCGTGGAGAGGTTTGGTGGGCCGACCTCGGACCTTACCGTCTCCGCGAGCAGACCGGCCGTCGCCCGGTCGTCATCTGGCAGAGCGACACGCTGACGCAAGTTCTCCAGTTCGTTCTCGTGATCCCTTTGACCACGAACAGGCAGCGCGCTAACCTCGCCGGTACAGCCTTGGTTGCCTCATCGCCGGATGGTTTATCGGAGGATTCCGTTGCACTCGCTTTTCAGCTACGAGCCATTCCGAAGTCAGCTCTAAAGACAAAGATACGAAGTCTGTCGGAGGATGAACTCGCGGAACTCGAACTGGCTACCGATGAAGCCTTGGGACGGGTGGAACCGGGGAAGGCGAGCGGTTGAGCGCGGGGCCTTATAGCGAGAACCGATCCACAACGCAATCGCGGGGGTGCCTGGTTTTAGGCGGCTAGAAGAGGCTTTGAGATGGCTCGTGTTAACCCTTTTCGCCCAAATTCGCCGGTAGCTCCAGGAATGTTTGTCGGTCGCCTGCCGCAGGTCGAAGCCCTGGAGGAAGCGCTGCTTCAGACACGGACTGGCCGACCAAAGAATTTCATGATCACCGGCGAGCGAGGCATCGGAAAGACCTCTCTGTTGCAGTACTTCAAGTAGGTCGCCCAGGGCCACATCGCTATCCAAGGTGAAAGGATGAACTTCCTAGTCGTCGAGATTGATCTCGATACTGGAAGCACAGACGTTGGTCGCATTCGCAGGGTCAATCTCGGCTTCGGGCGAGCACTCGCCAAGACAGAGCCGGCCCGTTCCTTCCTGTCGTCCGGATGGGAGTTTCTGCGGCGCCTCGAAGCATTCGGTGTAGGCCTCCGTGACGGGGAACAAATGACCGACACAGAGTCGCTCCACGACGAGTTTGCTTACTCCGTTGCGATGACCGCCAATCGCATCACTCAAGAAGATGCACCTTCGCTATTCGGGGCCCGGTACACCGGAATAATTCTGCTTATAGATGAAGCTGACAATGCACCGAAGTCGCTAGGCCTTGGTTCGTTCCTGAAGCTCTTGACTGAGCGTATACACCGCCACGGGTGCGAGCATTTCATGGTCGGCTTGGCCGGGATGCCCGGGCTGAGAGAGGTCCTCCGCGAAAGCCACGCTTCGTCACTGCGTATTCTCGACGAATTGCCGCTCGACACTCTGTCAGACGACGAGGTCAGCACCGTAATTGACCGAGCGTTGACCGAAGCGAATAATGAGAACGTTGAGAAGACATCCGTTGACAACGCCGGGCGAACCGGCCTAATTTACCTTTCCGAAGGATATCCGCATTTTATTCAGCAGTTCGGATACTCTGCTTTCTCTGCCGACACGGATTGTGTAATCGACCTCAAGGACGTTCACCGCGGCGGCTTCGGTCCCCTCGGTGCAATGGATAAGATCGGTGATCGCTACTACAGGATGATTTCTACAATAAGATTCAAAAGGATAGCTACCGACAGGTGCTGCGGATTATGGCGGAGAACGAGAACAGGTGGGTGTCAAAACAAGACATCCGTGCCAAGTTCCGTGGACAGACAAGTACATTGGACAACGCAATCCACGCTCTACGCGACCGCAAGATCATTCTGACCAAAGAGGGCGAGCGGGGAATGTATCGACTCCAGCACCGCGGGTTCGCGTTTTGGATCAAGCTCTATACGACTGACCCACTCGAAATACAAAGCCAGCTTGAAGTGGCGGCCGAAGGCGCGATCTGAACGGTCGGGGACATAGTTAACAGTCGGCGGCCTAACAGCGCGCCCCACCGGACTGCGCGTCGGCTTCCGATGAGCGCCGGGTGTTAGGCGTAGCGGTGTCCCACACCGCTCCGCTGGAGTCCTGGTAGCCCCGAACGGGGCGAAACAGAATAGCCCGCGGCGTGAGCCGTGGGAAAGCGACGGTCCATGATTCATACGTCTCTGCCCCCTCGACTGCGCTCGGGACAGGCTCCGGCAGTGAAGAAGATCGATTCCACAATCTATACCGTTTTCACAATTGGTGTAGACCAACGAGCGCTTTGTAAGACAAACCTCAGCGGCTAAAGCCGCGTGATTTGACTGCAGTTACGGCATGGCTGAAGCCATGCCCTGACGGTCTACACCAAAAGTTAA
>Ga0326597_10007313_pt1 | contig 15024 bp, 17 predicted proteins | sample RVTome_12_FD_203789 | JGI IMG/M metagenome (GOLD analysis project Ga0326597, IMG submission 203789) | Soil microbial communities from uranium-contaminated site in the Upper Colorado River Basin, Wyoming, United States - RVT100D185 | ecosystem: Environmental > Terrestrial > Soil > Contaminated >... | reverse complement strand
TTGCGGCTCGCCGAATTGCCAAAGTGCTCCGTGAAATACGGCAGCATGGCCTCAACCACCCGTGGGTCCACGGGGGTTGTAGCGTGATAGTCCATGTAAATCGGAAGCTTCATCGTCTGATCACCGCGGCGTGCGCCACCGGCGCGGGAGCCGCATCATTGCCTGCCGCCATTTCGGCCATGCTCACTGTGCCAAGAGTTGCCGCGATCCGTTCCCGTATTTGCCATAACGGGTCGCGGATACTGCACTTGCTGTACTGGTCGCAATCGTGCTTTTCTGTCGAGCACGCGGTCACTGTGAACGGGCCATCAATCGCCTGGATCACGTCCGCCACGCTCATCGACGACGAACAACGGCTCAGCGTGTAGCCACCGCGGGTCCCCTGCGTCGAAATCAGCAACCCCGCCCGCACCAGACGCTGGAGCACCTTGGCCATCAGCTCGATCGGAATGTCGTACCGTTCGGCGATCTCGCGCGCGCTGGTGGACGGAGCGTCGACCTGCAAGGCCAGATGCCGTACCGCCATGAGCGCATAATCCGCTTTCTTGGACAGTCTCAGCATGCAAATTCTCAGCAGGAGCGTTAAATCCGACTCCTATTGTCGTAGTTTACGAGAAATACGTCAAGAACAGTCGGCATTCCCCCAACTAGGCTAGTACTTGGGCTGGCTGGGATCGACCTTGTCGACCCATTCCAGCACCCCACCCCTCAGGTTCTTGATCCTGGTGAAGCCGACCGACCGGAGGAAGTCCACGGCCTTGGCGCTGCGCCCACCCATCTTGCAGAGCGCCACGATTTCCTGGTCGCGATCAATCTCCTCATACCGTCGCGGCAATTCCCCAAGTGGGATCAGTGTCGATCCGGGAATCCGGTTGATCTGATACTCGTTGGGCTCCCTCACGTCGAGCACGAACACTTTCTGGCCAGCGTCGGTCCGCCGCTTCAATTCAACCGCCGTGATCTCCCATTCGTTCCGAGAGACATCCGACGGCTGGGCCTGCGGCTCTGGCCGTATTCCACAGAATTGCTCGTAGTCGATGAGTGCGGTGACCGTCGGATGATCGCCGCACACCGGGCACTCGGGATCCCGCCTGAGCTTCAGCTCCCTAAACCGCATCCTGAGCGCGTCATAGATCAGGAAACGTCCGATGAGCGGTTCGCCGACGCCCAGCATCAGCTTGATCGTTTCTGTTGCCTGAATCACGCCGATGATGCCCGGCAGCACGCCCAGCACGCCGCCTTCGGCGCAGCTGGGCACAAGCCCGGGTGGCGGCGGCTCCGGATACAAGCAGCGATAGCACGGGCCACCCCTGGTGGCAAAGACCGACGCCTGTCCCTCGAACCGGAAAATACTGCCGTACGCGTTCGGCTTGCCGCTGATGACGCACGCGTCGTTGACCAGGTATCGGGTCGGAAAATTGTCGGTCCCGTCGAGAATGACGTCGTAGGGCTCGAAAAGCTCGAGCGCGTTATCCGACGAGAGTGCAGTCTCGTATGTGTCGATCTGAACGTGCGGATTGAGTGCGTTCAGTCGATCCTTCGCCGAGTCGAGCTTCGTTCGGCCCACGTCGGGAGTGCCATGCAACAGCTGACGCTGGAGGTTACTGTAGTCGACGACATCGAAATCGACGATCCCGATGCGCCCGACGCCGGCTGCCGCCAGGTACATCGCGGCGGGCGAACCCAGCCCTCCGGCCCCAATGCACAAGACGCTCGCCGCCTTCAGCTTTCGTTGGCCATCAATGCCCACCTCCGGCATGATGAGATGTCGACTGTATCGTCTGATCTCCTCCTGCGAGAGCTCAGGCGCCACGGGTGCCACTGAGTTCGTCACCTCAAGCCTCCAGCAACCGACGGAACAATACTCAGAGAGTCGCCAGCCTTGACTGGCGTCTGCTCTCGCTGCAGGTAGCGAATGTCCTCGTCATTCAGATACACGTTCACGAAATTCCTCAACCGCCCATCTTCGGCGTAGAGGTGCCTCTTCAGCCCCTCGTGCCGCTTCGTGAGATCGGCCAACAGTTCGCCGACGGTGTTGCCGCTGACCTCCACCGACTCCTGCTTGTCAGTGAACGGGCGGAGCGGGGTGGGGATATGAATCGTATTGGCCATGTGACTGGTAATCTTCCTCGAAAAAGTGCGTCGATTCGCTAGTTGACGTGTTCCTCTAGATTCTCTTCGTCGAACACGGAGCGGTCTTCTCTCAGGCGCCACGACGTCATGTCTTCGGCCACGCCCTCTCGAACGGACACAATGACGTACGAAAAGACCGGCCACGCGTGGTCGAGATCGTACTGGGACGGTCGCGCCGGGTGATCGGGGTGGGAATGATAAAAGCCCACCAGATCGGCACCGGACTCGGTCGCCTGACGCTCCGCCTCCCGGTAGTCCTGCGGCCGTATCCGAAACCGCCGCCTGGGCCCCTCCTCGGTGGCATTGGGCAGGGCGTAAGTGCGTGTCACGATACCGTCCCGGCCGATCATCGCTCCGCAACACTCGTCGGGGTACGCCTCGACACCGTGGTTCCGAATCGCGGCGCCGACGCCTGCCTGCAGCGACAGCTTCATTGCGGAGCACCTCCGGTGCTCTCCTCGTCCCAGAACCGCTCCGACAGATACTTTTCGCCACCGTCGCTAAAGACCACCACGACCACCGCGTCAGACGTGTTCTTGGCCACCCGCAGCGCGCCCGCGAGATTCGCTCCGCTCGAGATCCCGACAAAGATCCCCGCCCTCGCCAATCGCCTGGTAAAGTCAAACGCCTCTTCGGTGCCGACGCCAACATCCTCGTCCGCCAGGCTGGGATCGTAGATGGACGGCACAATGGCGGTGGACATGTGCTTCAAACCCTCGAGGCCATGAAGCGGTGAGTCCGGCTGGACCGAAATCAGGCGAACAGACGGCTTGAACTCGCGCAACCGACGACTGACACCCACGAACGTGCCGCTCGTCCCGAGACCGGCCACGAAATGCGTCAGACGCCCGGCTGTCTGTTCGATGATCTCGGGCGCGGTCGTGTCGTAATGCGACATCCAGTTTCCTGGATTGCTGTACTGGTCCGGATAGAAGTAGGTCGACGGATCAGCGGCGTACATGGCCTTGGCTCGAATAATCGCGCCGTCGGACCCCTCCATCGGGTCGGTAAACACGATCTCGGCACCGAACGCCTGAAGAATCCGCTTACGCTCCGGAGTCACGTTCTGCGGCACGCAGAGCCGCACCCGATAGCCGCGCGCCGCGCCGATCATCGCGTATGCAATGCCGGTGTTGCCGGAGGTTGCGTCGAGAAGGATCTTGTCGTGGGTCAAAGCGCCGGATCGCTCGCCGTCCAGGATCATTCGGGCAGCCGGCCGATCCTTCACCGAACCGCCGGGATTCCTCCACTCGGCCTTCGCCCATAGCTCGACATTGCGCAGTCCGGACTCGAATCCAGACAACCTGACGAGCGGCGTGTTGCCGATCAGATTCAGAACGGACGGGATCGTGAGGGAAGCTCCCTGGGTGACAGCTGGCATATCCGACTGTTCCAGTCCGGAATTATATCGGCTCTTGGCCTCAAGCTCTAGGCATTTAGGGGGTCCAGCCCTCGACGTCCTGTATTCCAGCTCTCCCGGGTTCAGCGTGGCCAGGTCGGATTCGACCGCCAAGCCATCGCCGACGGCGACGACCACGAGACGCCGGGGCGCCAGGTAATGCCTCGCCACGTTGTACGCCCGCTCAGCGCCAGACCATCGGCGGGCATGTACTTCTCGAACGCCAGGCGCGGAGCATCGGTGGTCGACACCACCGACGGGTTCTGCACTGCGGGAATGCTCAGACTCGTGGCAACAAGCACTGCCGTCTGCAGCGTGAGCAGACGTGTGTATGCATGGCGTTCACTCTCGCACGGGAGCGTTATCGAGGGCTCCTCCCTCCGCGGGAGGCTGAAGTGTGCCGCCCGTCCGGTTGATTGGGTCGGAACGTGCCACAATGCCCACTCGTGGAAATATCCGTCGTCAGAAACCGAATAAATCGAGCCATCGAATCATCTCGCGATCGTGCCCGCCGTCGGCGCCAGGCCGTGGCTGCCGCGGAAACCTCCTTCGACAAGTTCCTGCGGGACGTTGCGACGCCGGTGACCAGACTGGTGGCCAACAGCCTGAAAGCAGAGAACCATGCCTTCACCGTCTTCACGCCCGGTGGTGGCCTGCGCCTCGCGTCGGATCGAGGCCGAGACGACTACATCGAGTTTGCACTGGATGTGGAGTCGGAGCCGCCGCAGGTCGTGGGAAGGACCTGTTGGACGCGGGGTTCCCGCACTCTGTCAGACGAGCGACCAGTCAAACCCGAATCCCCGATCCAAGAGATCTCCGAGGAGGATGTGCTGGCGTTCCTGATCACTGCGCTGGAGCCGTGGTTTGAGCGGTAGGACCGGGCGCTCGCTCCCGAGGTCGAGAATCGGGATTAGGGGATAACCCGAATCGTGCCCCGCATCATCAGACTGTGCGGCCGGCATACATACTGATAGAGGCCCGGCTGATGCGGGGCGTCGAACACAACCGTCCCAGACTCGTTCCAGGTGATTGGATCCAGGACCGCGTCGATCGCCGGAACCGCGAAGTCGTGAGTCATCCCCCGGTCCAGATTTCGCAACACCACGCGGATCCGTTCGCCTGGTTTCACGTCAATCGTAGGATTCGGTGTCTGACGATCCCCCTCCAGGTAGAAGGTCATGCCCTCGACCACGAGGGTCACTTCCCGCGCAGGCGTGCTGCTCAGGGCGGGCAGCAGCGCCACCAACAGCAGCATGAGCCCAGCCATGGCTCCGACAGCTGTCGCCGATCGTCCAAGTCCAGCAAACGTCATCCCACCAACATTCCCGTCACGTACATCACCACAAATCCAGCCAGCAGGCCGCCAAGCACCGGCCTGGACGCCAGCACGCGGCCGGCTACGGCTTCATGGTTCATGTGTCGGACGATCTGCCCAATGACCTGAGCGATCGCGCCAACGCCGACCGCCAGGAAGAGCACGGCCCACACTGGTGAGTACACAAAGCCACCAATCCAGGCACCGGCAACCGTCGGCACCCCTCCGATCACACCGAGCCTTGCCAGGTCCGCAACCGACGGACGCTGCCTGTCGCGCGCCAGCGGTGCGACGATTGCGAGGCCCTCGGTCGTGTTGTGCAACGCGAATCCGACGATGAGCAGGGTGCCGAGCGCCGCCTCGCCAAGAGCAAACGCCGAACCGATGGCAAGCCCTTCGCCGAAGTTGTGCAGGCCAATGCCGACCGCGACCATGATCGCCAGAATCCAGCCGCTCCGTCCTTCATCAGTTCCACGGCCCCGCGACCGAAGCCAGCCGCCGATGCCTTCGAGGACCAAGTAGGCACCTGCCGCGGCCAGGACGAACAATACGACGCCTTGATACGACCCCGGGAGAAGCGACGCCGCCTCCAACCCTTCGTCTGTGCCATCAACGAGCAGAAAGGCGAGCAGCCCGACCGTCAAAGCCAGGAGAAAGCTCATCGCGCGCGGCGTCAATCGGGTCAGGAACGGGAACCACAGGAGCCCGATCGCGACGGGAATCACGCCGACATACAGACCGATGACCGTGAAAATTCCCAGGAAGCGCATGCTCGGGGTCGGCGTTTCCACGGCGACCGCGATCTCGTGCTCGAACACCGTGCCCGTCGAGGTCAGGACCTTCACGAGATGAGTCTCTCCGTGAACCCACGGATACGGGATCCGCAGCGTCGTACGCCCGAGATGTCCCAACGCGACGCCAGCGTCGGCGGTGAACATCCAGAACGCATCGTCAATCTGCACTTGCGCGATGGTGACCGCGTCAGGTCCGTCGTTGAACATGCTCGCCACGATGAACCCTGGCTCGAGCGTGACGCGCTGAAAACTGAGGCGCTCGATCGGAGGGTAGCCGTCTCCGCGCAAGGCTTCGGCCGGTCCCCACCGAGTGATCACCACGAGGAGCACCGCGAGAAGTGCGAGGGGCAACAGCGGGAGAAGAATCCGGCGCATCACGAGCGGGGGGCCTCGGCCCTGAACAAGCCCATCCATCCCAGCTCGGCGAACTCGCTCTGATGGGCGTGGAACATGAAATCGCCGGGGTATCGAAACGTCATTTCGAGGATGGCGCGCTCGCCCTGGCACAACATGATCGTGTCGGTGTGGTCGGAGGGCGTCAGCGACGTACCCGTGCGATAGGCATCGAAGAACATCGAGTGCAAATGCAGGCTGTTGATCGGATCGAACTCGGTCACGTTCACGAGGTAGATACGTACCAGCTGACCAACCGTCACTCTCACTGGCTCGTGCATGTAGGCGTTTGCCACGGTGTTGACGGCGTACACCTCGTTCTCCGCATCGAAGGTCGTGTCGAACGCGTTCATCACCATGACCAACTCGTCGGCAGGAGGGCGACTGCCGCTGGCCGCACTCGGATCGACGATGAAGGTGCCGTACAACCCCTTGTGGATGTGACGCTTCAGCGGCACCGTGTGGCAGTGATAGAGGTGGAGGCCAAACGGATCGGCGTCGAACTCGTATACGAATGTCTCACCGGGTTGAACTTCCTGTCCCGCGAGCGCACCGTCCATCGCAGGCGGATGCCAGCCGTGAAAGTGCATCGAGTGGGGATGTGTCCCGAGATTCCGGAAGGTGATGCGGAGACGGTCGCCCTCGGTGGCCCGAATGGTAGGCCCCGGAACCTGCCCATTGTAGGTCCATGCTGGAAAAAAGATCCCGGGTGCGATCTCGATCTCGCGATCCGTCGCAAAGATCTCGTACTCGCGCAGGGTGGTGCCATCCGGCCGAGGTGTCTCACGATAGAACTTCGCACGTTCGGCCGGCGGAAGCTCGCTGAAATTCCAGGACCGCAGGAACACTGAGGCATTGAAGGGATCCGGGGCCGTCAGCCCGACAGTGCCCATCGCGTGGGCTCCGTGGGCCATTGCGCCCGACAAAGTCCCTTGACCCGCCAGCTGTCTGGCGGCACCAATGCTGCCGGCCAGCGACGCAAGCCCCGTGGCTCGCAGCCAGGAGCGTCGAGTAAATTTCGACATTTTGACTAGTCAAAAATACTTCCATTCTCGATAGAAAGTCAAATAAATGGCTAGTCAAATTCAGCTACACTAGCTCCGAAATGTTGCCGTCCAGCACGGTCGAGAACTATCTGAAGGCGATCTATCTCGGGGCCGGAGCCCTCACCCACCCCGAGCGGCTGTTGCCGATGGGCCAGCTGGCCGCGGCGTTGGGCGTGGCACCCGGCACGGCCACAACGATGGTCAAGGCGCTCTCAGAGTCGGGACTCGTGGAATACGAGCCCTACGCCGGCGTCGCGCTGACCGGCGCGGGCGAAAAGCTTGCGGCACTCGTGGTTCGGCGCCACCGGGTCGTCGAGCTGTTTCTGGTGCGCGTGATGGGTTATCGATGGGACGAGGTGCACGAGGAAGCAGAGCAACTTGAGCACGTGGTGTCCGAGCGCCTCATCAACAAGATGGACGACATGCTCGGGCGGCCGGAAGTGGATCCGCACGGTGACCCGATTCCGGATCCGACCGGCGTGGTCAAGCCACAACCAGCTCACACACTGCTCACGTGCCCCCTACACACCCGGGTCACGATTACGCGGGTCATCGATCAGGATCGAAGCTTCCTGCGTTTCATCGAGAACCACCACTTGAAGCCAGGGGAAGCGATCGAAGTTGAAGCCCGCGACTCGGTGTCGGATAGCGTGCGCGTCAAAGGCAAGCACGATCAGCGCATCACGATAGGCACTCGAGCAGCTTCGAAGGTGCTCGTGCACGCCGCATCGGCAGACCGACCGTCCTGACGCCGGCCGATTCGACTCACGAACCGGTCGTGAAGTCTTCGATGATCGCGACGAGCATCTTCGGATCCGCCGCGATCCACTCGTCCCCGCTCAGCTGGTCCATCGGGAACGCCCGGTAGCCGAACCCGTAGGCGGCAAGACAGCACCTGGTGGCGGCCCTCCTGGCCGTCTGGTGATCGATCACGGAGTCGCCCACCAGAAGGGTGTTCCGTGATGTGGCGCCGGCCCTGTCCCTCAGCTCCAGTAGCGCCGTCGGATCTGGCTTCCGGGGAAAAGGGCCATCCCCTCCGACAACCTCATCGAACAACACTCGCAAACCGAGGCCGACGAGAATACGCTCGGCGGAGCCGGCCGGCTTGTTCGTGAGCACGGCCACGCGAGCCTGACGACGAGCCGCGCCAACCGCCTCGACCATGCCCTCATAGACTCGCGTGTGGTCGAGCAGACGACGATCGTAGATCTCCAGAAAACGCGAGCGCGCGCCCGGCCGGTCCCCAACGCCCGCCGCCGCGAGCGCACGACCAACGAGCACGCCCGTCCCTTCCCCGACCATCGGGCCAACGGCGTCCTCGGGCAGTTCGCGACCGCCGAGCTCGGCGATCAATTGATTCGCCGACTGGGCAAGGTCTCGCCTGGAATCAACCAGCGTGCCGTCGAGATCGAACGCAATCAGCCGACGTATGTCGCCCATGACGACGGCGTCTCCCAGAGCGTGACCTTCGACACCGGCAAGCCGTGCTCCCGGGAGACGTCGAACATCAGCTTCGCGATGCGTTCGGCAGTGGGATTGCTGTCGAGCACGTAGACAGGCTCCCCCATCTCCTGCAGGACCTTCGCCAGCGGGTCATCGTGCCGAAGAATCATACGGTGATCGAGTTCTCGATCGATCCATGCCTTGATGGCGCGTTTGATGTCGATGAAGTCGACAACCATCCCGCGCGAGTCGAGTGACTCGGCACGCATTTCTATCTCGACCACGGCGTTGTGTCCGTGAGGATACCTGCACACACCGTCGTAATCGAGCAGCCGATGTCCGTAGCAGAATTCGATCTGTTTCGTGACCGAGTACATAGCCAGTCATGTTAGCGAAATGGGCAGCGCCGCGGGGGCTTTCGAGCAGCGTGGCCGCCCGATCAACGACCTACGACCGGGCTGTGACGCCTGGCCAATCGACCTGGACGTGGAGCTTTCGCCGGTCGAGAGGCACGGACTGCTCAGAGAACCCCGATCGCTCCGAGCGGAACAGTTCGGCGTCGAGACGCACCAGCAGCCTCCTGTAGCCAGTCTCCCCTGGAGCCGCCAGCACGAGCACGCCGCCGCTCAACTCCATGGGAAAGGAACGGTCATCAAGATAGTCCCGGTCGAGGGTGATCAGGGTTCGACGGAGCTCTCGGGCCAGACGAAAGTGTTCCCGGTCTCGCTCACGCCGTAGCTCGTCGTGCTCGACGACAAAGAGCACGTCCCAGCGAAGATCGCGGCGCATGAATGCCACCAGCCCGGCCGGCACGTTGGCGTCCACGTACACACGAGGCTGCCCGGTCATTCGGCCAGCGTGGGCCCCCAGCTCAGAGGCTATCGTACCCACTATCCAGCAACCTCCCTGTCGGGTTCCACCTTTCGTGTGTCGGACACGGCGTGTTCAGGCTTCGCCGCGAGGGCCTCCGCCTTCAGCTGCGCCACCAATCCCTCGCGACGGTGCATGAGCTCCTTCCGCGGACGACGCCCGTGCTGGCATCCGACGGCGTATTCGCAGAAAAGCGGAAAGGCAATGGTGGAGTCACAGTAGGCCACGACGGTGTCTGGCAGCACGCCAGGATTCACCTTTCCCCAGCTCACCGCCTCGGCCGGAGTGGCCCCGGACAGCCCCCCCCACACGACCGAATCCGTGGTGATCTGAACAAAGAAGTCGTTGCCACCCTTCGGAATACCGTAGATCTCCCACAGCGTAGGCTGCCCCTGCAGGTAGAAATTCTTCGGCGACCCTCCGCCGAGGATCACGCAGCCATTCTTCTTGCCCGCAAGAATGAACGCGCACACCTCGTTCACGTCCTTGTTCGGATCGACCATCAACCCGCTGCCATTCATCAGCTCGTGGAACGCGACATTCATGCCGATGGAGCTGTCGCCGGGTGATGAGGTGTAGATGGGCACGCCCATCGCCGCGGCGGCCGCGACGACGGAGTACTCCTGGCAGCCGGGGTGACGCTCGATGAGGTCCCGCCCCAGGGCGTAGTGAAGCTCCGCCGTCGATACGGGGCTATCGACGCCCCATCGCAGCAGAAACTCACGAATATACGTGTCGGTCTCAAGGAGCACCGAGGCCGGAAACAAGACATCGTAGATCCTGATCACACCCTGTTCATACAGCTCGATGTCGTTCACGAACGGCGAACCGCGGTGCAGTGTGAAGTTCAGGGCGTAGTGCAGATCGTGATAGAGGTTGGCACCGGTGCTGATCACGAAGTCAACCAGCCCGCGTTCCATCAACTCGACGACGCAACCGCCCAGACCGGCCGGCGTGAGAGCACCCGCGAGGGTCAGCCCAATCGTGGTGTCGTGTTCGGGCAGCAACATCTTGTCGGCGAAGATCCGGCAGGCCTCACCAAGGCGGGCGGCATTGAACGCCTGAAACCCGTCGTCGATCAACCGGCGGACATCAGCGCTGCCGTGAGGTCGATAGTAGCGAATCGGTCGTCCTGAGAGGTAGTCTGCACGCGCTTTCATAGGCGCGCCGGGGGCACGGTGGGGCACGAGGTTAGCTTACCCGACCTGTCCGCCGGCCGTGCTGTCGGATTCTCGTCCGGCGACCGATACACCGGCAAATTGCCTGTGAACGCACCAATCAACACCCCCTACCGCCAGACCCCGATTCGACCAGGGACGCAAGGCGACGAAGACGCTCGCTTCAGGAGCCTCGTTCAGTCCCCCCTGCGAGCGGGGCTGTTGAGGTTCCTGAGCGCCCGCCCCGACGAGGCCTTCGAAGTCGAGAGCCTCATGGCCACGTTCGGCCGAATGCGGCTGGACATCGAGAACTGCCTCAGGGAACTGGTCGAGTTCGGCGTCGCTCGCGGCGTTCCGGGTCCAGTACGCAAGTTCATGGCCCATCGGCCAGAGCGGCAGAGCGTCGCGCTGATCCTGGATACGTTCCTCGAGCGAAGCGCCGCCGTCAGCAGCGAGGACCAGGCCCCCTCCGTGCAGCGATTCCGCGAGATGATCGGTCGCGACGAGAAGATGCTGGTCGTCTTCGAGTGGATCCGAACCGCTGCCAAGTCGGATATCTCCGTGCTCATTCTCGGCCCGACCGGCTCCGGCAAGGAAGTGGTCGCCCGCATGATCCACGAACTCAGTCGCCGGGTCGGTGAACGGTTTCAGGCCGTGAACTGTGCGGCACTGCCGGATTCGCTGTTCGAGTCAGAGCTGTTCGGGTACGAGAAAGGCGCGTTCACCGGCGCCCACGACCGAAAACCAGGGCGCCTCGAGCTGGCCGATCACGGCACGCTGTTTCTCGACGAGATCGGCGACTTGTCGCTCGTCGCCCAGGCCAAACTCCTGCGAGCGCTCGAAGAGCGCCGCATCGAGCGACTGGGTGGTCAGAAGGCGGTCGAGGTGGATTTCAGACTGATCTCGGCCACCAATCGCCCGCTCGATCTCTTCGTGCGCGACGGTCGATTTCGCGAAGACTTGTACTACCGGGTGAATGCGTTTGCGATCCGGCTGCCCTCGCTTCGCGAACGCCAGGTCGACATTCCCGTACTCGCCTCTCGGTTTCTCGCGCGGTACTGCGCCAACAACGGGTTGCCACTGGATGCCAAGAGCTTCGCGCCGGAAGCCACCGCGCAGCTCCAGGCGTATCCATGGCCAGGCAATATCCGTGAACTGGAAAGCACGGTCTCGAGAGCGGCACTCTCCGCGCCGGGACGAGTCATCCGCGCGGCCGACATCGAGTTCCTTCACGCGAACATCTCACCAACGTCCTTCACCCCGGCACGGCTGCCCACACTTCGCGAAGCCGAGCGCAGCCACATCATGCGGGCGCTGGAGGAAGCGACGTGGAACAAGAAGGAAGCGGCCCGGATGCTCGAAATCAGCCGCGGCACGCTGTACCGAAAGATTCTCGAATACGGGCTCACTCCGGAATCCAAGACGTCTCAAAGCGAGACATGACCGTTCACTGTTGGCACACGAACTGGACACCAGTGCTTCTCAGCCACGACTCGACCAGGGGTCCAACCCAATCACATCGCGCTACTTACGACACTTGTCCCAGCCGTGCCAGTCTCCGGGCAGCGGTCTTGCAGCAAGGAAACTCATGAAGCCACGCGTGACAATCATCTGGCTGCCCTCGCCGTTGAACTAGAGGGTCCTCTCGGCGTTCCGACGCTGTGGCCTACTCGTCCCCGATGTCGTCGGGACTGGCCTCCAGCAGGTGCGGGAAGGTTGAACCTTCGCCCGAAACCAGAACCCCGGACTTCGCGTACGTGACGAGTTTGGCGCGAGTGTCGACGATGTCGAGGTTGCGCATCGTCAGCTGGCCGATGCGATCCTGCGGCGTGAACATCGACTGCCCCTTCTCCATCGTGAGCCGCTCGGGTTTGTAGGTGAGGTTTTCGCTCCTCGTATCGAGGATCGAATAGTCGTTGCCACGCCGAAGCTCCACAACAACCTCGCCGGACACAAGCGGTGCGACCCACCGCTGGGCTTCTTCCCTGAGCATCATGGCCTGGGGGTCGAACCAGCGTCCTTGATACAGCAGGCGTCCAAGGCGGCGGCCGTTGTCACGGTACTGTTCGATGGTGTCCTCGTTGTGTATGCCCGTGACCAGCCGCTCGTAGGCGATAAAGAGCAGTGCGAGGCCAGGCGCCTCGTAGATCCCCCGGCTTTTCGCCTCGATGATGCGGTTCTCGATCTGGTCGCTCATACCCAGGCCATGGCGACCGCCGATACGGTTGGCTTCGAGAACCAGCTGTATTTCATCACTGAACGACATGCCATTCAGGGCGACTGGTCGGCCCTCCTCGAACGTGATCGTCACCTCCTCAGGCTTGATGACGACGTCCGCGCGCCAGAAGGGCACCCCCATGATCGGTTCGACGATCTTGATTCCGGTGTTGAGCTGCTCGAGATCCTTGGCCTCATGCGTGGCACCGAGGATGTTCGAATCGGTCGAGTAGGCTTTCTCCGCGCTCATCCGGTACGGCAGCCCGGCCTCACGCATGTATTGCGACATCTCGGCCCGACCGCCGAGCTCGTCGATAAACGCCTGGTCCAGCCACGGCTTGTAGATCTGCAGTTTCGGGTTTGCGAGCAGGCCGTATCGATGAAACCGCTCGATGTCGTTGCCTTTGAACGTACTGCCATCTCCCCAGATATTGACGTTGTCGTCCCTCATGGCGATGACCAGCATCGTGCCGGTCACAGCGCGACCGACCGGGGTGGTATTGAAGTACGCCACGCCGGCGGTCGAAATGTGGAACGCACCGCACTGGAGCGCCGCAAGTCCTTCGGCCACGAGCTGCGCACGGCAGTCAACGAGCCGCGCATGTTCGGCGCCGTACTCCAGCGCGCGCCGCGGGATGTCCTCGTAGTCCGGCTCGTCCGGCTGTCCGAGATTGGCCGTGTAGGCGTACGGAACCGCACCCTTCGCACGCATCCAGTGAAGAGCGGCGCTCGTGTCCAGACCGCCCGAAAACGCGATGCCGACCTTCTGGCCGACAGGAACGTGCTGAAGGATGTTTGACATGGGTATCTGGTTCCTGATCATACCGAACGATCCCAACGATCCGCACGATTGACTGAACCGCTGAAGTACACTTCGTCGTGCCGCTCGTGACGGTCCCACTCGCCCAGATCAGCGCCATCACGCCTCGATCGCGCCTCGTCCGGATCGGTGTCCAGGACGTCGGCTTCGAGTTTCAGCCCGGGCAAGCTGTGTTCGTGGGCGAGCACGGCCAGCCGGAGAAACGTCCGTACTCGATCGCCTGCTCGCCCGAGCAGACAGCGGAAACAGGGCTACTCGACCTCCTGATCGCGATTGAGCGGGGCGGGGGACTCGGGGCACATCTTGGCTCGGCGGTGACAGGCACACTTGTCGACGTCGAAGGACCTGTGGGTTCGTTTACCTTGCCACCACCGAAACCGCATTCACGGGTGTTGCTGGTCGCCGGCGGCACCGGTATCGCGCCGCTCCGTTCGATGCTCGACCACATGCTCCGACGGCAGTCTGTTCTGAAGATCTCGCTCCTCTACAGCGCGAGGCGAGGCGATGAGTTCGCGTTCATCGACGAGCTCAGGGAACATGCCGGGGCAGGGCGCCTCGAACTGCACCAAACGGTCACCCGCGATTCCAGCGCCGCATGGTCTGGGAGACGAGGCCGAATCGGGCGGTCGCACTTCGAAGCGGTGCTCCACGAACCTGCCGACACCCTGTGCCTGGTCTGCGGACCAGATCCGCTGGTGGCTGAATCCGTGTCCACGCTCAAGGCACTGGGTGTGCCCGAACCCCGAATTCGCACCGAGCACTGGGCGGGGTGAGGATCCCGACGTGGGAGGGGCCGCATCGCAGGCCGGCCTACATGCCAGCCACGTGAAACCCTGCATCGACCATCATCACCTCCCCGGTAACGCCCTTACCCGAATCGCTCAGGAGGAACGCGGCGGCCTCTCCGACCTCGCCGGCTTCGACGGTCCGCCGAAGTGGTGCACGCTCACGGTAGACGGCGAGGATGTTCGAAAACCCTGAAATTCCGGATGCCGCCAAGGTCTTGATGGGGCCCGCCGAGATGGCATTCACGCGGACGTTCATCGGCCCGACGTCAGCGGCGAGATACCGGACGGTGGACTCCAATGCGGCCTTGGCCACGCCCATGACATTGTAGTTTGGGAAGACCCGATCGCTGCCCAGATACGTCAGCGTCAGAATACTTCCGCCGCCGCGCTTCTCCATCAGCGGCAGGGCCCGCCTGGTCAAGGCAATGAGGGAGTATGCCGAGATGTCGAGGGCCACACGAAAGCCCTCGCGAGTGGTCTGCGAAAACGGAGCCGACAACTCCTCACGCGGCGCAAAGGCCGTGCCGTGAACCACGAAGTCCAGGCCGCCGAACTCTTCCTCGATTCGCGAGAACACGACGCCAATCTCGTCGTCAGACCCCACGTCGCACGGCAGGACCAGCGCCGGTTCGCCGAGACCTTGCGCCAG
>Ga0326597_10007312_pt1 | contig 15025 bp, 9 predicted proteins | sample RVTome_12_FD_203789 | JGI IMG/M metagenome (GOLD analysis project Ga0326597, IMG submission 203789) | Soil microbial communities from uranium-contaminated site in the Upper Colorado River Basin, Wyoming, United States - RVT100D185 | ecosystem: Environmental > Terrestrial > Soil > Contaminated >... | reverse complement strand
GCTCGAGGCCGTCCGCCCGGACCTCGATCCGATGCGGTCCCGGTTCGATGCGAAGGCGCTGAAACACGCCATCGAACTCGTCGACCTCTCCGGCGTAGTAGCCGTCGACGAACACCGCCGCATCCCGCGGCTTGACCTTGAGACGGAGCGCGCCCTCGTAGCCGCTCGAGTAGGACTGCGGATAGTACCCGCCGCCGTACCACCAGGGATCGTAGTATCCGCCGTAATAGCCGCCGAGGCCGAGACCGCCGTAGCCCCACCACGGGTAATACCCGCCGTAGCCGTAATACCCGCCGCCGTAGCCGTAGTAGCCGCCCGGCACGTAGATGGTGCCCCCGCCCGACGACGGAGGGTCCGGCGGGCGCGGCACGGCTTGACCGGCGGGCGGCCGGCCGTCGCGGGGACGACTCGTCGCCTGCCCGTCGCCGCGGCGTGAGCTGCCGCTTCGAGTACGCTGGCCGCCATCGTTCGAGGCGCCGGACCCGGCGGACTCAGCCGAGCTTCCCGCGTCACTTCGAGTCGTCGGCCGGCTGGCGCCGCCGGAGTCGCCGCGGGTGGTTGACTGACCGCCGCCGCTCCCGCCGCCGCTCCCGCCTCCGCCTCGCGACACGGCCTGGCCGCCGCCGGAGGAGCCGCCCGAGGTGGTCGCCCCGCTGTCCTGGGAGCGCTGACCCGCGGCGGAAGCCGGCAGGCAGATCAGCGCGGCAAACGCCACCGCTACGGAAACACGGCTCGCGGCCGACACAGTTGGTTTCATGACCCAGCTCCTATCCCTTCGAGCAGCAACGATGCTGCCAGGTGGGCTCCCCTCGATCAGGCCGACAATCAGCCCGGCCGCCTCACCGGCGGCCGGCGTGTCCTTCGGGGAGAGCAGCGCGCGTCCCGTTTTCTTGACACCCGGATCGTCCGGCCGATAGAGTCAGAAACTCGATGTTTCACAGCACGACCATTCTAGCGGTTCGGCATCGCGACCACGCGGTGCTGGCCGGCGACGGTCAGGTCACCTTCGGCCAGACGATCGTGAAGCAGGGGGCCCGGAAGATCCGGCGCCTCTACAACGACCGCATTCTCGCGGGGTTCGCCGGGTCGGCCGCCGATTCCTTCGCGCTGTTCTCCCGCTTCGAATCGAAGCTGGACCAGTACCGCGGGAACCTCGAGCGATCGGCCGTGGAGCTGGCCAAGGACTGGCGCAGCGATCGCTTCCTCCGGCGGCTCGAAGCGATGCTCATCGTGCTCGACAAGACGACGACGTTCCTGCTGTCGGGCAACGGCGATCTCATCGAGCCCGACGACGGGATCGTCGCGATCGGGTCCGGCGGGCCGTTCGCGCTGGCCGCCGCCAAGGCGCTGGCGCACAATACCGATCTGGGGGCGCGCGCGATCGCGGAGAAGGCGATGGCGATAGCCGGCGAGATCTGCATTTACACGAACGGCAACATCATCCTCGAGGAACTGTAGAGCCGCTGTGCCGATATACCTGCCCGAAACCACGCAGACATCGACCGAGTCGCTGACGCCGCGCCAGATCGTCGCCGAGCTGGACAAGTACGTCATCGGTCAGAAGGCCGCGAAGCGGGCGGTGGCGATCGCGCTGCGCAACCGGATCCGGCGCCAGAAGCTGCCGCCGGAGCTGGCCGAGGAGATCGCGCCGAAGAACATCCTCATGATCGGGCCGACCGGCGTCGGCAAGACGGAGATCGCCCGCCGGCTGGCGCGGCTCGCGCAGTCGCCCTTCGTGAAGGTCGAAGCGTCGAAGTTCACCGAGGTCGGGTACGTCGGCCGCGACGTCGAGTCGATGGTGCGCGACCTGGTGGAGCTCGGCGTCGACATGGTTCGGGAGGAGCGGCTGGAGGAGGTGCGCGGCAAGGCGGCGCACAACGCCGAGGAGCGGCTGCTCGACGTCCTGCTGCCGCCGACGCGTCCGGTCGGCCCCGACGACGATCCGGCGGCCGCCCGCGACCAGCAGAGCCAGACGCGCGAGCGCTTCCGCGAGCAGCTGCGGGCCGGGCGGCTCGACGCGCGCGTCGTCGAGCTCGACGTGCGCGAGAAGAATTTCCCCTCCTTCGAGATCATCGCGGGCTCCTCGGTGGAGGAAGTCGACATCAACTTGAAGGACATGCTGCCCGGTCTCTTTCAGGGCAAGAGCAAGAAGCGCCGGATGAAGGTGCCGGAGGCGCTCGAGTACCTCGCGCAGGAGGAAGAGCAGAAGCTGATCGACATGGACAGCGTCTCGCGGACGGCCGTCGAGCGCGTCGAGCAGGCGGGCATCATCTTCATCGACGAGATCGACAAGATCGCGGGGCGTGAAGGAGGCCACGGTCCGGACGTCAGCCGCGAAGGGGTGCAGCGCGACATCCTCCCGATCGTCGAGGGGACGACGGTGAACACCAAGTACGGGATGGTGCGGACCGATCACATCCTGTTCATCGCGGCGGGCGCCTTCCACGTCGCCAAGCCGTCGGACCTCATCCCGGAGCTGCAGGGCCGCTTTCCGATCCGCGTGGAGCTCGAAGCGCTCGGCAAGGACGAATTCGTGCGGATCCTGACCGAGCCGCGCAGCGCGCTCGTGAAGCAGTACACCGCGCTGATGGAGACCGAGGGCATCGAGCTCGACTTCACCGACGACGCGATCTATCGCATCGCGGATTTCGCCACCCTCGTGAACGAACGCACGGAAAACATCGGCGCGCGGCGGCTCCACACGGTCATGGAGAAGCTGCTCGACGAGGTATCCTTCGAAGGCCCCGACCTGGCCGACAAGCACGTCGTCATCGACGACGCCTACGTCACCAGGATGCTCGCCGAGATCGTGAGGAACGAAGACCTGTCCCGGTACATTCTGTGATGCCCGCCGGTGCCGCCGCCGGCCGAGCCCGCGCCGCCCGGACCGCCCGCGCGGCCGCCTCCGTCGGGTGGCCCCGGAGGTTGTCGGCCCCGGTCGGCTTCGTGATCGCGGCCGTCCTCCTCGGCGGCTGCGGCAAGAAGGGGCCGCCGCTCCCGCCGCTCGTCAGGATCCCCAGCGCGCCGGCCGATCTGGTGGCCGAGCGGCGCGGCAACGCCGTCGATCTCCGCTTCGTCGTTCCCGCCGCCAACACCGACGGCACGCGGCCGGCCGACGTCGAGCGGGTGGAGATCTACGGCTACACCGGCCCGCGCGCGGTGAGCGACGCCGACCTTCTCGCGCGCGGCACGATGCTCGCCAGTGTGGAGGTCAAGGCCCCCCGCGATCCCGACCGCACGATCGATCCCGACGAGCCCGCGAGCGACATGGAGCCGCTCGAGGGGCCCGGACTCGACCAGGGCGCCGCGGCGCACGTCAGCGAGGACGTGACGGCCGAAGTGATGGCGGCGGCCGTCCCGCCGCCGTCCCCGCCCGTGGCGTCGGGCCCGCTGACCGGGCCGCCCGGCCGCCTCGCGGTCCGCCACTACGTGGGCGTCGGCATCAGCACGGGCGGCCGCCGCAGCCCGCTCTCGCCGCGCGCGGCGGTGCCGCTCGGGTCCGCACCGGCTCCCGTGCCGCAGCCGACGGTGACATACGACGAGAGCGGCGTCACGATCGTCTGGACCGGCTCGACGGGCGCCGCGGTCGTGCAGGAGCCGGCGTCGGGCGACGTGCTGCCCGCGCGAGTGATCGGCGTGACGCTGCCGCCGGCCATCGCCTACAACGTGTACGACGTGGCGGCGCCGCTCGCGGAGGCGGCGTCGAGCCCGGCGCCCGGGGGCGGCGTCGAGTTCGAAACGCGCCTGACGCAGGCGCCGGTCGCCGGCCCGGAATTCGTGGATCAGCGGATCGAGTGGGGCGCCACGCGCTGCTACACGGTGCGCGTCGTGCAGATCGTCGACGGCCTCACGCTGGAGAGCGATCCGGCGCCGCCGGCCTGCGAGACCTTCGCCGACACGTTCGCTCCCGCGCCGCCGTCGGGCCTCAACGTCGTGGCGTCGCAAGGGGCGATTGGCCTCATCTGGGAGCCGAACGGCGAGAAGGATCTCGCCGGGTACGTCGTGCTGCGCGGCGCGGCCGCCGCGCCCGGCGGCGCGGCCGCCGCGCGCAAGGCCGACCCGCTGACCCCCGTCACGCCGGCGCCGATTCAGGAGACGACGTTCACCGATCCGGTCGCGCCGGGCGTCCAGTACGTGTACGCGGTGCAGGCGGTCGACACGGCGGGCAACGTCAGCGCGGAGTCGACGCGCGTCGCAGAAGTGGCGCGGTGAGCGCCTTTCACCACGGGCTGCTAGAATGGCGGCCCATGGACCGCGTGTACCGAGTCCGGCAGGGGGGCGAGACGTTCCATGCGCTCGAGCGGGACGGCGAGCTGCGGCGGGCGGTGCTCGCCGGCGGCGATCTCTTCGGCGGCTGCGAGCCGGGGCCGGCGGTCGCCGGCGGCCTGTCCGCCGTCCGCGTGCTGGCGCCCGTGCGGCCGTCGAAGATCGTGTGCGTCGGGCTCAACTACCGCGATCACGCCGCCGAGGTGAAGAAGGCGCTGCCCGCCGAGCCGCTCCTGTTCATCAAGCCGTCGACGGCGGTGCTCGATCCGGGCGAGCCGATCAGGATCCCGCCCGGGGTCGGCCGCGTGGATTACGAAGCCGAGCTGGCGGTCGTGATCGGACGCCGCGCGCACCGCGTGCCGCGCGCGCGAGCCTGGGATTACATCCTCGGCCTGACGTGCCTGAACGACGTGACGGCGCGGGATCTGCAAAACAAGGAATCGCAGTACACCCGGTGCAAGGGGTTCGACACCTTCGCGCCCCTCGGCCCGTGCATCGCGACCGGGGTGGACGGCGGGCCGCGGAGCGTCGAGGGGTGGCTGAACGCCGATCGGCGCCAGGCGTCCACCACCGGACAGCTCATCTTCTCGATCGAGCACCTGGTGGAGTTCATCACGTTCGTGATGACGCTCGAGCCGGGCGACATCATCTCCACCGGCACCCCGTCGGGCATCGGCCCGCTCGCGCCGGGCGACGTGGTCACCGTCAAGGTCGACGGCGTGGGTGAGCTGACCAATCCGGTCGAGGCCGAGTAGGGAGGGCATCATGAAACTCTTCGTCGATACCGGCAACCTCAAGGAGATCGAGGCGCTCGCCACGATTGGGATCATCGACGGCGTCACCACGAACCCGTCGCTGCTGGCCAAGGAGCCGGGCGACTATCGCCAGAACCTGAAGAAGATCTGCCAGATCGTCAACGGGCCGGTGAGCGGCGAGGTCGTGTCGACCGATTTTGCCGGGATGATCCGGGAGGGGCACGAGATCGCGGCCATCGACGCGCACATGGTCGTGAAGGTGCCGCTGACGCGCGACGGCATCCGCGCCTGCAAGACGCTGTCGGGCGAGGGGCACCGCGTGAACGTGACGCTCGTGTTCTCGGCGGCGCAGGCGCTGCTGGCGGCCAAGGCGGGCGCGACCTTCGTCAGCCCGTTCGTCGGCCGGCTCGACGACATCGCGACGAGCGGCATGGACCTCATCCGCGAGATCGTCGACATCTACGACAACTACGAGTTCCCGACCGAGGTGCTGGTCGCGAGCTGCCGCCATCCGATCCACATCGTGGAGGCCGCTCGCATGGGGGCGGACATCTGCACCTGTCCGGCGTCGGTGATCGACCAGCTGTTCAACCACCCGCTCACCAGCATCGGGCTCGAGAAGTTCCTCAAGGACTGGGAAAAAGCCCAGGCGGTCAAGGCTTGAGCCGACGCCGCACCCTCGACGACCTGGAGCGCCGCGCGGAGCTCGGCGGCGGCGAAGACCGCCTCAAGCGCCAGCACGAGGCCGGGAAGCTCACCGCGCGCGAGCGGATGGACCTGCTCTTCGATCCCGGCACGTTCGAAGAGATGGACAAGCTCGTCACCCACCGGTGCCGCGATTTCGGGATGGCGGACCAGATCGTGCCGGGCGACGGCGTCGTCGCCGGCCATGGCCTGGTCGACGGCCGGCCGGTCTTCGCCTTCGCGCAGGACTTCACCGTCTTCGGCGGGTCGCTGTCGGAGACCAACGCCGCCAAGATCGTGAAGGTCATGGATCTCGCGCTGAAGCTCGGCACGCCCGTCGTCGGCCTCAACGACTCGGGCGGCGCGCGCATCCAGGAGGGGGTCCTCTCGCTGGGGGGGTACGCCGACATCTTCCTGCGGAACACGCTGGCCTCGGGCGTCGTGCCGCAGATCTCAGCGATCATGGGGCCCTGCGCGGGCGGCGCCGTCTACTCGCCCGCGATCACCGACTTCATCGTCATGGTCAAGCAGACGAGCTACATGTTCGTGACCGGGCCCGACGTGATCAAAACGGTGACGCACGAGGAGGTGACCAAGGAGGAGCTCGGCGGCGCGATGACGCACAACGCGACGAGCGGCGTCGCGCACTTCGCGGTCGAGGACGACCGCGCGTGCCTCGCCCTGGTCCGGGACCTGCTGTCGTTCCTGCCGAGCAACAACCTCGACGAGGCGCCGCGCGCGGCGACCACCGACTCGCCCGATCGCGAGGACGAGGCGCTGGACCGGCTGGTGCCCCCTTCGCCCAACCAGCCGTACGACATGCTCGATCTCATCCACTCGGTCGCCGACGACGGCTACTTCCTCGAGGTGCATCAGCATTACGCGCGCAACATCATCGTCGGCTTCGTCCGGCTCGACGGCCGTCCTGCCGGCGTTGTCGCGAACCAGCCCGCGGTGCTCGCCGGGACGCTCGACATGGCCGCCTCGGTCAAGGGCGCGCGGTTCGTGCGCTTCTGCGACGCCTTCAACATCCCGCTGGTGACCTTCGAGGACGTGCCCGGCTTCCTCCCGGGGACGGTGCAGGAGTACGGCGGCATCATCAAGCAGGGCGCCAAGCTGCTGTACGCCTTCGCGGAAGCGACGGTCCCGAAGGTGACGGTCATTACGCGCAAGGCCTACGGCGGGGCGTACTGCGTCATGGCGAGCAAGCACATCCGCACCGACTTCAACTACGCCTGGCCGACGGCCGAAATCGCCGTCATGGGGCCCGAGGGGGCGGTCAACATCCTGTACAAGCGTGAGCTCGAGGCGGCCGCCGACGCCATCGCGGCGCGGGCGGAGAAGGTCGCCGAGTTCCGCGACAAGTTCGCCAATCCCTACATCGCCGCGGCGCGCGGCTTCGTGGATGAGGTGATTCATCCGCGCGAGACCCGGCGCAAGCTGATCGCGGCGCTCACCAACCTCGAGAAGAAGCGCGACAAGAACCCGCCGAAGAAGCACGGGAACATCCCGCTCTAGCCGGCTGGACCGGACTAGAATAGATCCGGCCTCATGCAGAAGATACTGATCGCCAATCGCGGCGAGATCGCGGTGCGTATCGCTCGCGCCTGCCGTGAGATGGGGCTGACCTCGGCCGCGGTCTATTCCGAGTGCGATCGCGCCGCCCCGCACGTCCGGGCGGCCGACGAGGCGTACGCCATCGGCCCGAGCGCCCCACGCGAGAGCTATCTGCGAGCCGACCGCATCCTCGATGCCGCGCGGCGGGCCGGGGCGGACGCCGTGCACCCCGGCTACGGCTTCCTCGCCGAGAACGACGCGTTCGCCGCTGCCGTCCGCGACGCGGGGCTGATCTTCATCGGTCCGACGCCGGAAGCGGTGGCGCTGATGGGCAGCAAGACCGCCGCGCGCGCCGCCGCCCAGCGGGCCGGCGTGCCGGTCGTGCCGGGCAGCGACGAGCCGCTCCGCGCGGAGGCGTCCGACGCCGAGATGGCGGCCCTCGCCGGCTCGCTCGGCTATCCGCTGCTCGTGAAGGCGGTCGCCGGGGGCGGCGGCAAGGGCATGCGGACGGTGACCGACCCGGCCGATCTGTCCGGAGCCGTTCGCGCGGCGCGGTCCGAGGCGGGGACGGCCTTCGGCGACGCGGCGGTGTACTTCGAGCGGCGCCTCACGCGGCCCCGCCACGTCGAGGTGCAGCTGCTCGGCGATCATCACGGGACGGTGGTGCCGTTCGTGGAGCGCGAGTGCTCGATCCAGCGGCGTCACCAGAAGGTGGTCGAGGAGACGCCGTCGCTCGCGGTGACGCCGCAGGTGCGGCAGGCGATGACCTCCGCCGCGGCCGCGGTGGCGCGCGGGGTCGGCTACACCAACGCCGGCACGATCGAGTTCCTGCTCGACGAGGACGGCCGCTTCTACTTTCTCGAGATGAACACGCGCCTGCAGGTCGAGCATCCGATCACCGAGGCGGTGACGGGGATCGATCTGGTGCGCTGGCAGATCCGCATCGCGCGCGGCGAGCGGCTCGACCTCGATCCGGCCCGCGCGCTCGCGCCGGCGGGGCACGCGATGGAGTGCCGGATCTACGCCGAAGATCCGGACAACAACTTCCTGCCGGCGCCGGGCCGCATCGTCCGCCTGCGCGCGCCGGGCGGACCGGGCATCCGCGACGACAGCGGCGCCGCCGCCGGCCTGGACGTGCCGATCTTCTACGACCCGCTGATCTCGAAGCTGATCGCCTGGGACGAGGACCGGCCGCGCACGATCGCGCGCATGCGCCGGGCGCTGTCCGAATACGTGATCGCCGGCATCAAGACGACCGTGCCTTTTTTCAGGTGGCTGCTCGACCAGCCCGAGTTCGTCGCCGGACGCTTTCACACGACCTACCTCGACGAGGTGCTGCGGACGCGCAACGGCCGGCCGTTCGTGGAGCCGCCGGCCGAGGCCGAGGAGCTGGCCGCGATGGCGGCGGCCCTGCAGGCCGTGCTGTCGCCCGCTTCGGTCGCCGCCCCGTCGGCCGCCGGTCCCGCGATCGGCGGCCCGGGCCGCTGGAAGACGCAGGCGCGGGCCGAAGGGCTCAGGTAGGCGCGCGCGTGACGTACGAAGTGGAGATCAACGGCCGGCTGCGCCAGGTCGTCGTGCGCCGGACCGATGGGCGATACGTCGTGGCGGTCGACGAGCGTGAATGGATCGTCGACGTCATGCCGGTCGGCGCGCACGCCCTGTCGCTGCTGCTGGAGGGCGGCGGGCGCGCCGGCGCGGCCGGTCCGGCGGGCGCCGCGGCCCCGGGCCTGGCGCTCAGCCGCGAGGTGACGGTCGCGCCCGATCCGGCATCGGGGCTGCTGAGCGTCGTAGTGGACGGCATGCCGATTACGGTGGCCCTCAACGGACGCCGCCGCTCGGGCCGAAAAGAGGATGGGGCGCATGCGGGCACCGGGCCGCAGCGCATCGTCGCGCCGATGCCGGGCAAGATCGTCCGCGTCGTCGTCGGCGTCGGCGACCGGGTCCTCGCGCGCCAGCCGCTCATCGTCATCGAGGCGATGAAGATGGAGAACGAGCTGCGCGCCGGACGCGAGGGGACCGTCGCGGAGCTGCACGTGCAGGACGGGCAGTCGGTGAACGGGGGAGCGTTGTTGGCGGTCATCGCCACGGGGTAACGTGAAGAAGGCTGTCTTCGCCAAGCTGCGTCTGCCGAGGCTCCGCGGGTCCAAGCTGCTGCGGTATGTCGGCGTGAGCCTCGCGAGCGTGATCGCGCTGCTCGCGGCCGCCATCGTGAGCTCCCTGACGGTCGATCTGGGCCCGGCCGCCCGCGGCTATGCCGAGCGCGAGGCGTCGAAGCGGCTGGAACGCCCCGTCCACATCGGCCGGCTCTCCATCCACCTGCTGCGCGGGCGCGTGGTGCTGGAGGACATGCTGATCGAGGGCCGGCGTCCGGAGGACCGCGCGTTCTTCACCGCCGGGCGCCTGTCGGTCGCGCTGGACTGGTCCACCGCGCTCGCCAGGCGGCCCGAGTTCATCGTCACGTCCGTCGAGCTGAGCGACTGGCAGATGCTCGTCGAGAAGTGGGACGACGGCCACAACTTCCCCAAGCTGACGAGCGGCGCCGACCGCGACGAGCCGGACGGCCCGCGGCGGTTCACGACGACGGTGAAGTACCTGCGGGCCGCGAAGGGGCAGTTCTCGTACGAGGATCACGAGGCGCCCTGGGGCGTCGTGGCGCCGAACATCGACCTCGTGATCACGAACTTTCCGCGCTACCACGGCCAGGCGACGTTCACCGACGGGGTGGTGACGATTCAGGACCACGTGCCCATGTGGGCGAACATGCGGGCGCGCTTCACGATCGACGGCAGCATGCTGCGCATGGATCGGATCGATCTCGAGACCGACGGCGCGACGAGCGTGGCGATCGGCGACATCGACGTCTCCCGCTGGCCGGAGATGCTGTACGACGTCAAGTCGCGCGTGCACTTCCCGCGGATGCGGGAGCTCTTCTTCCGCAACGAGCGGTGGGCGCTCGCCGGCGACGGCGATTTCACCGGCCGGTTCCACCTGTTCAAGGGGGGCTACGAGCTCGCCGGCGATTTCACCAGCCAGATCGCCGGCGTGAACGCCTACCGGTTCCCCGCCCTGTACGGGTCGCTGCGCTGGACGCCGGATCGGTTCGACGTGACCGACGCGGGCTCCGAGCTGTTCGGCGGCCTCGCGCGGTTCGCCTTTTCGATCGCGCCGTTCGGATCGGCGACGCGTCCGACCGCGCGGTTCGACGCCAGCTACGCCGACGTCGATCTCGCGGAGGTGTCCGATTTCTACGAGCTGGCCGGCCAGCGCTTCGCGGGCCGTCTGTCGGGGGAGAACGTCCTGGAGTGGCCGCTCGGCCGTTTCCGCGAGAACCACGGCGCGGGCCGGGCGCTCGTCGCGCCGCCACCCGGCGTGCGGCCGATGACCCCGTCGCTGGCCGCCGCGCGGGCAGCCGACCCCGACCACTCGCGCCACGAATGGGGGCCCTTCGGCCCGCTGCCGGCGCACCTGCCGATCGAGGGGGAGGTGACGTACCGGTTCGATCCAGACCGCCTCGCCGTGGAGGCCGGCCGCTTCGCGACCGAACAGACGCACGTCGCCTTCGAGGGGACCACCGCGTGGGGCGGCGACTCGCGGTTTCCCTTCTACGTGACGAGCGGCGACTGGCAGGAGAGCGACCTGCTGCTGGCGGGGATCCTGACCGACTTCGGGTCGCGGACCGGCGCCGTCGCGTTCGGCGGGCGCGGGGAGTTCGACGGCGTCATGACCGGCGCGTTCCGCCAGCCGCGCATCGAGGGCCTCTTCACCGGCGAAGACCTCCGCGCCTGGGACACGCTCTGGGGCTCGGGCTCCGCGCGCATCGTCGTCGAGAACGGCTATGTGCGCGTCGCCGACGGCGCCGTGCAGCTGGACGACTCCGAGATCCGCGCCGAGGGGCTGTTCTCGCTCGGCTATCCCCGCCGCGACGGCGGCGAGGAGATCGACGCCAGGTTCAGGGTCGCGCGCCGCGACCTGGACGGCCTGCGGCATGCCTTCGAGATCGACGACTACCCGGTCTCGGGCCGGCTCACCGGCGAGTTCCATCTGACCGGGAAGTACGAGGCGCCGATGGGATTCGGGGCCATGACCATCGAGGACGGCGTCGCGTACGCGGAGCCGTTCGAGAAGGGGACCGCCCAGCTGCGATTCGACGGCGCGGGCGTCCGCCTGGACGGGGTGAACGTCGTCAAGGGGACCGGCACGATGACCGGCGCCGCGTTCGTCGGCTGGGACTCGACCTATTCGTTCGACGCGACCGGGCGGCGGATCCCGGTCGAGCGCGTCGCGGCGTTCGACTATCCGCAGCTGCGACCGTCCGGCCTGATCGAGTTCTCGGCGAGCGGCAGCGGCACGTTCGACGTGCCGCGCTACGACGTCCGGTTCCAGGTAAGCGACCTGTCGGCGGCCCAGGAGAGCGTCGGCCAGGTCGCCGGCACGCTGGCGATGCGCGGCAACGAGCTGAGCGGCGAGATCGAGATCTCGTCCCCGCGTCTCGCGGTCAGCGGCACGGGGCGGATCGCGTTGACGCCGCAGGCCGACGCCGAGCTCACGTTCAGGTTCCACGAGAGCTCGCTCGATCCGTACGTCCGCCTGTTCGTGCCGCGGCTCTCGCCGTTCACCACCGCGGTCGCCAGCGGGTCCCTCCGCGTGGTCGGCGAGTTGGCGGAAGTCGACAATCTGCTCGTGGATGCGACCGTCGACAACCTCGAGATGCGCCTGTTCGACTACGCGGTGCGGAACGAGGGGCCGATGAAGCTGGCGCTGGACCACCACGTGGTTCGCCTGGACAGGCTGCAGCTCGTCGGCGACGGCACGCGTCTGCAGGTGGCGGGCACGGTCGGCCTGCACGATCAGCGCATCGCGGTCCAGGCGGCGGGCGACGCGAACCTCGGCATCCTGCAGGGCTTCTTCCGGAACGTCCGCGGGTCGGGTCGCGCCCAGCTGGTGGCGGCGGTCGACGGCCCGCTCTACGAGCCGGAGTTCTCGGGGAGCGCGACCATTACCGACGGCCGCATCCGGCACTTCTCGCTGCCGAACGCGCTCGACGCGATCAACGGTGTCGTCCAGTTCGATTCCCGCAGCGTGCGGCTCGACGACGTGACGGCGACCCTGGGGGGCGGCCGCGTGCAGTTCGGCGGGCGCATCGGATTCGACGGGTACCTGCCGGGCGAGCTCAACGTGACCGCCCGCGGCGAGAACATCCAGCTCCGCTATCCCGAGGGCGTGCGGTCGGTCGTCGACGCCGATCTGTCGGTCCGCGGCAACTTCACGGCGCCGACCCTCGGCGGCACCGTGGCCGTGAAGAGCGCCACCTGGAGCCGGCGCGTCGATCCGACGGGCGGGCTCCTCGATTTCGGCGCCGACCGCGCGTCCTCGTCGGGCGCCTCGGCCGGGCCGGGGGACGCCGGAGCGTCGGTCGCGGTGCCCGTCCGGTTCGACCTGCAGGTGCTGGTGCCGTCGACGCTGCGGATCGAGAACAACCTGGCGCGGCTCGTCGCCAGCGCCGACCTGCAGCTGCGAGGCACGTTCGATCGGCCGCAGCTCTACGGCCGCGCCGAGGTCGATCGGGGCGAGGTGCTGTTCGAGGGCCGGCGCTACCTCGTCACCCGAGGCGCGATCGAGTTCACGAACCCGATCCAGATCGAGCCGTTCTTCGACGTCGAGGCGGAGACGCGCGTCCGCGTGCCGGGGCAGACCTACCGGGTGATCGTGCGCGCGGCCGGCACGATGGCGCAGATGCGGCCGGAGCTCAGCTCCGACCCGCCGCTGCCCGCCGCCGACGTGCTGGCGCTCTTGTTCTCCGACGTCCGCCGCAACCAGGGACCGGGCGACGCCGAGATCCAGGCGCGCCTCAATCCGACCCAGCGCCAGACCGACATCCTGACCGCCCGCGCCACGCAGCTGATCGCGAACCCGATCTCGTCGGAGGTCGGCCGGGTCGTCGAGCAGGCCTTCGGGGTCGACACCTTCCAGCTGACGCCTTCGCTCTTCGACCCGTACAGCTCGTCGACCACCGCGCGCACGTCCATCAACCCGTCGGCGCGCGTCACGATCGGCAAGCGCATCTCGGACCGCGTGTACCTGACGTTCTCCCGCAGCCTCAGCACATCGCTCAACGACCAGATCCTCCTGCTCGAGTACGACGAGAGCGACCGCCTCTCGTGGATCCTGTCGCGCAACGAGGACGATCAGACCTACGCGATCGAGGTCCGCATGAGGCACACCTTCTGATGCGCGCGGCTCCCGCCGTCGCCGGCCTCCTCGTCCTGGTCGCCGGCCGGCCGGCGGGCGCCGACGTCGCCGACTACCTGGGCAAGCCCATCGCGTCCGTCCGGTTCGAGTCCGAGGGGCGCGACGCCGCCGAAGACCGGCTGCGGCAGATGCTCGAGACGCGGGTCGGCCGCCCGTTGTCGATGATGGAGGTGCGCCAGACGATCGCGCACATGTTCAGCCTGGGGCGATACGAGGACGTGCGCGTGCACGCCAGCGCGACGCCGAACGGCGTTGCCCTGCTGTACGAACTGGTGCCCGTTCATCCGGTGACGCGCATCGCATTCGCCGCTCCGCCGAACGCCCGGGGCCTCGATCAGGGCCAGCTGCGGCGCGTCGTCGTGGAACGCTTCGGCGCCTCGCCGCCGGCCGGGCGGGCGGCGGACATCGCCCGGTTCGTCGAGGGCGAGCTCCGCCCGCGGGGGTACCTGCACGCCCGAGTCACGCCGGGCGTGGAGCTCGAGCATGCGCCCGATCGCGCCACCCTGGTGCTCGCCATCGAGCCGGGCGCGCAGACCCGCATCGGCACGATCGACCTGGTCGGCACTCCCGGCATGCCGGTCGCTCGCCTGCTCGATCGGCTCGGCATCGCCACCGGCGAGCCGTTCGAGCGCCAGGCGCTCGACGCCCGCGTCGCGGAGTACATCGCCGACGCCCACAGCCGCGGGTACTACGAGGCCAGGCTGATGGTCACCCCGCGGCTCGCCGACGCCGACCGGGAGGCGAACCTGACCGTGACGATCATTCCCGGACCGCTCGTGCGGGTCGTGTTCAGCGGCGATCCGCTGCCCGCGGACCGGCTCGACGAACTGGTGCCGATCGCGCGCGAAGGGGCGGCCGACGAGGACCTGCTCGAGGACGCCAGCAACCGCATAGAGGAGTACCTGCGCGCCCAGGGTTATCGTGACGCCACGGCGGAGTACGTCCGCGAGGAAGGCGACGAGCTGCTGATCACCTTCGACGTGCGCCGGGGACGCCATTACCGGATCGCCGATGTCGTGATCGCGGGCAACTCGTCGGTGCCGCTGTCGGCGTTCGAGGGGAACCTGCGCCTCCGGGCGCGGCAGCCCTTCGAAGGGGCGAGCCTCGACGACGACGTGGGCATGATCGCGGAGCTGTACCGCCGTCAGGGATTCGCCGGCGTCAGCGTGCGATCGAGCGTCGATCCGCTGCCGCAGCCGCCCGGCTCGGCGGACGTGCTCGTGGTCGTGAGCATCACGATCGAGGAGGGGCCGCGGACGCTCGTCGGCTCCGTGCGGATCGACCGCGGCGAGGCCGAGCCGCCCCAGCTCTCGCTGCTGGGGCTGCAGCCCGGGCGCCCCTACTTCCTGACGCAGATGGCGATCGATCGCGACGCGATCCAGCTCTGGTACGCGAACCTCGGCTACCTGAGCGCGACCGTCGCCAGCAACCCCGGACTGAGCGCCGACGGCACGCGCGCCGACGTCGTGTTCACGGTGAGCGAGGGACCGCGCATCTTCGTCGATCATGTGCTG
>Ga0326597_10007311_pt1 | contig 15028 bp, 11 predicted proteins | sample RVTome_12_FD_203789 | JGI IMG/M metagenome (GOLD analysis project Ga0326597, IMG submission 203789) | Soil microbial communities from uranium-contaminated site in the Upper Colorado River Basin, Wyoming, United States - RVT100D185 | ecosystem: Environmental > Terrestrial > Soil > Contaminated >... | reverse complement strand
CCTGCCCGCGGCACCGCTGCGCACCAGCTGGCTTTACGCGCTGGCGCGGCAGATCAACACCCTTCCTTCGCTTTATCTGCAGGCCGGGGCGATCCATGGATCGGTGCTGTGCGCGCAAGACAAGCCCTTGGTCTACATGGAAGATGTCGGCCGCCATAACGCGGTGGACAAGATCGCCGGCTACATGTTCCGGCACGCGGTTCCGGCCGGCGACAAGATCCTTTACACCACCGGGCGGCTGACCTCGGAAATGGTGATCAAGACCGCGCTGATGGGCATTCCGGTGCTGGCCTCGCGTTCGGGCTTTACCGCCTGGGGGGTGGAAATCGCGCGCCAGGTGGGGCTGACGCTGATCGGCCGGATGCGCGGGCAGCGTTTCATCTGCCTTGCCGGCGAAGAACGGCTGATCCGCGACGCCCCCCTGACCGGCGAGGATGAAGACCGGCGGCACCGGCGCAAGGGGGCGGATGATGACTGACAGTTTTCACCCGGTGCGCGATGACGAGATCGCCGCGGTTCTGGCACTGTGGCAAGGCGCGGGCATGACCCGCCCGTGGAACCCGCCGCTGGCCGATATCGCCGCGATTCGCGCCAGACCCGGCTCGGCGCTGCTGGTGGCCTGGGCCGGCGACACACTGGCTGCCACCGTGGCGGTCGAGGATGGCGGCCATCGCGCCTGGGTCTATTACCTGTGCTCGGCGCCAGAATTGCGCGGCGCCGGCTGGGGCCACCGGGCGATGGCCGCGGCCGAAGACTGGGCGCGCCGCGCCGGGCACACCAAGATCCAGCTTCTGGTGCGCAATTCCAACGCGAAGGTGCTGTCGTTCTATGACCTGCTTGGATATGAGGAAAGCGCGGTGACGGTGCTGCAGAAATGGCTCGACCCGGCGCGCGAGCGCGCCTTCAGGGAGAGCCCGGATGCCCATTGATCTGCCCGGCGTCATCCTTGCCGGCGGCGCGGCAACCCGGATGGGTGGCGGCGACAAGGGGCTGCTGGCGCTTGGCGGCAAGCGGCTGATCGACCATGTGATTGCCCGCCTTGCGCCGCAGTGTTCGCGCCTGATGCTGAACGCCAACGGCGATCCGGAGCGGTTTGCCGGTCTTGGCCTGCCGGTGGTGGCCGACAGCCTGCCGGACCGGCCCGGGCCGCTGGCCGGGGTGCTGGCGGGGCTTGACTGGGCCGCGGGCATCGGCGCCGAAGCCATCGTCACCGCCGCCGCCGACACGCCGTTCTTTCCCGCCGACCTGGTGGCCCGGCTGCTGGCCGCGGCGGGCCCTGCGGGTCTGGCGCTGGCCGCCAGCCGCGACGCCACCGGCAGGTTGCAGCGGCACCCGACCTTCGGGCTCTGGCCGGTGGCGCTGCGCCACGATCTGCGCGCGACATTGCGGGCGGGGCTGGGCAAGGTGGTGCTTTGGGCCGACCGCCACGGCGCCGGCACCGCGATCTTCGAGGCGGGCGCGCGCGATCCGTTTTTCAACGTCAACACCCCAGAAGACATCATCGCCGCCGAACGCCTGCTGGGGGCTGCATGAGGGTTTACGGCGTCACCGGCTGGAAAAATTCCGGCAAGACCCATCTGATGGAACGGCTTGTGGCCGAGATCGTGGCGCGCGGTCTGGCCGTTTCCACAGTCAAACACGCGCATCATTCGGCCGAAACCGACCAGCCTGGGCGCGACAGCTATCGCCACCGCGCGGCGGGCGCGCGCGAGGTCATCCTGGCCTCGCCCGCCCGCTGGGCCTTGATGCATGAATTGCGCGGCGCGCCCGAACCGCCGCTGGCCGAGCTGCTGGCCCGGCTTGCGCCGGTCGATCTGGTGCTGATCGAGGGCTACAAATCCGCCCCGCACCCGAAGATCGAAGCGCACCGGGTTGAAACCGGCCAGCCGCTGCTGGCGCCCCTGCACCCCAGCGTGCGCGCGATCGCCTCGAACGCAGCCCCTGCCGGGCTGGCGGTGCCGGTGTTTCATCTGGATGACACCCGCGCGATTGCCGATTTCATCCTGCGCGAGGTCGGGCTGTGAGGTTTGCGCGTGTCGCCATCCTGGACTGGTCCGCGGCCGCAACGCCAAGACGCGGCAGGGATTCGATCTGGCTGGGGCTTGCCGATGGCGCCGCGGCGAGTGCGCAAAACCTTGCCACCAGATCCGCGGCCGAGGCGGCATTGCGGGCGCTGGTGGCCAGGTCACTGGCCGCGGGTGAACGTTTGCTGATCGGCGCCGATTTCGCGTTCGGCTATCCACAGGGTTTCGCCGCCGCGCTGACCGGGCAGCCCGCGGCGCTTGCGGTTTGGGCGTGGCTGGCGGGCGCGGTTTCCGATGGCCCGGGCAATGCCAATAACCAGCGCCATGTCGCGGCGCAGATCAACGCGCTATTTACGGGCGACGGCCCGTTCTGGGGCAATCCCGGCAAGGTCGACATCGCCGGCTTGCCGCGGCTGAAACCCGCGTTGGCGGACGGGCTGGCCGCCTTTCGCGCCACCGAGATTGCGGCGCGCCAGGCCGGGACGGCGCCGAAATCGGTCTGGCAACTGGCTGGTGCGGGGGCGGTAGGGGCACAGGTGCTGACCGGACTGCCCGTGCTGCAACGGCTGCGCGAAGCCTTTCCGGGGCAGATCGCCGTCTGGCCGTTCGAGCCCGCCACCGCGCCGGTGGTGCTGGCCGAGGTCTACCCCGCGCTGCTCGCCGCCGAGGTGCGCGCGGCGCGGGGCATGGTGCGCGACGAAGCGCAAGTGCGGCTGCTTGCCCAGGCGCTGGCGGCGCTGTCCGCTGCAGACCGTCTGGCGGCGCTGTTCGCGCCCGCGACCGACCCCGCGGTGCTGGCCGAGGAAGGCTGGATACTTGGCGCCGGCCATGCGCCGGCGCTGCGCGCCGCCCTTCCCGCCCCGGCTGCGGCCGCCGGCGCCCTGCCGCAGGGCGTGGACTGGGTTCCGGTCGATGCGGCATTGGCGCGGCTGCGCGCGGCGCTGACCCCGGTGACCGGGGTTGAAACCCTGCCCGTGGCGCGCGCCGCGGGGCGCGTGCTGGCGCAAGATTGCGTCGCGCAGCGCGCCAGCCCGCCGCGGCCCAATGCCGCCGTCGATGGCTACGGCTTTGCCCATGCCGCGCTGTCTGGCACCGGGCCGTATCGGCTGCCGCTGCTGGCGGGCCGCGCGGCAGCCGGGCAGCCTTATGCCGGCGCGGTGCCACCGGGCGCCGCGATCCGCATTCTGACCGGCGCGATCCTGCCCGCAGGCGTCGATACCGTGGTGCTGCAGGAAGATTGCACGGTGGATCGCGCCGCGGTCACTTTCGACGGTCCGGTGAAGCCCCGCGCCAACACGCGCAAGGCGGGTGAGGATTTGGCGCAGGGCGCGCCGGTGCTGGCGGCGGGGCGGCGGCTGCGCGCGGCGGATCTGGCGCTGCTGACCGCGGTCGGCGTGGCCCGGGTGCAACTGCATCGCCCGCTGCGCGTCGCGGTGCTTTCCACCGGCGACGAAATCATTCCCGACCCCGCCAGCCCCGCGCTGCCGCATCAGATTTACGATGCGAACCGGCCGATGCTGCTGGCGCTGGCACAGGGCTGGGGCTGCGTGCCGCTCGATCTGGGCCATGTGCGCGACGACCGCCGCCTGATCGCGGCACGGCTGGATCGCGGCGCCCGCAGCGCCGATGTGATCGTGACCTCGGGCGGCGCCTCGGCGGGCGATGAGGACCATGTGTCCTGGCTGCTGCGCACGCGCGGAACGCTGACAAGCTGGCGCATCGCGATGAAACCGGGCCGGCCGCTGGCGCTGGCGCATTGGCAGGGCGTGCCGGTGCTGGGTCTGCCCGGCAACCCGGTCGCGGCCTTCGTCTGCGCGCTGGTCTTTGCGCGGCCCGCGCTGTGCCTTTTGGGCGGCGGCGGCTGGCCAGTGCCGCAGGGCTTTACGGTGCCGGCGGCGTTTTCCAAGCGCAAAGCCGCCGGACGGCGCGAGTACCTGCGCGCGCGGCTGGATGCGCAGGGCCAGGCCGAGGTGTTCGGCTCGGAAGGCTCGGGCCGGATCAGTGGGCTGGCCTGGGCGACAGGCATCGTGGAGCTGCCCGACGCTGCTTGCGACATCACCCCCGGCACGCCGGTGCGCTTCGTCCCCTTTGCCGCGTTCGGCGTGCTTTAGCTCAGCCGCGCCGGATCAGGTAAATGCGCGCCGCACCCGCGGCATCTGCCGCCAGCAGTTCATGCCCGGCCTCGGCGCAAAAATGCGGCACGTCGATCACCGCCGCCGGGTCGGTTGAAATCAGCCGCAGCACCTGCCCCGGCGCCATCGCGTGCAGCCGCTTGCGCGCCTTCAGCACCGGCAGCGGGCACAACAGGCCGGTGGCGTCGATTTCCTGATCCCATCGCATGGCGCAACAGATAGGCAAGGCGTCGCGATCTGTCCATCGGGCGCGCCGGGCGCGTGGCAGGATCGGTCGCAAATCGCGGGGCGGTCTGCTAGCCTGCCCCGGCGCGGCGGGCCGCGCGCATGGAGGTTGGGGCGAATGACACAGACAGGCGCAGACCGGCAGGGGGTCTGGAAATCGGGGCGCGGCAAGGGCCGGGCCACGCCCAAGGGCCGCCAGCTGGACGATTCGGCGATGGCCGAGGTTTGCGCGCTCTTGGGCGATGCACCGCGCCGGCGCGACCTGTTGATCGAATTCCTGCACCGCATTCAGGATGCGCATGGCCAGCTTTCCGCCGCGCATCTGCGTGCCCTGGCGCATGAGCTGCGCCTGTCAATGGCCGAGGTCTGGGAGGTCGCCACCTTCTACGCGCATTTCGACCCGGTGCGTGAGGGCGACACCCCGCCCCCCGCACTGACCATCCGGGTGTGCGAATCGCTGTCGTGCGAAATGGCCGGGTCCGAGGCGCTGTTTGCCGCGCTGCAGGCCGGGCATGACCCGGCCCGCGTGCGGGTGCTGCGCGCCCCCTGCATGGGGCGCTGCGACGCGGCACCTGTGCTTGAAATCGGCCACCGCCACATCGACCATGCCACGCCCGAAAGTGTTGCAAAGGCGCTGGCGGTTGGTGACTTTCATCCGCAAATCCCTGACTATCAGGAGCTTGCGGACTATAGCTCAAGTGGTGGCTACGCACTGCTTGCCGCCCTGCGCGCCGCTGGCGACTGGCAGGCAGTGCAGCAAGAAGTGCAGGCGTCGGGGCTGCGCGGGCTAGGTGGCGCCGGTTTTCCCGCGGCGCGCAAATGGGGCTTCGTGCGCGCCCACCCCGGGCCGCGCTATCTGGCGGTGAACGCCGATGAGGGCGAACCCGGCACCTTCAAGGACCGCTTTTATCTGGAACGCACACCGCACCTGATGCTGGAAGGCATGCTGATCGCGGCCTGGGCGGTCGAGGCAGAAACCTGCTTCATCTACCTGCGCGACGAATACCCGGCGGTGCGCGAAATCCTGTGCCGCGAAATTGCGGCGCTGGAGGCAACCGGGATCGCCGCCCCCGGCTTCATCGACCTGCGCCGCGGCGCCGGCGCCTATATCTGCGGCGAGGAATCGGCGATGCTGGAAAGCATCGAGGGCAAACGCGGCATCCCCCGCCTGCGCCCGCCCTATGTGGCCGAGGTCGGCCTGTTCGGGCGCCCGACGCTGGTGCACAATGTCGAAACGCTGCATTGGCTGGCACGGGTGCTGCGCGAAGGCCCGGCGCTGCTGGACGGGGTGGAACGTAACGGGCGCAAGGGGTTGCGCAGCTTTTCGGTGTCGGGCCGAGTGGCAAGGCCGGGGGTCTACCTGCTGCCCGCCGGATCTACCATCACCGACATCATCGCCGCGGCGGGCGGCATGGCGCCGGGGCACCGCTTCAAGGCCTATCAGCCCGGCGGGCCGTCATCGGGGCTTCTACCCGCGTCGCTGGATACGGTGCTACTCGATTTCGATACCTTGCAGCCGCATGGCAGCTTCATCGGCTCGGCCGCCGTGGTGGTGCTGTCGGATCACGACAGCGCCCGCGCCGCGGCGCTGAACATGCTGCGGTTCTTTGCGCAAGAAAGCTGCGGGCAATGCACCCCGTGCCGGGTCGGTTGCGAAAAGGCGGTGAAGCTGATGACGGCCAAGCAGTGGGACCGCGACGTGCTGGAGGATCTGTGCACCGTGATGCAGGATGCCTCGATCTGCGGGCTGGGTCAGGCGGCGCCGAATGCGATCCGGCTGACGATGCAGCATTTCGGCGGCGAGGTGTAAGCTCATGTCCAGTGTCAGCTTCACCATCGATGGCATTGAAGTCACAGCGGAACATGGCGAAACTATCTGGCAGGTGGCGCAGCGCCACGGCACCACCATCCCGCATCTGTGCCACAAGCCCGCGCCCGGCTATCGCCCCGACGGCAACTGCCGCGCCTGCGTGGTTGAGGTTGCGGGCGAACGGGTTCTGGCGGCTTCGTGCTGCCGCGCGCCAAGCCCGGGGATGAAGGTGAACACCGACAGCCAACGCGCTGTAAAGGCCCGCGAAATGGTGCTGGAGCTGCTGTTGGCAGACCAACCCGCGGCGGCGCATGATGCCGCGTCGCACCTGCTGAAGACGGCGCGCGATGCAGGCGTTGGCGCCAGCCGCTTTCCGGCACTGGAACCGGCAAGGGTGCCGCTGCTTGATGCCAGCCATGTCGCGATGCGGGTCAATCTTGACGCCTGCATTCAGTGCGGCCTGTGCGTGCGCGCCTGCCGCGAGGTGCAGGTGAACGACGTGATCGGCATGGCCGGGCGCGGCCACGACGCCTACCCCACCTTCGATTTCGCCGACCCGATGGGTGACAGTACCTGTGTCGCCTGCGGCGAATGCGTGCAGGCCTGCCCCACCGGCGCGCTGATGCCGGCAACCGTGCTTGACGCAGCCGAGCGCGGCGACAGCGCCGATTACGACCGCGCAGTGGCCACCGTCTGCCCGTTCTGCGGCGTCGGCTGCCAGGTCAGCGTCAAGGTCAAGGATGGCCGCGTGCAACAGGTCGATGGCCTGAATGGCCCCGCCAACGAGGGGCGGCTTTGCGTCAAGGGGCGTTTCGGGTTCGACTACATCCACCACCCGCACCGGCTGACACGGCCGCTGATCCGCAAACCTGGCGCGCCAAAGGGGCTGAACGTGGACCCTGCCAACCCGCTGACGCATTTTCGCGAAGCCAGCTGGGATGAGGCGCTTGATTTCGCGGCGGACGGACTGGCGCGGCTGGCCGAGGCGCATGGCGGCGCGGCAGTGGCGGGCTTCGGATCGGCCAAATGCACCAATGAGGAAGCCTATCTCTTTCAAAAGCTGATCCGCCAGGGCTTCGGGCACAACAACGTCGATCACTGCACGCGGCTGTGCCACGCCTCATCGGTGGCGGCGTTGATGGAAAACGTCGGCTCGGGCGCGGTCACCGCCACCTTCAATCAGATCGAAAACGCCGACGTGGCCATCGTGATCGGCGCCAACCCGACCGAAAACCACCCCGTTGCGGCGACCTATTTCAAGCAGTTCGCCAAACGCGGCGGCAAGCTGATCGTGATGGACCCGCGCGGCCAGGCGCTGAAACGCCACGCCTCGCATATGCTGCAGTTCCGCCCCGGCGCCGATGTGGCGCTGCTGAACGCGATCATGCATGTGATCGTGGCCGAAGGGCTTTACGACGCCGCCTATATCGACCGCTTCACCGAGAACTGGCAGGCCGAAACCGCGCATCTGGCCGGCTTTGCGCCAGAGGCGATGGCAGGCATTTGCGGCGTTCCGGCCGATGCCATCCGCGCCGTGGCGCGCGATTTTGCAACCGCCAAGGCCGGCATGATCTTCTGGGGCATGGGCATTTCGCAGCACATCCACGGCACCGACAATTCGCGTTGCCTGATCGCGCTGGCGCTGATGACAGGCAACGTCGGCCGCCCCGGCACCGGGCTGCACCCGTTGCGCGGCCAGAACAACGTGCAGGGCGCCTCGGATGCCGGGCTGATCCCGATGTTCCTGCCCGATTATCAGCCGGTGGGCGATGCGCGCGTGCGCGCCGCCTTTGCCGAGATCTGGGGTTCAGCCGATTTCAGCGCCAAGCCGGGGCTGACGGTGACCGAGATCCTTGATGCGGTGCACGCCGGGCAAATCCGCGCCATGTATGTTCTGGGCGAAAACCCGGCGATGTCGGACCCCGATGTCACCCACGCCCGCCATGCACTCGCCAAGCTGGAACATCTGGTGGTGCAGGACATCTTCCTGACCGAAACCGCGAATTACGCCGATGTCATCCTGCCCGCCGCGGCGTTTTATGAAAAGACCGGCACCGTGACCAATACCAACCGGCAGGTGCAGATGGGCCGCCCGGCGCTGCCGCCCCCGGGCGAGGCGCGCGAGGATTGGGCGATCACCGTGGCACTGGCGCAGCGGCTGGGGCTGGGTTGGCGCTATTCCCACCCGCGCGAGGTCTTTGCCGAAATGGCCCGCGGCATGAAATCGCTGGCCAACATCAGCTGGGAGCGGCTGGAGGCCGAAGGCGCGGTGACCTACCCCAGCCATTCGCCCGACGACCCCGGCCAGCAAGTCGTGTTCGGCGATGGTTTCCCGCGGGCCGGCGGGCGGGCACGTTTTGCGCCGGCCAGCCTGATTGCCCCCGACGAAGTGCCCGATGCCGAATACCCGATGATCCTGACCACCGGACGGCAGCTGGAACACTGGCACACCGGCTCGATGACGCGGCGATCAATGGTGTTGGATGCGGTCGAGCCCGAGGCGAATTGCTCGCTGCATCCGGCGACGCTGCGCCGGCTTGGCGTGGCACCGGGCGGGCGGGTGCGGCTGCGCAGCCGCCGGGGCGAGATCGTGCTGCTGGCGCGCGCCGACCGGGCGGTAGCCGAAGACATGGTGTTCGTGCCCTTCGCCTTTGTCGAGGCGGCGGCGAATGTGCTGACCAACCCGGCGCTGGACCCCTACGGCAAGATCCCTGAATTCAAGTTCGCCGCGGTCAGCGTCAGCGCCGAATAGCTGCGATCAGGCCAGCGGTTCATAGCTGCCGCTGGCGGCGACCCAGACGTAACGATGTGCGTGGCGCGCCGCAAATGCGGGCAGCGCCTGCACCGCGTCCAGCACCGCCGCGACCTCGGCATCGGGCATCAGGTAGCTGAGGTTCAGCCGCACGAAGCCGGGCTTGTCCGCCTCGTCCCCGGCCAGTATTGCGGCGCGCGTGGCGCGCGAGGTCGCGGCATCGATCCCCAGCAGGCGGTGGCCGTAGGGCCCGGCGCAGGCACAACCACCGCGCGCCTGCACGCCGAAACCATCGCTGAGCAACCGCGTCGCCAGTTGCGGCGGCACAAAACCACCTTCGCCGTCGGCGACCAGGAACGAGAAGATCGGCAGCCGCGGGCAATCGGTCTTGCCCAGCAACCGCAACCCGGGCGCGGCGGCAAACGCCGCCAGCCCTTGCGCCGCAAGTTCACGGTTGCGCTGCGCAATCCACCCTGCCCCGACAGCATCTTTCACCTCAAAGGCCAATGCGGCGCGAATGTCGCCCAGGATGTTCGGCGTGCCGGCCTCTTCGCGTTCGACCACATCGGGCAGATAGTCATGCACCTCATCCGACACGAACCGCACCGTGCCGCCGCCGGGAAAGGTCGGCACCGTGCTGCGCACCGCGTCGCGGCGCACGATCATCAGCCCCGAAGCCCCCGGCCCGCCGGCAAACTTGTGCGGCGAGGCGGCGATGGCGTCAATGTCGACCCCCGGCGCGGGGCGCATGGCAATTGGCAGATAGGGGCCGCCGCCAGCGTAGTCCCAGACCGCGAGCGCCCCGGCCGCCTTCAGCCGCCGCGTCACCGCCACCACATCGGTCAGAATGCCGGTGACGTTCGAGGCCGCGGAAAAGCTGCCGATCACCAGCCCTGTTGCGCGTGCCAGTTCCGCCTCCAGCGCGGCAAGGTCGGGCCCGCCGCCGGGCGCCTCGGCAATCTCGACCACCCGCGCGCCGCTTTCGCGCCAGGGCAGCAGGTTCGAATGGTGCTCATAGGGGCCGACCAGCACCGTAGCACCCTGCCCCGCCGCCACCGCCTGGCGCACCCCCAGCAGGTGCACCAGCCGGTTCAGCCCTGCAGTCGCACCCGACCCGGCAAAGATCACCGCATGTTCCGCCCCCGCGCCGCACAGCGCCGCAATCCGCGCCCGCGCCGCATGTCGCAGTGCGCTGGTCTGGGCGCCGCAATACGACGCCTCGGTATGGCTGTTGGCATAGACCGGCAGCACCTCATGCAGCATCGTGTGTTCCACCGCCTGCAGCGCCCGGCCAGAGGCCACGTAATCGGCGTAGATCATGCGCCGCGGCCCGAACTGGCCGTCAATCACCACATCACGGCCGATGACCTGTTCGTGCAGACCGGCGCAGATGTCTGGCCCGGGCAGGTGGTTGCGGAAGCGGCTGAAAAACGGGCTGGCGGTGGTCATGTGTTTTCCTGCGGTTTGCGACACAACGCAGCTTTGACCTTTCACACCGCAAATAATACCCGTAACATCACCGCACAAGCGCAGATTCCTCGATCATTTGCGCAGTATGGTGACACTAATGGACAGATTCGATCAGGCGATCATTGCCGCCTTGCAGCATGACGGCAGCCTGTCGCAGCGCGCGCTGGCAGAACTGGTCGGGCTGTCGCAGAACGCCTGCTGGCGGCGCGTGCAGCGGCTGACCGAGGCGGGCGTGCTGAGCGGCGCCACCATGCGCGTCAACGCCGCGGCGCTGGGGCTGGATCTGACCGTGTTCATGATGGTGCGCACCCGCCATCACACCGCCGACTGGGCGCGCAGCTTTCGCCAGCGCGTCGAGGCGATCCCCGAGATTGTCGAGCTGCACCGCATCGGCGGCGACTGGGATTACCTGCTGAAAGTCGTCACCACCGGCATGTCGGGCTATGACCGGGTGTATCAGGCGCTGATCGCCAATCTCGATCTGGAAAAGGTCACCGGCTACTTCGCGATGGAAACGATGCTGCAAGGGCGGCCGCTGTTGCCCCCCGATCGGCGCTAGCCCGCCGACCCGCGCCGGTTTTCGGGTGGACAGCACTGCGGCGGCTGCGCATGTTCGGCCTGCGCGGGGCTGATTCTGCGCCGGATATTCCAAGTGTTCACGAGGTGCCGATGCGGCCACGTCACAGCCTGACCGCCCTGATCGCCGGGCTTTTCGCGCTTGGCGCCTGTGCCCCTAGCGGCCCCGGCGCCACCGAACAAACACTGGCCGGCACCGCGCTGGATGGCTGCTGCCGCAATGCCGAGTTCTTTCCGCCGCCGCTGGCCTATCTGGCCGACCCGTTTGCGCCCGCCATCGGCACGCTGATCGGCAACATCATCCTGCGCCCCGGGTATCTGGCCACCGATGCCGGCCAGCAGGCGGTGCTGGACAGCGTGCAGCCGCTTGATGTGCTGGTGCTGTCGTCCAAGGGCCGTCTGTCGGGCAACATGCTGCCGGGGCTGTTCGGGCATTTCATCGTCTATGTCGGCTCCGAGGCCGAGCTGCGCCGGATCGGCGCCTGGAACGACCCGCGCGTGGTGCCGCATCAGGCCAGCATCCGCGCCGGGGCGCGGTTCATCGAATCGGATCTGAAAGGCGTGCATCTTTCGACGCCCGACAAGGCGCTTGATACCGACCGCGCCGCGATCCTGCGCCCACCCTTTGCAAACGCCGCCGCGCGGCGCGATGCGGTGGGGCGCTATCTGGGCAGTCTTGGCGCCGATTTCGACTTTCGCTTCGACAGCGGCACGACCGATGAACTTTACTGCGCCGAGCTGGTGGATCAGGTGCTGCCCGGGCTGAACATGCCCAAACGCCCGCTTTATGGCCGCGTGACAATTCTGCCCGATGATGTGGTGGCCGAAGCGGCGGTGGGGCGCGCGCGCCTGCGGCTGGTCAACTATATCAGCGGCACCCCCGAGGGCGGCGCGCAAAGTGCCGGCCAGGCGGCGCTGACCGCCGATCTGGCGGGCTGGTGGGCGGCGCATCAGATCGCGCCGACAGGCCAGCCGGAAATCTGACCGCGGCGGCGCTAAAGATAATCGCCGCGGCTCAACCCGTATTTCGCCATCTTCTCGTTCAGGGTGCGGCGCGGCAGGCAAAGTTCGTCCATCACCGCGGCGATAGCGCCGCGGTGCCGGCGCATCGCGTTGTCGATCAGCATCTTTTCGAAATTGTCCACGTATTCCTTCAGCGGCTTGCCCTCGGTGGTCATCGCCGGGCCGACCTCTTCGTTGTCGGCCATCAACAGGCTGGCAATCGAGCCGCTGCCGCGCCGGTTTTGCAGCACCGCGCGCTCGGCCACGTTGATCAGCTGGCGCACGTTGCCCGGCCAAGGCGCCTGCAGCAGTTGCGCCGCCTCCTGCGCGGTGATGCCGGGTGCTGCGCAGCCGTATTCCTCGGCGAATTGTTCCGACATGCGGCTGAACAGCGTCAGGATGTCTTCGCCGCGCGTGCGCAGCGGCGGCGGCACAATCTTCAGCGCCGCCAGCCGGTAGTAAAGATCGGGGCGCAAAGCATCTTCGACGGTGCGGCCTTCGCCATGCGTGTTGCAAATACCGATGACGCGGGTTTCGGCGGGCGAGCCCTGCGCATTGATGAAGGTCAAAAGCCGCGCCTGCAGGCTTTGGCTCAGCGCCTCGATATCCTCAAGACACAGCGTGCCGCTGCGCGCCTCTTCCACCAGCGGCAGGCCGCCGCCGTCTTCCGCCGGGCCAAACAGCCGCGCCGCCAGCGCCTCTTCGGTGAAGGCGGCGCAGGAAACCACCACAAAACGGCGCCCGGCGCGCGGCCCCACCGCATGCAGCGCATGCGCCACCAGCGTCTTTCCGGTGCCGGTTTCGCCGTCGATCAGCACATGGCCGTCGGCCTGCCCGAGGTCGAGAATATCTTCGCGCAACCGCTCCATCACCGCCGAAGTGCCGATCAGCTTGCCCATCACCTGCGCGCCTTCGGCCAGATCGCGGCGCAGTGCGCGGTTGTCCAGCGTCTGCCGCCGCGCCTGCGTGGCGCGCTTGGCCAGTTCGGTCACGCGATCCGGGTTGAACGGTTTTTCCAGAAAATCCATGGCGCCAAGCCGCATCGCCTCAACCGCCATCGGCACGTCGCCATGCCCGGTGATCATGATCACCGGCAGCGCCGAATCGAGGCTCATCAGGCGTTTGAGAAACGCCATCCCGTCCATCCCCGGCATGCGGATATCGGAAATGACCACGCCGGGCCAGTCGGGCCCGATCGCCCGCAGCGCCTCTTCGGCCGTGCCGTAGCTGACCGGGTCAAACCCCGACAGCGCCAGCCACTGCCCGATCGACTGGCGCATGTCCTCTTCGTCATCGACGATCGCAACTTTCATCATCCGTGCCATATGGCTACTCCGCTGCCCGAGGGGCATCGCCCCCGGAAATCTGCTTGCCCGCACAAAGCGGCAGTTTCAGTTCGAACACCGCGCCGCCGTCTGCGGCGTTATGCGCGGTCAGCCGGCCGCCGAGATCCTTCACGATTCCTGACGAAATCGCCAAACCCAGCCCGGTGCCCTCGCCCGGCTTTTTCGTTGTCCAGAACGGCTCGAACAGCTTTTCCAGATCGCTCAATCCGGGGCCGTTGTCGCGCACCGTCAGCACCGCGGTGTCGTCGCGCGCCAGCGTGATGCCAATTTGCGGCGCCGGCGCGGTGCGCGTGGCATCAAGCGCATTGCGCAGCAGGTTGATGATCACCTGTTCCAGCCGGATGCGGTCGGCCATCACCAGCACCGGGCTGCGCGGCACGCTGCGGTTGATCTTTACCGTGCGCGCCCGCAGCTGCGGCTCCATCATCGCCAGCGCCGAGGAAAGTGCCGCACGAACATCAACCGGTTCAAAGGCTTCGCCGCCTTTCCTCGCGTAGGACTTCAACTGCCGGGTGATCGCCCCCATGCGCTCGATCAAATCGTCGATGCGCTGGAATGAACTTAGCGCCTCTTCCGGCCGCTCGCGCTGCAACAACAGCCGTGCCCCGGCCAGATAGGTCTTCATCGCTGCCAGCGGCTGGTTCAGCTCATGGCTGACGGCGGCGCTCATTTCGCCCAGAGCTGCCAGTTTCGACGACTGCGCCAGTGTCTGTTCGGCCACGGCAAGGTCTTTCTGCACCCGCTCGCGTTCGGCGATTTCGCGCAGCAGCCGCGCGTTCAGCGCCCGCAGCTCGACCGATTCGCGCCGGTAGGCGGCGCTTTGCACCCGTGCGCGCCGCGACAGCAGGTAGAATACTCCCGCCATCAGAATCGCGAAACCCATGATTTCAAGCGCCAGCACCGCGTTCACGCGCTGGCGCACCGATTCGTAGCCGGTAAAGGAAAACATCCGCCAGCCGCGAAATGGCAGCCGCGCCTCGGCGCGCATCACCGCATTGCCGCGCAGATAGGCATCGGGGGGGGTATTGGCCCAGTCGCTGGTGGCCTGCACCGCGCGCTGCAGCGGCGACGGTGCGCCAGGCGCGTCCAGCGCCTCGGCAAGCGTCAGCCCGCGCCAGCGCGGCTCGGTCGACAAGATCACCCGGCCCTCGCTGTCGGTCACCGCGACGGCATCGGAAAACCCCGCCCAGGCCCGCTCGAACCGCGCCAGATCGGCCTCGACCACAATCACCCCGACCGGCTTGCCCTCGGCCAGCAACACCCGCGAATACAGGAACTCGGTGCCGCCGGTGCTGCGTTTGGCAGCAGTGAACACGGTATCGCGCGACCGCAGCGTATCGACGAAGAAAGGCTCGGCGCCATAGGATTGCCCGATCAAAAGCCGGTTGGTCGAGGCCACGGCGCGGCCGGCAACGTCCAGCAGCCGGATCGAGGCGGCATCGATATCGCGCCGCGCCGTGATCAGCCGCGACGAGGTCAGCGAATAGTCGCCCGATTTCAGCGCCGCCAACAGGTCGGGATCGCGCGCCAGCAACAGCGGCACCACCGAGGTGCGCTGCAACTCGGACATCACGTTGCCCGAATAAAGCGCCAGCCGCAGATCGGCCCGCACCCGCGTGGTTTCCACAAAGCGTTCCGACAGCCAGGCATTGGTGGCCCAGATCACCACCGCCGCGGTCAACAGGATCAGC
>Ga0326597_10007310_pt1 | contig 15028 bp, 16 predicted proteins | sample RVTome_12_FD_203789 | JGI IMG/M metagenome (GOLD analysis project Ga0326597, IMG submission 203789) | Soil microbial communities from uranium-contaminated site in the Upper Colorado River Basin, Wyoming, United States - RVT100D185 | ecosystem: Environmental > Terrestrial > Soil > Contaminated >... | reverse complement strand
GATCGTCAACGTCCTCGTCATCGAGCACTGGGACGTCAGCCACAATCGCTTCAGCGACAGCTCCTCGTTGGAGTAGTTCCAATTCGCGCAGCTTTTTCTCAAGTCTCTCGCGACGACGACGTAAAGACTGGTAGATGGCCTCGGGAGACGAGGCAAGGCGGCGCTGCAGGATCGTAAGCGCGAAGCCAACGGTTCCAGCGCGCTTGTCGTTTTGGAGCGCCTCTGCTCTGTTAAACTCCTCGCGCACGTAATCGGTAACTTCTTTGTAGAGTCGTGCCTCAGCATCAGAGAGCTTGTAGGAAACGGTGTATGCAATCCGCTCCGGAAAAAGGTGTGTACCATCGAACTTAAGCAACTTCTCTTTGACCATCCGGCGCATGAGATCGGAAACATCCGCGGCGTGCGCACCGTCACGGAAGCGCCCTTCAAAGCGATCGCCGTCGAGCAGCGCCATGAAAAGCTGAAAGTCCGCCTCTTTGCCATTGTGGGGCGTCGCCGTCATAAGAAGGAAGTGACGAGTCAGAGTCGAGAGCAGATGGCCGAGCCTGTGGCGTTTTGTATACTTGATTACACCACCGAAAAAAGTGGCCGACATCTTGTGCGCTTCATCGCTAACGATGAGATCCCAGCGGCAGTCTGGAGCTTTGAGTTTTTCCTGAACATTTTCGTCGCGAGAGAGCTTATCGAGCCGCGCGATGACAAGATTATTCTCCACAAACCAGTTGCCCGTACGGGCGGATTCGAGTTTGTCATTGGTCAGAATGTCGAACGGGAGCTGGAAGCGCTGATAGAGCTCGTCTTGCCACTGCTCAGCAAGGCTACCGGGGCAAACCACTAAACATCGCTGAAGATCACCACGCACGATTAGCTCCTTCATGAGCAGTCCCGCCATGATGGTTTTACCGGCGCCGGGGTCGTCGGCAAGAAGGAACCGCAGCGGTTGGCGCGGTAGCATTTCCTCATACACTGCGATGATCTGGTGCGGTAGCGGGTCAACTTGCGAAGTGTGGACAGCCAGCACTGGGTCGAACAGGTGCGCCAGGCGAATACGGTGTGCTTCGGAGACCAAGCGAAAGAGGCTGCCGTCGCCGTCGAAGCTCCAAGGACGGCCCTGCTCGACGATTTCAAGACGCTGCTCATCGTGGCGGTACAGCAGTTGGTTCGCGACTCGGCCGCCAGGATCTTTATAGGTTAGTTCGAGCGCCTCCGAACCGAACCATTGCACGTTAACAACCGTGACCAGGGCATCGGGGAGAATACCGCGAACAGATGCGTTGGGAGTGAGGTCTTCCAGTCTAATCATGCTTAATTCTCAGAAGTCCGATTACCAAGGTCGCCGGTCCCGGCTTACGGGTGCACCACTTTCCCGGTTCATTTCAGGGATTCATTCGAATTCTTGCCTCAGACCTGGTCGGGATTCCGCTCCGAAAACCTGCGGGGTCAAAGTCGCCACATCCTGGATCGGCGCTTAGGGGATACTAGTCGAAATGAGGCCGGGATGCCAAGAGCGAATTTGGGGGCTGGTCGGGAGAGTTTGAGATCTGGCTGACCCGTCGCCAGGGTCAATTCTCGCTCCGTGTCCGCTCCGTGTCAGACTCGCCTAACTCTATTAACTCACCAAGCCTTTCTGCAACGCACGGCTCACATTCGATGGGTGGCAGCCGAGAAAATCTGCCAACTCCGACGCGAGATAACCCCAACACCGCTTCGCAAATGAATGGACGGCGAGCCTAAGGCCGAGGGGACGACTGAGAAAAGAAATGGAAATATAGAATGTCCCCTTTTCTTTTTTGAACCCGTGAATTATCGAGGACCCATGTTGTCGAGTTGGCGGTGTTACCGTTACCCTGATATACTTTCAAAAAAAGGGAGGCCCAATGAAACTGACCGCATTGATCGAGCGCGAGGGCGATGGTTACGTATCTCGGTGCCCCGAATTGGATGTCGCGAGTCAAGGCAAGACCGTAGAAGAGGCCCGCGACAACTTACGCGAAGCGCTGGGGCTGTTTTTTGAGTCGGCTTCCGCCGAAGAACTCAAGCAACGGCTTCGACACGAGGTTTTCATCACTCAAGTCGACGTAGCGGTTGGCTAGATTGCGCGTCCTGTCCGGCAAGGACATTTGCGCTATCTTGAGAAAGTCTGGCTTTGAAGAAGTCCGCAAGGCGAGGCAGCCATATCGTAATGCAGAAGAAACTTCCTCCCGGTACTGTCACTGTTCCAGTCCCCGATCACGCCGAAATTCGTATCGGTACGTTACAATCAATCATTCGCCAATCCGGCATACCACGGAGTGAGTTCGAAGAATAATTTTCGCCAACGCGATCGCCAAGGCGGGCAGGTACATCGTCAGCGCAAGTGCGAAGGAAACCCTTGAATCGCAAATATCACGCCTGACCCAGGCCCCAACTGACCGGAGAGCGCCTAAACCTCGACTCCCAGACTCGCAGCGTTCGCTAAAAGTGAACAGGCAAGAATAGTGAACGCAGGTTTTATTTTGACCGCTATTTGCAGACTCCGGCTGGGTTTTCGTCAGGCGTTAAGGATCACGAGCCTGGAGCGAACCGAAACTCAATGATTGTTAAGAAACCAACGCCAGGGCCGTAGACATAGTCGGTCTCGAGATTAACTCTCACGCTTTTCCGAAACTCCTTACGCTTTACTTTTCACGCCTTAGCAAATTCCGCGGCATTTCATCCGGGCTACGATACTCATCCATCGTTGTTTCCGCTCAGCCTTGCTACCCGCCTCACGGTAGGATATTTTTAAGGAGTCGCAGAAACCGGAGTTGATTATTATGAGCTCAATCATGATCGATCTCCCCACTGAAACCTATAAACGGCTCGAGGCGCAGGCGCGTAGTATTGGCCAAGACGCGGCAACGCTGAGCCGAGACCTTCTGGCATCGGCGCTCCACGGTTGTGAATCAGCACGAGCCCAAACAGCAGGCGAACTCCATCGCGCGGCTGGACGAGTACGTCCACTGAGCACAACCTTGCGCGACAAAATCATCCCCGCGGTTACCCTGGAGGAAGCCCGCACGATCCTCAAGCAAGCGGGCAGTCCCTCTCTGAGTGAAATTATCCAGGACCAGCGGGGCTCCAAAACGTGACCGATTACTTCCTTGATGCTAGCGCGGTAGTGAAACGCCGATGAAGCGGGCAGCGCGTGGGTCCGGCAAATTACCAATCCCCAGGCGCAAAATACTATCTTGCTTGCGGAAATCACCCTTGCCGAAGTCACCGCCGCGTTGGTGGCCAAGCAGCGGGCTCCCAAGGGATTCACTCTTGAGCCGTTTTTTTCAGGACTGCGACGAGCATTTTACGCTTGTTTCCATAGACCGGTCGGTTATCGACCGCGCTGTCGATTTGGCTCAGCGTCACCGCCTTCGTGCGTATGATGCCGTGCAGCTCGCCACGGCTTTCGAAGCCAGCGCGATAACCCAAGCTCAAGCTTTGCCGCCGCTCACCTTCGTGGCCGCCGACACCGATCTTTTGACTGCTGCCGTTGCCGAACACCTCTCTGTCGAGAATCCTCTGAACTATGCCCATCTGGACTCTTGATCCTGCGCATCGCGATACATACGTCGCGTCAACCAATCACCCTTGATGCGTTAACATCTGTCCGATAAAACTCCGTACGCTTTACCCCGCAAGTGCCACATGTTGCCGACTTTCCTTCGCTCCAAATTAATTCAGAATGTCCCCTTTTCTTTTCTCATGTTGCCGGCCAGATCGTACTGATAGCTCTCGCTTCTCGTCAGCGGATTGACGCGCGTCGCCAGCCGGTCCATGTTGTCATAGGTGTATGTGGTCGCATTGCTCCGCGCGTCGGTGACGCTAAGCAGGTTGCCGTTCGCATCGTAAGTAAACCCAGTGGTCCCGTTTAGCGGGTCGAGCCTCCAGGGCAGCCGGTTCAACCCGTCGTAAGTATAGATTGCCGGGTAGCCGAGACAATATAATCACTATAATGATTCTGCTGAAAAACCCTCCGTTCATCCTTCGAGAGCCTCAGGACGAACGGAGGAGCGGTTGAAATCATTGGAGATCTTCCGTTCATGCTGAGCCTAGTCGAAGCATTCATAGGGTTTTTCAGCAGAATCTATAATGAAGCCTGACACCGTTCCTGACACCGTTCCTGAGACATTACTCTTCTTGTTTGCGTCTGCGGGTCACTCCGCCATCCTGCTGCCTTCAGCCCCTTTCCATGTCAGCAGTTATCGGGCCGACCTTCTCCAGAAATGTTTCCCCTTGCACTGATTGACTATTTCTGTTGCTCTATCGACGGTCTGTTATAGAATGCACTTGTGAAACTCCATCGAGACTCCGTGATCGACGAGAGAAAACTGAAGGAATATCTGCTGATGCCTCGAATTGAAGACGACAAGTCGGGATTTTTAGCGCTGGCTGGTTACTCGCTGACAAAATGGCATGAACTGGAGAGGGACCTGCGCCGGCAGCTCGAAGAAGATGCGGTCTTGATCCAAACAACTCAGTATGGTGAGATGTACCATATCAAAGGGAAATTAACTGGCCCAAACGGCAAAGTTCTCAATGTCATCACAGTGTGGATTCGACTCGGCGCGAGTGGAGAAACGAGATTCGTCACTCTTGTTCCGGATAAGGAGACAGCACGGTGAAAATAGACCTGTTCAAGCGTGTAGCTCTGAGGATAGATATCCCTGACGAGGGGCTTCGCGCGGGCGACGTCGCTACAATTGTCGAACATCTACCTGGGAAGAATATCGAGGACGGCTACGTCTTAGAAGTGTTCAACGCAATCGGCGAGACTATCGGGGTGATCATGGTGCCGGAATCAGCCGTCGAACCTCTCACGGCAGACAAAATTCCGTCCGTGAGACTCCTAGCAAAAACTGGCTAGCGATAAAGGCAGCAAGCCGAATAATTCTGTTTTCCACTGCAGTACATTCCGTGAAATCGGCCGCCTGACACCGATGAGATGCCGAAGACTGTTCTCGCCCCTCGTCAGTAGGTCGACGCGCGTCGGTGACGTTAAGCAGATTGCCCTTCGCATCGTAAGTAAGCCCCGTGGTCCCGTTCAGCGGGTCGAGCCTCCAGGGCACCGGTTCAACGCGTCGTAAGTATGAATTGTCGGGAAGCAGAGACAATAAAATCATTATAATGAAGCCTGACACCGCTCCTGACACCGCTCCTGGGCACAACCTTCCACTGGTTCAGGAAAAAGCGTATAGCCGTATCCGTGCTCGAACCGTAACGGGTGACACCGAGCACCTTTCCCTTTAGATCCTGGGGAGTCTGGATTTCCGGCTGTACCATCACGGAAAAGCCGAAACGATTGGTAATTGCCAAAAACATCTTGACATCAGCTCCGGCGAGGCTGCTCTGAACCACTGTGACAGGGTCCACCGTGGTGACATCGATGTCACCGGCCACCACGGCCTGCAGGGCCCGTGAGGTGGAAAGAATGTGAGTAAACTGCACGGTCAAACCCTCGCGATCAAAATAACCCTGTTCCTGGGCCATCCATAACGCCAAATAAGCAGCGCTGTTTGAAGACCAGTTTACCTTCAGGGGCTTGGTTCCCTGACTGCGGCCTGCACCGGGAATCATCAAAAGGAGGAGAGCTGCCCATAGGCTCGTTTTAGAATGCTGGCGAATCTCTCTAAAAATTCCTTTCATCGTCTATCCTCCCCGTATAATATATTCTGAGTTAACCCCGCCTCTTGAGGCGGGCACAATTAAATGGGGTTTCCAAAGGGGGCGAGCATCCCCTTTGGTTGCGAGCGGGGTTCAAACCCCGCTCGCGAATTCACTTGATTTTTCAGTTTGAACCGGCCAGCTAACCGGCGTCGAGGCAAGAAACAAGACCCCTACTCAGACTTGTAGCCCCACCCCCAAGATTTGCAAGATGAATATGCCCCAAGCTAACCGTGTTCGCCGCGTTCAACGGATGGCGGCGAATTGAATGTCCGCGATGCTTTCAAGCTCGATCGGGCTGTGGCCGAGAGTCCGAGCGTGGAAGGCGATTTCCGAGCGGAGGAGGTCCGGCGAGAGGTCGGCGCTCCAGAGGTCCTTCAAACCGTCGTAACAGCGCACGGCCAGCGGGAGTTCCAACTTAAAGCGGCGGGCGATAAATTCCACCGCAGCCTCCCTGTCGGTTTTTAACGCAGTGACCCCCCGGACGTAGCCCCGTACTATAGCTTCCACCAGAGGGCGCCGGTTGGCGATAGTGGCTGTAGTCGCCACCAGGCCGTGGCTGGCGGCGCCGGGAAAGTGAGAACTGAGCTCGATCAGGGATCGGAAACCCTTGTTTTCGAGGAGAAAGAGAATAGGAGGTGCGGCGACGAGTCCGGCATACGATCCGGCTTCGAGGCCCCGGACATGGTCGGCCATTTTTTCCCCGGGGGCCCGGGGTACCAGGAAAACATCACGATCGGGGAGCAGACCGTGTTCTTGCAAGAGCAGGCGTGTTTGGATTTCGGGGGTGGAGCCCGCGACGGGGGTGGCGATCCGCTGCCCCCGGAAATGCTCGAAACTCTCAATCCTCGGAGCCACGATCAGGTCGTGGACGGGGTCCTTGAGAACCTGGAGAAGGATCCTCAAGTCCGTGGGGCCCTGCAGAGCTGTTTGAATGACGCACTCGTTGGCGGCTCCGAAATCGGCCTCGCCGCGCGCCACAGCTTCCGTATTGCGCAGACCGGGACGGATCATTACCTCTACATCGAGTGATTCCCGGAGGAAAAACCCCCGCTCGATACCGAATAGATAATTGCACAGGTTCAGGCTCGGGGCCATGATGGCGAGCCGAACTTTTTCATTTGTCATGCTTCCTCCATTGCCCGGGTGGGTCAGGCTCTCAGGCTTGCGGGGATCGCAGTTGCCTTCATGACTCACCTATCTCGGTCAATCGGCTGACGTCGCGCCTTTGCTTTCTTTCTGACATTTCGACGTTTCGGGAATTGCCGAAACGTCGAAGCTCACCGGTCTCAATCTCTTAACCGCGACCGCGATAAGCGTCGCGCCTTTTTTGGCCTGCATTTTTGCCTTGCGCTCGCTCCAACGTTTGGATTATCGGGAAAATAGGTCGGCTCGGGGAAGATGTCAAACATGGAAACAAGGCCGGGTCGAGCCGTCATGTATTTTGGGTTTGACGCAACGGGGCTTTCGTTATAGTCAGAACTCAGGAAAGCGAGGCGCGTTAGGGATGGAGGTCGCGACAGCGGGTGGGGCGGAACGTCAAGTCCGCACGATGTGCCGCCTGTGCCTCAATCGATGCGGGATCGTTGCTACGATCCGCAACGAAAGGGTGGTTCGCATCGACGGCGATGCCGCCAATCCTTACAATCAGGGCAAGGCCTGCGCCAAGGGGCGCGCGGGTTTTTACACGATCGATTCTCCGTACCGCGTCACTCGTCCGCTGCGGCGCACCAACCCGCGCAAGGGACCGGGCATCGATCCGGGCTGGGAAACTATTTCGTGGGAAAATGCCCTGGACATCGTCGCGGCGAAGCTGAAAGAGATCGGCGCGGATGACCCCCGCAACCTCTGGCGCGTAACCTTCGACCGATCCCTGCTCGACGAGATTTGGTGCGCCGCTTTCGGCACCTCGCTCCAATCTGTATCCTCCGGATTTTTCTGCGGCAACGCGGTCCACCCCCTCCATTTTCTCAACCAGTTCGCCGCGGAGGCGGTGCCCGATCTCCCTCTGACCCGCTATATCCTGTCTGTCGGAGGACAGTTCGGAGCCGTTGTCCATTACGACACGATGAACGGCGCCTTCGAGCTCGGGCGCAACCGGGAGAAAATCAAGGTGGTGGTCGTCGATCCCCTTTGCAGTCATGCGGCGAGCATGGCGGACGAATGGATTCCGATTCGGCCGGGGACGGATGCGGCGTTTCTATTGGGCCTGATCAATCTTCTCGTCAACGACCTGGGGATCTACGATGCCGCCTTCCTGAAAACTTTCACCAACGCCCCGTACCTAATCGGCGAGGACGGCCATTACCTGCGTGATCCCGCGACGCGAAAAGTAGTCGTGTGGGACATGGCGACTCAGACCGCGATGCCTTTCGACGCCGATGGCATCGACTTCGCGCTGTTGGGGCGCTACCAGGTGTTGGGAGAAGCGGCGCGCCCAGCCTTTCAAGTGATCGCCGATGGCGCGCGCGGCTACACTGCGGAAGAAGTTTGCCGCATCACCGGGATCCCGGCGGCGACCGTGCGACGGATAGCGCAAGAATTCGGCGCAGCGGCGAGCATCGGCTCAACCATCGAAATCGACGGTCAAGAGCTTCCTTACCGGCCCGCCTCCGTCACCTGGTATCGCGGTCTCAGCTCCCACAAGCACGCCCTCATGAACGGCTTTGCCGTGATGCTGCTTCAAACTCTCATCGGCGGGTTGGATGTCCCTGGCGGATTGATGGGCTATCACCGGGTCAAATATCGCACAACCGAGGATGGGCTGCTTGCGACCATAGCGCATCCGGGCCGTGTGGGATCAGGGCCGGGGCCCACCAATCCCTACCCACCGCGCACCGTGACGCCGCCTCAGTCGATCGATCTTTTCGAACTCTTCCCGGTGGCCTGTTACAGCCGGACCTTTGCCGTGAAGGCGATCCTCGAGCCGGAAAAGTACCGCGCTCCCATCCGGCCAAAGATGCTGCTCCAGCGCCGCTCCAACATGGCTTTCACCGGCGCGGGACGCGAGATCATGACCGAAGTACTGCGCAGCGTTCCTTTCATCGTCTCATTCGCCCTTGAGATCGATGAGACCGCCGAGTTTGCCGACGTGATCTTCCCGGACCTCCATTATCTCGAGCAACTCGAACCGGGTGTGAGCGGCGAATACCACACGGGTTCCCAGCCGGCCACCTTTTATGGTTCGAGGCCGGTCTCAAGCCCTCCCTTCGATTCCCCTTGGGATCGGCTCGTCAGTCACGACGAGATTCTCCTGGAGTTGGCCGACCGCGCCGGTTTTCTGGAAGACGTTTACGCCGCGTGCAACGCGATGTGGAAGCTGCCGCCCGCCTATGCGCTGAAGCCCGGCGAACGGTATTCGTACGGAGAATTGATGAATCGCGCTCTCAAGGCCGTGCATGGAGAAGACAAGGGGCTGGAGTGGTATAGGAAGGATGCGATTCTCGTGAAAGAAAGGAGCGTCGAAGAGCGCTATCCGGGGGCTTTCCCGAAGCCGAGAATTCATGTTTACCACGAATACATGCTTGAGGCCGGGCGCCAGGTGGATGCGCTGACCCGTGAGCTGAACATTCCTTGGGATACCTCCGGCTATGTTCCTCTCGCCGAATGGCGTCCCTGTCCCGCGCACGAGCCCAAGTCGCCTGAGTTCGACCTTTACATGATCACCGCCAAGGCTCCCTATCACGCCCTGACCGCCACCGGCAGCAATCCGCTTCTCAGAGAGGTCGGCCTGCGTCTCGGCTATCACGAGATCGCGCTTTCCCCTGAGGCCGCGAAGCGCAAAGGGCTGAAGAACGGCGACTGGGTGGAAGTGGAGACCGATTCGGGAAAGAAGGCGACGGGCCGGTTGAAGCTCACCCATGCGATTCATCCCGAGGTCGCGTCGGTTTGGGCCTCCGCCGGAAGATGGGCAAACAGCGCGACGCAGGGGAAAGAGCCGCTGGGCATCCACTTCAATTCTCTGCTCACGCTCGATGATGAGCACCTGGACTTCGTCAGCGCGGCCATAGACTCTTGCCTACGAGTCAAAATTTCCAAGCTTGAGTCGGGCCATTGAGAAGGAGACTGCGTGGTCGAAGCCAGGATTCATTTCTTCGGGCCGATTCGAGGTCTGGTCCAAAAAAAGGAACAACTCGTCGTCCTCGAAGAGGGCGCCACCGTGAGGCGGTTGTTGGAGGAGTTGGGGCGCGCCAACGGCGCCGAGTTCCGGCGCTACCTGGTGATCGAAGGAGCCACGGTGAATCCGGCGCTTGTGGTGTTTTTGAACGGCGAAAGCCTTGACGAAATCCTCAATCTCGACGCCCCGTTGCCCTCTGGGGCCAAAGTCGATGTGATGTTGGCGAGCCCGATCCTCGGCGGATAAGCAGAATGAAGGGGACAGTCCCCTTTACGGATTCTGCTGAAAAACCACGTTCACCCTTCGACAGAGCTCAGGGCGAACGGAAATTGAATTGATAAGATTGAGAATTTTCCGTTCATGCTGAGCCCGTCGAAGCATTCCTAGGGTTTTTCAGCAGAATCTTTACGGAAGGGGGACTGTCCCCTTTCTTAAATGTGGAGGCATGGTTCCCATGAAAACAGAATTGCCACATGGATACTGGAATCCCAAAATTGAGCTGATGCCCAAAGGCAAACTGAGGCGGCTTCAGCTCAAACGGGTTCAAGATGCCATTCGATATGCCTGGGAACGCTCGCCGTTCTATCTCAACCGCATGGTGCAGCACGGCGTCACACCCGAAAACATTCTAACCCTCGAAGATTTTTTCCGAAAATTTCCGCTCACGCGGAGAGAAGATTTGGAGCGCGACCAGTTGGCGAATCCTCCTTTTGGAACACGGCTCGCGCTCCCTTTGGAAAAAGCGCTTCGGTACCATTCGACGTCGGGAACCACCGGCAAGCCGCCCGTGCGAGCTTTTGACACCGAAAGGGACTGGCTCTGGGGCGGCGATGCCTGGGCCACCAGTCTATATAACTTCGGCGTCAGGCCTGACGACGTGGTAATGGTGGCGTTTGGTTACGGCTCGTTCATCGGCTTTTGGGGCGCCCACTATGGATTCGAAAAGATCGGCTGCCGGGTTCATCCGACCGGCGCGATGGACACAAAAACAAGGCTCCAGATGATTCTGGATCTGAAAGTCACGGTCCTTTGCTGCACGCCGTCCTACGCGATCCGCATGCTCCACGTCGCGAACGAAGAAGGGGTCGACCTCGGCGCGAGATCTCGGTTGAACATGATCGTGACGGCCGGGGAGCCCGGCGCTTCCATCGCATCGACCAGAGAGATCATCGAGAAGGGATTTGACGCTCATCTGGGCGACTTCATGGGAACCACCGAGACCGCGGGAATGATGGCTTCCACGTGTGCGAAGCGTTGCGGCGGACTGCACATCAATGAGGATCGGTTCCTAGCGGAGGTCGTCGACCCGAATACTTTCGAACCCGTGGGTTACGGTAAGAAAGGCATGATGGTGGTGACCCCGTTAATCAAAGAGGCGATGCCGCTATTTCGCTACGCAACCAACGACATCGTCATGATGGAACGGGGCAACGTCTGTCCCTGCGGTCGGACCCTCGACCTGTTCATGGGCGGTATATTAGGCCGCTATGACGACATGGTTAAAGTGCGCGGCGTGCAGTTGACCCCGCAGATGATCGAGGAAATCGTGCGCGGCTTTCCCGTAGTCGAGGAGTTCTTCACCACAGTGGAGAATCGGTCCGGGCTGGATACGCTGCTGATCAAATTGGAGATCAAACGGGATTCGAGTTCCGTGCCAACCGGGGAGATCGTCGATCAGATCAAACAGCAGGTAAAGAACAACCTCGGCCTTACCCCGGAAGTAAGCATAGAGCCGCAGAACTCGCTGCCGCGGTATGAGTTAAAGGCCAGACGTTTCAAAGATCTTCGGGCTAAAGCTAATTAGAGGGGGCCTTATGGCGACACCGGCGAGCGTCACTCCTGAGGAGGAAAAAAAGCTTTTAGCGGCGTTCCGAGTTCTCGAAGAACTCTCCGAGCACGAGTTGCCGGTTGTGAAGTTCAATTGCCGCAAAGCCAAGAACGAACTCTGGCAAGCGCTCTTCGAGATGGATCTTTTACCCGCCACAGAGGGCAAAGACAGTAGACGGTAGAGTGAAGACCGGAGACCGTGGACCGTAGGCGCTTCTTCCACTTCCTGCGCGGGATCAAAGAATTTTCCGGCCCTTTTGCGGATCGGGGACCTCCAAACCGATGGTTTTGATTTGCGCGTCGATATCTTTCCTGAACATCTCCCGCAGCTCTTCATTCCCCCAGCGCCGGATGCCGTACGCCACTGCCATAGTGCTGAATTTGGAATCCGCCGCGCCGAAAGTATCGAGCGCTTGCGGGTACCACTTGTCCACGGTTTTTTGCGCATCCGACATGGTCGCGCCGCAGAGACGGGCATATTCGGGGTCGCGCACGATATCGTGAATTCGCCGGGCGCCGAACGAAGCATGAAACCTTTCCTCGCCCACCATGGTGGTCATCTCCCGGGCGAGCGGCGCGTAGCTGCAATTTTCCATCGCGCGCAGGTGATACCAGGCGACGAGGTCGAGGGTGAAGCAGAAACCGCAAACGTCCACCCAGCTCTCGAAGGGCACGTTGAAAGCGGAGAGGAGATGTTCGCCCATGCGTACCTTGAGAAGGTTGGCGGCTTTTTCCTCACCCTCCGGGCCGAAGGAACGGAGCATGCGAGAATCGATGAATCCCTGGTGCGCCTCATCGGCGGCGATCTGCGCCTGGATGTAGCGGTCCTCGGGCGTGGGCCCCTGATTGATCCACGGTTGGTGTTGCTCCACGGAGGCGAATTCGGTCGAGGCCAGGGCGTAAATCACTTTGATGAGCGTGTTCTTGTACTCCTCCGGCATCTGCTCGACGGTCTCGATCTTACGCATCCCCAAAAGATCACCCCATTTTACCGATCGCGACACACTCATGGCTCGTTCCTCCAATAGGCATATTCCTCAAATGAGAGGAGAGTAACCACCATATACGCTTGTGAAATGAATTCAAATCGCGGCGCAGGAGGTTGCAACCAAAGGTTTGATTTGCTTAAAAACACCATAGGAGAGCCGTGGACGGCGGGCACCAAGCCGTTTGGCGCAAAGAGGATTACGATGACAAAGCTCAAGTTGACCCTTGCCTGTGGACACTATGATCGAACGCGCGCTCTGATCGAGGGCAGCGTACAGCCGGAGGGCATGGACTTGAATTACGTTCCTTTGGGTCCGGGGGAAATTTTCTGGCGTATGCTCAACAACGGCGAATTTGACGCATCGGAAATGTCTCTGTCCACCTACACCATCCTACGTTCCCAGGGCGACGAGCGCTTCATCGCTTTGCCGGTTTTCCCCTCCCGGGTTTTTCGCCATGGTTGCATCTACGTCAATTCCGCCGCCGGTGTGCAAAGACCCCAAGATCTCAAGGGCAAACGGCTGGGCGTCGGCGATTACCAAATGACCGCGGCGGTCTGGGTCAGAGGGCTCTTGCAGCATGAGTATCAGGTGGCGGCCGAAGAGTTGCATTGGATTGTCGCCGCGCCGGTTTGCGCCGGCATCGACCTTCCGGCTCAGGTGCGCATATCGCCGATCGAATCAGGCCAGGGCTTGGAGCGAATGCTTGAGGCGGGTGAAATCGACGCCCTGGCCTCGGTGGTCATGCCGCGCGCGCTTTTCGCCGACAAACCGGTTGTTAGGCGTCTGTTTCCCAACTACCGGGAAGTGGAAACCGATTACTATCGGCGCACCCATATTTTCCCGATCATGCATACGCTGGTTCTAAAGCGCGAGCTTTTTGAGCGCGAGCCGTGGGTCGCCATCAGCCTTTACAAAGCCTTCGTGCAGGCCAAGGATCTCAATTACAAACATCTGTACGACACCAATACGCTCGCGGTAAGTCTTCCTTGGCTCGTTGACGAGATCGAAAGCTCTCGGCGCATCTTCGGGCCGGAGATATGGGACTACTCCATCGAGGGAAGCCGCCCCACTCTGGAAGCTTTGGTCCAATACCTCGACGAGCAGGGGCTTTCGCGCCGCCGGATGAAAATCGAGGAGCTGTTCGCTCCCAACATCAGCCCAGAGTTTGTGCGCTATCTCCAGGGAACCGGGGAAGCGTAGAGGAGAGGAAATAAGGGGGCGACGTATTCGTGCTCGTGACTCGTGATCGTGCTCGTTTTTCGAACACGGGCGACGAGCACGAGTCACGGTAGTTTACTAAAGCACTCCAGCCAAGCGCCCTTTGTGCAGATAATGCTCCCAGAGTTTGGCCGCGCGGGACTCGCCGCGGCCGTAGCTTTGACGCAGGCTGACCTCTTCGGCGGCCGTCAACGGTAGCAGCGGACCCAGCGCGCTCGCATAGATCAGACTGCGCGCGTTGTCCTCGAAATCCAGACAATCCATCAACAGCTCCTGAATGCTCGCAGAGACGACGACGGTGCCGTGGGCGCGCAGCAAACACACCCGGCGGTCGCCGAGCGTTTGAGCGACGGCGCGGCCTTGCTCGACGCTGCGAATATGGGTCGTGTCGGAGTGGACGGGTACCGCGTTGGCGAAGCGATAGGCGAAGTTTCGCACCGCCAGGAGCGGGCGATCGACGACCGAAAAGAGAGTGGAAAAGGTCGGGTGGCCGTGACAAACGGCGCGGGCGTCCGGACGCGCGCGGTAGACCGAGGTATGGAGCGCTGTCTCCATGGGCGCCGGCAAGCTGCCCTCCAGTACTTTTCCATCCAGGTCGACGACGAGCAGGTCGGCGGCGCCGAGCGCCAGACGGCTGGTGTCTCGCGGTTGGATGAGAATCCGCTCAGTGCCAGGAATGCGCGCGCTGACATGACCACTGTAGTCCATGACCTCCTGCATGACGAGCAGGCGCGTGCACTTGGCCACTTGTTCGCGGAGATCTTCGACCGTCTTGTCTGGCATGGAGTCCTCGCTTGCTTAAAATAGTCTTTTGGATTCTTAACTCGAAAATGTTGAACAGAACAACTTCAGGAAATTTTATCGCGCCAAGACGCCAAGCCCGCAAAGAAAGAACCTTTTGTCATTTCCCTCTATTCCAACTTGATTCCCATCGCTGTATCGTGGCTGCCATTTCTTAACGTGGCCATCCGTTGGTTGCGGGATTCGATGAACCGCTCAAAATCGGCTCCCTTGAGCCGTTCTATCTTGGGCAAATCGAGAGCCAGGAAGTTGATTTTGTCGCCGCGCCTTAAAAACTCGAAATGCAAATGGGGACCCGTGGCGTGCCCGGTTTGTCCCACGTAACCGACCACATCTCCGGCATCGACTTGACTCCCTCGACGAATTCCCTCGCCGATCCGAGAAAAGTGACCATAGCGCG
>Ga0326597_10007309_pt1 | contig 15028 bp, 15 predicted proteins | sample RVTome_12_FD_203789 | JGI IMG/M metagenome (GOLD analysis project Ga0326597, IMG submission 203789) | Soil microbial communities from uranium-contaminated site in the Upper Colorado River Basin, Wyoming, United States - RVT100D185 | ecosystem: Environmental > Terrestrial > Soil > Contaminated >... | reverse complement strand
AGGTCCGGTGCATTCGTAAATATTACGGCTGACGGTCCCAACGCTTTCACCTGCTGCAGGAGATGCGAGTGCCGCCATATCCGGCTTGCGTAACCCATCCCCTCGCTATGGGTCAATTGTAACCACCGCCAGGTCGGCACCGACTGAAAGCCGAGGAGTAACAAAACCATCGCGTAAGGTAACCATCGGCTCCCCGTTCTCTCGCGCCATCTATCCAGCGCGGGCGCCGCGAGACCAAAGCAGAGAAAGATCAAAGCGGGGTAGACCGGCGCGAGAATGCGGCTGTCGACGGGGGTTTGATCGTCAAGGATAACAATGGAAGCCAGGAGCACGCATAGATAAAAACCGACGCTTAACAACATCATCTTTGGCACGCTATGAAAGTCCGCAAGGCAGGGCTTGGCACTCTTCCCCTCTTTTCGTCGGAGCGTGACCACGACGGCAAGGAGAAACAGCGATCCCAACCAAAGGGTTGAAGTGGCCGCGCTTGGTCTCCATCCCAAAAACCAACTCAAAATGGTTTCGGAGACGGCGGCGAGCCGATTCATTTCGACAAAGTGGAAACCTAAGGTTCGGTTCGTGGTGCTGCCGGCTAAACTCCAATTCCTCGCCATCCAAAAAAGGAGTGGCAGCGAACTGCACGAAAAAAAGAGTCCTGCGTCGGTCACTCTTTGCCTCCGGGCGCGCTGACCGAGCATGAGCAGCGCCGTGCTCCCGGCAAGAATGATCGCTACGCCGACATAGCGGGTCAGCGCCGCCAACGCCGCCGCGACCGCCGCGCAGAGCAAGCTTCGAGGAGCGGAAGACCGAAAGTAGTCGATTAGAAATAGCCAGACCCAGAGTTCCAAGAATATGAACAGCGGTTCCGACCAGGCCATCGTGTGGGATTGCGCGAGGGGAAACGCCGTGATCATCAATCCCGCGGCTGCCGCGGCCCCTTCCCACCGCCGCGTCACGCCAAATGCAATCCCGCCGGCGACGACGGCATTCGCGCCGAAAAGAATGACGTTTAACCAGCGTGCGCCCGCGAAGGGTTCCAGGCCAAGGAACGCGAGGATTGCAAGAAAAGCAGGGTAAAGGGGCGGATAATGCACAATCGGCGAAAACGTTGTGGCATCAACCGGAAGGCTGAAGCCTTTCATCCCGTAAAGGCTTCGCGCCCCGCCGATGTAGGTCGCTGAGTCTGGACTCAACCCCACTCCCCAAGGAGTAGTCCAATATACGAGTCCGGATCCCACCACCGCGCAGCTTCCCAATGCTGCGCTCAGCGTCCAATTTTTTTTGGCGATAAACAATGACAAGCGTTAAACGTTTGTACGGTTCCCAGATCGCCGTGAGTCCGTCGGTATGAACAAGACATGGGTTTCAACGGTCTTCACTCGTCCTTGCCTTCCACCCACGCCTTCGGCGTGGCGTGTTGCCGTTCCATCCTCAAGGCCGCGATCTGTTCGGAAACCAACCCAAGCATGAAGATGATGACAGCGGTGGTCCACATGAAAACCGTCATATTCGTGAACCGACCCTGGTTCATAAACGTGTAAAGATAATTACCCAGGCCGGCCACGAAAAAGAACAAACTCACCGGCAAAAACACGCGCAACGGCGAGAACAACGTGGCGATCTTCGTAATGATCAGAAGGAAGCGGATACCGTCGCTGATCAGGCTGATTTTGCTTTGCCCGCTGCGATAGAGCGACTGAATCGGCACATATTTGATCGTCAATCCGGAGCGCAGAAACGCCAGCGTCAACGTCGTCGGATAAGAAAAAGTATTGGGCAAGAGATCGATGAACCGCAGCGCGTCGCGCCGCGACAGTACGCGAAAGCCCGACGTGAGGTCCTGGACTTTGAACTTCGTCACATAAGCGGCGAGCCGATTATAAAGAAGGTTGGCCGCGTAGCGGTGAAACCGCAGCTTCGATCCGGTCGCGCGCGCGCCGACGACCATATGATAATTCGCCGATTCGGCGATGAGCTTGGGAATATCTTCGGGCTGATGTTGGCCGTCGCCGTCGATAAAAAAAATCAGCCGGCCACGCGCCGCTCTGATGCCGTTTTTGATCGCCGCGCCGTTGCCGATGTTGTAGGGGTGGCGGATCACGTTCGCGCCCGCTTTCAGCGCGATATCGGCGCTGCCGTCGGTGGAGCCGTCATCGACGACGATGATCTCCACATCGGACAAGCCCAAAGCGCGGACTTTGCCCAACAGACCCGGGAGATTTTCCGCTTCGTTGAAGACCGGAATCACGATCGAGATGTCGCAAGCATTAGCCATGGATTTGGACAACCGAGTAGCCGTTACTGCGAAACAAGTCTTGAAGATGGCCGGATGCGAAACCGTCCCAGATCGAAAGCTCTGCCGGCGACAGATTATCGCGCAGGAATCTTAAGAGCAGCGCCTCTCTGACCAGAAGATGCGTCAGCCGCTTCTTTGTCAACTGGCGATGAACATCCGCGGGGCTTTTCGCCGCGCGGATTGCGCCCAGCAGAAAGCCCGGCAACTCGCCGCCGTCGTGAAAATAGTCACGCTCGCAATAATACGCTCTTCGGCCGATAAAGAGAAGATAGATTTTCGCCGTCGCCGGCAATTCGCGATTGACATATCGGAAGGCGGGATAGTCGGGCAGGACGCGCGAGAGATAGGTGTCCCGGCTTTCCGCTCCGGTCAGGTACGCCAAAGGCGCGATATCCTCAAAGTAACGCCACAGGTAATACCCATGGACACCTGCGCACAGGAGTAATCCGGCGAACAGATAGGCGGGCCGCTTGATGCTCAGATAGACGTTGAACACGCCGTAAACCGCCAGCGCCGCCAACGGCGGGACAATCGTGAGAACGTAACGCGCGCGCAGATCGGCGAGAAACAGCACGTAGGCAAGATAGAGTAGCGCGAAACCGAGCAGGAGTCTTTTTTCGCTAAGCCATTTACCTTTGAAGACCCAGGGCAAAAGCAAAATCAACAGCGGACTCAAAACACCGTCGAAGTGCTGCGGATCGTCGTCCCGGCCGGCGAAAAACAGCCGCAGCGGCAGCGCGGCGATCTGCCACCAACTCTCCCCGTAGAGCAGCGCGCGCTTGGCGAAGATATCCAGCCCGGCAAAACCGACCGACCCGGCCCCTTCGGCAACGCCGCTGCCTGGGAAAAAACCGGCCATCAGCGGGAAGAAAGGATTGCCGGTCTGGAGCCAATTCTTGGCGAGCCACGGCAGGCACGGCAACGCGCCCAGCGCGGCGAACAGCCCCAATTCAGCCGCGACCTTTGCCAGTCCACGCTGCTGTTCTTGGACCGAGATGAAAAGAAACAAGAAGGACAACATCGCAGCGGCCACGAACCCGTTCGGTTTTGCGGCCGCGGCGAATCCGGCCGAAACGGCCGCGAGCAGCAACCAAGATCGCGAATCCTTCTCCTCGCGCCAGCGCAGCAGACACAACAACGACGCGGTCGAATAATAAGTGACGCCGAGGTCAACATAAGCCCAGTGGCTCAGGCGCAGAACGGTGGGGATCGAGATAAAAAACAAAAAACCCAGTAGGCCGTAAACAGCGTTCATCCGGCGCGACAAGTAGGCAAAAAGGGAAAGTCCCGTAAAGTAACCGAACAAGGCATGAACAAGTTTGGGCACTGAATCGGCGCCCCACAGGACCCACGGCGTATAGAGCATGTCGAGCAGCATGGGGAAGTAGGAATAGGGCGCGAAGGGCACCGCGATGATGCGTCCGGCGCGGGCGTAGAGTTTCGGGATTGCCAAGTGGTGGGTGAGTTCGTCTCGCGCCGTCGGCGGCACGAGACTGAGAACGGCTTCGATCCCGATGACGGCGAAAATCGTTATACCCAGCGCGCGGCCGAGCCAGTGGGTGCCGCGCAGATTTGAAAAAAAGGCGTGGAAGAAAAAAAACGTCCCGGCGGCGAGCGCGGCGACGACGAGGCCATTCAGCCATAAATCGCCGACGAAGCCCGCCAGTCCGGCAAGGAAATAGACGGTCGCGACGATCCCGAGCAAGCAGCCGGCGAGACTGGTGCGAAATAGCAGCTGTGAAAAGCGCGCCTCCATCGCCGCCCGCGGAACGACTAAGGACGTTGCCTAATTACGGCTGCCACAACATCCTTTGAGCAAAGTGGAGCCTCACGAGCAAGCCCGTGGCACCTTCCATTACGCCCGTGGGGCGAAATCCCGAGTAAGATTCCCGGCCAATACCGGGGCTCGACTCGAAGTGTCAGCGCGAAACTGCCGCCGGGCGACAGGTCGTGGTCATCAATCTTTTTCAATAATAGCGACCACCGCGCTGAATTTCACCGTATCGCCGGCTTGCGCCTTGATTGCCCTCAGCAGGCCTTCATCCGGCGCTTCGATCTCGACATTTACCTTGTCGGTTTCAACCTCAAGCAGCCCGTCGCCTTTCTTGACTCGATCGCCGGGTTCTTTCAACCAGCGGAGAATTCGCACTTCGTCGCTTTCATCGCTCGATCCCAGCCGCGGGATGATCACTTCCTTCTGCATCTCGGAGACCTTAAAGCGACCGGGCTTCAAAACTATCGGCCAACGACTTGAGCTTCAGCGTCTGCCGCATGTTCTCCATGAACCCGAGAACGTTTTTGTAGTTCGCCGGGATTTCGTACTTTACGGTCGTGTAGAGATAATGCAGCTGAGAGAAAATCGCGATATCGGCGATGGTCATGCGATCGAAGATGAATTTCTTGCCCGAATAGATTTGCTCCAGTGTATTAAAATGCGTCGCCCATCGCTCTTCGGCCTGCTTGCGCGCGTCCGGTGTTTCCGCCCGGCGGATAGCGTGGTTAGCGTGGATGAGAACTTCATCCGACCAATCTTCCAAGGCCAGGCAGATCCCTTTGTTGGCGGCGCCGTCGGGATAGATGCTGCTGGCCGGGTAATCCTTTTCGACTAGCGCGGAGATCACGGTGGAATCGATGACGCATTTGCCATTGTAATCCATCGACGGCACTTTCCTTTGACCCGTGTACTCGATGAGCGACTTGCGCTCGTCCTTGCGCACGTCGACGATATCATAGGGAACCTTCTTCGTCGCGAAAACGATCCGCACCTTTTCGCAAAACATCGACATTTGAGATTGAAACAACCTGATCGCCATATTCTATTCCTCCTTGAGAAAATATTACTGATTAGGATAATAAACTATCGCTGCGAAGGGCGCCCGCCCCGCGGCGCGGGTGCGTCTAGTAACCCATGCAACAAAATCGCAAACTTCTCAACTCCCCCGACCGGCAGTTATTGATCTCGCTGCGGTTCACGAGTATTCTTTCAAACGGTCACCCGTATCCTCGGGGACTGGCGTTCAAGGAGAAAATCGTGGCGAAATATCTGCAGTGCAGTGAATGCGGCAAACTGGCCTTCTACTACGACGACTTCGTCGGCACCGAGAAACCTTTCTACAAGCGTTTCATGCGCTATCCCGAGGGCGAGACGAAGCACGAACCGCCCCGTTGTTTCAACTGCGGCGGCGTCCCACGGCTGATTCACACAAATATCAAGGAAGAAAAAGCCGCGGCGAAGCATTAGCCCGGCGAACAGGCGGGCATCAAACCAGATTCTTTCCTTTCTTTGCTCCAAGCAATCCCGTGCGCCTGCGTTGGTAAAAAAATAGCCCGCCGTAAACCAAGACAAGACAAAGATAGTTCCCAGCCAGAAACTCCGGCGTCGCCCACGACACGCCATCGACGAACGGTGTCGGCAGCGGCCACAGGAAAGGTGTTGGAAAATAATCGGCTCCATGGGTGGGGATGTCGCACAGGATGTGCAGCGCCCAGGCAAACATCAGCCAGGGCGGGCCTTTCATAAACCACCAAAGTAAGAAAAATGCCAGGGTCCAGACGAACAGACTATGGGTGACGTTATACGCGTAAAAGACATAAGCCGGCAGCAGCGCGAACGGCGGCGGGCCGGAAATCTCGCCGGCCAGTCGGCCGACAATCCACCCCGGCCGCGTAACGTGAAAGGCGCCGAAGGAGAGCAGGTCGGGGGCCATTCCGAGCAGCGCGGCGATTAGAAACATCTTGCGCCCCCGCGGGCAAAACAGCGCTCCGCCCCAAAGGCCGTGGGCAACGACATCCATGCGCAAATCCGCCTTGGTCCTACACGCGAATCTCATTTCGCCGCGGCGATCGCGCGCACATGCTCCTGCACGACCGCTTTCGGACAAAGCCGCAAGAAGAACTTAAGGCCGAGGAATAGGACCAGCAAATCGTCTACTTGCCCCAGACCGACGAGGAAGTCCGGCAACAGATCGATGGGGAAAATTAAATAAGTTAAAATCCCCGCGAGCAACAGTTTGGGGCCCAACGCCACCCGCGAATCCTTAGCCAACCGGGCAAATAATTTGACGAATCTAGGCAGGTGGGTAACGAGTTGCACGACTCGTCGAAGTCCCAGGTTCCGCAGTAACGTCAGGGAACTCAATCTCATCCCACCGGACTCTCAGGAGTGATGATCGAAGCTTTTCCAAAATCCGCCAGAGCTACCCCTCACTCTTCTGGCGCCGCTTGCGGGCTGCGCTCCCGTTGGAGAAGCCCGAGCACCGAATCGCGGCTGTCGCGTTTAACAATGATTAGACCGATGGTGAGCACTATATAGAGGTAGGAGAAGTAATACCGAAAGCGCGGATCGGGTATCAGAAGTTGCGCGGCAAACAGCACGAAGATCAATAAGGCTTCACTCAGCGAGAAAGAAAGGTTCGCCAGCACGGCCACGGCAAAGAGAGACTGCGCGGCCGTGAGCAGCAGCTCTTCCATCTGCCGATCATCCATCACCATCGGTCCGAATTTGCCCGCCGAGACCGCGTATACGACCGGCAGCATGCCGATCAGCAGCGTCCATTGATTGACCTTCGATGAGAGCAGCGCGCCCATGCTCGTCCCCGGTTGCCGCCGCAGCGCGAACAAGATCGCGACGATAAATTCCGGCGACTCGGAGGCCAACGGCGCCAACCACTGAACGAGAACGAATTCCTCAATCCCGAAGGTGCGGCCGGTGGCCAGCAGTCCCTCGGCGAAGGGCTCCGCGGCGATGAAAATCGAGAACCCGGAAAAGAGAAAAAATACCACCGTGGTGATCCGCCGTGGCCCTTCACGCCAGTGGACAATCATCTCAGCGGGGCCCTCAATCTCCGGCTCGACATGGGCGGCGCGCGACGCGGCACGCATATAAAAAACAAAGATGCCGATGAACACCGCCGCATCGAGGAGATCGAGCTGTCCTTTGAATGGAATGATAAACGAATAAACGGTCGCTAATCCGAGGAACAATATTTCGATCTTGTGCTGAGGTTCCAACTCGATGGCTCTCTTGCCGGTTTTTAACCAATAGGTAACCACCACGGCCGCCCAGCCCACGCCGATCAGCAAGCGATTCGCGCCCGTCATGTTGGCCGTGGCGTAGGATGTGTACTGCGGGTCTTTGCCGGCTTGCCAGGCGAAATACATGTCCACGGCATACTCCGGCAGCACGGCGATCAACGCGAGCAGCGCGATCGCCAGCGCCTGCGGGATATCCAACTGGGCCAGTTCCGCCGCCCAAGAAAGTATGAACGCCGCCCCGAAGATCGACAAGCCGGCGCTGAGAGACTGCCATTCCGGTGAAGGATGTATTCCAGACAGATGTATAACGATCCACTGGATACAGAGAAAAGCCGACGAGCCGATCCAAAGCCAATTCGTCATCCGTTCCTCCCGATGCAGCGCGGTTGTCTACGACCCAATTACTGTCCTAATTTCCACAGCCGATGGCCGATGTCAAATATTGGTGGAGCCGATAGGAGTCGAACCCACGGCCTCCGAGTGTGGCTCTAGGTGAACCCCGGCAGTCTGAGTGGAATCCATTGCACAGCCAGGGCCATTGCTGCGAGTGGCCAAAGAAGGTGTTTGACTTCCGATCTCACACTTACCTAGATCCACTTTCGCTCCGATTCGTTGTGCCGAGAACGACTCCTCCAACCACAGGCGCCTTGGCTCGCAAAGCAGCTTTAGTAATCTCGATCGTGATCGTGACGAATAGGCCCCTCAGTAGGATCTCCTTTGACGGCCCAACGGTCCTCTTTTTGTTCAAGCACGGCATCGCTGCACAGGAGTCCCGCCTTCAGTAGCCACTGGGCGGATGGATCATTGACCGCGGTGCTAAAGCCGCCTTCGGGGGTGTAGCCTGCGCCGCTCACCTCGATCATCCTGCCCCCGCTGAAGACCTTGCGGACCGTCATCTCCCCTTTCGTAAGCGTCCCGGTCTTATCCGAGCAGATCACCGTCGTGCAGCCGAGCGTCTCCACCGCCGGCATCTTCCTCACCAGCGCGTTTCTCTTGGCCATTTCATGCATGCCAATCGCCAGCGCGCCGGTGACAATGGCGGCCAGCGCCTCAGGAACCGCCGCCACCGCAAGAGCAATGGCGAACGTCACCATTGTGATCGTGAACTGGAGATCGAGCTTCCCCACCATCAGCTCCTTGATAATGCTGATGCCCGCAGCCAAAAAGCATACGGCCAGGCAGATGATCCCTAGCCATTTCCCGATCTCATTGGTTCTCTTTTCAAGGGGCGTCTCTTCTTTGGCGACTGCCGCCACCTCTTCGGCGATCTTGCCAAACTCTGTTTTCATGCCCGTGGTTGTGACCACGACCTTTGCTCTCCCGTAGGTGACGGTGGTGCCTGTGAAGACCATGTTTTTTCGGTCTCCCACGGCTATGTGCTCAGGCAATAGCTTGGTCTCCTTTTCCACCGGAAAGGATTCTCCTGTCAGGGGCGCCTCATCGCATTTCAGGGAGTGGACTTCGACGGACCGGCCATCAGCGGGGATTTTATCTCCCGCCTCAAGGAGCATGATGTCTCCTGGAACCAACTCCTTCGAGGGGATCTCGTGTTCCTTCCCTCCCCTGATCGCTGTGATGGTAGGCGTGAGCATTTTCTTCAGGGCCTCCAGGGCCTGCTCCGCCCGGTACTCCTGGACGAAGCCTAGGACCGCGCAGAAGATGACGATGGTCATGATGATGGTGGCGTCCACCATCTCGCCGAGGAGGGCCGATAGGACCGTTGCGATCAGCAGGATGACGATGAGAATGTTTTTGAACTGGTTGAAGAACAGGATCCAGGGAGAAGCTTTCTCTTCTTTCTTTAGCTCGTTATAGCCATATTCCTCAATGCGCCTTCTCACCTCATCATCTGCTAAACCGCGGTGAGGATCTGTATTGAGTTCCCTTAAGACTGCATCGACACCCATAGAATGCCAGTTCAGCGTCGCCATGGGATCCTCCGATAAGTAAACTGGTGAGAGTAGTTACACTATCTGAGGCATCGGTTCAATGGTACAAAAAATAGCGTCTAGCGCTTACGCTGGCTGGCAATCGAGGAAGGTCAACCCCGAACAAGGGAAGTGGAGTCGGTGGAAAAAATGAGCGGAGTGACCATCTCTACGACAAAAAAAAGGGCAGGTGAATCACCCGCCCAATCGTCGTCTAGAAATAGTAATCTGCCCCTCGACTCGCTCCGTGGCTCGCTCGGGGCACCATTCGACTCGCAATGGAGAACGATTCGGAAACCTTATTGGCCTGCCGTGAGCGAGCGGGGGAAACGCCGATAAGGGTTTCCCCCGCGAGTCGAATGGTGGAGCCGATGGGAGTCGAACCCACGGCCTCTAGAGTGCGATTCTAGCGCTCTCCCAACTGAGCTACGGCCCCACAAGAGCTATTAGTGTATCAAATATCTTAAATAGTCCAAAACTTTATCTCGAAGATCGGGCCTTTTCAAAGCGTAGGCGACCGTCGCCCGCACGAATCCAAACTTGTCGCCGATGTCGTAGCGTTCTCCCTCAAACTCACAGCCAAATACCTGCCGTTCGCGCACCAGCTGCGTCAATCCGTCGGTCAATTGAATTTCGCCGCCCTTTCCCGGTGCGAGATTGCCCAAAATCGCAAAAATTTCAGGTCGCAGTATATAGCGGCCGATAATCGCCATCCGCGAGGGTGCATCTTTGACCTGAGGCTTTTCGACCATTGCCTCGATCTGATACAGGCGCGGCTTTACCTTCGTCCCTTTGATGACGCCGTAGCTGGACACTTCGCCTTGCGGCACCTCTAGCAAAGCGATCACAGATTCTTTTGTCTCTTCAAAAATCTCCAACAGTTGCCGTATACATGGTGTTTCACTGTCGATCAGGTCGTCCGCCAGCATGACGGCGAAAGGCTCGTCGCCCACCAGGTCGCGTGCACAGAGAACCGCGTGGCCTAATCCTAGAGGTTTCTTCTGCCGCACCGACACCACCTCGGTCATCTCCCTGATACGTTGGAGCATCTTGACGGTCTCTTTTTGGCCTCGATCCGTGAGAATTTGCTCCAACTCAGGCGCCTCATCGAAGTGGTCTTCGATGGCGTCTTTGCCGCGTCCGGTGACGAAGATGATTTCCTGGATGCCTGCGTCCACCGCTTCTTGTACTACGTACTGAATCGACGGGATATCGACGATGGGCAACAGCTCTTTGGGCACGGTCTTGGTAGCCGGCAGAAAGCGGGTTCCCAGACCTGCTACGGGTATGACCGCCTTTTTAAGCTTCATGATGATTCGAGGATGCAGTTAAACGGCCCTGTGTGCTTTGCGTTCTTCAATTTCCTGGTCGGACTTGCAGTTGATGCAAAGGGTCGTCACGGGGCGCGCTTTGAGACGCTCGATGCCGATTTCTTCACCGCATTGTTCACAGATGCCGTACGCGCCGTCGTCCAGCCGTTGGAGCGCTTCTTGAATCTTGAAAATCAGTTTGCGCTCGCGGTCGCGGATGCGCAGGACCGAGTTCCGGTTGGACTCCATCGAAGCCCGGTCGGTGGGATCGGGAAAATTCTCATCGTCGTCCATGTCTTCCACGGTCTTGCCCGCTTCGGAGCGCAGCTCTTGCAAGCGCTCGTTGAGGAGACTGCGAAAAAATTCAATATTCTGTTGGTCCACTGAAACCTCTATGGCTCACGATGAGTCAAAAATTTATAACACGATGAGGATCGTAAGTCCAAGCTGCAAACGCTCGGCGAAGGCATGGAGCGCGTCAACCGAAGTGGAGCCCCACGGGCAACCCCGTGGCGCCTTCCGGTCCGCCCGTGGGGCGGAATCCTGAGCAAAAGGCCCCCCCGGCCAAGGCCGGGGCGTTGAATCGAAGGGTCAATCGCCGTAGACGGCGGGGCGCGGGTGTTTGAGCACGAAAACTTCAGTCGCTTTGGGCAGCATGCCGCGGTGCAAGGTTAACTGAGAGGCGGCGATCTTGCGGATCGGGTAGTGTTCTTTGGCGAAGGCGGCGAATAGCTCTCCCTGGCGCGCGACGTCGTAATGCATCGGAATCACGATCGGCGGCTTGACCTGCTCGACCACTTTCACGATGTCCTCGAAGCCGAGATTGGTCATCGCGTCGATGGGAATCATCATGACGTCAATGCGCTGCATCACCTTTTCCTGCTCCGGCGTCAACAGATGACCAATGTTTCCCAGGTGAGCGATGCACAGGCTGCCCATCTCGTAGATAAAAATGGAGTTGGCCACCCCGCCCCAGCTCACCCCGCGCTGGCTGGGAATGTTGACGATGGCGATGTCTTTGACCGTGGTTCGAATCGGATTCCAGGTCTGCTTGAAGGTGATGCCGCGCAAAATGACCGGATTGCCGGTCACCGCGCCGGTATTATTATGCGTGAAGTGATCGTTGCTCACGGTGACCGCGTCCGCCTGGATGCCGGGGGTGACGTTGAAGTTGGGGTCGGCAACCACTTTGGTCTGGCTGCCGGAATGAATCAGGAAACTCGAATGACCGTACCACTGGAGGAAATAATGACCCAGGGAAGGGCCGTTGCCCGGTCGAGCCTGGATCAGCTTTTTGCCCTGCTCGAACAAGTTGACCAAAGATGGGTTACAGAACGCTTGAACGATGCCGCGAAACGGCACCAGCAAGGCTGCCGCCAGCAAGCCAACGAAGTTTCGCCGTCTCATCGTTGCTCCTCAATTATCAACGCGGTGAAGGTTGACACTTCGGTGTCCGAATCTTTCCAAGCATGCTTGCGCAAACCGGCTTTGACGCAGGTCTGTTCGAGAAAGGTCTTTATGTTCCATCGATACTGTGTCGCGACTTGCGGCAACAAAACTCCGCGCCGGCCTTGCCGCACAACGTAGAGACCGTGCTTGCCGACCTCCAAAGCGAGCGGAGCTTCGGTCCGGACCAAAGGCGATAAAACGGAAATTTCGATGCGGATGTTACCCAGCTCGGTTTCCGCTACGGGTTCAACCCGGGAATCCCGCGACGCCGCGGCTTCGGTCATCTCGATCACGGTTTCATACAACGGTGAGCGTGGCGCGCAATCGCCGATGCAGCCGCGCAGCTCCCCCTGGTTATGCAGGCTGACGAACGCGCCGTAATCATCGGTTTTCAGAAAACGATCGTCAATGCTCTCGGACTCACGTGTTCGGCCCAGGACAAATGTTTCCAGGGTTCGCCGTGATAATTCAATCAGTATTTTCTGCGACTCGAATGGCAGGTAAACGTCTTGCATCGTGCTTCCCGCCTGATTGCCGCTACTCTATCGCCGGCCCAGTCCTGTTACAAGGCGTAAAGTCCGGCGCCGCATCTGTGACCGGGAACCCGTATTCTTTCTTTGCCCGCATCCATTTGCTATCGTAATCGATCAGGGCATTAACATCGACAAGAAGAGAGGCGCCGGGATGATTTCCATAGACGAATTTCGCAACGTAGAGCTCAGAGTGGCGACCGTCAAGTCCGCCGAGCCCCATCCCAACGCCGACAAGCTCTTGGTCCTTCAAATCGATCTCGGCACCGAACAGCGACAGATTTGCGCGGGCATTAGAAGCCACTATGCGCCCGAAGAGCTGGTCGGCAAACAAATCGTGGTCGTCGCCAATCTCGAGACCGCCAAACTGAGAGGCCTGGAGAGCCAGGGCATGCTGCTCGCCGCCTCCGACGAAGGGCGGGTGATCATTCTCTCGCCCGAGAAGAGCGTGCAGCCCGGCGCCAAAGTTTCCTGAAGCGCCGCCTCGAAACGAGGCTTTAAACTCACGCGATGCCGACTATCCCCAACGGACGTCCTACCCTCTGCACTATCGATCTCGCTGCCTTGCGCTGGAATCTGCGCCAGGTTCGCGCCAAAGTCGGGGCTCAAGTCAAAATCCTCTCGATGGTCAAAGCCAACGGCTACGGCCACGGCGCGCCAGCCGTCGCCCGCGCTCTGGTTGAGGAAGGGAGCGATGCCTTCGGCGTGGCGACCCTTGAGGAAGGAGTCGAGTTGCGCCAGGCGGGCATCCGCACGCCGATCCTGGTGGTGGCCGGAATCTTTCTCGATCAACTCGATCAATTTTTCGAACATCACCTGACGCCGGTTGTCCACGAACTCGATGTCATGCAGCGTTTGGAAGCGGCCGCTCGAAACCGGGGTAAGACGCTCGATGTTCACGTGAAGATCGACACCGGCATGGGACGCCTCGGTTTTCTCGCTAACGAAATGGACGGCTGGCTTGGCGAGTTGAAAAAACTCAAAGCGCTGAGGCTCCAAGGAATCTTCTCCCACTTTTCCACGGCGGAAGACGTCGCGGGCGATTTTACCCGTGCGCAGCTCGTGACCTTCTCGAACCTGATCCAGCGGCTGCGCGCCGAAGGCATTGCGCCGCGGCTGGTTCACCTGGCCAACAGCGCGGCGACGATTACTTTGCCCGCTGCTTATTTCGACATGGTCAGGCCCGGCATAATGCTCTACGGCATTTACCCATCCGCGGCGATGGCGAATAAGATCGAACTAAAGCCGGTCCTGTCGTGGCAAACGCGCATTGTGCAACTCAAAAAAGTCCCCGCTGGCACGAGCATCAGCTACGGTCAGACCTTCGTCACCGAGCGCGAGAACCTCATCGCGACACTTCCGGTCGGCTACGCCGATGGTTATTCGCGGCTGCTTTCGAACCGCGGCGCGGCGTTGGTGCGTGGCGAGCGCGCGCCGGTGGTTGGGCGGGTGTGCATGGATTTGACTATGCTGGATGTTACCGCTATAGCAAACGTGCAGCAGGGAGATGAGGTAGTTCTCCTCGGCCGTCAAGGCGACGCTGAAATTTCCGCCGACGAGATGGCCGGGTGGGCAAACACGATCTCTTACGAGGTGCTCACTTCCATCGCCGCTCGAGTTCCGCGCATTCATCACCATTCTTAGGAGGATCACTAGCCGTGGGCAGGATTCAAAGGGCCCTGATCAGCGTTTCCGATAAGCAAGGCATCGTGGAGTTTTCCCGAGCCCTGTCGGAGTTGGATATCGAAATCATTTCCACCGGCGGCACGGCGGCGCTGCTGCGGGACAATAAAATTCCCGTCAGGGACGTTGCCGAGATCACCGGCTTCCCGGAGATGATGGATGGGCGGGTAAAAACGCTCCACCCGAAAGTGCACGGCGGCATCCTCGCGCTCCGAGACAATCCTGAACATGTGGCCAAGATGAAAGAGCATGGGATCGCTCCCATCGATCTTGTCGTCGTCAATCTCTATCCGTTCGAGGCGACGGTGGCGCGCGGCGCCGCTTTCGAGGAAATCGTCGAGAACATCGACATCGGCGGCCCGAGCATGGTGCGCGCGGCGGCCAAGAATCACCGCTACGTCGGCGTCGTGGTCGATCCCGAGGATTATGGTCCGATCATCGACGAGATCAGAGCCAACGGCGTCGCTCTGTCGGACGCCACGCGCTTTCGGCTCTTCACCAAGGCCTTCGAGCACACGGCGCACTATGACGGCGCGATCTCGAATTACTTCGCGTCGCTGAACGAGAACCAAGAGCCGACCCGCTGGGGCAACACGTTCAACATTCAGGTCTCCAAGATTCAAGACATGCGCTATGGCGAGAACCCGCATCAGAGCGCCGCTTTTTACGGGACCCGCGGCGACGCGGGACCCTCCATCGCGCGGGCGAAACAATTTCAGGGCAAGGAACTTTCGTTCAATAACATTCTCGATGCCGACGCCGCGCTCAGCACCGTCCTGGAATTTTCCGATATCGCCA
>Ga0326597_10007308_pt1 | contig 15030 bp, 12 predicted proteins | sample RVTome_12_FD_203789 | JGI IMG/M metagenome (GOLD analysis project Ga0326597, IMG submission 203789) | Soil microbial communities from uranium-contaminated site in the Upper Colorado River Basin, Wyoming, United States - RVT100D185 | ecosystem: Environmental > Terrestrial > Soil > Contaminated >... | reverse complement strand
CGATGTTCTGCATGTGAATAGTCATGCCTCATCATGGATTGCCACCTCCCAAACTTCAGGCTCATCTTGCACTGGAAACGAACACTCCTTTCAGGCTCATCTTGTATTGGACAACTCTCAACTCCCCCGCCCAGCGCAGTTGTGATAGGATGAATGCTTGCAAAAATCAATGGAGGCGTTTTCCTAGTGCTGAAGGCAGTCCCACGGTCTGAATGGCGGGCTGTAGCGAAAGCCGAAGGGCTCGAGCTCGGAGTGGCGCGCGGAGGAGCCGGAGGACGGGGAGCGCTCATCGATTCCCCGCAGTCCGCCGGCCGCATCGAGGGAGTCCGCCTCGAGCCGCTGGTGATCCGGCCCGACGACCGCGGCTACTTCGAAGAGCTGTTCCGCCTGGGCCACGGCTTGGCGGAGGGCTTCGCGCCCTCGGGCAGCTTGCAGGTTTCGGCGGCGCTCTCCTATCCGGGGACGATCAAGGCCATCCACTACCATTTGCGCCAGACGGATTTGTGGTCGGTGGTCACCGGCCTATTCCAGGTAATGCTCTACGATTTGCGGAAGCATTCCCCCACGTTCGGGCAGACCAATACGATCTACTCCGGGGCGCTGCGTCCGCTGCAGATCCTCATCCCGCCCGGCGTAGGCCACGGCTACAAAGTCGTGGGGACGGAGCCGTCGCTGCTGGTCTATGCGACCGACCAGTTCTACAACCCGGCCGACGAGGGAAGGCTTGCGTGGAACGACCCGGACGTGAACTACGACTGGGAAACGCAGAAGAAGTAGACTCCCGCTTTTCCGCAGGTCCATACTTTCCCGGGCTTTTCCCGGGCTCCTGCCGGCAATCGGAACAGAAAGCAATTCGAAAGAGAGAATGGCACAGGAATCCCCTACTCCCACGATCCTCGCCCCCACGATCCTGGGCATCTCCGGCGGCGGGCATGACACCGCGGCGGCGCTGCTCAAGGGAACCAAGCTCGTCGCCGCGCTCGAAGAGGAAAAGCTGGCCCGCGTGCGGCATGCCCGGGGCCTGCCTTCGCGCGCGATCCAGTATTGCCTGCAGGCCGGCCGGGTGCAGCCCGAAAAGGTCGACTACATCGCCGTGTCGCGGCCTTTGCACGGCGACCGGGGAAGCCGGGCGTCGGAGTCCTGGGGGCCCAAGCAGCTCAAGCAGGAATTTCCGTCCAGCAAGATTCTGGTGCTCGATCACCATCTGTGCCACGCGGCGGCGGCCTATTTCCCCTCGCCGTTCGAGCAGGCCGTGATTCTGACGCTCGACGAGACCGGCGATCTGAAGACCGGGAGCCTGTCGCATGCCCGGGGCAACGCCATCGAGTCCGTCGAGGACGCGTATTTCCCGGATTCGCTCGGAAACGTTTTCAGCCGGGCCACGGCTCTCGCCGGATTCGCCGCCGGGAGCGACGAGCACAGGCTGCAGTGGCTGAGCGCCTGGGGCAATCCCGTGTACGCGCCCGTGTTCCGCAGCATTCTCCGGCGCGACGAGGACTCTCTGCTGTCGGTCGACCAGAGCTACTTCCTGGGGAACCGGGACGAGCGCGGGGGCTTCGGGGAGAAGTTTTTTGCCGCGACGGGAATCGATGCCGCGAAGCCGCTGGCCGAGCAGACGCGCGCGGACCTGGCGGCGAGCGCCCAGCAGGTTCTTGAGGAAGTCGTGCTGGAGATTGCCTGCCGCCTCTCGGCTCGCGCTCCCGGAGCCCCGCTGGCGCTCGCCGGCGGCGTGGCGCTCAACTCGCTGCTCGTCGAGAAGCTGGAGACTTCCGGGATGTTTCCGGAGGTGTTTGTCCAGCCCGCGGCGGGCAACGCGGGCAACGCGATCGGTGCCGCCCTCTACTGCGCCCACAGCCTGCTTGGACTGTCTCCCCGCGCCGAGCTCGAGCATCTCCACTACGGCCCGGAGTACTCCGTGGGCGACATCAAGGACGTGCTCGAAAACTGCAAGCTGCGGTTCCGCTACCTGCAGACGCGCGAGGAAATTCTGGCCGCGGCCGTTTCGATCCTGCGGCAGGACCATATCCTCGGCTGGTTCCAGGGGCGCGCGGAGTTCGGGCCGCGGGCGCTCGGCGCGCGAAGCCTGCTCGGCTCGCCGCTCGGTCCCTACGTGAGCGACAACCTGAATCAGTACGTCAAGCACCGCGAAAAGTTCCGGCCGTTCGCGGCCTCGGTGACCGAAGAGCGCGCCGGAGAGTTTTTCGAGTACGGTCCGACGGCGAAGTTCCTGGCCTCGCTGGGGCGGATCAAGCCGCCGTCGGAAAAAGCCTTCGCCTCGAACCTTCTGCCCGGCAGGCCCCAAAAGGGCAAGGAAGGAGACCCCGGCGGCGCAGGCGCAGCGCGGCTCCGGGTCCACGTGGTGCGGCGAACCGCGAACCCTCTGTTCTGGGGACTGCTGGACGCGTTCGGGCGCGCGACGGGCCTCCCGGTGCTCTTCAACACGTCGTTCAATCTTTTCGGCGAGCCGCTGGTCTGCTCTCCGCGGGACGCCGTGCGGAGTTTCTTCTGCTCGGGAATCGACCACTTGCTTCTTGGCAATTTCCTGCTGAGCAAATGAAGGCGGCCGCTCCCGAACGCGGGGCTCCTGCAGCTCGCAATTTGACATGGAATGCGTCGGCTAGTACGATATATATGTACTAAATGTACCTGTAGATTGTACATACACATAAGGGGGGGCAACATGAGCAAACCGGCTCTTACGCATCCGCGACGAATCGCCGTCAATCGCTCTGAATTGCGCCAAAATCAGCGGGCTACTCTCAAACAAGCAAAGGGACGCACGGTTGTGTTGATTACCGGCACCGATGAGGAAGAAGAAAAGCTGGTTGTGGATCGGGGTTACTTTGAGGAGTTGATCCGCGAGCTTCGCGCAGCAGACGAAACGCTGTCGATTACCCTGGACGAAAAACTGTTTTCACAGATACTGAGGGCAGCCGATACGCTGGATGAGGACATTCGCCTTGGAAAATTGCATTCCCTGGAGGAGGCGTTCGGGGGGGAATAGTTGTACGAAGCCAAGTTGACCGATGACGCAATCGCGAATATCAGAGGGCTGAAAAAGGGGTTGCGGAACTCGCTGCGGAAAGCGATCGAGCAAAGGGTGCTTCGCGATCCGACGGGGTGTTCGGAGGAATTAAGCGAGCCTCTCGCCGGATTCAGGAGCTTTCACTTCGGCGACTATCGCCTCGTCTACAGAGTGTACGCGGACTTGCAAACGATTGCGGTCGTCGGGGTCGGCCTGAGATCAGGCGATCCTGCATCTGACATTTACAAACGGCTGGAACGACTAGCCTACAGCGGCAGGCTGGCAGATCGGTTCTTGGCGAGGATTCGATTGTTTTCCGGCCAGTGAGGTCGCACCTCCTCCCAGCCCGCAAATCCTCTGCGGATGACCTGCATCAGCAGGCTCTTGCACCGCGATTTGATAGATAATAGGCATTACGGATTCGCGGCATGAGTAAAAGAGACATCACGGTGGCGCACAGTCCGGACTCGGACGACGCCTTCATGTTCTACGCGCTGGCGCGGGGCAAGGTCACCTCGCCGACGCTCGAATTCCGGCATCACCTCTCCGACATCGAGACCCTGAACCGGCAGGCGATGGAGGGCAAGTGGGACGTGACCGCGGTTTCCTTCCATGCGTTTCCGTATCTCACCGGCCTCTACGCGCTGATGCCGTGCGGCGGGAGCCTCGGGGACGGCTACGGGCCGATCATCGTCAGCCGCAAGGAACTCTCGAAGGACGAGCTGCGCGGAAAGAAAATCGCCGTGCCCGGCAAGCTCACGACGTCGTACCTGGTGATGAAAATCTACGAGCCGGATTTCCAGGAGGTCGTGGTCCCGTTCGACAAGATCATGGATGCCGTCCAGGAAGGGACCGTGGACGCCGGGCTGCTGATTCACGAGGGACAGCTCACCTACGGGAGCGCCGGCCTCCACTGCGCCGTGGACCTCGGCCGGTGGTGGAAGGAGCAGTTCGATTTGCCGCTTCCGCTGGGGGCGAACGCCATTCGCAAAGACCTCCCGGAGGCGGTCCGCGAGGAAGCGGCCGCGATGCTGCGCAACAGCGTCCGCTATGCGCTCGACCACAGGCCCGAGGCCATGGCCTACGCCCTGGAGTTCGCGCGCGACATGGACCCGGCGCTCGCCGACCGCTTTGTCGGGATGTACGTAAACGACTACACCCTGGACTACGGAGAGAAAGGCCGGCGGGCGATCCAGCTTCTGTTTCGGCTGGGCTACGAGAAGGGGCTGTACTCCGAGAAGCCGCCCCAGAACTTGATCTGAGTGGACTGGATCTGAAGTATTTTGGACTTGATCTGAAGTATTTGGCCGCAAGCGCCGCCGGGCTCCGGCCCGTTGCGCGGACAGTTGAGCGGAAAACAGGAGGACTCCGATGCCGGTAAAACCGAGCGAGCAGGAAGATGAATATTTTGCGAGACAGGAAATCCAGCGGCGGCTGAAGGCCGAGGCGGAAAAGACCCTCCACCTGGCGGAAGAGGAAAAGAAGCGCCTGCGCGAGCTGCACTACCTGCACTGCCCGAAGTGCGGCTCGACGCTCGAAGAGGCTGTGATCAAGGAAGTGACGGTGGATCTCTGTCCCGGCTGTCACGGTATTTTTCTCGACGCCGGCGAGCTGGAGAAAATCTCCGCCATGCCCAAAGGGCTGTTCTCTTCGATCAAGGAAGTCTTTTCTTGATGGGGCCCTGCTGCGCATCCTGATGCGCGAGCGGATGCAGCGGATGCCGCCGCCGCGCCTTGCCCCGGCGATTCCTCGCCATTCGGCGGATTTCTGTTGACAAATTTTCTGTCTGGCTTAGAATAGCCGCCGCTCGCAATGAGCGCGTGTGCCATGGAACATGGAATGACGATCCCAGTACTCACAAAGACCGAGTTGCCCGGAGTTCCGATTGCGTCCCGGGGAAAAGTGCGCGACATCTATCAAGTTTTTGGACACGCTGTTGGGCGCGCCGACGGGCGGCTGGTGCTGGTGGCGACGGACCGCATCTCCGCGTACGATTGCGTCTTCGAGCAGGGAATTCCGCGCAAGGGCCAGGTGCTGACGCAGCTTTCGGTGTTTTGGTTTGAATTTCTGGCGGGGATGGTGCGCCACCATTTTCTGACGGCGAATCCCCGGGACTATCCCGACCCCTATCCTCGCTTCCAGGATCAACTGGAGGGGCGCTCGATGCTCGTGAAGCAGGCCAGCCCGTTTCCGGTGGAGTGCGTCGTGCGCGGGTACCTGTCCGGCTCCGGGTGGAAGGAATACAAGGAAAGCGGGGCGATAGCCGCAATGCCGCTGCCCGCTGGTCTCCGGGAATCGGACCGCCTAAGCGAGCCCGTGTTTACGCCGGCCACGAAGGCCACGACCGGCCATGACGAGAACATCTCCTTCGGCCAGATGGCGGACCGGATCGGGATGGATGACGCCACGGCGCTGCGGGACTTGAGCATTGCGATCTATCTTCGGGCGGCCGAGCACGCCGAGCGCCAGGGAGTCATTCTGGCCGACACCAAGTTTGAATTCGGAGCCGACAGCGAGGGAATTCTGCTGATCGACGAGGTGCTGACTCCGGATTCGTCCCGCTTCTGGCCGCGTGACGGCTACCGGCCGGGCGGCTCGCAGCCCTCGTTTGACAAACAGTTCGTGCGCGACTACGTGGACTCCATCGGATGGAACCGCCAGCCGCCGGCTCCGGCGCTGCCGCCGGGTGTGATTGAGCAGACCACCTCGAAATACGTGGAGTTATTTCGCCGGATCACGGGGCGGGATCTCGATTGAGCCCGTTCGCCCACCGGGTTGGAAGTTTCCCCATGATGCAACCCATGATGCAACCCATGATGCGACCTTAGAATTGGCGGGAGCAGCTGTGAAAGACCTAATGGAAAGATTGATCGCTCAAATGGTAGCCGCCGGGATGTTTTTTCCGGACGCGGTGTCGGAGTTCGAGCGGCGCTATATCCGGAAAGTGCTGGAGGACAGCCAGGGGAATCAGTCGCAGGCGGCCAAGACCCTGGGCATCCATCGCAACACGCTCGGACGCAAAGTGGACGAATATCAGCTGGGCCGGGACGGAGCTTCCCGGGCAGGACGCCGCACGAAAGCCGCTAAGAAATAATAAGAAATAAGCTGTCTGTTCTCCTCAAGCAGAAACCCCGGCAAACAATTCGGGGCCGCCCTCCCGCAAGAGAAGGCAGCCCCAAAGTATCGCCAAAATCGCGCCGGCTTTACTTCACTTTTCCCTCGGTCATCTTCATCAGGAAGGGCCGCGGCGCGAAGGAATCGATTTTCCCTTCGAACTGAATGTCCTGGTTTTTCCGAAGCGGCTCCGCCAATGGCGCCGACAGATTCAGCTCCAGATCATGCTCGCCGCCCCTCGCAGCGACCGCCGGAGAAACTGCCAGCAGGACGGTCCGGCTTCCCACGGCGGTAAGCTCCACCACGCGGCCCGCAAGCGGCAGCGCCTGTCCGTGCAGAATCTCCCACGTGTCGTCTCCCTTTTGTCCGCCTCCCTGAAGGTTCTTCACGATAACGTCAAAGGTGGTGAGTTCCTCCAGCACCTTCTGCTTGCGCTCCTGCTCCAGACGCAGTGCCTCCAGCCTTGCCTCCTCCGCGCGCAACGCCTCCTGCTCGGCTTTGTATTCCGCCGTCTCCTCCAACGCCTGAACGTGGAAATCCGCCGGCGGGAAGGGAGCTCTTGAGGCTTGCGCAATGACCTGGTCCAGGCCATTGGTGGAACCGTGATGCGCCTCGTAGACCTTGGTCAAATAGTCCCGTACTTGCTGCTGCACCGGTCCCGGCAGCGCATTCTGGCCGGTGATCGATATCGCCCGCGCCATGGCCCAGATCCCCGGATCATACTGGGGGGGCTTCGGAGAGAGCCGCGCCGATCCAAGCCAATAGTACGTCAGCCCGTCATTGGGGTTGAGCTCCGCGCTCTGGCGAAGGGATTCGGCCGCCTTCGCATAGTCTTTCTTTTGCAGGGCGACGAACCCGGCCGACTGGTGAAACACGGCGCCGGACTGTTTCTTCTGCTGCTCGAACTGCTCCGCCGCCATGCCCTGCGGCATCGCCAGCGCCCCAAGCTCCGTCAGGCCTCGCTGCGCATAGCCGGCGAGCGCATCCAATTTCCCCGCGCTGCTCGCGTCCTGCACGTTGATCGTGCGGGGGATCAGGAAACTCAGCAGGTAAAGCGCCTGGAAATTCTTGGGGTTCATTTCCAGAAGCTTGGCAGCCGTCTCCTCGATCTTCGGCGAGTTGTTGAGCGCCTGGTATGCCTGCAACTTCAGGGCATACACCCGCTCGGCCACTTTGCTCTCCGGGTAATCCGCGAGGTATTTGTCCGCAAGCTGAACCTTTTGATTGTGGTCGGTGGCCCCCTCAATGGCAGTATAGGCATCGTACTCCGCCCGGTCCTTCCAGACCGAGGCCTCCTGGGCCTGTGCCGCCAATGCGAACAACCCACTCCCCATTGCGATCGCCAGGACCGCCGCGATCATTACGTTAGGCAAACCCGATTCCATTCTCATGGCCGATATCGCCTCCCCATGGTTTTGATCCCCGGCTCTCTCCCACTCTTCCGCTTAGGGCGTGTTTCTCAGCCGGTTTTATGCGCCCTATTATAACGTAATTAAATTGTATCCTGGCAAGCCCTACTTTCCTATCCCCAATAAACTTTTTTTCGCTTTCCGGGCCCGGCGGGTTTGGACCAGTTTGGCCACATAGGCTCGGATTTCACTTCGCACGCGCGGATCGTCCGCAATATCGCCGAGGTCAGCCCGCGCCAGCTCGGGCAGGATCGCCATGACGCGCCCCAGCGAGAGGTGCTGGGCGCGGAGCAGGGCCAGCTTGACGCCGTATCGGGCGGACCAGAGGTCGTGCTCCACCACCGCCGAGGTCAATGCAGGGTGCGCTTTCCGGTCGAGCAGCGCCCTCGTGACGGCATGTTCCGTCATCGCCGGATTCATGAGCGCCGCATCAATCACGCGCCGTTCCGAGTCCAGAAGCAGGCCGGCGGCAATGCGGCTCGAGCCTCTCCGCGCCAGGCTCAGACGCTGCCCGAGGGCCAGACCCTCTCTCTGCAGGAGAATCGCCTCCTCGGCCTGCCGCTTCAATTCCGCCGGCGTGCCCGCGGTTGCCGCCACTGCCAGCAAATCAAAAAGGTAGAGATACTTGAGCAAGGGCAGCGCCAGGTGCCGGGGAGTCCGTGGATGCCGCACCACGGCCAGCTTCAACGGATAGCTCTTCATCCACTCGCGGTTCTCCGCAATTCGCGCCACGATCTCCCGCGCCAGGTCCCGCCGCGACAGCAGAATCGCCACCTGCTTTTCTCCGAGGCGCGGGTTTTCGAGCAGCGCATCGAGCACCTCGCGCGACCGATGATGCAACAGGCTCTCGATCTGCGGCCGGTCGGCTGTTCGGGCGCGTCTTGCCGCTCCGGCCCTTGCGGGTTCACGGGATGGGTTCATCACGATTTCCTGCCCGCCTTGACTCCATACTACGATGAATCTCTCGGGAGAGCCTAACCAAACCAACTCCCGGAATGGACGGCCGCGCCAGCCATCCCACTCGCCGCGTTTCCGCCGTCCGATCATAGGGCAGGGTCCTGCACGGCGATTCTGGACCTGGATTTTCTGCGCATAGAGTGAGTCTGCGAATTTGCGGCTTCGTCGGGTCGCGAGTTCCCTGTATAGTCTTACCTGAGGGCCATTGGGTAACGGAGTGTTCGCGCAGTGCTGGATTTTCTCAAACGGCTGCTAAAGAAGGAGGCGCCCACACCGGCGCCAAAGGCCGTAGCGTCCCCGGCCGTCGCCGCCGACAAGCCGGCGGGTTCTCCCCCCAAGCCCCCGCCTCCCAAGCCTGCCGACGCGAATGCCGACGAGCTGGTCCAGATCGGGCAGACCATCCGCGTACCGGGCCTGGGCGAATTCTATGTGCACGACGTCAAAGGCGGAAAAGGCAAGAGCGGCATGGGGATCGTTTTCATCGTCGTCGACTCGACCTCGGCAACGCCATACGCGGTGAAGACCTTCCAACGATGGTGCCTTGGCACCCCCGAGCTGGTCCAGCGATTTCTGCGCGAGGCGGAAACCTGGATTCGCCTGGAGCAGCACCCCAACATCGTGCGGGCGTTTTACATCGCCAAGGTCCAGGGACAGCCCTACGTCTTCCTGGAATACGTGGCCGGGTCGGACCTGCGCAAGAAGCTGGCGGCCGGTCCGCTTCCCATCAGCAACGCCTTGCGCTACTCCATCATGTTCTGCCGCGGCATGGCCTACGCTCAGACCAAAGTTCCGGGCCTGGTCCACCGCGACGTTAAGCCTGAGAACTGCATGTTCACCGCCGACGACGTATTGAAGGTCACGGACTTCGGTTTGGTAAAGGTTCTGGTCGGCTCGGATGCCCTGCCGACATCGCTGGCGGCGGCAGCCGGACCGGCTGGAGAAGACCCCGCTTTGGAGTCCCAGTCCCAGTTCTTCAAGACCCAGAAGGGTGATGCGGGCGTTGGAACCCTGCCCTACATGGCCCCGGAGCAATTTACCGATTTTGCCGACGTCACGGTGCGCGCGGACATTTACTCCTTTGGCGTAATGCTCTACGAGATGCTGGTGGGTGCTCGGCCGTTCCGGGCCCGCAAGCCGGAGGATTGGTACCATCAGCACGCCCGGGTTCTTCCCCAGGAGCCGAACATGCGCAAGCCGGAGATTCCCCCGCCCCTGTCGAACCTGGTGATGCGCTGCCTGGCCAAGGAACCGGGCGAGCGCTACCCGGACTTCCGCGCCCTGGAGCTCGAATTGTCGATGCTGCTCAAGCAGATTTGCCAGGAGGAAGTCCCCGAGCAGGGGGCGCAGCAGCTCGAAGCCTGGGAAATCCTGAACAAGGGAACCGCCCTGAACAACCTGGGGCGCATCAAGGAAGCGCTGGTTTGTTTCGACAAGGCGCTCGAGATTCTCCCCCGCTTCGACGCCGCCTGGCTCGACAAAGGTGTGGCCCTCACCAAGCTCGGCCGCACGAAGGAAGCCATCGAATGCTACGAGAGGGCGCTCGAGATCAACCCGAAATCCGCGAACGCCTGGTACAACCTCGGAACCGCCCAGCAGAATCAGGGCAAGATGGAGGAGTCCCTCGCCAGCTACGATCAGGCCGTGGCGCTCAATCCCCTGCACGACGGCGCCTGGCTCAACAAGGGCGTGATCCTCCGCAAGCAGCTTCGCGCCAAGGAAGCCATCGCCTGCTATGACAAGGTTCTGGCCATCAACTCGAAATCGGCCGTCGCCTGGTACAACCGCGGCTACGCCCTGAAGCAGTTGGGCCATTCGCAGGAAGAGGTTTTCTGCTACGACCGCGCCCTGGCGAACGATCCCACCTACGTCGACGCCTGGCTCAACCGCGGCGTCGCGCTGCGCAAGCAAAACCGCCTGATCGAATCGCTGGCCTGTTACAACAAGATTCTGGAGCTGCAGCCGAGGCATCCCGACGCCTGGTACAACAAGGGGCTCGTGCTCCGGCGGCTGGGGCAGGCGCGCGACGCCCGCGAGGCCTTCGCCAAAGCCTCCGCCCTCGACCCCAAGCTGGCCGAGCAGATCAAGCAGCAGAAGTAACCCGCACAGCAAAGGCCGCCTGTTCATCCGTATTACTATGGCTACGTTTTTCCCTCCGTGTCCTCTGTGCCTCTGTGGCTAATTCTTTCGGTTCTCTCGGTTCTTTCGGTTCTCTCGGTTCTCTCGGTAGAATCTTCTTGCCCTCGTTCCCGCTGCCTCGCATACTGGCTACCGGAGGCGAAACGACATCGCCATGTCGTTTCGGGTGATGGCGGCCCCGGGCAGCGACCAGCCCCTGGCAGGGAGAAAATGGGGTCGGCAGAGCGGAGGGATGGGGAAAATTAAAATCCAGGTAACCTATTGATTATATGCTGGATAATGAAACTGGATACGAAAATTACGAAACGAACCCAAACTAGTAATTTTAGGACTATCTCGGGCTGCTGGATTGTAGAATGAGCAACTTGCAGACAATTCGAGTCCGCGCCCCGGCGTCGAGCGCCAACCTGGGCCCCGGGTTTGACACGCTCGCGCTGGCGCTTGGGCTCTACCTGGAATGCACGCTCCGACCGTCCGGACCATCCGGGCCGTCCGGGTCATCCGGGCCGTCCGGGCCGTCCGGAAAAGGCCTTTCCGTCCGGGTCGCCGGGACCGAGCGCGCGGGAATCCCCCCCGACGCAACGTGCCTGACCTGGCGGGCGTTTCTGCGCCTTACGGGAGGAAATGCGCCGCCCGGAGCCGATCTCGAAATCGCCAACGACATTCCGGTCGGCAAGGGCCTCGGGTCGAGCGCGGCGGCAATCGTAGCCGGCCTCGCCCTGGCGAACGAGTGGGCCAATCTGGGGAAGAGCCGCGAGGAGCTGGTCCAGGCCGCGACGGAGATCGAGGGCCACCCGGACAACGTCGCCGCGGCCGTCCTGGGCGGGTTCGTCGTAAACTGCCAGACCGACGGCCCTGCAGACGGCTCGGAAAGCGGCCGCGTGATCTCGCTCAAGCAAGCCCTGGGCGCCCAAATCGAAATCGTCCTGGTGACTCCCGATTTCCAGCTTTCCACCTCCGCCGCGCGTGCGGCGCTCCCTGTGCAATACTCCCGCCAGGACTCGGTCTTCAACGTGCAGCGCGCGGCGCTGCTTGTCGCGGCGCTGGCCCAGGGACGCACCGACCTGCTCCGCGAAGCCATGCGCGACCGCCTGCACCAACCCTACCGCGCTCCTCTCATTCCGGGATTGCAGGACGCGCTCGAACTGCGCGACGTGCCCGGACTGCTCGGCGTGGCCCTGAGCGGCGCGGGCCCGAGCGTCGTGGCCTTCTGTTCCGGCCATACCGAAGAGGTGGGCGCGGCGATTGCCGCCTGCTTCCAGGCCCGGCAGATTCCAGCCCGCGCCCGCGTGCTGCCCGTGGACAATGAAGGAGTCGTCGTCGAGCGCCTGAACGGGAGTCCTCCGTAGCTCGATTCCCAGCAGCCGGGCGGGAGATGGATCAATACAGTGTTCTCCACGCGTAGGCGTCACCGGCGTCTTTGGCGCAGACTTCGACAGAGTCCTTTACCCCCGCGCCTCCTTGCGTGACCCAGAAAGTGCCGCGTACGGTGTCATCGCAGGCAGGCTGTGCGTCCACGGTATTCAATCGCGCGCCGCCGTTGACTTCCAGTTTCTGGGTCGGGGCGGTCGTCCCGATGCCGACATTGCCAGCGATGTCTATCGCGAGGTGATAGTTGTTATTACCATCGGCAATGCTGAAACCGCCGGCGGGAGTGTTTGTGCCTGTCGCTCCCGCTCGGAGAAGCCAGCCCCCTCCTCCGTCAGCGAAGTTGGCGATCCCAATCGCAGTGCTGAGGCCGTCGGCGGTGGATTCCGTCCCGGTGGCCACGAGCCTAGGTCCACCGCAGATAGGCCCCGCGCAAACGCGGGTCTTAGTAATCCAGAACTGCGGAGTGCCATCGGAATCCTCAACCCGAAACAAGCCGTGAGACACAGTAAAACCGAGGCCGCTGGCATCCGTTCCGAATGCCCCCCCGATCGTGAGAGACGCATCACTGGCAACCGCGGTAACCACTCTCACTTCCGCTATGGACGGAATGGTTATTTCATCCCCAATCGTCACTTCCGATAGGAACGCAGTACCGGCGCCCGTTACGGTACTAGAACCAGTGGTTACAGAAACCGTTCCGGATCCCGCAAAGTCCGGATCCCCCTTGACCGTAAGCTTGGACAGGCCGGTATCGATTCCGATGCCGACGTTCACGCCCGAGGTCGCGCCGTTGACGCCGTTGATGCTGCCGAGCACCAGGGAATTGCTGGCTGACACCACGGCATTGGCTCCAATTGCCGTGGCATTGGTCAGTGGCGTGGTGGTCCCATCCACCCCCGGCCCAGAATTTGAGCCGATGAACGTGTTACTGGAACCAGTCTTATTGGCGTTGGCCGAAACTGTTGTAACTCCGGCACTGAACCCAATGGCGCTGTTGTTGCTACCGGTGGTGTTGTTGAGAAGGGCAAGCTTTCCGGTGGCCGCGTTTCCAAATCCGCTGGTGTTACTATTCAGTGCGGCCGAGCCAGTAGCAGTGTTGCTACTGCCATTGATGTTGCCGTTAAGGGCAGCCATGCCGGTGGCCGTGTTATCGAAGCCGGTGGTGTTGTTGAAGAGGGCACTTGTGCCGGTGGCTGTGTTCCAAAACCCAGTGGTGTTCTTCCCGAGGGCGTGTACTCCCAAGGCATTGTTGCCCTCCCCCGTGGTGTTAGCGTCGAGGGCGTTGGCCCCCACCGCCGTATTATTGCCAGTACCCGTCGTCGTGAAGTTTCCCGCATTTGAGCCGATGAAGGTGTTGTTTGTTCCAAAGTTGTGGACAAAACGATTCCCTCCTAACGTGAGTACGCCCTCCGTAGCATCCACCGTGTTGGGCAGATCAAGGTTGCCGCCGGTGATCGTCTGCGTGCCGATGAAGGTGTTGGTTCCGCCGGTCGAAGCGATCCCCGTCAGCGCCGAGCCGTCGCCTTCAAACGCCGTGGCCTTGACCGTGCCGACCACGTCGAGCTTCTCTGTGGGGTTCTGGGTGCCGATGCCGACGTTACCGAACGCCTGGCTGCCCGCCTGGAACCCGCTCTGCAGGATCACGTGCGAAACGTTCCCCGACGCCGTGATCTGGAACGGCGTCAGCGCCTCGGTCTGCGATGCGTTGCGCCGCCGGATCTGAAAGCTCGCCGGGCCTGTTCCCGCTCCCCCCAACAGCTTCGACACATAGAAGTGCCACTCCGTGTTGGCGTCGGCCACTTCGCTCAGCCGCAGCGTGAACCCGGCCGTCGAAAACTGCTGCGTGCTCTGCGACTCAATCTTTACGCGGAGCAGCCCCGGCCCGGTTTCCACCAGGTGCAGCCGGTCGCTCGGAATTAACGTCCCCAGGCCGATCTTGCCGAGCGATTCGAACAACACCGAATCGCCCAGGTCGGTCGCGTTGATGAACTTGCCGATGCGCCCGGCGGTGCCCGCCGTGACCGCGGCAGTGACCGGATCGTCGCTCACCGCAGCCACCGTCAGGCCCAAACTTTCGAGACCGCCGGACTCTTTCACGCGCTCGGTGACAATATTTGACGCCAGCAAAAAGGCCGAAGCAGGCAGACCGCCCAAGGTCTCGGCGTCGGCCGCTTTCAAGGCATAGGGGACGCTCACGAGCAAGACGCGGGGCTGCTCGGGCAGGACCGCTCCATCCCTGTCGCGGCTCTGAATCGCCTGCACGCCCAGCCAGCGCGACTCGCCCGAGGAGAACATCTCCAAGGGCACACCGCCACTGGTAGTCGCCCCAAGCAGCGCAGCGAAGCGCCCATACTCGTCCGCCGCGACGTTCTGCGTCTCGATCCACAGCGGCGAGCCGCCTTCCTGGTCGCGGTAGAGGGCGAACGAGACGCCCTGCACCCCGGTCAGCGGCTGGCCGATGGAGTCCCGCAATACACCGTTGAACTGAATCACCCGCGGCACGGCCTCGCCGTGCATGCCGTTGCTTTCGGTTTGCTGTGCCTGCAATACCTGTCCCGGCAGGGCTGCCCCAAACAGCAGCCCAAACACACCGAGCCGTGCACTGATACGGAGTCCCTGCCACATACGCACCCTCCTGCCAGCGGAGTTGGAAAACAGAAAACAAGAACGAAAATGCGGCGCCCAGACTACTAACCGCAACGATATGAAAGCACGAGGGATAACGGGTGGGATTCTAGCGCCCCCCGTGCTGCTGCGTCAAGGGAAAACTCCTCGAAACCGAAGGGGGCATGCGCAGGGACCGGGAAGCAGAAAGAAGCCGGGAGCAAGGTATGGTACAGTGAGGTCGCGGATTCCTTGCGGAACGGCTGCGAGAGACCTTCGGACAGAGGGCGGAAGGAAATGCAAGAGCCAGCGGCTAGGAGCATTTTCCAATCCAAGAATGAGCCTGAAAATGGAGTTTGTTTCCAATACAAGATGAGCCTGAAGTTCCGGAGGGGGATGGAGTGCAGAGGAAGG
>Ga0326597_10007307_pt1 | contig 15033 bp, 22 predicted proteins | sample RVTome_12_FD_203789 | JGI IMG/M metagenome (GOLD analysis project Ga0326597, IMG submission 203789) | Soil microbial communities from uranium-contaminated site in the Upper Colorado River Basin, Wyoming, United States - RVT100D185 | ecosystem: Environmental > Terrestrial > Soil > Contaminated >... | reverse complement strand
CTGTCCCACTCCGCTGCGCGGGCTAGAAGCGCCACTCCAGCCGCACCTGGCCGATGAAGTTGTCCCGGCTCTCTCCTGCCTGAAAATCAAAGCTGTTCACCCGCTCGTATCCGGCCAGCGTCGTGAGCTGATACGGGCGAGCGAGGGGGCGGTAAGTCCACGAGGCGACGCCACGGTAGCGGCGCTCCTGGGGACGTCGCTCCAGCTTGGCGCGCCGATCGGGGGTATACAGGTCCTTGCTCCGGCCCTCGTAGGCGGTCTCCAGCCCGAAGGTGTTGTCGGTCGTCGCGTCCCAATGGACTTCGGCGTACCCGGCGCGCCCTTCCGGCCCCAGGATGTTGCCGAAAAAGTGCCGGTCCACGGCCAGGCCCGTTTGAAACTGGCCGTGTCGATAGAGCGTGAGCCCGCTGAACTGGTACTCAAAGGAGAGATCGAGCCGGCCGGCCCGATCCAGGCGCGGGGCGTAGACCCCGATGAGCCATCCCGAATCCTGGGTGATGGACTTGCCCGGATTCCGGATGGGCGACAGGTCGTCGAGCGCCCCTTCGCCGTATAGTTGCAATCCGGCGGCTCCCGGTATGGTCGCCCGAAATTCGATACCGGCGATCTTGTTCGAGAACTGCTGCTCGCTCTCGGGCCGGAGGATGCTCACGAAGAAGGTGTGATCCGCCAAGCGGTCGAAGAAGCCCGCGCCGGGAGCGCCCTCTCCCCCGGATTCCAGCATCAGGCTGCCACCCAGCTCCAGCCAGCTCGCCGGCAGGAAGCTCACCTTGTAGCCCAACACGTACGAGTTGAGGAAGTGCCGCTCCCGATCGGCGACCAGGGTCGCAAAAAACAGGGTTCCCTTGGTGGGCCCCAGGAAGCGGAAAATCCACGGCGGGACGCGCGGCTGCTGGTTGCTCACCGAGACCATATCGAAACCGCGGGCGTTGGGCGAGATCGTCAGGCCGGCGTGCCGGCCCTGGCCCCACACCATGTTCGCGCGCCCGAGCTGGATGGACAGATTGCCGAACAGCAGCGCGCCGTAGGCCTCCTGGATGCTGACCTCGTTCAACTCGGGGGTGTTCCCTCTGCCTTCCGTGATCTGGAACCGAGGCTGCAGGTACACGACCAGTTGCCGGGCAAGCCGCAGCCGGTGGACGGTCTCCAGCGCCGCGGTGGTTCCGTCGATGGGGCGGCGGCCCTCGCGGTAGCCGAAGAGCGGGCTGATCACCGCATCGATGCGGCCGAAGGGCTGCTCCGGCACCAACCGCTCGGGGTTTTTCGCCGCAAGGACTTCGGCCGACAATTCATCCAGCGGACGGAAGGCCACCTGTTCGGCGAGCAGGGGCTGGGCCAGGATCGCCAGCTCTTCCGCGAATCGCTCTTCGAGGCGGGTGACCGTCGATTGAATATGGGCGGAATGCGCTGGCGTAAGACGGCTGCGGGCTTGGCGGGCGAATCGGGCGAAGTCGATGCGGCTGTAGGGGCGCTGACCCACGATCGTCGGATCGACGAGCCGCGCGGCAACCAGTTTCTCCAGGTCGCGATATGCCGGATCGAGCGTCGAGAGGTTGACGGAGGCCTGGGCTGCGGCCCCGCTGGCAAGCCCGAGAGCACAGCACGCCGCGAGGATGCCACGAGACAGCTTGCTCATCCAGCGACGGCGCAGATTGTGTCCCTGGTGGGTGAGGGAAAGCCCTTGTATTGCATCGGTGTGGGCCGAGGGAATGTGCCGGTGAGCCGCGCCCAGGTCAGGATGCCAATGTAAACCGACCCGTCGGCCAGGCCAAGCATCCAGTGGCGCTGTAGATTCCATCACCGGCCCCGTCTGTCGAGAGCCGGCCGGGGGATGGATGGAGCTTCGTTCGGTCGAGAGGATCAGGAAGCGAAGACTGTTTGCCGCCATGAACTGGATGGCGGGCTTGTCTCTCGCCCTCTTCTGGCTTCCGGGGATCGGCCCGCTGGCGGCCGGGCTGGTGGGCGGCTGGAAGGCAGGGTCGGTGCGCACCGCCATTGCCGCCGCCTTCCTCCCGGCGGTGCTCAACGCGGTCCTGGCCGGGGTCGGCGTCGCCTACCTCACGCACTGGATCGGATGGGGACTCCTCGCGGGGCTCGGCGCCGCCGTCTGGGCGTTGACCGGCATCGGTCCGTTGCTGCTCGGGGCCGTGGTTGGCAGTTTCGTCGCGTCGCGCGCCGTCTGACATCGTGGACCCCGGCTGCTCGACCGGTGAGGCTGCATGACAGCGACGCACCGTGGGGGGGCAGGCGGGAAACGCGTCCTCCTGGTGCACGGGATGGGACGAACCCCGCTCGCGATGTATGGCTTGGCGAGATATCTCCGCAGGATGGGATGTCCGGTGGAGCATTTCGGGTACCTCGCCCCGTTGCAGTCGTTCGCTGCCATCACGGGACGCCTGCGGGCGCGCCTGCGCGCGATCGCGGCGCGGGGGCATCCCTACGTGGTGATCGGCCATTCGTTGGGCGGGCTCCTCCTGCGGGCGGCACTGGCCTTCGAGCCCGACCCGATTCCGCCACCGGGTCACCTCGTCCTGCTGGGCACTCCCGGCCGACCCCCGCGATTGGCCGTCCGATGTCAGCGGATGGCAATATATCGGTGGCTCGCCGGCGAATGCGGCCAGGCCCTCGCCGGCCCCGACCTCTTCGCCCGGCTGCCGCCGCCGCGTGTGCCCTACACGATCATCGCCGGAACCCGGGGATGGCAGGGCCGGTTGAGCCCGTTCGGATCGGAGCCGAACGATGGAGTGGTGGCCCTGAGCGAGACGAGGCTGGCCCCAGACGATCGGGTCGTGGCTGTACCGGTCGGACACACGTTCATGATGAACAGCCGCCAGGTCCGAACGGCACTGGGGAGCATCATGGCGGGTGACACCTCTTGTTGAGAGATCACGCGGCATCGGTGCTGGTGGGTCTGCTCCGGAGGAGTAACTTGAGGAGAGCCGGGCCCCCCGGTTGCGACAACAACGGTGGGAACGATCAGGGGAGCTGACCGATGTCCGACGAGCGCACGGTGCGGCTGTTGGAGGAGATACGGGACCTGCAGCGGCAACATCTGGAGAGCCACCGGGAGGCCCTTCGGAACCAGGTCGATTCCATCCGGATGCAGCGGGACATCCATGAGATGACCCATCGACGGTTCCGGCTGGTTCCCTACGTCATCCTCGTGGTGCTGGCGCTCGTTGGGGTGGTGCTCCTGCTCACGGTGCGCCGGATCCTTTAGCGCATGCGGCGCACAGGAGCGGGGTGCTCGGGCCCGGGCCGGGTATGATCGACCCGGATATCCGCCGGCTGGTGTACGAGCAGGCGATGGCCGGCGATGGGATTCCTACCGCCGCCGCTCTCGCCCAGCGCGTGCGCTTGCCGTTGGACCAGGTCAGGGCAAGCCTCGAGCGCCTGGCGTCAGCCAGGATCTTGGTTCTGCAGGGAGAAAGCCGTGAGATCCTCATGGCGCCGCCGTATTCCGCGATACCCACCCCCTTCGGGGTGATCAGCGGCACCCGCTCGTCGTACGCCAACTGCATCTGGGATGCCCTGGGTGTTCCGGTCATGCAACGGGAGCCGGCGACGATCCGGACCGCATGCGGGTGCTGCCACGAGGCGATGACGCTGAACGTCACGCCCGACGGGGTGAAGGGTGGGGAAGGGGTGGCCCACTTCGCGGTTCCGGCGAGCCGGTGGTGGGAGGACATCGTCTTCACCTGAACGACCATGCTCCTCTTCCGGTCGGAAGAGCATGCGAGCCGCTGGTGCCGCCGATGGAGGATGGAGCATGGCGGGCTCCTCACGCTCGACCAAACCTTTGCGCTGGCCCGCGCCTGGTACGAGCAGGACCGCCGGTCGCCGGAATGGCGACGCCCGACCCTGGACCAGGCCGAAGCGATCTTCCGGGGCCTGGGCCTGGCCGGCCCGTTCTGGTCGCTTCGCTGACGCGGGCACACCCGCGCCCGGCAGGGCGCGCCGATCGGGCAGGGCGGGAGCGGCACACGGAGGAGCATCATGTCGGAGCGCGAGTTTCTGTCGCCGGATGGCCGTACCTGGGTGGTCCGGATCCGGCCGGATGTGCGGAAGGCCGAGGTCGGCACCAATGTCACCCTCGAGTTCGTCTCCGAAGCGGAGATCAGGGTGGTGAGCTGCGCCCGGGAGGAGTGGGAGATGCCCGAGCCGGACCTCCTCGGGCTGCTGGCGCGAGCGGTGGCGGCCGGCGCCTCCCGCAGCGTCACCCCGCCGCACGAGGGAACGCGCTTCGACGAGGGTTAAGCCGAGCAGCGGTGCGCGGAGAATCGAAAGGAGGGCATGGTGCCGGCCTACGTCGTGGTCAACGTCGAGGTGCAGGACCCGGTTCAGTACGCGGAATACGTCCGTCTCGCGCCTCCGAGTATTGCGGCATACGGGGGTCGCTACCTGGCGCGAGGGGGGGTGGTTGAAATTGCCGAAGGCGGGTGGACCCCGAAGCGGCTGGCGATCTTGACCTTTCCCACCCTGGACCAGGCGCGCGCCTGGTGGGCCTCACCCGAGTACGCCCCGGCCAAGGCACTTCGGCAACGGTGCGCCCGCGCCGACCTCGTCATTACCGAGGGCCTTCCCTAGCCGGGGATCGGGCGATCGCGGTAGGGATACCAGTAGAACTTCCGCTCCATGACGTAGTCGATGTGGACATGCTTGGGTTCCCGGAAGGCGTCAAGACCTTCCTCGCCCAGCTCCCGGCCGACCCCGCTCCATCGCATCCCGCCGAAGGGTCCCGCATCGTTGTCGGTCAGCGGGTCGTTCACCCAAAACGTGCCGGCCTTGATGTTTTCCATCGCGCGCATGGCCAGCTCCAGGCTGGCGGTGAAGATGCTGGCGCCCAGGCCGTACCGCGAATCGTTGGCCCGAGCGATCGCCTCGTCCGCGTCCTTCACTACTGTCAGGGACAGCACCGGGCCGAAGACCTCTTCGGTCGTCGGCAGCGAGCCGTGGCGGACATCGGTCAGCACCGTCGGCTCGAGGAAGTGTCCCGGCAGGCCTCCCGGGCGGATCCGCTGTCCACCCAGCGCCAGGGTCGCGCCTTGCCGAACCGTCTCGGCGATCTGGCGCTGGACGGTTTCGAGGGCGGGCGCGGAGATCATCGGCCCGATGTCCGTGGCGGGGTCCATCGGATCGCCGACGGTCAAGGTTCTCACATAGTCGAGCAGACGGGCGGTGAAGGCCACGGCCACCGCCTGCTCCACATAGATGCGCTTGGCTGAGGTGCACACCTGGCCGGCATTGAGGAGCCGGGCCCAGGCGGCCCCCGGGACCGCGACCTCCAGGTCGGCGTCCGCGAAGACGATGAGCGGATCGACGCTGCCCAGCTCCAAGTTGATCTTCTTGAGCTGCGCCCCGGCATGTTCGGCGATGGTGCGGCCCGCGGCCACCGACCCGGTAAACGCGATGAGGTCGACCGCCGGATGCTCCACCAGCAAGCGTCCCGTCTCCGGGCCGCCGGTCACCACGTTCACCACTCCGGGCGGGAGGCTATCGTAGCACTGGGCCATCAGGAGGTTACTCAACGGATTCTGGTGCGGTGGCTTGCACACCAGCGTGTTTCCCGCCATCAGCGCCGGGGCTACCTTCCAGGCCATCAGGAGCAGGGGGAAGTTGAACGGGACGATGGCCGCCACCACGCCGTAAGGCTCCTTGACCGTGAAGTTCACCTGATGGGGGAGCACCGGGGGCATCGAGTTGCCCCAGCTTCGGCGGCCCACCTCCGCGTAGTAGTCGAAGCAGGCCGCGACCCACTCGATGCAGTCGACGGCCTCGATCAGGGGTTTGCCGGTCTCGCGGACCATCATCGTCGACAGCTCCCGCTCGGCCGCCCTGACCTTGCCGGCGATAGCATGGAGGTGCGTCGCCTTCTCGACCCCGGGAAGCTTCCACCACCGCCGCTGGGCGCGACCCGCGGCCTCCACCGCGGCGTCCACGTCCTCCGCGCTCGCGTCCGGCGCGGTGTCGATCAGGTCGAGGGTGGCGGGGTTCCGGATCTGACGCACCTGGGGGCTCCGGCTGGAGGCCCAGCGGCCGTCGATCAGCATCGGTCGGGGCATGGCACGTATCGGAGTGGGTGAGGGCGGAAGCCGGCGTCGGTGACCAAGCTACCGACCGGCGCATCGGCTGGCAACGGGGCGCGACTGGCGCGCCGCCGATATCGACTGCTATGAATTTTCACTGTCCCGGTGTCGGGCTCGGCGACTTCCACGGTGGAGGCGGTGTCATGGTCGGTGAAGCGAGTGGAGCAACGTGGCGACGTCGTGCTATCCTCCGGTGCGGCGCCCTTGTCGCCGCGCTGGTCGTGTGGCAGGCCGGGAGCGGATCAGCCCAGGTTCCGAAGAGCCAACTCGGCATGGTGCTGCAGCGAATCGCCCGCACCGACGTGACGATCACCTACAGCCGTCCGGTGGCTCGGGGACGCCGATTGTTCGGCGGGATCGTTCCCTATAGGGAGCCCTGGAACCCCGGCGCCGACGCCGCGACCACCATCCGGTTCTCCGGGCCGGTCGAGCTGGCGGGGCACCAGGTTCCCGGGGGGACCTACAGCGTGTGGATTATTCCCGATACGACGGCGTGGACGCTGATACTGAGCGCCGCCGCCAATGTCCCCCACACGCCGTATCCCAAGGGACAGGACGTCCTGAGGCTCCGGCTCTCCCCGGTCAGGGGGGAGCAGATGGAGACGCTGGGGTTCTACTTCCCGATGGTGGATGGGGACAGCGCCACCTTACGAATGCATTGGGGAGAGACCATACTGCCCATTTCGGTGCGGGCGCCTTGAGGCGGCCCTCGCGACTCTCCCTCGGTGAGATTCCCCTCTTTGGAGACCCCATTCTATGGGTGACTGGATTGCCCTCGCATTCGCGCCCCCCGTCGTCCGCCGGGCCCTGAAGTACGCCGTGGTGGTCGGCGCCATCTTGATCGCGATCAATCACAGCGACGCGATCCTGCACGGAGACCTTGCACCCGGCCGCCTGTTCCGCATGGCCCTGACCGTCCTGGTTCCCTACGTGGTCTCGACCCTCTCGAGCGTGGAAGCGACGCGCCCGGCCCGGAGCTCGGCGGCCCCGGACACCGCCGGCTCCCGACGAGCCTGACCGATGACGCCCGCCTCGCCTCCGGCGACTGGGCGATCCCGGCGGCTGGTAGCCGTCGTAGTCGGGGGCTCGCTGCTCTTGGCGCTGCTCCTGTTCGTGATCGCGACGAGCCAGCGGGCCCGAACCATGAGCCGGGCGTTTCGCGGCGTGCTATCGGAGTGCCGGGCCTGGTACGCCGAGGCGGTGACGGCCGATGACACCGCTCGGGCCGACTCCAGGGTTCCCCACGCGGGGGCGCAAGCCGCTGCGGCCGGTCCGAGCTGCGGCGCATACCGCAAGCGAAACCTGCTGGGGGGACAACCGGCCGCGTCCACTCCGTGAGGGGCGGGCTGAACGAGCGACGGCCGGCTTGCCCTGAGGCAAGCCGGCCGTCGGTGTTCGTTGGCGAACAGCAGGCCGAAGCTTATCGACCGAGCTTCACCACGTTCTCTGCAGCCGGGCCCTTCTGACCCTGCACTACATCGAACTCCACCCGCTCACCCTCGGCGAGGCTCTTGAATCCCTGGCCCTGAATCGCCGAATGATGCACGAAGCAATCCTTCTGCCCGTCCTCGGGGGTGATAAAGCCAAAGCCCTTGGCGTCGTTGAACCACTTGACCGTGCCGGTCGTGCGCATTGTTCCTGCTCCTTGATGATGTTGTAATCGGAGTTTGGCCAAGCCGCACTGACCGACTACGGGACCCGCGTGATTTCCCTCACGCGAGGGTGGGTGTCCAGTGCGTCCGAGTGACGCAGTCCACCAGAGCACCCAAAACCAGGGGGGCCGGCGCGAGTTTCGCCAGCCCCCATGAAAGAACCTCGGACCTTGGCCGCACGCGACGCGTGCGGATTCGCGCATCAAGGGTAGCACCCAGCCGGTGTTTACACAAGGGCTTCCCCCGGAGGTCCGTCCTCCATCTCTGACGCCCCGGACCGGCCCGGGCCGGTGTCCGCTGAGGGGGCCGACTGCCGCCAGTGGTACCGGGGGCGGCCGCCGCGGAATTCGAAGTGTCGTCCATCCAGCATGCGGGCGATCGACTCCGCGTCCCCCTCGCACGGAATCCGGGCGAATTGGCGGGCCGAAAGCCAGGCGGCCCGATACCATACGCCGGGCCGAAGTCCCGGGTATAGATGAGCGAACTCCGGCCTCAGCCGAGCTTCACGGGCGGACGTCATGGAGGCACCATGGCAGTAGCGGACCTCATTGGGTCAGCGATTAATTTAGGCGGGAGGGCAGCCGGTGTCGAACCCGGAGGGGGCGTGCCGTTCGACCTGAGGGAAGGAACCGCGGTGGTAGGAGCGGACATCCGACGGGGAGGTCTCCCCGGCCGGGCGTCGCCCCCTCCCCCTGGGCCTGGGAGGGCGCGGACCCGGGAGGCCCCGCGAAGCGTACGCGCGGGTTGAGGGCGGAACCGTACCGTATTCGGCGGGCCGGCCCGGGCGACAGCGGGGTGCTGGCGGTGCTGGGGGAGCGAACCTTCCGGGACACCTATGCCGGATTCAACCGACCGGAAGATATGGATGCCTATGTCGCAGGAGCGTTCGGGGAACGCCGCCAGGCCGCCGAGCTCGCCGATCCGGCGCGGACGACGCTCCTGGCGGAGATCGACGACGTCGCGATCGGATACACCCAACTGCGAACCGGTCCCGCACCGGACTGCGTCGGGGAGCTCGACGCGATCGAGATCCTCCGGTTCTACGTGGACCGTCCATGGCAGGGCCGGGGTGTCGCTCAAGCGCTGATGGCGGCGGCGGTGAATGAGGCCCGGGCCCGCGCCACCGGGGTGATGTGGCTGTCGGTGTGGGCTCAAAACCAGCGGGCAATCGCTTTCTATCGGAAGAGCGGCTTCGATTCGGTTGGGGCGCGGGACTTTCTGCTGGGCGCCGATCGCCAACGTGACTGGGTCATGGCCCGTGCCACCGCCGACCCGCTCTGATGAGCATACCTCCAACCTTGAGGGATGACCCGTGCCGACCCGTTCACTCGAGCTGCTGCTTGAATCAATCCAGCCGGCGCGCCACACCCGCAGCTGGCATGGAGGCCCGACGCCGGTGGGGTCGTTGCGGGGGGTGGATGCGGAGCAGGCGCGATGGACCCCGGCGCCGCGGCGAAAAAACATCTGGCAGCTGACGCTGCACATCACCTACTGGAAATACGCGGTGCGGCGCCATTTCGAGCCCGCTCCGGTATCGCGCTTTCCCCGTCGCCCGTCCAACTGGCCGGAGATGCCTTCCCCGCCGACCGAAGCCGCGTGGGCCCGGGACGTCGCGCTGCTGAAGGAAGAGCACCGGCTCCTCCTGGCCGCCATCCGGCGGCTACCGGAACGGAAACTCTCCCACGTCCCGCCGGACGGACGCCGGTGGAGCTACGGCGAGCTGATTCTGGGGATCGCGTCCCACGATGCCTATCACACGGGCCAGATCCAGCTCCTCAAGCGGCTCTGGCAGGAGCGCGGACGGTAGGCCGGCACGCGTCCCGGCTGGTGGCGACACTCCGTCTTTGGTATTCTCCCGCGCTGGCCGTGGGTTCGAAAGGAGGAGACCGATGAAGACCATGTGGCGCGCAGCTCCGACCTGTCCCGTGCCGCTGTAGCACTCCTCCCGCGATAGGGGGCCATATGCCGCTGACACTCGATACTCTCAACCCGGAGTCGCCCGCGTTTTGGCTTCGGCTCGGGACGGCGGTTCTCTGCGGGTCAATCATAGGGCTGGAACGGCAGCTCCGAGGGAAGGCCGCGGGGATCCGCACCAGCATTCTCATCTGTCTCGGGACCCAACTGTTCGTGGCCCTCGGCGCCTCGTTCGCGGGAGATCGGGTCGATCCCACCAGAGTTCTGGCTCAGGTGGTCACCGGCATCGGCTTTCTCGGAGGCGGCGTGATTCTGGCCCGGGACGGTCTGATCACCGGGGTGACCTCCGCGGCGGTGATCTGGGTGCTCGCCGCCATCGGCGCCACGATCGGCCTCGGCCACCTCTTCGGGGCCATCGTCCTCACGTTGGCCACCCTCGGCGTCTTGTTGGGGGTGGAGCTGCTCGAAGCCGGTTTCCGGCGGCTTCGCCAGGGCGGCGCCGACCGGGAGCTGGAGGAAATCGAGATCGAGAAGTCACCCTGAGGGAGCCTCTCCACATGCTGCTATCAGCCATCGCGGCACTGATGGATCGTGATCTGCGAACCCTCCGCCGGGAAGTCGAGGCGTACCCCGACGAGCACCAGCTCTGGCACACGCCAGCCGGAGTCGGCAACAGCGCGGGCACGCTGGCGTTGCACCTCGCGGGGAACCTGCAGCACTGTGTCGGGGCCCGTCTGGGAGCGACGGGATACGTTCGAGATCGTCCCGCGGAGTTCGCCCGCCGGGGGGTGCCCCGGGCGGAGTTGATCGATGAGATCGAGGCCGCCCGGTCGGCGCTCCGGGCGCTGGCTGGAATCGATCCGGTCTCGCTCTCCGGTGACTTTCCCGAGGTGGTCGGCCAGGTCCGGGTACAAACCGGCGAATACCTGATCCATCTCGCGACCCACCTGGCCTACCATCTCGGCCAGGTGGATTACCATCGGCGTGTCGTCACCGGGCGGACGGAGGGTGTGGGCGCCGTTCGCCCGGCGGAGCTCAGCACCGCGCGTCCGGCCGCCGGCTAGGGGAATAGTCCCGAAGGCGATAGAGGCCACAGTCCGCCAGCATCGCCGATTGACGGGGAGACTGGCGCCGGTGTGGTTCGCGGGTAAGTTGCTGGGGCCGCCCGCCACCCATCCGTCGTCCCGCGTTCCATCCGTCAGGCGAGCTCGATGTCTGGTGGGGCGCGTTCGCGGGGTGCTACACTGCCTGATGGGGCTCGCCGGCGAGGCGGCCCGGGACACTCAACTCGAGGATGCGATGCGTATCTTGTTTGTGCTGCTGGCCCTGGTGGGTGTCGCCGGCGTCGCCCTGGGCCTGTTGACGATCATCGGTTCCAGCGGCGGGCCAACCGGGGTCCTGCCGTTCTCGCACGAATCCGCGGGTGGTCCCGGCACGATGCTTGGCGGCGTCGTTCTGCTGGCGGGTAGTCTCTACCTCCTGGCCTCCGGCCGAGCTCATCGGGAGTAGGTCCAGCGACTCGAGGTCACCCATGGTGCCGCTCCTGCGCAGCGTGCTCGATACCCTGGGCCAGCTCCGCGCCCACCACCGGCGGCGACTGTCCTTCTTGGCTCCCCCCGTCGAACGGCGCCGTCCCCGGCTCGCGGCGGAGGACTATGCGGCGCGCCACTCGATCGATCATACGCTGGACCGGAAGGCCGAGCTCCGCCGGCTGGTGCCCAGCGATCCCGCGGCGGCTCGTCGCTACCATCAACTCCTCAGCTACGAGCTGGAGGGCTTGCGGGAAGTGGTCGCCGCGCTGACCGCTTCGCCCGGCGGGGTGGATCTGCAGGAATGCCTCGACGAATGCCGGGGGGAGATCGAGCGCCTGGAGATCGAGGTGCTCTGGTGCGCCGGGTTTCTCGGCCCGGTGGCCACCGGGTCGATGCAGTGAGGTGAGCGGCGCCGGCTGAGGGGGGCCCGCTTGACTGTTCTTAACTAATCACTTAATTAGGACCGGTGTCGAACCGACCCAGCCGGGACCGGATTCTGGACGCGGCGGAGCGCCTCTTCGCCGCTCAGGGCTTTGCCCGCACCACCATCAAGCAGATCGGCCGCGCCGCCGGAGTCAACAGCGCCCTGCTGTACTACTACTTCACCGGCAAGGAGCGGCTCTACCGGGAAGTGCTTCAGCGCCTGGTGGTCGGGCTGGTATCCCGGACCGGCGAAGGGCTCGACGCCCCCGGGTCCCCGGAGGCGCGGGTGCGCGCCTTCATCGAGGCGCAAGCCGAGGTGCTGGGCGCCAACCTCCACTTCCCCCGGCTGCTGGTCCGGGAGCTGGCTGAGTCCGACGCGGCCCACGCGGTCGAACAGTTCCAGCTGCTCGCCGCCACCAGTTTCCGCCGCTTGTGCGGCGTGGTCGCAGAGGGTCAGCGCGCCGGGGCCTTCCGAGCCGACCTGGATCCTCGTTTCGCCGCCATCTCGGTCATCTCCCAGGTCGCCTATTTCTTCATCGCCCGGCCGGCGGTGCGGATCCTCCTGGCGGCCGGATCCGGCGGTCCCTCTCGCGACACGCTTCGCGCGTACGTGCGGCATGCCTCCGACTTCGCGCTCGCGGCCCTGCGCACCCCGGCGGCCGCGGTTCCCCGCCGCCGGATGGGGAGGACCCGATGATCCGCCCGTGGCCCATTCTGATCGCCCTCGCCCTCGCGGCGTGCCGCCGCAGCGACACGGCGTCCATCGTGGGCACCGGCACGATCGAAGTTCGCGAGGTCGACCTGGCGCCGCAGGTGCCGGCGCGCGTGCTCGCCGTGCGGGTGGAAGAGGGTGCGGTGGTCCACCAGGGAGACACGGTCGTGGCGCTGACCCAGGCGACGACCAGGGCGGACATCGACCGGCAACGGGCCCGGCTGCGGGCGGCGGAAGCGGCCCTTCGCGAGGCCAACGCCGGTGCGCGTCCCCGGGAAATCGAGCGGGCCGATGCGGAGTTGCGGATGGCGGAGGCGGAGGCGGATCGCGCGGCACGCGATCTGGAACGGGTTCGCCCCCTGGCCGAGGCAGGGACCGTGAGCCGGCAGTCGCTGGACGCGGCCTTCGCGTCGGCCGTCTCGTCGGCCGCGCGACGAGACGCCGCCCGGCAGGCGCTGCAGCTCCTGCGCGAAGGGACTCGGCCCGAGCGGGTGCAGGCGGCGCGGGCGGAGGTGGCCGCCGCGCGAGCGGCCCTCGAGGCGACGGAGGCGCTGGCCCAGGACCTGGTGCTGACGGCTCCGGTGGCCGGGGTGGTGATCTCCCGTAACGCCGAGCCGGGCGAGATTCTCGGGGCGGGACAGTCCGCGCTCACCCTGGGCGAGGCGGCGGACCTCTTCGTGCGGGTGTACATCCCGACCCGCCGGCTTCCCCTGGTTCGGGAAGGACAGGAGGCCACGGTACGGCTGGATGGATTCCCCGACCGGCCCTTCACCGGTCGGGTCGCCGCGATCAGCCCGAGGGCGGAGTTCACGCCCCGCATCGCGTTGACCGAGCGGGAGCGCGCCGACTTGGTGTTCTGGGTCAAGGTGGCCCTTCACGATACTACGGGCATGCTGAAACCCGGCCTTCCCGCGACGGTCGAGATCCACGCCGAGGCGGCGCCCTGAGCGCGCCATCGCCGGAGCGTGGCGCGGTCGCCGCCCGCGGACTCCGCAAGGTCTTCGGCCATCTGGTCGCCGTGGAGGGGCTCGACCTCACCATCCACCGGGGCGAAGTCTTCGGTCTTCTGGGGCCGAACGGCTCCGGCAAGACGACGACGATCCGGATGCTGTGCGGGCTGGTGACGCCCACGTCGGGCAGCGCGACCGTGGCGGGCCACGATGTCACCCGGGAGCCGGAGCAAGTGCGACGGAAGATCGGCTACATGTCGCAGCGGTACGGGTTGTACGACGAGCTGACGGTCTCCGAGAACATTCGCTTCTATGCCTCGATCTACGGGCTCCGCGGCGCCACTCGGGCCGCGCGAGTGGCCGAGTTGCTGGGCGATCTCGGCCTCCACCACCGAGCCGATGAGCCGGCCGGAACCCTGAGCGGCGGGTGGAAGCAGCGGCTGGCCCTTGCCTGCGCGACGGCGCACCGTCCGGCGATGCTGTTCCTCGATGAGCCCACCGCGGGAGTGGATCCCGCATCGCGCCGGTTGTTCTGGCAGTGGATCTACGCGCTGGCCCGGGGGGGCACCACGGTCCTGGTGACGACCCACTACATGGACGAAGCCCAGCGGTGCGAGCGCCTGGCCTTCCTGTCCCGGGGCCATCTCATTGCGCTCGGCACCGTCACCGAAGTCCTGGACCATTTCCAGCAGCCCACCATCGAGGAGGTCTTCATCCAGCTGCAGCAGCAGGACGAAGGGGCGAGTATATGACGCTCTGGCCGATGCTGTGGAAGGAGCTGATTCAGCTCCGGCGGGACCGGCTGACGGTCGGAATGATGGTCGGCATCCCGGCCATTCAGCTGGCCCTCTTCGGGTACGCGATCCAGACCGAGGTTCGCCACCTGCCCACGGTCGTGCTCGACGAGTCCCGCACACCGGAGAGCCGGCGGCTGGTGGAGGCGATGCGGAACAGCGGCAACTTCGACGTCATCGAGCAAGTGGCCAGTCGCGCCCAGCTGGGCGACCGGATCGAGGCCGGGCGGGCCAGCGCCGGCTTGGTCATTCCGCCCGGCTACATGCGGGATCTGAAGCGGGGCCGTACCGCCCAGGCCCAGGTGGTGGTCGACGCTGCCGACCCCCTGGCATCATCCGCCGCGCTCGCCGGCGCCACACTCGTGGGCTCGGCCCGGGCGGCGGAGATCGCGCGCTCGCGCGGAAGTGGAGGGCCGGCAGTCGAGATCCGGGTGCGTCCCTGGTACAACCCGGGCCTGCGCAGCGCGGTTTACATCGTGCCCGGGATCATCGGAGTGTTGCTCTCTCTCACCATGGTGCTCATCACCAGTATGGCGATCGTGAGGGAGCGTGAGCGGGGGACATTGGAGCAGCTCATCGTCACCCCCATCGACAAGACCAGCCTGATGCTGGGGAAGCTCCTCCCCTTTCTCGTGATCGGCTACGTGCAGGTCACCGTCATCCTGATCCTCGGGCGCCTGCTGTTCCGCATCCCCATGCTGGGGAGCCTGCCGCTGCTGTACCTCCTCAGCGTCGCGTTCATCGTCGCCAGCCTGGCGCTGGGGCTCCTCATCTCCACGTTGGTCCGAAGCCAGGTGCAGGCCATGCAGCTTGGCTTTCTCTTCCTGCTCCCCAATATCCTGCTTTCGGGATTCATGTTCCCCCGCCAGGCGATGCCGGTGGCGGCGCAGTGGATCGGCGGCCTGCTGCCGCTCACCTACTACCTGACCATTCTGCGGGGCGTGCTCCTGAAGGGCGTGGGGATCGGGCA